>Ga0302314_10004655_pt1 | contig 25173 bp, 23 predicted proteins | sample III_Palsa_N2_3_FD_200533 | JGI IMG/M metagenome (GOLD analysis project Ga0302314, IMG submission 200533) | Peat permafrost microbial communities from Stordalen Mire near Abisko, Sweden - III_Palsa_N2_3 | ecosystem: Environmental > Terrestrial > Soil > Palsa > Peat permafrost | place: Sweden... | reverse complement strand
GAGCGGGATCCGCGCATCGGTGATCGCGCAGCGGACATAGGTTCCCGGCGAGATCACGCGGAAATCGCCATCCAGATATTGCACCTGCGCTTCGCCATGGCCCGAGGGGCCGAATTTATTCAGCACGGTTGAATTCTCCGTTTCGCCCCCGGTCCTGTGGGCTGGGTTAAATTGTTTTAAGGATATGATCTATCATAAATAGGTCATGATGTCCGCCGGTCAAACCCACCGATTTGTGATGATTTGCCATTCTTGGCGCATGATAGATTTGTGGCAACGCGGCGCTGTGTTCCCAGCACCCTAACGATCCGGCCAACGCAATGCGCCTGTTGTCAGCGATTACTTGCCTGACGCTATTTGCCGTGGCTTTTGCCGCGGACGCTGCATCATCGCCGGCACCGCACCAGGTCGATATCCCCTTGAGCGGCGGGGTATTGCACGCGCAGCTTTACAAGCCCGATGGCGACGGTCCGTTTCCCACCGTGATCGCCCTGCATGGCTGCGGAGGGTTGTCCAGCCGTTCCGAGCCGATCCAGGCGCGCTATCGCGACTGGGCCGAGCAATTGCTGAAAGACGGCAAGGCGGTGCTGCTGCCCGACAGTTACGGGTCGCGCGAATTGGGACCGCAGTGCCGGGTCAAGGAGCGCCATGTGATGGCCCGCCGCGAACGGGTTGCCGACATCACGGCATCTCGGCAATGGTTGGTGCAGCAGCCTTGGGCGGCGCATGACCGCATCAGCCTGATGGGATGGGCCAACGGCGCCAGCGCGCTGTTGTGGGCGGTGCGTCCGCAATTGTCGTCGCGCAATGCGGAGCCGGATTTCCGCTCGGCGATCGCATTTTATCCGGACTGCCGGGTTTCGTCGGGTCTTGGATGGAGCGCGCGGGTGCCGACGCTGCTGTTGATCGGCGCCAAGGACGACATCAGTTCGCCGCCGGCCTGCCGCCAGATGATCGACGGCGCCCATGGCCGCAGCGCGCTGACGCGGATGGTGGTTTATCCCGACGCCTATCACGATTTCGACCGCGCCAATCTGCCGCTTCACGCGGCGGCCGCAACCGCCGATGCCACCATCCCGGAACGCGGCCATCTTGGCACCGATCCGGAGGCGCGCGCGGATTCGCAAAAGCGCGTCGCGGAGTGGCTGGCAAGGTGAGGCGCTTTTCCCAACCTCTCCCCGCAAGCGGGGCGAGAGGGGCCCGCTTCCCTAAAACAACGTTCCCTGATCGACCGGCTTGACCACGCGCTTGGGCGCGGCGGGCTTCGACTCGCCTGCAGCAGGCTTGGTTGCAATCGTTGCCGCCGGCCGGTCTGCGTCCGCGGTAGCGCCGACGCGTCCATCGGCGAATTCCAGATTGAGCCGCGCACCCGGCCCGATCGCGGCTGCCGCATGCACAGCCTGGCCGTGCTCATCGCGCACCAAAGCAAAGCCGCGCGTCAGCACGCTGCGGTAGGACAGCGCCGCCAGCAATTGGCCGCTATGTGAAATGCGCGCCTGATGGCGCTGCAGCGCGGTCAAAAGCGCGCGCCGGGCACGCTCGGCCAATCGCAGCGTGCGTTCATGGGCGCGGGCGATGTTCTGGCGTTGCGCCTGTGCGTTGGAGAGTCGTGAGGCCTTCAGCCGAATCTCAAGTCCGGCATAGCGGTCCCTGCGATGGCGCAACAGCGACCGCGCCGAATGCGTCATCCGTTCGCCTGAAACCGTCAGCCGCTGTCTGGCCTGCGCGACCTGGCCGCGCAACACCCGCAAGGTGAGCCGCGCGCTGGAGCTGGCAAAACGGCGGAAATGGGCGTGGGTGTTGGCTTTTAGCGCGCGCGGCAGTGCGGCGGCTGCACTATCCAGCCGCTGTCGCGGAATCGCGAGCAATTCGCCGGCGGCGGGCAGCGCGCGAGCCGCGGCGCGCAACTCGTTGCGGCGGGCGTCCTGCGCGCGTTGCCAGCACAGCATCGCACGGCGGGCAAAGGTCGTGACCTCGACGAACAATTCCGCGCGCACCGGCACCGCCATTTCAGCCGCCGCTGTCGGCGTCGGCGCGCGCTTGTCGGATGCAAAATCGATCAGCGTGATATCGGTCTCGTGGCCGACCGCCGAGATCAGCGGGATCATGCTCTCGGCGGCGGCGCGGACCACGATCTCCTCGTTGAACGACCACAGGTCCTCCAGCGAGCCGCCGCCGCGCGCGACAATCAGCAGATCGGGGCGCGGAATCTTGCCGCCTTCCGGCAATGCGTTGAAGCCGCGGATCGCGGCCGCGATCTGTTCGGCCGAGCCGTCGCCCTGCACCTTGACCGGCCACACCAGCACGCGGCGCGGGAAACGATCCTCCAGCCGGTGCAGGATGTCGCGGATCACAGCACCGGTCGGCGAGGTGACGACGCCGATCACTTCCGGCAAATATGGCAACAATTGCTTGCGCGCTTCGTCGAACAGCCCCTCGGCGCCGAGCTTGCGCTTGCGCTCTTCCATCAGCGCCATCAGCGCGCCGATGCCGGCCGGCTCGATCGCCTCGATCACGATCTGATACTTCGACGAGCCGGGATAGGTGGTGAGCTTGCCGGTGGCGATGACTTCGAGGCCTTCCTGCGGCTTGAAGCGCATCCGGCCGTGGACGCCCTTCCAGATCACCGCCTCGATCTTGGCGCTCTCGTCCTTGAGCGCGAAATAGCAGTGTCCGGAGGAGTGCGGCCCGCGAAAGCCGGAGATTTCGCCGCGCACCCGGACGTGGCCGTAGGCGTCTTCCACCGTCCGCTTCAGGGCGGACGACAATTCGGACACCGTGAATTCCGGTGCGTTGATCAGGGCTTCGGCTGCGGTCATGCGGGCTATCGAATCAGGCTTTTCGGGTTCGGGTGCAAGGTAGGGATTTCAGCCGTCACCGCAAATCTGCGCTTGCAAACCAAAGTACTCTGTATTACAGAGTAATCTACATTGATCCATCACAAGCTTCACCAAGGAGGGTTTCATGATCGCGACGATCGTGTCCGGCGGCCTCAAGGCCGTTGTCTGGGGCTTCGCCATGGCCGGTTTCGCGGCCTTGCTGCTGGTGGGGTTGATCGCCTGGCCGCTGCGGCCGCCGCCGGAGCTGGCGTCGATTTCGGCGTCCCGCAAATCGATCGATTTCAGCACCATGCCCGAAGTCTCGCGGTTCCAGGCCCGTGACGGCACCGAACTGGCCTACCGGCACTATCCGGCGCAGACGCCTGCGAAGGACCGCATCGCCGTTGTCGTGCACGGCTCGTCGGGCTCCAGCCGCGGCGCGATCCATGCGCTGTCGCTGGCGCTGGCCACGCGCGGGGTGCAGACCTATGCGGTGGATATCCGCGGACATGGCGAATCCGGAAACCGCGGTGACATCACCTATCCGGGCCAGCTCGAAGATGACATGGCCGATCTGGTGACCGAAATCCGAAAAGCCAATCCGACCGCGCCGCTGACGCTGATCGGTCATTCGTCCGGCGGCGGATTTGCGCTGCGCATCGCCGGCTCCGGTATCCAGAACCTGTTCACCCGTACGGTATTGCTGGCACCTTATCTCGGCTACGACGCGCCGAGCAGCCGTCCCAATTCCGGCGGTTGGGCCAATCCGGATATTCCGCGCTTCATCGCGCTGTCGGTGCTGCGCGGACTGGGCATGCCCTGGGCGGAATCGCTGCCGGCGATTGCGTTCGCGGTGCCGGCGAATTCGGCCAAGGCGCTGACCTCGAGCTATTCCTACCGGTTGATGCGTGACTTCGCCGCGTCGCGGGATTTTCACACCGATCTTGCCGCGGCGACCAGGCCGGTGATGATCTTCTCGGGTTCTGCCGACGAACTGATGGTGTCGGAAAAGTATCGCGAGGCCGTCGGCGACCGGGCCACCGTCAGGATCATCGACGGGGTCAATCACATGGGTATTGTGAGCGACCCCGCCGCGATCTCCGTGATCGCCGACGACGTCGCGACCACAGGTCTGAACTCTTGATCCGCATTGATCCCGGGAAAGCTGCTTGCGCCAAGGCGTGGAGAATCCGATGAGGAACCTGTTTGAGGCCGGAAGGCTGCTGTTGCTCGACATGGCGGCGACGTTGTTCTTTCTGGTGCTGTATCTGCTGACGCACAACATCGCATTGTCGGTGCTGCTCGGCATGGCCCTGGGCAGCGCCCAGATCGGCTGGCAGCTCGCGCGCCGGATGCCGATCGATACCATGCAGTGGATGAGCCTGTTTCTGGTGCTGGGCGCGGGCACCGTCACGCTGCTGACCCACGACCCGCGATTCATCATGATCAAGCCGAGCGTGATCTACCTTATCGTCGGCGTGGTGATGCTGAAGCGGGGATGGATGAACCGCTATCTGCCGCCGATCGCGATCGAGCTGGTGCCGGATATCGCCGTCATTTTCGGCTATGCCTGGTCGGGCCTGATGTTTTTTTCCGCAGGTTTGAACCTGATCGTGGCCCTCAACTTCAGCGTGGTGACCTGGTCGGTGACCATGTCGGTCTGGGGCATCGCCAGCAAGGCCGCCCTGTTCCTGATCGGCTATGCGGTGATGCGCACCATTGGTGCGGCGCGTCACCGGCGGCGAAGCGTTACAAATGACCGCCCGACCGTGGATGATGTGGCCCAGGCAGGAATGGCGTCATGACGTCAATCAATCCCAAGGAAGCCGCCTCGGCCCTGTCGGATGTCGAAGACATCGTCCGCCGCGTCCGTCAGTCGCGCATCTATAATTTCGCCAGCCTGACGCTGATCGTGTGGGGCGCGCTGACATTTGCGGGTTATCTCGTGACCTATTGGTCCCCCCGCAACGCCGGCTATGCCTGGGTGGCGGTCTATGTCGCGGGCATTGCCGGTACCGTCGCGCTAAGCGCGTTCCATCAGGCGCGGTCCGGCGTCCGTACCTTCGATGTCAGGATGTTCGCGGCGTTTCTGCTGTTCATCGCGTTCGGGATATTCGTCACCGCCTGGCTCGGGCACTTTGGGCCGCGGCAACTCGGAACCTTCTGGCCGATCTATTTCATGCTGGTCTACACCGTCGTCGGATTGTGGGTCGGGCAGGCGTTCGTGGCGATCGGCCTTGGCATCATCGCGCTGACGCTGGTCGGCTATTTCCTGATCGGAGATGCGTTCAATCTGTGGATGGCCTTCGTCAATGGCGGCGGGCTCATCCTGGGCGGTCTCTGGATGCGCCGGAACTGACCGATGGCCGAGCTCGACGACATTATCCACCAGCCGTTGCGGCTGAAAATCATGGCGGCGCTGAACGCGCTGCCAAGCTCCGCCGGGCTTGAGTTCTCCCGGCTGAAAAAGCTGACCGGCGCCACCGACGGCAATCTCGGCGCCCATATCGAGACGCTGTCGAAGGCCGGCTACGTCACGGTCGAAAAGGCCTTTGTCGGTAAAAAGCCGCAGACCACGGTGATCGCCACCGCCGCCGGGCGCGGCGCCTTTGCCCGCCATGTCGCGACATTGCAGGAGATCATCGCGGCCTCGGCACGGCAGCCGTAACACTCCGTCATTCCGGATCGGCGCCGGCGCGCCGTCCGGAATGACGGTGATTGGGCTGTTCCTCCCCTTGCAGAGCGAGGGAGTTTCGTGCGACCGACTCGTTTCCGCAAACCTCTATTGGTCTTCCCATGAACATTCTCCTGCTCGGTTCCGGCGGCCGCGAACACGCTCTGGCGTGGAAGATCGCGGCATCGCCGCTGGTCGAAAAACTGTGGTGCGCGCCGGGCAATGCCGGCATCGCGCGGGAAGCCGAATGCGTGGCGCTAGACGTCGCCGACCACACCGCGGTGATCGATTTCTGCCGAACCAACGCGGTGGATTTTGTCGTGGTCGGCCCGGAAACGCCGCTCGCGGCCGGCATCGTCGACGATCTCGCCGCCGTCGGCATCAAGGCGTTCGGGCCGAGCAAGCTCGCCGCCCGGCTCGAAGGCTCCAAGGGATTCACCAAGGCGCTGTGCACTGAGTTTAGGATACCGACCGGTGCCTATGGCCGCTTCACCAACGCCGCCGACGCATTGGCCTATGTCCGCAAGCAGGGCGCGCCGATCGTGGTCAAGGCCGATGGCCTCGCGGCCGGCAAGGGCGTGGTCGTCGCGATGAGCCTGCGCGAGGCCGAAGACGCCATCGCCATGATGTTCGAGGGCGCGTTCGGCGCGGCTGGCGCCGAAGTCGTGATCGAGGAATTTCTTTCGGGCCGCGAGATCAGTTTCTTTGCGTTGTCCGATGGCGATACCGCGATCGCGCTGGCCACAGCCCAGGACCACAAGCGGGTGTTCGATCACGACAGGGGACCGAACACCGGCGGCATGGGCGCTTACTCACCGACGCCGTTCGTGACGCCTGAGATCCACGACCAGATCATGGCGCGGATCATCCTGCCCACGGTGGCCGGCATGAAGGCGCGCGGCACGCTGTTTCGCGGCGTGCTGTATGCCGGCGTGATGCTGACGGCGGATGGTCCCAAACTGTTCGAATACAATGTCCGCTTCGGCGATCCGGAATGCCAGGTGCTGATGCTGCGGATGATGTCGGATATCGTGCCGGCGCTGCTGGCGTCCTGCGATGGCCAGTTGAAGAACTTTGACATCCGCTGGTTTCCGGAGCCGGCATTGACGGTGGTGATGGCGGCCAAAGGCTATCCCGGCGATTATGCCAGGGGCACCCGCATCAAGGGGCTCGATGACGCCGCCAAGGTCGAGGGCGCCGAGATCTTCCACGCCGGCACGGTCGCCAAAGACGGCCACATCCTTGCCAGTGGCGGCCGTGTGCTGAACGTCTGCGCGATGGGCAAAACGATCACGGAAGCACAGCGCCGCGCCTATGAAGCGGTCGACTGCATCCACTGGCCGGAAGGTTTTTGCCGCCGCGACATCGGCTGGCAGGCGGTGGAGCGGGAGAAGGGTTCTTAGAATCTCGTCATTCCGGGGCACGCGCCACTCGCACAGTCGTCATACGCGGGCTTGACCCGCGCATCCATCAATCTTCGCAAAGCCAGTTTCGAAGTGGATGGATTGCCGGGTCAAGCCCGGCAATGACACCTTAACTCCATTCGTTCAAATCAAATCGCCACCCGCCGCCGACGCTGTAGTCCCGTGCTTGCGGTACGCCTTGATGACGTTGCGGCCGACTTTCCACTTGTGCACTTCGTCGGGACCATCGACCAGCCGCTGCGAGCGGACCTGGGTGTACCATTTCGCCAGCACGGTATCCTGGCTGTAGCCGAGCGCGCCGTGCAACTGGATCGCGGTGTCGATCACCTTGTGCACCATGTGCGCCAAAAACACCTTGGCGATCGAATTCTCTTGCGTCAGCTCCAGGCCCTTTTCCGCCTTGTAGGCGATGTGCAGCAGCATCAGCCGCGCCATGTAGAGTTCGCTGGCGCAGTCGGCGAGCATGAATTGCACGGCTTGCCGGTCGGCCAGCAGCACGCCGAAGGTCGAGCGCTCGGTGACGCGCTTGGTCGCCATGTCGAGCGCGCGCTGGGCTTTGGCGATGTTGTGCATGCCGTGGCGCAGGCGGCCGTAGGCGAGGCGGTGCTGGCCCATGTTGAAGCCGTTGCCTTCGCCGCCGAGCAGATTTTCCGCCGGCACTTTGAGGTCCTTGATCTCGATCTCGGAATGGCCGCCATGGAGCACATCGGCGTGCGGGCCCTCGATCGCCATGTTGGCGACGTTGCGTTTGATTTTGTAGCCGGGGTTCGGCAATTCGACGATGAAGGTCGAGAACTGCTTGTGGCGCGGCGCATCCGGATCGGTCTTGGCCATCACCAGAGCCATGTCGGCGACGCTGGCGGAAGACGAAAACCACTTCTCGCCATTGAGGATGTAGTTGGCGTTGCCGTCCTTGTCGGCGCGGGTCTGCATGCCGGTGGCATCGGCGCCCGAGGCCTTTTCGGTCATCGAGAAACAAATCCGCTTGTCGCCGTTGAGCAGCGGTTTGAGGAATTTTTCCTTCTGGTATTCGGTGCCGTGGGCGAGGATCGTCATCATCGAGGCATCGTCGGGCCCTTGCGTGTTCATCGACAGCGCGCCGAGCGAACTCTCGCCGAGCTCCATCTGCACCAGCGCGTTGGCGAGTGGCCCCAAGCCCATGCCGCCATATTCCTTGGGAATGAAGGGACACCACAGCCCCTGCGCACGGGCTTTCTTGCGCAGTCTGCCGAGCACTTCGTCGAGCGGCTTGGAGTCCAGTTCCTTTTCGGCCGGGATGCATTCGTCCTGCACCCATTGGCGGACTTTTTCGCGGATCGCCTTGGCCTCGGCCGGGACTTCGAAATCGATCGACATGGCTGGTTTCCTCTTCTGCTTCTTGATGATTGGGCTTGCCGAATGGCATATAGCTGCAGCATGCCAGCGGCAACGACAAACAAAGTTTAAAGCAAGCGCCGCCAAGGAGCGCCAACCGATGTCCGATCTCGCCGACCTGTTTCCCGGCTACGAGTCAAAGTGGATCAACACCTCGTCCGGGCGCATCTTCGCCCGCGTCGGCGGCAACGGACCGCCACTGTTGCTGCTGCACGGATTTTCGTCGACCCATGTGATGTGGCACCAGGTCGCGCCGCAACTGGCCGACAAGTTCACGCTGATCATCGCCGACCTGCCGAGCTATGGCTGGTCGGATATCCCGGAGAGCGACGACAAGCATATGCCCTACACCAAGCGCGCGATGGCGCAGACCATGGTGGAGGCGATGGAGCAACTCGGCTATGTGCATTTCGCGCTCGCCGGCCATGATCGCGGCGGCCGCGTTTCCTATCGGCTGGCGCTTGATCATCCCGGCCGGCTGTCGCAGCTCGCGGTGCTGGATATCCTGCCGACCTATGATTACTGGGAGAAGATGGATCGGCTCTATGCGCTGAAGATCTATCACTGGACGTTTTTGGCGCAGCCGTTCCCGCTGCCGGAAACCCTGATCGGCGGCAATCCGGATTTCTTTCTCAAGCAGAAGATGGCGAGCCAGACCAAGAAGAAGACGCTCGACGACATCGATCCGCGCGCGCTGCAGCATTATCTGGCACCGTTTCGCGATCCATCGAGAGTCCATGCAATGTGCGAGGATTATCGCGCCGGCGCCTATGCCGATTACGACATCGACAAGGCCGATCACCACGCCGGCAAGAAGATCACGGTCCCGATGCTGGCGCTGTGGGGCCAGGTCGGCATCGCCAGTGCCGCGGCGGCGACGCCGCTCGATACCTGGAAGACATGGGCGACCAATGTTTCGGGTGGCCCGATCGATTCCGGACACTTTTTGACCGAGGAAAATCCGGACGCCACCGCGAAGGCGCTGAGGGCTTTTTTCGTGGCGCCGTAAGGGGGCGGTGTTCCGGCAAACTCAAATCGTCATACCTGCGAAAGCGGGTATCCAGTACGCCGCGGCCTTTCGGATCTCATCCGGCGTCTCTGGAATACTGGATCATCCGCTTTCGCGGATGATGACAGCGGTGGTCTGGTTACGCGCCGGGGCCCATCACCGCCTCGCCTTGAAAAACTCCCGCAGCAGCGTCGCGGCTTCGGTTTCGCCGACCGCCGAATAAACCTCGGGCGCGTGATGGCAGGTCGGCGAGGCAAAGAACCGCACGCCGGAGTCCACCGCGCCGCCCTTGGGATCGGCGGCGCCGTAATACAGCCGCCGGATCCTGGCGAAAGAGATCGCGCCGGCGCACATCGTGCACGGCTCCAGCGTGACATAGAGGTCGCAATCGACCAGCCGCTCGGTGCCGATGATCTCGGCGGCCTGCCGGATCGCCAATATTTCGGCATGGGCGGTCGGATCGCGGTCGGTCAGCGTCCGGTTGCCGGCTGTCGCGATGACCTCGAAATCGCGCACAATCACGCATCCGATCGGCACTTCGCCGGATTTTCCGGCGTTTTGAGCGGTTTTCAGCGCCAAATCCATGAAAGAAGGGGCGGTCATGCCTCGTATCATCGGAAGAAACCTGCTATGAGATGCGCCTTCAGCAAAAGTGGATGCCGATTTTGCGAGAGATTGCGCCTCAAGCCAAGAGCGCGCGCCTTATCGCTGTGACAGCCTTTTCCGCACCAGCCTGATTGCCATTTCATCTGTACCCGAAGCGAGACCCTTCATGCCCCGCGATAACGACAAAAACAACGATTCCCGCGGCCGGCGCGATCGTCCTTCCGGCGGCAAGGGCCGCTCCGGTGCGGCGAGGGGGCCTGAGAAGAAGTTCGCCAAGCGCGGGTTCGCGGGCAAAGGCGGCGGCGATAAACCCGATGGCGAGCGTCGTCCCTATGCCGGCAAGTCTGACGGCGCCAAGTCCTATGCCAAGAAGCCCTATGCGGGCGGCGGCAAACCTTACGCCGGTAAGCGCGACGGCGATGCGCCGCGCCGCGATTATGGCGACAAGCCGCGCTTCAACCGCGACGACGGCCCGCGCGGCGAGAAGCGCCCCTATACCCCGCGTGGCGATCGCCCGAATTTCAGTCGCGACGACCGCGCGCCGCGCTCCGACCGCGGCGATGCCCGTCCGGCGGCGCGGTTTTCCGACAAGAAATTCGGCGACAAGAAGCCCTATGCATCACGCGATGGTGGTGAGAAGCGGCCTTACACGCCGCGGGACCGTGACGGAGAGAAGCGGCCCTACACCCCGCGCGGCGATCGGCCCGAACGGAAATTCGGCGGCGACAAGAAATTCTCGCGAGGCGCGCCGGACCGGGGTCCGCGCAAAGACCACGGTGATCGTCCGGATCGCAAGGGCGACCGTGGGGATCGTGGCCCGCGCAAGGATTTCAGTGACCGCCCCGATCGCGGCGACTCAAAGCCGTGGCAGAAGCGCGATGCGTCCTCGCCGGATCACGCCGGCCGCAATTCGCGACCCCCACGCGACGGCGCGCGCAATTTCGACAAACCCCGTTTCGACAAGCCGCGCGACGACCGTGGCGGCGACGAGCGTCCGCGTTTTTCGCGTCCGCGCGAGGATCGTCCCTCCGGCGACAGACCGTTTCGCGAGCGGCCGAAGTTCGATCGTCCCCGCGAGGACCGTCCGAAATTCGAGCGTCCGCGCCGTGAGGGCGGCAGTTCCTGGCAAGAGCATCCGCGCAGCGATGCCAAATCCTTTGACCGGGATGGCGACCGGCCGCGCCGCGACAATGAGGACGACACCAAAGTGTTCGCCAAGCGTCCGGCGTTCGGCGGCCGCGGCGCCTATCGCGATCGCAAGCCCGAGGAGCGTCGTCCGGCGCAGCCGCCGCGCGAAAAAAAATCCGGCGAGCGCATCGCCAAGGTGGTGTCGCGCGCTGGCCTGGCCTCGCGCCGCGATGCCGAGGAATGGATCGTGCAGGGCCGCGTCACCGTCAATGGCCGCGTGATCAATTCGCCGGCGCTCGATGTCACCGCCAACGACGTCATATCGATCGATGGCAAGCCGTTGCCGCCGCGCGAGCGCACCCGTTTGTTCATGTTCCACAAGCCGCGCGGCTTGATGACCACCCATGCCGATCCGGAAGGACGGCCGACGGTGTTCGACAATCTGCCGGAAGGCCTGCCGCGGCTGATCTCGATCGGCCGGCTCGATTTCAACACCGAAGGCTTGTTGCTCCTGACCAATGACGGCGGATTGGCGCGCGCGCTGGAATTGCCCGACACCGGCTGGCTGCGGCGCTATCGGGTCCGCGCCCATGGCGAGGTCACGCAGGGCCAGCTCGACGAACTGAAGAAGGGCGTTGAGGTCGACGGCGTCAAATACGGCCCGATCGATGCGACGCTGGAACGCGACCAGGGCGCCAATGTCTGGCTGGTGTTTGCGATCCGCGAAGGCAAGAACCGTGAAGTCCGCAACGTGATGGCGCATCTCGGTCTCGAAGTGAACCGGCTGATCCGGGTGTCCTACGGTCCGTTCCAATTGGGCGAACTTCCCGAAGGCCAGGTCGAGGAGGTCAAGACCCGGGTGCTGCGCGAGCAGCTCGGCGAAAAGGTTGCCGCACTCGCTGGTGCCGATTTTAACCGCCCGATGCCGGGCGAGCCTGTGGCGGATGTTGATGACGGCGAGAGCGATGCGCCGCGCAGCAAGAAGCCGTTCAAGCCAGCCGGCAAGAGCGGCCTGATCGCCGACCGCAAGGGTCGCCGCGTGCTGGTGCAACGCACCGGCAGCGACGAGGCCCGCGCCCGCAACGAAGCCGAGGCCAGCGGTTTCGGCCCGCCGCGCCGCCCGCAACGCGGCTATCACGGCAAGCGCGATATCAAGCCGCGCGACGAGTAGATCTTTCCTATGCGGTTGCAGCTTGCCGTGCGTTTGGTTTCACCTCTCCCATTGGGAGAGGTCGGATCGCGTAGCGATCCGGGTGAGGGGTTACGGCCCATCGATGGACCGTACCCCCTCACCCCAACCCTCTCCCCATGGGAGAGGGGGCGCACCACCGTTGACGCGATGTCGGGGCAAGCGCTTCAGCTTAAGGGACTCGTGTTCTGATGCGCGTCGTCGGCGGACGATTGAAGGGCCGCAACCTCGCGTCGCCCAGCTCGCGCGACATCCGCCCGACGGCGGATCGGTTGCGCGAGTCGCTGTTCAACATTCTGGTCCATGCCTACGACAATCCGATTCTGGACGCGCGCGTGCTCGACCTGTTCGCCGGCACCGGCGCGCTCGGTATCGAGGCGGTTTCGCGCGGGGCTTCGTTCACGCTGTTTGTCGATAACGGTGCCGAGGCGAGGGCGCTGCTGCGCAACAATGTCGAAGCGCTCGGGCTCGGCGGGGTGACGAAGGTATATCGCCGTGACGCCACCGATCTCGGCCCGGCGCATCCGGTCGAACCGTTCTCGCTGGTGTTCCTCGATCCGCCCTACGCCAAGAAGCTCGCCGAAAAGGCGCTGGCCTCATTGCGCGATGGCGGTTGGCTGACGCCGGCGGCGCTGCTGGTGGTGGAAGAAGCCAAGGCGGCACAATTCGCAGCACCAGAAGGTTTCGAGGAGCTCGAGCGGCGCGCCTATGACGATACGGAATTTACGATTTTGCGCGCGGGCGCCCAGCCATAGTTGGTAGGGTGGGCAGAGCGTAGCGTGCCCACCATCTTACAGCGGAGCCCGAACCGGTGGGCACGGCGCAAACGCGCCTTTGCCCACCCTACGATCTCACCGTCTTCCGAACAGCTTCTCGATATCGGCGAGCTTCAATTCGACGTAGGTCGGGCGGCCGTGGTTGCACTGGCCGGAATTCGGCGTGTCTTCCATCTCGCGCAGTAGCGCGTTCATCTCTTCCGGCTTGAGGCGGCGGCCGGCGCGCACCGAGCCGTGACAGGCCATGGTGGCCGCGACATGCATCAGCCGGCGTTCCAGCGGCAGCGCCTCATCCCATTCCGCCATGTGCTCGGCGAGATCGCGTAACAAAGACGCCGCATTGGCCTTGCCGAGCAATGACGGCGTCTCGCGCACCGCGACCGCACCGGGGCCGAAGGATTCGATGGCTAACCCGAACGAGCACAGCTCCTCAGCGCGATCGAGCAATTTCTCCACCGTGGCTTCGTCGAGATCGACGATCTCGGGGATCAGCAGGATTTGCCGCTGGACGCCGTTCTTCGCCAATGACGCCTTCAGCTTTTCGTAGACGATGCGCTCATGGGCGGCATGCTGGTCCACCACCACGAGCCCGTCGCGAGTCTGCGACACGATATAGGTTTCGTGAATTTGGGTCCGCGCGGCGCCGAGCGGGCGGTCGAGTCCATCGGCCGAGGGGGCTTCCTGAAACCGCACATCGGCGGTCGGCGTGCCGACATCGAACGCGGCCTGTCCGGGTTCGGCGAACGCCGTCGCAGCCGCGCCGTCAAACGCTGGCATCGGTCCGGTCGGATAGGCCGGCGAGCTTCGCCAGTCCCAATTGGCGCGCGGCGGCGGCGCGAACGACGGCCGAAACGAAGCCAGGGCGGCGCCGTCGCTGTTGGCCGCGGTACGCTTGCCCTCGCGGGCGAGGCCGTCTTTCAGCGCATGCACGATCAGCGCGCGCACTAGGCCAGCATTGCGGAACCGGACCTCGGTCTTGGCCGGATGCACATTGGCATCGACCTCCTGCGGATCCGTCGTCACGAACAGCGCCAGCACCGGATGGCGGTCGCGCGGCAGGTAATCCGAATAGGCCGCGCGCACCGCGCCGATGATCAGCTTGTCGCGCACCGGGCGGCCGTTGACGAACAGATATTGCCCGAGCGCATTGGCGCGGGTCAGCGAGGGCGCTGCGGCGAAGCCTTCGACCACTACGCCTTCGCGCTCCGAGCGTACCTCGATGGCACTGCCGCGAAAATCCGCGCCCAGGATATCCCCAAGCCGCGTCAGCCGGCCGGCCGCGCCAGGCAACGCAGCGGCCCAGGTGACCGGTGCGCGTTCTTCTCCTGCCAGCGTGAAGGCAATATCGGGCCGCGCCATCGCCAGCCGTCGCACCACCTCGCGGATCGCCTCGGCCTCGGTGCGGTCGGTCTTGAGAAATTTCAACCGCGCCGGCGTCGCATAAAAGAGATCGCTGACCTCGACGCGGGTGCCTTGCGAGAGTGCTGCCGGCATGATCGGCGATTTCTCGCCGCCTTCGACCGACAGCGACCAGGCATGCGGCTCGGTGGCATGGCGGGTGGTGATGCCGAGTTTGGCCACCGCGCCGATCGAGGGCAGCGCCTCGCCGCGAAATCCCAGCGTGCGGATCCGCAACAGGTCCTCGTCGTCGAGCTTGGAGGTGGCGTGGCGATCGACCGCCAGCGCCAGGTCGCCATGGGTCATGCCGCCGCCATCGTCGGTGATGCCGATCCGCCGCCGGCCGCCGCCATCGGTGAAAATATCGATCCGGCTGGCGCCGGCATCGATCGCGTTCTCCACCAGCTCCTTGACCACGCTGGCGGGACGCTCGACCACTTCGCCGGCGGCGATGCGGTTGACGAGCTGTTCGGGAAGCTGGCGGACGGGCATGGGACCTTGAGGCGACTCGCGCGAATGGGACGCCAATCTAGGAGCTTTTATCCCCCGGCGGGAGGGCGAGGCTGACCTAACCCAATGGGTTTCTTGATCTCTCCCCGTTGTTTTCGCGGGCTTTGGCGACGGGAACCAGGCGGTTCGCGGCTCCGATTTGTGCGGTGCGCAGCTCCCCGACGGGAACATTGTGACCGGTGCCGAGCCGGTATATCGTTTAGAAAAGTTATAAAAAGATCGGGAGGAAATCTGATGTGTCAGTTGTTCGCTCACCAACCTCAACGGGACTATGAATCGCAGACCCGGTCGCTGCGGATCGACGGCCATTGCACGTCGATCCGGCTGGAGATGGCGTTCTGGGATACGCTGGAAGAAATCGCGGCCAAGGAAGACATGAGTCTGGCGAAATTCCTGACCCGCCTGCACAGCGAGGTTCTCGACCATTGCGGCGAGGTGCATAATTTCGCCTCGCTGCTGCGCTGTTCGTGCCTGATCTACCGGTCAAAGGCCGCCGCGGTGATGCCCGATTTTCTCGAGGGTACCGCGCCGAGGCTGGTGGCTGCCGGGTAGCGCTATCTACCGGAGCAGAAAGAGCACCGATAGATCCGGGCCGTCATCCTCCGTGGCCCTAGAGGCGCGCGGCGTTGCCCCGCTCCTCACCATGAGGGCCCAGGAACACCTCATCCTGAGGAGCTTGCGGAGCAAGCGTCTCGAAGGATGGACGCAACATATGCACTCTCGGTCATCCTTCGAGACGCGGCGAAGACGCCGCTCCTCAGGATAAGGTCCGAGACAGCTTCACAGACTCTGAGAAGCCGCCTTCTGAGAAGCCGCGCATTGGCGCGCCATCTCGAAGGATGAAAACCACGGCACTCCCAAACGCCTAGATATCCTTCCGCTGCATGGCGCCGGCAATGTGATCGGCCTGCCGGACTGCCAGCGCCACGATGGTGAGTGTCGGATTGCACGCCGCGCTGCTGGTGAACTGGCTGCCGTCGGAGACGAACAGGTTCTTGATGTCGTGGGTCTGTCCGAATTTGTTGACGACGCCATCCCTGGCCTTTTCGCTCATGCGGTTGGTGCCCATGTTGTGGGTGCTGGGATAGGGCGGCGTCGGGAAGGTGGCGGTGGCGCCGATCGACTCATAGACCGCGCAGCCCTGCTTGTAGGCATGGTCGCGCATTGCGACGTCGTTGGGATGATCGTCGTAATGCACGCTGGCCACCGGCAGGCCGAACGTGTCCTTGGCGACGGAATCGAGCGTGACGCGGTTGGTTTCCTGCGGCAGATCCTCGCCGACCAGCCACATCCCGGCCATCTGCGGATATTGCTCCATCGCGCTGGTGAAGCTGCGGCCCCAGGCGCCCGGATTGAGGAACGCCGCCATGAACGGCAAACCTAGCGACAGCGTTTCCATTTCGTAGCCGCCCATGAAGCCACGGGACGGATCGTGCCGCGCCTCGTCGCGGATGATGCCGGCCATGGTGGTGCCGCGATACATGTGAACCGACTTGTCGAACACCGCATAGACGCTGCCGGTCATGTGACGCATGTAGTTGCGGCCGACCTGTCCCGAACTGTTGGCAAGGCCGTCCGGGAAGGCGTTGGACGCGCTGTTGAGCAGCAGGCGAGGGCTCTCGATCGAATTACCGGCGACGGCGACGACCCGTGCCTTCTGGCGCTGGGTTTTGCCGGCTTCATCGGCATAGACCACGGCGGTGACCTTGCCCGACGCATCGTGCTCGATCTTGAGCACCATGCTGTTGGGACGCACTTCGAGATTGCCGGTGGCCTCGCCCTTGGGGATTTCGGCATAGAGCGTCGACCATTTCGCGCCGGACTTGCAGCCCTGGAAGCAGAAGCCGATCTGCTGGCAGGAACCGCGGCCGTCGCGCGGCTCGCTGTTGATCGCCATCCGGCCGGTGTGGACTTCCTTGTAGCCGACCTTCTTGGCGCCGGCTTCCAATACCTTGAAGTTGTTGTTACCCGGCAATCCCGGAATATTGTTGGTGCGGGTGACGCCCATCTTGTTTTCGGCCTTGGCGTACCATGGCTCCATCTCGGCCAGCGTGATCGGCCAGTCCAGCATGTTGGCGCCGGGCATGGCGCCATAGGTGCTGCGAATCTTGAATTCGTGTGGCTCGAACCGCAGCGACGCGCCGGCCCAGTGCACGGTCGATCCGCCGACCGATTTGACGATCCAGGCCGGCAAATTCGGAAAATCCCTGGCGACGCGCCAGCTTCCGGATGTGGTGCGCATGTCCTTCCACGCCAGTTGCGTGAAGCTGTCCCATTCGTTGTTGACGAAGTCCTGGATCTCGTTGCGTGCCCCGGCTTCGAGGATCACGACCTTGACGCCTTTCTGCGCCAGTTCGTTGCCGAGCGTGCCGCCGCCGGCGCCGGAGCCCACGATTACGACCACGCCATCGTCATTCAGATCAAATTTCGCCATGATGTTTCCTCCCAACGGAATTTTTTGTTCGAGGTCGTGTCAGGCTTTCGGCAGCCAGTCGATGTCGGCAAAGCCGCGGTTGATGTAGCCGCCATGTTCGGCGGACGAGCCCTCGTAACCGAACTTCGGCCACAGCGCTTCCTGGTTGTAGAGCGAGACCACGAGATCGGAGCGCATGCTCTTGAAGAAGTCGGTCTGCTCGATGCCCTGCAGCAACGCGATGCGGTCGGTTTCCCAGGGAATCTGAACGTAGGCCGCCTTGTGCCGGTCCTTGGCGTCCTGATCGAGACGCTGGACGCCATTCTCGATCATCGCCTTGACGGCGGGGTCCTTGGCCGCCTTGCCGTCCCACGGCTTGATCGCGGTGATGTAGTAACTGTCGACCAAAAAATCGTGCGGATAGATGTCGCGCGCGACTTTCACCAGTGTCGTCATGGTGGCCGGCGTCAGCGTGGTTGCCTCATTGGCCCAGGCATCCTCGATGCCGAGCCCGGCGCTCGCGGCCACAGCGACGACCGGAACCGCGGTCGCCGCACCCTGCAGAAAGATTCGGCGGCTGTATTTGCCTCGACGATCAACTTCTCTCATGGCTATCCTCCATTGAACGTTGTTGTTGTTGGCACTAACCGAACCGGCCACCCTTCTGGATCACCTCGATCTTGTAGCCGTCGGGATCGGAGACGAAGAAAAAGCGCGCGAGCGTCGCGCCGTCATGCTTGAAATCGCGCAACGGTCCCGGCGACAATTTCTCGCGCTCGAATCTGGCATGCTCGGCATCGAGATCATCGACCACGACGGCAAGATGGCCGTAACCGTCGCCCGGCACGTAAGGCTCCTTGCGGTCGGAATTTACCGTCAGTTCGAGCTCGAACGGCGACGACGGGTGGCGCAGATAGATCAGCGCGAAGTCAGAGAATTGCAGGCGATCGGCGATCTGCAGATCGAAGGCGCGGGCGTAGAAGTCGAGCGACTTGCCTTCATCGAGCACGCGGATCATCGAGTGAACCGGCTTGGCCATTCAGTTCAGTCCCTTGAGATAGTCGATGATGAGGCCCCGCGTTTCCGCGTTGGCCTGGCGGTACGGCATGACGGCGCCGGGAACGATGGCCTGCGGATTGGTCAGCCAGGCATCGAGCCGGCCTTCATCCCAGGTGAAATCGGCGCGCGCGAGTTCAGGCGAATAGTGGAAGCCTTCGAGCTTGCCGGCCTGCCGTCCGACGATCTTGGTCAGCGGCGGCCCTTGCCGGGGAGGTTCGGAAAGGCTGGTGGCGTGGCAGGTGGCGCATTGCTGCTTGAACAGCGCCGCGCCATCGGGTGGTTTCGCCGCCGGCAACGCCATTTGCGCCAAGGCAGCGTCGGCCATCGCTATCGCGCTGCAAAATCCCAGCCCGATCGCGAATATCGTACGTCGTTTGCTCATGGATATTACCGTTGGCGCGAACCGAGCTTAAGTCGTCGCGAACAAGCGGTGGTAGTAGCGGGCTGTTTATGCCGGAACAAAAGACGACGGCGTTGCGCACATCGCAGTGCGCCGAAGCTGACTTAGTCGTCGTAGCCGCCCGAGCCGCGTTTGGCCTTGACGTCGCTGCGGCGCTTCTTGCCTTCGAGCCGGCGTTTCTTCGAACCCAGCGTCGGCTTGGTGGCGCGGCGCGGGGTCGGGCGCACCAACGCCTCGCGCAATAATTCCAGCAGCCGGTCGGTGGCGTCGGCGCGGTTGCGCTCCTGGGTGCGGTAGCGCTGGGCATGAATCACGATCACGCCGTCCTTGGTCATGCGCTGGCCGGCGAGCCGGTCCAGCCGCGTCACGGCATCGGCCGGCAGCGCGATCCGGCGGGTATCGAAACGCAGTTGGGCCGCGGTCGAGAGCTTGTTGACGTTCTGCCCGCCCGGGCCGGAGGCGCGGACGAAGGAGATCTCGATGTCGTTCTCGTCGATCGAAAGGTCGCGGGAAATCCGCAGCATGGCGTCACCGGAAGGCCTGACATCCCCGAATGGAATCAGGCATCCCAAGATACCGTTTTTGCGAAGAGTTTGTCTTGCTGCCGAAAACCGTCAGTTCGCCGTCGGGGGCGGCGTGGTCGCGGCGGCCGGCTGGGCGGCCGCTTGCGGGGCGCGGCCGACGATGACGGTGAGAAGACCCTGGCCCCACAGCCGCTTGGCGGCCTTCTTGGCGTCGTCCAGCGTCACCGCGTCGACGATGGCGTTGCGCTTCTCGATATAGTCGATCGGCAGCCGGTCGAGCTGATATTGCAGCAGCGCGGAGGCGAGCTTGGAGGAGGTGTCCAGCGCCAGCATCTGCGAGCCCTTGAGGTAGGATTTGGCCTCGTCAAGTTCCTGCTGGGTCGGGCCGTCCTCGGCCATGCGGCGGACTTCCTTGTTGATGGCATCGACGGTCTCGCCGGCGCGGTCGGCGCGGGTGCCGGTGGTGCCGATGAACAGCGCCGAGTGATCCATCCACAGCAGCGATTCATAGACCGAATAGGCCAGACCGCGCTTCTCGCGGACTTCGTGATAGAGCCGCGACGACAGCGTTCCGCCGCCGAGAATGTGGTTGACGACATAGCCGGCCATGAAATTCGGATCGTGGCGCGCGATGCCGGGACCGCCGAACATCACCACGGTCTGCGGCACATCGAGCGGGATGAAGGCGCGCTGCGGCGGCCTGGTGGATTCGATATCGGCCACCGGCGTCGGGCTGGCCTTGGCGGGCAATCCGCCGAAGGTCTTGTCGAGCAATTGGCCAAGGGTGGCCGCATCGACGTCGCCGACCACGGCGATCTTGAGCGTATCTTTCGCCAGCACACGGCGGACAAAGTCCTTGAGATCGGCGACATCGATCTTCGGCACGCTTTCCAGGGTGCCGTCGGAGTCCCGGCCATAGGGATGATCGCCGTATGCGAGTTCCAGGAACTTGTGGCTCGCCAGCGCCGTCGGATTGGAGGTGTCGCGCCGCAGGTTCGAGATGATCTGGGAGCGAATCCGCTCGACATCGGCGGTGTCGAAATGCGGCGAGGTCAGCGAGGTCCGCAGCAGCTCGAACGCTTCGTCGCGGGTATCCTTGAGCATGCGCAACGAGCCGTGGAAGGAGTCGCGGCCGGAATTGAAGCTCAATTCGATGGCGCGGCGGTCGAGACGCTCGTGAAACGTCTCGGAATCAAGATCCCCCGAACCTTCATCGAGCAGGTCGGCGACCATGTTGCCGACGCCGGGCTTGTCGGCGGGGTCCTGCGTCGAACCGCCGCCGAAGGCGTATTCCATCGCGATCAGCGGCACGGTGGCGTCCTGCACGAACCAGGCCTCGATGCCGCCGGGTGTAATCAGATGCTGGATCTTGGCCGCGGCATGCGATGGTGTCGATGCCAGCGGTGTCAGCACCAGACCCGCGGCCACCACGAAGGCCAGTCGCATTGCGCTGATCTTGCGACAAGCCTTATTTAGAGAAGCCGTGTTGAGAGAAGCATTGAAATGAATCACGAACGCTTCTCCTCGTGCTTCGGGGCGGTATCCTTGATCAGATAGCCGGTCACCGAGCTTTTCTTGTCGAGCCATTTTTGCGCGGCTGCGCGGACCTGTTCGGCGGTAACGGCGCGAATCCGGTCCGGCCAGCTTCTGATGTCGTCGATGCTCAGACCGGTGGTGAGCGCGCCGCCATACCAGCGCGCCAGCGTGGCCTGATTGTCCTGGGCGTAGATCGCCTCGGCGATCAACTGGGTCTTGACCCGCTCGAGATCCTCAGGCCGTGCCGGGTTTTGCTGGACATCGGCGATGACCTTGTCGATCACCTGCTCGATCTGCGCAAACTCGACGCCGGATTTCGGCGCTGCCGAAACCGTAAACTGCGTCTCGTCGAGCGAGGTGCCCTGATAGCCGGCGCCGGCATTGACCGCGAGCGGCTTGTCGACCACCAGCGCGCGATAGAGATAGGAGTTGCTGCCGCCGCCCATCAACTGCGCAAGCACGTCAAGCGCCGGGCTTTCGCCGGCCGCGGCGGTGGCGGCCGACGGCGCCAGATAATAACGCCGCAGCGTCGGCTGTTCGACGCGGGGATCGGCCAGCGTCACGGTGCGCGCCGCGATCGGGGTCGGCTCCTGCGGCCTGATCCGCTGCGCCGGAATCGCGGGCTGCGGCAGCACCGGACCGAAGGTCCGCTCCGCCATCGGCTTGATTTCCTTGGCGTCGACGTCGCCGGCGATCACCAGGATCGCATTGTTGGGCGCATAGAAGCGTTTGTAGAACGCCAGCGCATCCTCGCGGTTGAGCTTTTCGATTTCGTGGTGCCAGCCGATGATCGGGCGGCCATAGGGATGGTTGAGATAGAGCGCGGCCATGATCTGCTCGCCGAGCCGCGCTTCCGGATTATTGGCGACCCGCATGTTGTATTCTTCGAGCACGACGTCGCGCTCCGGCAGCACGTTCTCGTCCTTGAGGATCAGGCCGGTCATGCGATCGGCCTCGAACCCCATCATTTTTTCGAGCTGGTCGCGCGGCACGCGCTGGAAATAGCCGGTGTAGTCGGTCGAGGTGAAGGCGTTCTCGTTGCCGCCGACGTTGAGCACGGTCTGGGAGAATTCACCGGCCGGATGCTTGGCGGTGCCCTTGAACATCAAATGTTCGAGAAAGTGCGCAAGGCCGGATTTGCCCGGGGTCTCGTCGGCGGAGCCGACCTTGTACCAGACCATCTGCGTCACGACCGGCGTGCGGTGATCCGGGATCACCACCACCTGCAGGCCATTGCCGAGGGTAAAGGAGGCGGGAGGGTCTGACGTCACGGTGGTCTGGGCCAGCGCACCGCATGTGGAGATAGCGAAGGTGAGGAGGGTCGCGCTGAGCAGAGAAACGGCGGAGCGATGTGAGGGCATCATGACCTGTCTGGAAGCGCGAACGGGAACGTTCGGGATAACGCCGCGGGAGCGTATCTCGCCCCGCCAGCGGGGAAGCGTCACGAAGCCGAGAGACAGGCGTGACTATTCGCCATATTTGCCGGCAGCCGGATTGTATTCCTTGTTCAGCGATTCCTTCGGGCCGGTGCCATAGGCGAAATTCGGCGATGGCGTCTGGTAACCCGGGGGCGGCTGGGTCAGGGATTCGCGGGTGGGCTCACCCTTGAACGGCGCGACTTCGGCTTTGTTGCCGCCGAAAACAGTGCTGAATTTGCCGTCAAAGCCGAGCTGCGAGGGGCTCAGGATCGCCTGCGGGGCTCCGCCGGGCTGCAGCGTTTCGGAGTCCCGGGTATCGCCGCTGGGCGCGGTCTTGGCCGCATTGAGTTCGCTCGGCGTCAGGATACGGGCAGCTTCAACGGGGTCTTTTTTGTCGTTCTTGCGGGCCTTGATGGCCGCCTTGCGCCGGGCTTCGTCCGGATCTTTCGGCCAGTTCGGGGCCGGAGCGGCGTTCGAAGCGGCCGCCGGCGGCGGCAGGTTGATACTGGGCGGCACCACCAGCGGAGACCGCTCGCGATAGTCGATGCCGCGATTATCCATATTGGTGCCGCCGATGCCGGCCATGATGCCTTCGATGACCTTTTCCTCGAAGGTCTTGTCATCGTCGTCATCGTCCTGGGCGCGGGCGGCGCCGGCCGTCATGACCAGACCGATGCCCAAGGCGATAGCGGCGAGCCGCAGCACGCGCATCAGCGCTCTGGGGGACCCCTGAACAAATCGGTTGCTGGCTTCGGTATCGCGCATCGCGCTCTTCCTGTTCATATTCCCGCGGGCCGCCGATCGGGCGTAGCTCCGCTTCTGCGAGCAAGCTCAGAGGGGTCGTATCAGCCGGGATCAGGGCGCTTTTGCGGCGGGTACCCCCAGGAAGGAATCATACAACAGAGCCGCTACACCGGCAACAATCGCCACATCGGCAAGGTTAAACACGTACCAATCGAAGGGTTTTCCGCCGATCTGGACGTGAAACAGGGCGAAATCGACCACCGCGCCGTAGGTAAAGCGATCGATGGCATTGCCAACGGCGCCGCCGATGATCAGGCCCAGCGCGAGGGTGGCCAGCAGGGTGCGCGACCGCGCCATCCAGATCGCCAAAACGACCACCGCGACCGCCTTGACGGCCATCAAAGCGATCTGGGCGGCCGGGCTGTCGTTCTGAAACCAGCCGAAGCTGATCCCGACATTCCAGGCCAGCACCAGGTCGAAAAACGGCGTCACCCGTACCGCACCGCGGTGGCCGATATCGAACACGAACAGCAGCCAGAGCTTTGAGGCCTGGTCCAGCGCCAGCACCACGATGGCGGCGATGACGCCGGCCCGGAGGTGACGAGTCAAACCGTTACTCCCAGCGCCTTCCATTCGCGCAGCGCCTGCGCGTCGCGCGGCGAGACGTCGGGGTATTCAGGGTCTTCGCCGACCGTGGGCAGGATCTTCCAGGAGCGCGCGCATTTGGTGCCGACGGCTTTCTCAACCACCACGGCCACGCCGGGCACTTCATTGAGCCGGAACGCGGTGACTGGCGCCTCCTCGTTGGTCGCCATCGCGTTCGAGGTGATGCAGACCTCGGCCAGATCGATGTCGAACAGCGTGTTGAAGATCGCTTTGTCGGAGACGTAGACCAGGGGCGATGCTTCCAGCGACGAGCCGATGTTTTTGGCGGCGCGCTCGACTTCCAGCGCGCCGGTGACGACACGGCGAACGTTGCGGATGATCTCCCATTTGGCGGCCAGCGCGTCGTCGCGGAAATCGTCGAAGCTTGCCGGAAACAGCGTCAGGTGCACCGACGGTTCGGCGTCCGGTCGATACAGCCGCCAGGCTTCCTCGCAGGTGAAGCTCAACACCGGCGCCAGCCATTTCAGGATGGTGTCGCAGAGGATATCGATGGTGGTGAGGGCTGCCTTGCGCGCCAGCGACGACGGCGGATCGCAATACAGCGTGTCCTTGCGGATATCGAAATAGAACGCCGACAATTCGGTGTTCATGAAGGCCGACAGACTCGCCACCACGGTCTTGTAGTCGAACTCGGCGTAAGCCTGGCGCACCACGGTGGCGTGCTCGGCGAGCTGATGCAGCATCAGCCGCTCCAGTTCGGGCATGTCGGCGTGAGCCACCGTGTCGGCCGGCTTGAAGTGATGCAGCGTGCCGAGCATCCAGCGGATCGAATTGCGCAGCTTGCGATAGGTCTCGATGGTGTTCTTGAGGATCTCGGGACCGATGCGCTGGTCGTCGGCGTAATCGGTGGCGCAGACCCACAGCCTGAGGATATCGGCGCCGGACTGCGCGATGACTTTCTGCGGCTCGATGGTGTTGCCGACCGATTTCGACATCTTGCGGCCGTTCTCGTCGAGCGTGAAACCATGGGTCAGCACGACGTCGAACGGCGCGCGGCCGCGGGTGCCGCAGCTCTCCAGCAGCGACGACTGGAACCAGCCGCGGTGCTGGTCCGAGCCTTCCAGATACATCACGGTATCCTGGCCGCCATCGACCTTGCGCTGGATGCCGGCCAGTCCCGGGAAGTGCACGGGGTCTTCCAGCACGAACGCATGGGTCGAGCCGGAATCGAACCAGACGTCGCAGATATCGTCGACCTTCTTCCACTCTTCATTGGCGCGGGAGCCGAGAAAACGCTCGCGTGCGCCGTCTATATACCAGGCGTCGGCGCCTTCCTTCTCGAATGCATCGGCGATGCGTTTGTCGACGGCGGCGTCCTGCAGGATCTCAGCGGAGCCGTCGCCCTTTTCGCGCACGAACACCGCGATCGGGACGCCCCAGGCGCGCTGGCGCGAGATCACCCAATCCGGCTTGCTGTTGATCATGCCGTTGATGCGGTTTTCGCCCGCCGCCGGCACCCATTGCGTCACCGAGATCGCATGCAGCGCGCGGGCGCGCAAGGTGACG
>Ga0302314_10004654_pt1 | contig 25175 bp, 23 predicted proteins | sample III_Palsa_N2_3_FD_200533 | JGI IMG/M metagenome (GOLD analysis project Ga0302314, IMG submission 200533) | Peat permafrost microbial communities from Stordalen Mire near Abisko, Sweden - III_Palsa_N2_3 | ecosystem: Environmental > Terrestrial > Soil > Palsa > Peat permafrost | place: Sweden... | reverse complement strand
GCGATAGGCTTTCTGGCCCCGAGAACATGGGATCAGGGCGATCGACGGTCGGGTAACTGCGCTCCAACTGCAGTTCTATGACCCCCACTGTCACCACGTCGCCCGGCACGAGACTGCGGCGCGGCTGTCGCATCTCCTCCCGGTTGAGCTGCACCGCTGCGTCGTCCATACGCTGCACAGCGACAACGAGCTCGCCGACGTTGAAGACCAAGTGGTGCGGCGACACGTCGCCACCCGGGAGCATCACGTCGCACTCCCCGCCGGAACCAACGAGGTTGCGACCCGGCCGCAGGTCGACCGTGCGCCCCTTCATCGCGCCGCTCAGGAAGCGCAAGCACCAGCCAGGCGCCACGAGTTCCGGAGTCGCCTTCACGGTTGCTTCCCGTGTGCAGCCGCGGATGCCGCCTTGACCGGCGGCAAAGGCGTGTTCTGCGTCGCCAGCGGCAGGACATCGTCCTGCGTCGGCAGCGGCACGAGCGCCGCGGCGCCGCGGTCCATGCCCGTTGTAACCAGCCGTGGTGTCAGCAGATAGAAGCGCTCTTCCTTGCTGCCTTGCTTTTGGCTGTACTTGAAAAGGTTGCCGATGAGCGGAATGCTGGAGAGCACCGGTACGCCCGACGCCCCGGTCGACTTCGACTCAGAGGTGTAGCCAGCCAGCAGCAGGCTCGACCCCTCGTCGATCAGCGCCTGCGTATTCACCGTGCGATGGTCGACGACCGGAATCTGGCCGACCGTCTGTGTCGGGTCGATGTTGCCGTCCTCGATGTCGATGGTCATCAACACGCCGCGGCCGTTCTTCTCGTCGACGATCAGCGGCGTCACGTGTACTGACGTACCGGTGGTGACCTTAAACAGGCTTGCGTCCTGGAAGCCAGCGACGCTGACGTAGAAGTCGCTCTGGTTTTCGAGCACGGCTTCATTGTTGTCGAGGGTGAGCACCTTGGGGCGCGCAATGACGTTCGCGTCACCCGTCTGTGCCAACGCGCTCACGCGCGCGAGCAGATAGTCGCGTAGGCTGTTGCCAATCGCCGCGGTGAAGATCGAGCCGAGCGGCGTGGTCGGTTGCGAGTTCGCATTTGTGCAACACAAGCCCCCGGTCTGTCCGGCTTCGGACGTCGCCCCGCCCAGCGTGAGGGGCGAGTTGGTGGCGTTGCCTGTCTGGAAGTCGACGTGCGACGTGTGGGCGCGCCAGTCCACGCCCAGGCTGTCGAGTGTGTTGGAGCTGATGTCCATGATCGTTACTTCGATCTCGACCAGCCGAGGGCGCACATCCATCGCCGCAATCAGCTTCTCGTACTGCGCCATGTGCGTCGGGATGTCGCGCACCAGAACCGCGTTCATACGCGTGTCGGCCTGGAACTGCGGCAGCTCGCGGTCGCCCGCCGAGACGCCAGCGGCGGGGCCTCCTTGCTGCGGCGGCGCGTCGGCGTCGGCTTGCGGCGCGAGCCCCGGCAACTGCACCATCGGTGCGTTGACGACGTCACCCGATGACAGCTTGATCTGGCGCTCGGCGCCGGCCTGGTTGGCGGTGAGGGTACGCGCCATTGCCGACGACGCCGAGGACGACGTGCCGCCGCCCGAGTGCGGATACAGGCTGCGCAGCGTGTTGGCGACGCCGTGCACGGAGACCGACTTGCCCGAGCGCGTGATCTGGAAGTCGCCCGCCCACGCGTACTTCAGCGGGAACAGGCGGATCTCGGCGCCGTCGTTGAGCGCGCTCTTGGAGTCGAGCAGTCGCGCGACCTGGCGCACCATCTCGACGTAGCGCTTGGGCCCCGTCACGCGCGCAGTGCCGTCGCGGCCGCTGACAAGCAACGGATAGCGCGCGTCGTAAATGCTCAGTTGCGTGAGCGACTGGATCAGCCAACCCGAGTTGCCCGGAGAGTTGCCGATGGACAGCACTTCGCTCGTTGCGTCCGCGGACGGATCGACGTAGAGAAACGACCCGTCGAAGTACCAGCTGAGGCCGTAGGTCGCGCACAAACTGTTGAGCGTCTTGAGCGGCGCGCCGCTGAAGCGCCCGCTGATCGTGCCAGCGACCTTCGGATCGACCACGGCTGTCGTGCCTTGCGACGCCGCGAGTTCGCGCAGCAGATCGGGCAAGGCCTTCTCGTTCGCAACGATCTGGTAGGGTCGTCCGGTCCATGGAAGGTCCGCGGCTCGCACCGCGGTCGGGCCGACGCAAGGCAAGACGAACGCGAGCAGGACGCACATAGCAGACAGGCGCCTCGTCATGCCAACTGCACCAGGGAATCGAACGCGCGCTGAGCGAACAGCAGCACGTATCGGCCCATCCATCCGGAGAGCATTACCAGTGTGGCCATCACCGCGATCAATCGGATCGACTGGCCGATGCTCTGGTCCTGGATCTGCGTCACCGCCTGGACGAGCGCGACGACGAGCGCCGTCGCCGCCGCGACGAGCACGACCGGTAACGAAACCCAGAAGACGAGCTGCAGGCCGTCGCGGGTGATGTCGAGGACGTTCTGGGGCGTCATGTCAGGCAGCCTTCGGATCGGTGACCCATCCGATCGGATGCAGCGCCACGTCCGCGTCGAGCTCCTGATAGGACAACACCGGCATGTCGGGGGCTACGGGCTCGATCAGCGTCTTGACGTAGCGGCGAGCATCTGAGGACACGATCGCGACGACGGCACCCGCGGTCGTTCCGAGGATTCGGCGCACTTGCTCGCGAACATCCTGCATCACCGCGGGACTGAGCAGAAGCAGGTTGCCGCGCGCAGATCGCTCGATCGCGGCGAGCATGCGATCGAGCAGGCCGGATTCGAACAGGATGGCCTCGACGCGCCGCGCGGGGCCCGCATAGCGGCTCGTGATGTAGCGGCCGAGATCAATGCGCACGAGCTCGGTCAACGCGATCGCGTCGCTCTCCGCTGGCCCGCGCAACGCCAGGCTCTCAAAGATCGCTCGCAGATTGCGCACCGGGATGCCTTCCTGCAGCAGGCGTCGAAACACCTCGGCGATGCGCTGCGCCGGCACCGCGCGTCCGACCTCGGCAGCGAGGTCCGGTGACTCCGCCTGTACCGTGCGCAGCAACCGCTGCACGTCCTGAATGCCGATCAACTCGGGAACGTGGCGACGCACGACTCGATCGACATGGTGTCCGACGACCTCCTCGCACATCCACGTCGCCGTGCCCGGCAGCGCGCCGCGCACCCACGCGACGCGAGCGAACGGCCCGAAAGGTTCGGCAACCTCCGCGCCCAGCGGAAACGAAGCAGCCTGTGCCGGGTCGATCAGTTGCCAGCCCGGACGCAGCGCTCCGCGCGAGACTGGGACGTCCTCGACAAGGATCTCGTAGCCAAACGGTGCGACGTCGCTCGCGTACTCGATTCTCAGGCGCGGAAACACCGGGCCCAGCTCACCTTCAAGCCCCTCCTTCGCGAGGATGAGTCGTTGATCCAGCGCGTGACGGTCCAAGCCCGCGCGCAAGTCCGGAGCGAGACGAACGACTAGCGGCGCCGCGACCGCGTACGGCGCTTCCTCGTCGCGATGCGAGATCCATGTGGGCGTGCGCCGCCATTCGTGCGCACGCCGCGTTGCCAGCCCGACGGCAACTATGCCCCCCGACAGCAGACCGAACACCCATATCGGAAAGCCCGGTACGAGCAGAAAACTCGAGAGTGCGAGGCCCGCGATGATCAGTGCTCGCGGATGCGCGGTGACCTGTCGCGCTATCTGATTGGCGAGCTGCGTGTCCTTTCCGCCCGTGTCCACGCGGGTGATCACGACGCCGGCGGCGATCGATACCAGCAGCGACGGGATTTGCGAGACCATGCCGTCACCCACCGTCAGGATCGCGTAACGGTGCAATGCGTCGCTCGGGCTCATGTCCTTCATCAGCACGCCGATCGCGAGGCCAGCGAGGATGTTGACGAGCGCGACGATGATGCTCGCCACCGAGTCGCCCTTGACGAACTTCATCGCGCCGTCCATCGCGCCGTGCAGCGCGCTTTCCTGCTCGAGCGTCCGGCGACGGCGCTGCGCCTCGGCCGAGGACATCGCACCTGCCCGAACGTCTGCGTCGATGCTCATCTGCTTTCCGGGCATCGCATCGAGCGCGAAGCGCGCGGCGACCTCGGCAACGCGTTCCGACCCCTTCGCGATCACCACGAACTGCACAATGGCGATGATTAGAAACACCACGCCGCCCACGACGACGTTATTGCCGACGATCAGTCGCCCGAAGGTATCGATGATGTGGCCCGCGTTGGCGTGCAGCAGGATGAGCTTCGTCGACGCGATGTTCAGTGCGAGACGAAACAGCGTGGTGAACAGCAGTAGCGAAGGAAAGGTCGACAGCGAGGAAGCCGACGGCACGTACATCGCGACGATCAGAAGCACCAAGCTGGCTGCTAGATTCGTCGCAATCAGCAGGTCCAGCAGCGGGGTGGGCAGCGGGAGCACGAATAGAACGACCACGAGCACGAGCAGGCCCGCAAGAACGAGGTCGTAGTTCCGATCCACCCGTCGTTTCCCGAATGTGCCACCAGCGAGAAGCGAAGCTGGATCTCGCTGTTTGGTCATATGCCTAGTACTCGTGTGCACCGGATTGGTTGTGAGCCACTCTACGTTCGCGTCCAGATATCGACAAGCACGAGAGCTCGTAGTGACGCAACACGGATGCGTCATCTACGACTATTCGTACTTTCGTCGGTCGACTCGTCTGGCTACGCTTGCATGAACGCAGCAGGGGCGTTTCCATCAATGTTTTAGTAGATCGCTTTGACTCTCACTGACGCACGACCTCGCCGATTTCCCGTGATGCAGGCCGCTGAATCTTTCGTCGACCTGGGCTCATCGACGCTTCTGCCGCGGCTGGATCCGTTGCTCGTGCGCGCCTTCAACCGGCTGTACAACCATCGCGCTGCTCCGCTCGCGGTGCCTATCGGGGGCGCGTCATACGTACTCAACTGGGTATTTGAAGAGCGGCCACAACCACCACTCGATGCCTTCCGGTTCAAGGTGGGACCGCATGCAGGATGGCTGGGGCTTGATGTGCCCGCACTCGCAGCACTACTTGGCGAGTCACGGCCTTTACGCGTGCCGCGCCCTCTGCGCTGCGTGCTCGTGGCCAACGCGCTCTCGTCGTGCGTAGATTCACTCATTCGAGCGACGCGACTGCATTTCGAATGGTTGCCGAACGACGTTGCTGATCCGGCCGTCCACGTGTCGTTCGACGCATGTACGACTGTGCGCTTCCACCTAGTCGGGACGTGCTGGAGCGGTGCGCTGGCGTTCGACATGCCGGCCGACCTCGACGCGCTGGCACCATCATGCATGCGAACTAGCGCGCACGACAACGCGGCAGTAGACAACCTCCGACTACCGCTGCGCTTCGCGATCGGCACCACGCGCATTCGCATGGAGGAGTTGCTCGGCATCGCGCACGGCGACCTGGTCGCAATCGAGGAATGGCGCTCCGCCGGTGCCGCCGTCGTCGTGAGTTCAGTACTGCGCGGCCCCGCAGGCCGGGGCTTCATTGCGCTGGCCGAGGGCTCGCGCATAACGATTCAGCAATTCAGGGAACAGAGCATGAACCACCCCGCCGAAGCCTCGCCCGCCTGCGAGCCACGTGCCACGACTGACCTCGCGTTGGAGCGCCTCGACGCGCTCGAGGTCACGCTTCGCTTCGAGGTTGGCGATCTGAGCGTCAGTCTGGGCGAACTGCGGAACTTGCGTCCAGGCCATGTCTTCGAGTTGGGTCAACCGCTCAACCGTGGACCAGTGCGCATCCTGGCCGATGGCAATTTGCTGGGCAAAGGGACGCTGGTGGCGGTCGGCGACCGCTTGGGCGTTCGCGTCAGCGAATTCGCTTCCGGCGCGCTTTGAACGGCGATGGCACCATTCCTGTCCAGCCACCGGCCGCTCGCTTCCTCAGGCAAGCATCCCTCTCTCAGTGCTACCCAGTAGAGCGCCCGTGAACTCGAGCCTGCCAGATCCACTTACGCTGGTCGCGGTTATCGTTGCGTTTGGCCTGGCACCCTTCGCGGCCCTGATGGTCACTTGCTATACGAAGCTCGTGATCGTCTTCGGCTTGCTGCGGACGGCGCTCGGTCTGCAGCAGACGCCGCCGAACATGGTTCTCAACGGCATTGCGATCATTCTGTCGGTCTACATCATGGCGCCGATCGGCATGGATGTCAGCGACGCGTTGCGCAATCACACCTTCGGTCAGAAGGGCGAGAGCATGTCCGATATCCTCGCGGTCGCAGATGCAGCGAAGCAGCCGATGAAGGACTTCCTCCTGAAGCACACGCACGAGCGCGAGCGTAGATTCTTCATGGACTCCGCCACCAGTGTTTGGCCAAAAGAGCGCGCCGCCTTACTACGTTCCGACGACTTCATCGTCCTGGTGCCAAGCTTTACGCTGAGCGAACTCACGCGCGCGTTCCAGATCGGCTTCATCATCTACATGGTGTTCGTCGTCGTCGATCTCATCGTCGCGACCATCCTGCTAGCGCTTGGCATGTCGATGATCTCGCCCACGACGATCTCACTTCCGTTCAAGCTGCTGTTGTTCGTCATGCTGGATGGTTGGGCTCGACTGATTCACGCTTTGGTACTTTCGTACCGTTGAAGGACGCCGTCGGCGTTCGGACGATGCTGGGATTCGAGGACTTCCGCTGTCCATCAAACGATTTTGATAGACGTCATCCTCACGCTGCTATCGCCGCCAGGCAAGGTGGGATGACGGGACGCTCACTCTCTTTCCCGCTCGTCCCTGTTACCCCAAATCGGCCGAAACTGAACCACGCCAAAGAACGGATCCGTTTCCCCATCAAAGCGACATCGTCCCACTTCATTCGCGGAAGGAAATCCGCGGTTCGTCGCACGAGCATTGCGACCAGTGCGTGATTTGCGCAGCATTTCGCCTCCGACCCATCAATTGAGGATTCTGTGATGCCCCATCGTCTGTCGGCGCTCGGTGCCGCCCTGTCTCGCACGGCCGTGCGTGTTGCGATCTCTCTGGCATTCACAATGATCGCCTGTTCGATGACGCACGCGAACGAAGTGCCGCGCGACGGTTCACCCACCGGCGATGCTCTGCAGCCCGGCTGCGAGCGCGTCGAGGCCAGAACGTGCGTCGAGCAGGCGATCCAGGCCATGGGTGGGCGCCAGGCGCTCGCCGGCATTCGTACCGCCCGCTACCAGACCACCGGGCATACCGCGGTTACCGAGCAGTCGTATCGCCAGCAACCATTCGTCACCGCCTATCAGCACGATCAGCTGGCGATCGACTTCGCCAACGGGCGGCTCGTCGACGTAGACCATGGCACATGGCCCGAATCGGATCCGAAGCAGTTCGAGAGCGACCAGACGCTCGTCGCCACACCGACCGCGGGTGTCTATCGCGGTAGCGGCAGCGAAGGCGACACGCCCTGCTCGCTTGCCGATCTCGACCAGGTCGGCGACACGCTAGCGCTCGGCCCGGAACGTCTGTTGTTGACGGCCGCTGCCGCGAGTGAGCTCCGCTATGCGCCACCACGCTGGCTGCGCGCAACACGTCACGCCGTCGTCGAATTCAACTGGCACGGTATATATGTTGATGTGTTGCTGAACGCGGCAAACCACCTGCCGGATGCGATGGAGAGCACGCGCACGTTCCAGGACTTCTGGTTCGCGTGGGGAGACGTCCGTCAGCGCATCTACTTCGACAACTGGCACCTCGTAGATGGCATGGTGCTGCCGTCCAATCGCGTCGAAGCGCGCAACGACATCGTCTGGAAATCGACGCAAACGACCGACATCGTCTTCAACGCGCCGCTTGACGAGAAGCCGTTCGCGATGGACGACACAGTGGCGGAAAAGAGCGCACATTTGCTGAACTGGAACCGCATCTTCAGCGACAAGGCGCGCGTCGTGCTGGCGCCGGGCATCTTGCTATACAAGGGTTCGTGGAACGCCACACTGATCCGGCAGGACGACGGCGTTTTGGTTGTCGAGGCGCCGATCTCCAGCAGCTACATGCAGGGCATCCTGGCCAAGGCTGCCGGAGAATTCCCGGGGGTACCCATCAAGGCCGTTCTGTCCACGTCAGACTCCTGGCCGCACATCGCGGGCGTGCGTGAAGCCGTCGCGCAAAACCTGCCGGTGGTCGCACTGGACCTGAATCTGCCCGAACTGGACAGGCTCGTCGCCGCCCAGCACCGGCTGCAGCCAGACTCGCTGCAGAAGGCTCCGCGGCCGCCGCACTGGATCGTCGCAGCAAACGGCCTCGAGATCGGTCACGGTGACAACCGCGTGGTGCTCTATCCGCTGCACGGCGCGTCGACCGAACGTCAGTACATGGTCTATTTCCCGCAGCACCGACTCCTGTACGCCAGCGACACGCTAGCGCTCAACGACGACCAATCGCTGTATGACCCACAACTGATGCACGAGGTAGTACAGGCGGTGGAACGCAACGAGCTGCAGGTGGACACCGTTTACGCGATGCACGAGGCACCGATGGCGTGGAAGGATGTGGTCGAGAAGGTGAGGGCGGCAAGCCGGGTTCTGTCGCAATAGCAGAGGACTGGCGACCTGAGGCGGGCAAAAACGGGGAAGGTCAGAAGGCCAGGCGGCAGAACAGCTCTGCTGCGGACATGACTTCCTTCGGGGCCAGCGACCTGACAGATACGGTTCATGGGCGAGACCTTCGCCTTGTAGAAGTGGCCCCGGTTGTTCAGACAGTTTCCCGGGTTTGCCGAGTGGAACTCTGCGGGGTCGATGTCGAGGTGAGAGTTGTCCACGGTGTCGTTACTCCGGCGTGGTGGTCAACCCGATCTTGTCGATCAGGCGGCTTTGGCGAGCGGAGCGAGCGAGGCGAAATAGGACTCGTCGGGCGTCTTCTGTCTAGCGCGGTGTCCGGCCGACGCATGTTGTAGAACTCGATGTACCGGCCAATGCAAGGCGGGACTCATATCGGCTGTGGTTGGTTGTTGGCGATGCGTCGGCTCGCCATTGCCGCGATGAGCGCCGCCGAGGCGCTAAGCATCGCTGCAACCAACAGCATCGTCCACTCCATACGGTTATTGGGATGGGTAGTGACGCGAGGCACATGCACGAGAACGACGAAAGACAGCATCATCAGCGCCTCTAGCCCGGCGGCGAGTGAGGGAACGATGTCAAGCGTGACCGCCGCGCCTGCGAGGGCGTGGCCTGCGCCAGTGAGGTACGCCAGCTCCAAGCGGTGCGGTAGCCAAATAGGAATCATCGACGCCGTGAAATCCAAATAGACATAGTGAGATGCGCCGAACACAATCGCAGACAGGCCGAAGAGGATCGTCGAGGCGCGTTCGATGCCAAAGTTTCCAGACTTGCGGCCCGCCGTTGTCACAAACTTGGCAGCCGCAGCTGTGACTGCCGCAGGCTCGGCCAGTGCTAGCCAGTTGACCATTGAGTCTGGTCGGCTGATGACCTGAGGAAGGTGAAGGGCCGTCCATCCTATGAGAACGACCAAAGTTAGCACAGTGCCAGTCCGGCGTGAACGCACCGGCAGAACGAGCAAACCTGCCAGCAATTCGAGAAGTCCAAATGCAACAGCCAACTCCTGCCTACCAGGCAGCGTAGCCGCTATTGGTTGCCACTGGAACGCGAAGTCCCGGCTTGCGATTCCCAGGACGCCGAGGGCAGCTAGCGCCGCGCCGAGCATGCGTAGGGGGATATCTGCCGACAGAGCAGACTGAAAATGTAGAGTCGTCACCATTTGTTTTGCGTCGATCTCGTTGAGCACTTCGATACCCAATCTCTATCGGCCAGCAACTTCTTCAGCCCCGCATTTTCGGCCTCGCGCGCCCGAGGCAGCCTGGCCTCTGCGGCGCCCATCCCTCCAGAGTTCTTTCGCCAGGAGTAGATCGCAAGCTCGCCGGTCTTGTTCTCTTTAGCCGCCTCGGCGGCCGACGAACGGTCGGCTTTTGTCAGGATGGCGTCCATTTGCTCTTCGGTGAATGATCTCTTCTCGCGAGCTCTTCACATTCCGGGAGCAGATTCTCTAAGAACTATTGATACAAAAAATCCGGGCACGTCTCTGCGCGTTCCCAGTGATTTGAAATGAAGCCTCGTAAGCGACCAGGGCGTTGCGAGCCAGCTCATCGCGAGCAGGTTCAGCGCGGAGAGTCGTACCGACTGATAGCGCTGCTCCTCAGTCAAAGCGCCTCCGACTTTGCCGGCGAAAGGGAGATAGTCATTGTCTTCATCGTCGACAGCGTCCCATATTTACCCGAGACAAGAGCAGTCCCGGGACCTCGACTCCATAGATGAAACCTCCGATCGCCTTGGGAAGGCGGGGAAGGGTCAGACCCATTTCACGCAGTCGTTCTTCAATGGCACTCATGGGTCGTAGGGAAGTATCGATCTCGCAGAGAGAGCCGGTATCGCGGTGAAAACATCAAAAGGTTCAAGTCTGCATCCCGAAGCGCGCGAACTTGCCTTGCCTATGAGAGGTAACTTGTTGTTGGCTCTCTGAGAAGTTGCGTGGGTGAAATCAGCTCCGGCCCGTTTGCTGAGCTGCGTGGCGCTGGACGAACCTGGTTGCAGTCAATGATCCGGCCAGAGCCCCTGGTTGATGTCGGATCAGCTTGGAAGCGCGCATTCATGCGGTTTGAAGAGGCATGCGAGGTCAAAGCGCCAGCTCAGGACAGCTGCCAATCCGTGCTCGACGAGACATCTCGCGTCGCTGTATATCAAGGTTTCCCCGTAGCCACCGGCTTCCAGGCAATTCACTCGAAATTTGAGAGAGCCTTGTTCCTTATCTTCGATGGCCAGACATAGAAGCGCCATTGAATGTGAGCGTTCGAGCTTGGCGCGTGCCGAAGCCGCCGCAAAGTGAGCCCAACAAAACTCGACCTGTGCACGGGTTCGTTCAGACGCCGGACATGACATGTCGGGCTTGAAGCGCTCCCTGATTCTTCAGCTTGGACATTCGCTGATGGTAGGGCAGCCCCGCCCAATTCCAAACTACGAAAAAGTGTAGGCCTCCTGGTGCCCGCGTTATGCGAAAACTGTTTGATGGCAACGATCTTTAGACTCGTCACGCTTAGCGTGCAGAAAGTTCCCTTTCTTGAGGGCATCCCAACCAACCGCCAGCGAGGTTGGCGCCCGAGCGCCGCAGAGCATCAGGATTCAGCCTGGTCCTGTACTTGCCGTCGAAGGATTGTCAAAGCGCGCATGCCTGGTTTTGAGTGAAACCGGTGAGATGGGCGGACCCTCGTGAAATGGCACCTGACTCCTTCCGGAAAGGGCTTTGGATGATTGAACTCGACTATGAGATGACCTATCGCGAAACGATCGCCGGCCCCCTACCCATGGCCCAAAGCGCATCGTCGAGGAACCAAATGTGCTGGCAAATCGTGTCGGGAACGCTGATTGGCCCACGCATCAACGCTCGCGTCGCTATGCCCGGCATGGACTGGATGCGTTTGGACGGGGGCACGCGCCGCGCGGATTTACGCGTGGCTTTGGTGACGGATGATGGCGTCGGACTTCTTTTTCACTACGACATGGCCTTGATCAAAGCTTCGGGATTGTTTTTGGCGGCGCTGGAAAATGGCACAGGGACCGACTGGTCGGATCAATACATGCGCATGGTGCCGGGCTTCATAGGCGCGAGCGGCAAATACGCCTGGCTGGACGAACATCTTTTCCTGGCGCAAGGCCGCTTGAGTGGGCCCAGGCAAATCGAATACCGGATCTTCCGGGTGCTGTAGGGCGCCCGTCGTGAACCTCACGGGTGGTGGTTGTAAGATTTCGCGTGGCAAATGCCCCCCTTTTCATGGCGTCAATCTGCCAACGTTGCCTACGGAGTTCGAGCAGCGCAGCTCCAAGGTGTGCGTGCACTGTTCAGATCGCCACTCCACCACTTGAGAAAAGCGCGGCTCAGTCGCAATAGGCGGGAGCCGCTACGATACGGGCCACGGTACCGGCCCACATTCAACTCGAAACGTCCGTGCTTCGTAAGGTGCTCAAGCGGCTGCACTCCCGGTTGGAGATCATCCTGGCGTGCGTGCGCTGGTAATGAGGGCTGAACGAGGCCTGGTCGTCGACCATGCGACGGTGCATCGCGGGGCGCTGAAGATTTTGCCGGTGCTGGCCAAGGCGTTGCGCAACCGCAAACGCCCAGTCGGACGCAGTTGGCGCATGGACGAGACCTACGTCAGCGTCGGCAGGCAATGGAAGTACTTGTATCGCGCCGTCGAACGGCTGGGCCAGACAGTGGACTTCCTGCGCACGGCCAGACGCGACGAGGCGGCAGCCCGGCGCTTATTCGAGCGTGCGATCGAGCTGCACGACGTGCCTGAGAACGTGACCATCGACAACAGCGGCGCCAACACGGCGGCGGTGTGCGGTTTGATCGCCCACAGCGGCGTGTCCATCGAGCCGCGCCAGTCCAAATTCCTGAACAACCTGGTCGAGCAAGATCATCGTGCCATCAAGCGCAGAACACGGCCGATGCTGGGATTCAAGGACTTCCGCTGCGTCGCCATGTTGATCGCGGGCATCGAGACCATGCATATGATTCGCAAGGCCCAGCGGGGAGGACCCGAAGGCCAAGTCATGTCCGCAGCCGAGCTGTTCTACAGCCTGGCCTCCTGAACTTCCCCGTTCCTCCCGATCTCAGGCCGTCAGTCCTTTGCTATTGGGACAGAGCACCGCATTCGGGAGGCGACGCGGGCGGCCGCGTCAACCGCTGCGCCAGTTGCACTCGGTTGCGGGCACCGTAGCGTCGGCGCAGCTGCCGCATATGGTAGTCGACGTTGTGCCGGGTGATGCTCAACGCATAGGCGATCTGCTTGTCCGACATTCCAGTGCGAAGGCAGCCGACGATCTCGCGCTGGGTCTCGGTCAGCTCGTGAAGCTCGACCACATCGACCGTTCGTCCGGATTCACCCAACGCGCCCAGCACCGCGGCGCACGCAAGGCCCAGCGTCAACACGGCCCCGAGGCAGGGATCGTCGATCCAGGAACAGTCGGTGCGGATCGAGGCCAGGCTGACGAAGCATCGCCGAGCACCGTGCATCGAAGGGACGCCAAAGAACACTCCGCTGCGTAAGCCGGCGCCATCCATGCCATCGACGAACTCGCGCAGCAGCTTCGGGCAAGCGGTCGATGCCAGTCCGTCAAGCAGCAGGCGGCGCGGATTCCAGACATAGGGAAGGTTTGATCGCGCGAAAGCGGCCAGGCGAGGGTCGCAGGCAGCGTAGCCGCGGCTGAAATACTGGTGCACCCACCGCGGATGTGCGAGATCGGCCGAGAACTCCAGCGGTCTCACGGAGCCGTTGGTGGGATCGACATAGCCCAATCCCATCCAGTCGAACCCGAGCTTGCGCAACTCGACGCCAAGAAGCCGCGATCGCTCGCCGGCGTCACCGATCGCCTCGATGCGTTGGCACGCAGCCAGGAGCATGTCCCCGGCGGACGGCGCAAACTGGCTGCGCGCCGCGGACGCTGTGCCAGTGGGCGGCGGCCGGTGTCTTTCGAAGCCGACATGTGTGTCCATCACCGTTTTGGTTTCCATTGCTTCACCTCGCAGATTTCGGGCTGTCAACTACAAGAGCGTGAAACGTCTCACGGAGCGCTCATCCGATACAAAGTGTTGCGCATCACCGATCTCTGGTCTGTCACTCGAGGTCCCGACTGGCCGGTCTGAATGCCGACGGTGCTTATGCTGCGAGCAGTTCTTCGAGCAAGGCCCTGTCTTGCGGCCAGTCACCCTAGCCGGCGCCTGGGTTGATATGCCCCGCTTCGCCGATCTCGACGAATCGGCTGCCCCAGGCTCGCGCGCACCGATGCGCGTGGCCGATGTCTCCGTACGGATCATTCGAACAGGCGACTACGACGGTAGGGAACGAAAGGCGCTGCAGAGGAACGGTGGTGAATCCAGAAGCCTCAACGGGGATCGCGGGCATCGAGACCATGCACATGATTCGCTAGTACCAGTGGTCAGGAACCGAAGGCCAAGTCATGTCCGCAGTCGAGCAGTTCTACAGCCTGGCCCCCTGAACTTCCCTGTTCCCCCCGATCTCAGGCCGTCAGTCCTTTGCTGTTGCGACAGAGTCTGCGACGCTAGCGACGGCAACGTCACCCGGCCGGCGCGGCCTCCCTTGCCGAAGACGTGCAGCCAGCGTTCGTTGTGGTCGACGTCGATGGCGCCAAGCGTGGCCTGGACCGGCTCGCTGGCCAGCAGCCCGGTGGCGTACGCAATGTCCAGTGCTGCTCGGACGCCGGCGATTGCGAAAGCAGGACAACTGCACCCTTGCGACGACCGAACGTTCTGTACGACAGCGCACAGACAACACGTTTTTACTACGCTACTTTGGACGCGCGGTCACCCGTGCTGCTCGGATATATGCAACTTCTTGAATTGGGAACAGCTCCTGCAGACGATATCGGTTACTGACCTCGTGCATGCGTTCGCCGCTGATTTGGCCAGCGCAGATACGGCCGAAAATACGGGCTCGAGCAGGGTATTGCCTCCGATTCGTCATAAGCATGCGCAAGCATCCACCTGCATGCGTGTTATCTAGCCTTCAGAGTACCTCTTCTCGACTACGCTGAAAATGACCAACAACATTGAACGACTTGCCGACGGCGAAGAACACTTTCTCATTCCCGGCCCGCGAACCGACATGCGATTGTTCCTTCGGCTGCTCGCCAGTCGAACGCCAATTTCCGACGCTCGACGCGCAGTGCTGTATGTGCACGGTGCGACGTTTCCATCAGCCCTGTCGATTGCCCATCGATTTGACGGATGCTCATGGCGAGATGCGCTCTGCGACGCAGGGTTCGACGTATGGGGATTGGATTTCTACGGCTTCGGCCATTCTGACAAATATGCGGAGATGAGCGCGGCGGCGGAGGAGAACCCTCCATTGGGGTTGACCGAAGAAGCCGCCGCGCAACTAGCCGCCGCGGTCCGCTTCATTCTCGAACATCAGTGCATGACTTCGTTGTCGCTGATTGCCCATTCCTGGGGTTCCATGGTGGCAGGACGCTTTGCGGGAGATCACCCGGCCATGGTTGATCGACTAGTGCTCTTCGCTCCAATCGCCAAGCGCGATCCTTCGCGGTATTCTCCACGCCCGAACGGCCCGGCCTGGCGCATTGTGAGCGTCGAGGACCAATGGGCGAGGTTTGTGGAAGACGTACCGCCTGACGAACCGCCCGTGCTCTCGCGAATCCATTTCGACGACTGGGCACAGCGCTATCTCGACATGGATCCGCATAGCCGCAGCCGGAACCCGGCTGGGGTCAAAACTCCCTCTGGCCCATTCGTCGAGATTCTGCGGGCTTGGCATGGAGAGCTCGCCTATGAACCTGCTCGCGTCTGCGCGCCCGTGGTCATCTTGCGCGGCGCGTGGGACGGATTGGTCACCGACGCGGATGCGAGATGGCTGTTCAGTGCGTTTAGCCAATCGCCAGTGAAGCGAGATATCAAGATCGGGCGTGGAACGCATTTGATGCACCTGGAGGCAATGCGGCCAGCCTTGTGGCGCGAGAGCGTCACGTTCTTGCTCGGTTGCGATGTCGCTTCGGTTCCACTCTGACTTACCAACGAATAGGAGAGACGCTATGTTCACCGTGGTCTTCCAGGTGCATCCCGCACCCGGTAAAAAGGATGAGTATCTCGGGCTTGCCAAGCATTTGAGGCCCCTACTCGAGTCGATCGACGGCTTCATCGACAACGAACGTTTCGAGAGCAAACGGCACGAAGGCTGGGTGCTCTCGTTGTCCACTTGGCGCGACGAGAAAGCCGTTGTCCGCTGGCGAAGCGCGGGCGAGCATCACAGAACTCAGCAGAAAGGGCGCGACGGCATCTTCGACGACTATCACCTGCGCGTCTGCGAAGTAACGGCCGACAGCCACCCGCCCTCGGGCTCCCAAGTAATCGAACAGCGCTTGGACGTCACCGTGGTCGGGGAGGCCAAGGCCCTAACGATCACCGAGGTCTCGGCAGCACAGGGCGCGACCTTTGCTGCCCACCCTGACCTGTTGCCCAGCCATCTCGGCCTCGACGTGGAAGACAACGGCATCGTCGAATACGATATTTTCGAGAGCATCACAAACCTCGGAAAGATGCTGCTCCTCGTTTCCTGGAAGACAGCAGATGACGCAGGTCGATGCGCCCCCAAGACTTTCGGGGGCGTCGCTCAACTTCGTCACCGCAGCGTCCGCACAGTGCGGGACTACGGCATGTTCGAACGTCGAGAGGCACCACAGTACTATCCGGAAGTCGAAAGGACAGCCGTTAACTGATTCATCTGGCGGCCACGGGGCGAGGCCTAGACGCATCGATGAATTAGCCGTGACCGCCAGCGTCCGCACTGTTCTGAGGCGGGGGGGGTGGGCGACGACGGCCACCGCCGCGATCAATGCTGCGACCTGGTCTGATCCGCTGTATTCGGCATGCGCCGTGTATTTTGAGTTCACGCCGTGTTGAGGTCTGCGACGAATGCTGCGCACGCTTGGACAGCGCCGTCACCGGCCGGGTCGACCAACGCTGACGCGTCCACGATGCCGATGCCGGGCCTGGACGAGCTGACGCCGCCCCAGTGTCATGAAAAACCTCGAAGCACTGATCGGCGACGGCTGCGAGATCACGGTGGGCCGACGCCAAGGGATTAGTTGCGCGGCTACCGCTGCCGATGGTCACAACGCCCTAGCCATGCTCGCTCGCTCGCTGGTAAGGCGAAACGCTGAACGCGATGCTCAAACGGTTGAATCGCGCCATTGGCAAGTTCTACGACAACGGAGAAGTCGTTGACGAGACCAACGGGGACTGACCTTCGACGACGCCGTCATGACGGGACGCCAAGCTGCTTACCCAGCAGGAGCTGTCCGAGCCGGTACGCATGATGGCCTGGAGGGCGCAGTTGAGACTGACTCAGCTGTTGGTCGCACTGAAACGCGGTGCCGCCGCGCTCGGCTTCGAGATCAAACTGACCTCGGTGCCGGCATGAAGAACCGACCTCCCGTTACTGTTTCTTGAGAGGTTGGCGAAGCGCACAGTGTCTATATATGACATAGGTTGGCAACTTTCATCGTCAGAATTAACAAGTGCGATGGTAGGCAACGGATATCGATGCAAAGATGCGTCGATGACGCCCGCTTGCTCGTTTTTCTGGAGCGCAATTTATGAGCGAGACAACACCTATTTCGGCAGAGGAACACCGCACGCGCATCCGTGACAACGTAGGCGTCGCACAGCCTTGCCACCGATCGAGAATCACGACTCCGACTGGGGTGGAACTGTATTGCCGCCACTGGGGAACGGGTCGCCCGGTCGTCTTCGTCAGCAGTTGGGGCTTTTCCAGCAAGATGTGGTGTTATCAGATGCAATTCCTGGGCGCGCTCGGCATGCATTGCGTCGCGTTCGACCGCCGTGGTCACGGTCAGTCCGACCAACCGACGCAGGGCTACGACATGAACACACTGGCCGGTGACCTTGCCGCTGTGATCGAGAAGCTCGAGCTCAGGGATGTGGTGCTTGTCGGCCACTCAATGGGCGGTGCAGAGATCGTGCGGTACTTGGCGTTGCACGGCTCGGCGAGGATCGCGAAGGTTGTGCTGCTTGCGCCGCTGACACCTTTCTTTCGGCAGACCCCGGACAATCCCAACGGTGTGCCCGAACAGGATCTTGCGGCGCTGCGTGCGCTATGGGCCACCGATTTCCCCAAGTGGGTGGAGGACAACAAGCGCGCATTCTTCGTCTCAGAAACTTCGCAGGACACCATGGCTTGGCTGATCAACGACATGCTGGGCATGTTCGTGCCCGTCCTGATCGAATGCAATCAGTCGTTGGTCAACACAGATCTCAGAGCTGACCTCGCCACGGTCGACCGTCCTACCTTGATTCTCCACGGCGATGTCGATGTCAGCGCACCTCTTGAAATTACTGGTCGCCCTACTGCAGCCGGTATCGCAGGGGCAGTTCTCAAAGTCTATCCGGGAGCTCCGCACGGACTATTTCTGACCCATTCGCAGCAGGTCAACGCTGATTTAGAGGCCTTCATCTGCGATTGACGCAACGCAGCAGAAACGCGGGATAAGGGTGCGTTTTCTCGCTGGGCCGTCCCCCCACTCTGAATCGTGGCTTGGAGGGGAGGCGTAGCGAGATAGTGCCACGCACCCGCTCTACCCGGCCCGCACCAAATGGCCCGTGCACTGGGCCGCTCGGCGTCAACGGTCAACCGCGAGGCCAGTCGCAATTCCGGTGTGGTGTTCTACGGTTCGCATACGGCACAGCTGCAGTGCGTGGCTCGCCGCCAGGCCGGTCGCGCGTAGGCCAAGCTCGATGTGCGGGGCGTTCGCTGGGCGTCGTCGTGGAGTTTCTCAAGGCGAAGTGGTCGCCCCAGCAGATCGCGAGTACCCTGGCGTTCGTGTTCCCAGACGATCCCGACATGCAGGTCTCGCACGAGACCATCTACACCGTCATCTACGCCCAGCCGCGGGGTGAACTGTGTGTCGGCAAGTCTTCGCCCGGATGCTCGCGTTGACCCATCCCGCGTCAACCTCAACTCACTGATCCAAGCCCGTTGCACTTGGGACTTGAAACCGCCCTCTCAACCAGTTCCAGGAAATTTATGATCCTCGTCGGTCAGTACGACTCACCCTTCGTTCGGCGCGTCGCAGTCACGCTCTACATGTACGGGATGCCGTTCACACGCAATGCGATCTCCGTTTTCGCCGACACCACCGAGATGGCGCGAATCAATCCCCTGGTACGCATCCCGTCACTCGTGCTCGATAGCGGCGAGACGCTGATCGACAGCGCGGCGATACTCGACACGCTCGACGAGATGGTGGGACCCAGTCGCGCGCTCACGCCGCCCTCTGGGGCGGAACGGCGTCTCGTGCTGCAAGCGACTGCAATGGCAACCGGTGCGATCGACAAGGCCGCGGCCTGGATCTACGAGCGCCACTTCCACCTGCCGGGACAGCAGAGCGAGACTATGCTCGCGCGCTACGAATCGCAACTCGCCGGTGCGCTCTCGTGGCTCGAGGCGCAGACTAGGGACGGCCGCTTGTGTGGCCCAACACTCTGCCAGGCAGACGTCACTGCGGCCGCCCTCGTCTTCTATTTGAAACTGAGGGCGGTACCTGCATTTCCGGAAGGAATGTATCCGCGCTTGGCGGCTCTCTGCCATGCGCTCGAAGCGACCGATGCCTTCATCGCAACTCGGCCCTCGCAAGACGAAACCATGCCCGCGACGTAGTGGCCGTTGCGGTGCTTACGGCCAGAGCCGGTTGCTGCTCATCGGCGCGCTTCAAGCATCCGATTCCGATTCCGATCGCGATTCGCGACATGCCAGCCCGACAACCTGAGGCACGCGTCGCTGTCGACCTCCTCGATCTGCCTGCACTCCGACGATGTCGAGCGTGCGCGCCAGATGGCGGCCGTGTTTGCGGTGCCAACGCGGTGAGCAAGCGATGCCTGCGCCGGGCTACGCGGCGGAGGCTGCGGCGCGGAAATCAGGGGTGCGTGCAGGATCGCGGAAAGTTTCTGAGATTTGAGCGTACACCTCCAGCTCTATAAATCCCTGACCTGGGATCGAGGTACAGAAATGCATGGTCACAGGCGCTTCACGCTGGCGACCGACATTCAGGTCTATTTCTGCGACCCCCAAGAATCCTTGGCAACGCGGCTCGAATGAGAACATGAACGGCTTGTGAACCGAGGGCATCGGAGGGACGCCGTCTCCCGCAAAACACGGATTCGCATGAAAGAGGACGACGACCGATCCGTTTCGCATCGCGCATTCGTCTTAGATGTGTCCGAACCACAAAAGGCCCACCATGTCCGACGAAACCGTTACTCTGATCAACCTGCTGAAAGCGAAACCGGGAAAGCAAGACGCGTTGTTCGCGATCTTGAAGCAGAACACCGACACGGTGATTCGCACGCTGCAGGGCTGGAAGTCTACCCGGCTGATCGCCGCGAACGATGGCAGCGGCGTCGCCATCTACTCCGAATGGGAAAATCCGGCGGCTGTCGAGGCGATGCGGGTCGACCCACGCATGACTGCCTATTTTCCGAGAATTTCTGAACTGGCGAGCCTCGAGTCGATGATGGGCTCAAGCGTATGGAGAATCCGCCGGTGATTGCGGGGATTGGGTTGCCAATCATCGAGAAGGGAACACTGCGATGGCTCGTATGGTCGTGATCTACAAACAGCCGGCTGACGCGGCCGCGTTCGCGAAGCACTACTTCGAGACGCACGTCCCCCTCGCCAAGAAGTTACCGGGCCTTCGGAAGTACGAGATCAGCTCTGGCCCGGTCACAGTCGTGGCAGGAGCGCCCGACGCTCATTTGATCGGGATATTGCATTTCGACGATCTCGATGCGATCAAGGCCGCCTTCGCAAGTCCCGAGGGGCAAGTAACCGCGGCGGATCGCCGGATCTATGCGCCCGATGAATCAGGCGTCCAGATGTTCATCTTCGACGATCATGAAGTTTGAAGACACTGGCTGTCGAGCGCCCACGCGCTGCGAAGAATTTAACTCATGAGTAAAGGAGCCGCGATGGCCATATCCAAAGGGGCGTTTGTTCTGGTGCACGGCGGCTGGCATTGCCAATCGGCGTGGGCGAAGGTCGTGCCCTTGCTCGAACAGCAGGGGTTTGCGGCGCTGACGCTCGACCTGCCCGGCGCCGGTGTCCATGCGATCTCGCCCCGGTCGCTGGATTCCCGCCCGTTCGACTCCGAGGCGTTCGCTGCCGAGCCGTCTCCCAGCGCCGGCATCACGCAGGAAGAGCGAACTCAGGCTGTTGTGGCGCTCGTCCGGCAAGCCGCGTCGAGTTGCGGTGGGAAGGTCACTCTGGTCGGGCATTCGGCCGGCGGAATGACTGTTTCGGCTGTCGCCGAGCAAGTGCCGGATCTCATCGGCGCCGTCGTCTACATCTCGGGCTTCATGGCACCCAACGGCGTGAGTCTGCTCGAAATGCTTGTGCACGAGAGCATGTCCTCGGCACTGTCGCCGCGACTTTTCATCGGCGATCCTGCCGCCATCGGCGCGACCAGGATCCATGCCGGATCGAGCGACCCCACCTACAGGTCGCTGCTTTGGTCGTCGTTCTATGCCGATGTCCCGGAGGCCGAATTCGTGCACATGAAGTCTCAATTGCATTGCGACGAACCGAACGCAGGCGCATTCGCACCGTCACCGATCACTCCACAAAGATTCGGGTCGTTGCCGCGTCACTACATCCGCTGCACGCAGGACCGGGCGATTCCATTGACCGGTCAGGATTACATGATCGCGCGGGTCGACGACGCGCTCGGCAGCAAGACGACAACCTACGCGCTGGAAAGCAGCCACTCGCCGTTCCTGTCCCAGCCGAAGGCCCTCTCGAACATTCTCATCGACATCGCTGTCGGCGCTTTAGCTGGCAAGGCCGACACATGAACATCGACGAGTTCGAGCTTCGCCTGAAGGCGTTGCGGCCGCGGCTGCATCGGTACTGCGCTCGGATGACGGGATCGACAGTCACGGGCGAGGACGTTCTGCAGGACGCCCTCATCAAGGCCCTGAACGCCCATGCCCAGGGCGCCGTGGTCGAGAATTTCGAAGCTTGGCTTTACCGCATCGCCCACAACGCGTGTCTTGACTTCCTGCGCGAAAAGGCCCGCAACACGGTCATTCCGCTCACCGACGATGTCGAGGCTGAACCTTTGCCTGAGGCGTACATCGTGGCGGTCAGCTTTCAGACATTCCTGCGCCTGCCCGAACTTCAGCGCTGCGCCGTGATCCTCAAGGATATCCTCGGACATTCGATCGACGAGGTCGCGAGCATCGCAGATTGCTCCGCGGCCGCCGCGAAGTCTGCGCTTCAGCGCGGACGCGCATCGCTGCGCCAACTCGCCCAGGCCCCCGAGGACGCGCGCCTGCCCCTGATGTCCGATCAGGATCGTCAGAAGATCGCCACTTTCGTTCGCCTCTTTCGGAACGGCGAATTCGACGCGATTCGCGCCATGCTCGCCGACGACGTGAAGCTCGACCTGGTGAACCGGCTCCAATTGGCGGGACGCGACAAGATCGCCCCGTACTTCACGCGCTATGCCGAAGTGAGGAAGTGGCGTTTCGCTCTCGGCGCAATCGAAGGCCGTCCGGCCATGCTCGTCTTCGACGGCGATGCGCAGGAGAGACCGGCGCATTTCGTGCTGGTCGACTGGCATGGCGACCGGATCTCAGCCATCCGCGATTTCTTGTTCGCTCCATATGCGCTCGAATCGGTGGAGTGGGTGGCGCTTGGCTAGAAAAAGTGGCGGCCTCAAATCTGAAGTGCAACACCCCATAGCGTAAGGTGTTCACATGCGCGGCGAGAATGAAGTAGCGGCGCGTCTGCGTGAGCTTGCCGCGACCCTGCGCTGGCCGAACAGCTGTACGACGAGGTGCCGCTCAATCGCCCGATTCCTCAGGGCTTGTACGTGCGTGTCGGCCAATTGCTGCGCTGGGCCCAGGGCGATGAGCGAAGTGGATTGACAACGAGAACATCGTCCCGCACTTCAGTTCGTTTGCTCATTTTGTTGGTCACCTCGCGACGCGAGTTGAAACTGGTTTTACCTGGGACTCATCCGCATGGCGGGGCCAATGATGCGGGCGGCAGCTCGCAAGCGGCGCTCCGCGAGCCTGTCAGGAATTTTGTGTGCGAGGCATTTAGCATGACGCTCAGGAGCATGTATGCCAAGCAAGACGAAGACGAGAAATGCGGCGATCGCTGCAAAGACGGCGGCACTGCCGTCCATCCCGAAGGAACTGCTTGACCAGTTCGTCAAGGGGCCGATGACCGCGGAGGCGGTGAACTCGGCCTCGATGGCCTTCAAGAAGGCGCTGATCGAGCGGGCGCTGGGCGCGGAGCTGGGTCACCATCTCGGCCAGGCCGAGGAACGCAGCGACGGGCCCAGGAACCACCGTAACGGTGCCAGCGCCAAGACCATCGTGACCGACGAAGGGCCGGTCCGCATCGACGTGCCGCGCGATCGCCAGGGCAGCTTCGAGCCGCTGTTGATACCGAAGCACGAACGGCGCTTCACGGGCTTCGACGACAAGATCATCGCGATGTACGCGCGGGGCATGACGATGCGCGAGATCCAGGGGTTTCTCGAGGAGCAATACGGCGTCGAGGTCAGCCCGGAGCTGATCAGCACCGTCACCGACGCCGTGATGACGGAGGTGGGCGCGTGGCAGGCACGGCCGCTGGAGCCGATGTACCCAGTCGTTTTCTTCGACGCGCTGCGCGTGAAGATCCGCGAGGACGCGGTCGTGCGCAACAAGGCGATCTACCTGGCGCTCGGTGTGCTGCCCGACGGCACGCGCGACATTCTGGGCCTGTGGATCGAGAACACCGAGGGCGCGAAGTTCTGGATGAAGGTCTTCAACGACCTCAAGACGCGCGGCGTGGGCGACATCCTCATCGCCGTGACCGATGGCCTCAAAGGCATGCCCGAAGCCCTTGGCGCAGTGTTCCCGCAGACCACGCTGCAGACCTGCATCGTGCACCTGATCCGCAACAGCCTGGACTTCGCCAACTGGAAGGAACGCAAGGCGTTGGCTGCAGCGATCAAGCCGATTTACACAGCCCCGAGCGCCGAGGCGGCGGAGGCCGAACTCGATGCCTTCGAGCAAGGCGCCTGGGGCCAGAAGTTCCCAACCGTGGTCGCGGCTTGGCGACGGGCCTGGGACCGCGTCATCCCGTTCTTCGCCTTCCCGCCGGCAGTACGCAGGGTGATCTACACGACCAACGCGATTGAGAGCGTGAATGCGCGACTGCGCAAGATCATCAAGACGCGCGGCCACTTCCCGAGCGACGACGCGGCCAACAAGCTGATCTGGCTGGCGCTGCGCAACATCACGGCCGACTGGAGCCGCGCGAGCCGAGACTGGAAGGAGGCGATGAACCAGTTCGCCATCCTCTACGCTGAGCGGTTCACGAGGCCGACGCCGTAACATGAACATCGGCCTGCCGGACTTCCTCGCGATACCGACCGGCCTCAACGCGCCTCACACACAGAAATTCTGACGCGGCCGTCTCGGACCGCTATTTCATGAGGTTGATAAACCCCCGTTGAATGGCTAGCGTCACCGCGTGCGTCCTGTCGTTGGCCCGAAGCTTCAACAGGATTGCCTTCATGTGCGCTTTGACGGTGTCCTCCGTGATCCTCAGCAAGTTGCCAACTTCTCTGTTCGCGTTTCCGAAGGCCACCAGGCCCAGCACCTCAATCTCGCGCTTCGACAGTGCTGTTTCTTGACAGTGCTCAGCAACCTCACGGGCGACCGCAAGCGGCACGTGCCGCTTGCCGGAATGTATTTGCCGGATCGTCTCTATCAGTTCATGGCGCAACGCGCTTTTGAGCAAATATCCGCATACCCCGGCTTCTAGCGCTCGCCGAGCCTGCACGTCTCCCTTGTAAGTCGTAACGATCACGATTCGAGCTTCCGGCCAGGACTTGCGAATCGCTTCAGTGGCATCGATGCCGTCCATGCCAGGCATCTGAATATCCATCAGCGTGACGTCTGGTCGAATGCGCAGGCATACCTCAATGGCTTCCATGCCATCTTGAGCCTCCGCGACGACCTCCATGTCTGGCTGGCCGTCCAGGACGCTGGCGATTCCCTCGCGCAGCATTGGATGGTCGTCAACTGTGAGAATGCGGAGCTTTTGCGGAATCATCGAGCGGTACAGGAAAGCATGGTCTCGTCTTCGGGGCTTTGGGAGTCCGCATGTACGTGTTGCATAACGTATCACTCGCGTTCTGCGGGCGGACGGTCCGAGCTCGCCTGGCCGGCCAATGTTCTGGATCCGCCGGAGAGCGACGCTCAGGATAGCTTGGGTGACGACCTGCTGTTGTAGATGAAAGTCCCAAGCGCAGCCAATGAGAAAATCGCTCCGACGGAGGCAACTGCGGGCCAGCCGTGCCGGCTTCCTGCCGCGGCGCCCATGGCCGAGCCAAGCGCGCCGCCCGCGAAGTAGCAGCCCATGAAGACGGTGTTCAAGCGGCTCCTGGCCTCCGGATCGAGCGCGCCAAGCCGAGTTTGGTTTGCCACCAAACCAGAGCGGCTTCCCAGGTCGAGGAGCACAACGCCGACCAGCAGGATCCAGACCGTCGAAGCGGCTGCCGAGATCGCTGCGAATGCGATGGTGATGACTGCTGCACCGAAGGCGCCAACCACGCGC
>Ga0302314_10004650_pt1 | contig 25179 bp, 20 predicted proteins | sample III_Palsa_N2_3_FD_200533 | JGI IMG/M metagenome (GOLD analysis project Ga0302314, IMG submission 200533) | Peat permafrost microbial communities from Stordalen Mire near Abisko, Sweden - III_Palsa_N2_3 | ecosystem: Environmental > Terrestrial > Soil > Palsa > Peat permafrost | place: Sweden... | reverse complement strand
GCGCCACGCAGGCGATGTCGGCCAGCGTGTCCGGATTCTCCCGGATGTGCGGAAAGTGCTCCGCCATCTCCTGCACGCACGCGAAGACGGCCTTCTCGTGGTTGTTGTGGATCGATGCGATGTCCATTGGCTTGTCCGGGAGAGGCGAGGGCGCCGGCGCAGTGCCGCGTCGGCGTTGATACACCCGAGTGTGCCGCGCCGGCATGCCGACGTGGCCTGCAAGTGTGCGACAAAGTGCCTTCAGTCGCCGGGCGCCGGGCCGTGCCGGGCTATTCCGTTGCGCAATAGGCCAGCGCCGCGACCGGCAGCGCCAGCCCCAGCCAGACGGTAGCCGGCCAACCCCCGCGCGCGAACGCGAGCCCGCCGAAGGCGGAGCCGAGCGCGCCACCGGCGAAGAACGTCGCCATGTACAGCCCGTTGAGCCGGCTGCGCACGTCGGCGCCGAGCGCGAAGATCGCGCGCTGGCCGACGACCAGGTTGGTGGTCACGCCGAAGTCGAGCACGATGCCGGCCGCCACCAGGGCGGCCAGCGCCGGCACCGACCCAGGCGCGCCGGCACGGCTCAGCGCGAACGCGGCGATGGCGCAGGTCATGGCCATCAGGGTCGCGATGCGGCCGTGGCCCGCGTCTGCCAGCCGGCCTGCGATCGGGGAGGCGATGGCGCCGGCCACGCCAGCGAGGGCGAACAGCGCGATGCCGGACTGCGAGAGGTGGAATTCGGCTATCAGCCGCAGCGGCGCGGTCGTCCAGAACAGGCTGAACGCGCCGAACATGGCCGCCTGGTAGAGCGCTCGCCGCTGCAGCACGGGCGTCGTGCGGGCAATGCGCACCATCGACGCCAGCAACTGGCCGTAGCGCAGCGTCGAGCTGGGCTGGCGCGGTGGCAGCGCCACGCCCAGCAGCAGGGCGAGCAGCGCCATCGCGGCGGCCGACAGGAAGAACACCGCGTGCCAGGAGGCGAGCTGGGTGATGAAGCTCGCGACCGGCCGCGCGAGCATGATACCCATCAGCAGCCCGCTCATCACGTTGCCCACCATGCGGCCGCGATGCGCCGGCGGTGCCATGTGGGCCGCGTAGGGCACGAGCACCTGCGCGGCCACCGAGACCAGGCCGATCGTCAGCACGGCCGCGAAGAACGGCAGCGGATGCGCGGACAGCGCGGCGCCCAGCAGTGCGAGCGCGGCGAGCGCGATCAGGATACGCACGAGCTTGCGGGTCTCGACCAGGTCGCCCAGCGGCACGATGAACAACAGGCCGATGCCGTAGCCGATCTGGGTCAACGTCACGATCAGGCCGGTCGCGGCCGGCGCCAGGCCCAGCGACGCGCCGATCGGTCCGGCCAGCGGTTGCGCGTAGTAAAGGTTGGCCGCGATCAGGCCACAGGCGGCGGCCAGCAGCAACGTGGTCGCGGGCGACGCGGCGACTCCGGCATCTGGATCGCGGGAGAGGGTCTGGGTCACTGGCGTGCTCGATTCAATAAGGAAATGATTGTGTCCAAAATGGGCAAAATGTTCAGGCAAGCGTCTTCAGCGCGACGTCCACCAGGGCGAGCATGTCCTTGCGTGTGCCGCCGGTCTTGCCGACGACGCGCATGCCCTGGACGAGGCAAAGCAGCAGCCGCGCGGTCACCCCCGGATCGACGTGTGCCGGGATCGAGCCGTCGGCCAGGCCGTCGCGCAGCAATCCGGCCAGGAGCGTCTCGTTGCGGCGCAGCGATGCGGCGACCCATCGGGCCAGTTCATCGTCGAAGGTCGCGAGCTCGGCGGCGCTGGTGACCACCATGCAGCCGAGACGCCCACGCTCGCCATGCGACGCCTCGGCGTAGTGCGTGAGCGCGATGCGTACACGATCGAAGCCGTTGCGGGCCGGCGCGAGCACCGCGCGCAACTCGGCGTCGCGCGACGCCTTGTAGTGCGTCAACGCCGCGAGATAGATTCCGCGCTTGTCCTTGAACGCCTTGTAGAGACTGCCGGAGGTGAGTCGCGTCGCCTCGGTCAGGTCGCCGATCGACGTCGCGTGGTAGCCGCGTTCGCAGAAGACGTGCACCGCCTTGTCGAGGACGGCGTCCATGTCGAACTCGCGCGGACGCCCGCGCGACGGGGTGTCGATGACGTGCGCTGCGGACGGCGAAGGGGAGGCCATGCGGCCATTTTGGGAGAGATCGTTTCCAAAGTGGCGGCAAGGGTCATTCGACCCCTGTCCTCAGTCGAGCACCCGCATCGAGAAATCGGTGGCGACGACGTCCTTGGTCAGCTTGCCGATGGAGACCCGGTCGACGCCGGTGGCCGCGATGTCGCGCAGCGCCGAGAGCGTGACGCCGCCCGAGACTTCCAGCATCGCGCCGCCGTTGGCGATCTTCACGGCCTCGCGCATGTCGTCCAGCGTGAAGTTGTCCAGCAGCACGCTCATGGCGCCGGCGGCCAGCGCCTCGCGCAACTGGGCGATCGATTCGACCTCGATCTGGATCTCGACGCCGGCGTTGAGCGCGAACGCCTGCGCCATCACTTGCGCGATGCCGCCGGCCGCGGCGATGTGGTTTTCCTTGATCAGGATGCCGTGCCACAGCGCCAGGCGCTGGTTGCGTCCGCCGCCCACGCGCACGGCGTATTTCTGCGCCTGGCGCAGGCCCGGCAGCGTCTTGCGCGTGTCGAGCACCGCGCAGCCGCGCGGGCTGGTGGCGGCGCCTTCGATCGCCTCGACGTGGCGGCGCGTGACGGTGGCGGTGCCGGACAGCAATTGCAGGAAGTTCAGCGCCGGGCGTTCGGCGGTGAGCAGCGCGCGGGCATTGGCCTCGATGTGGCAGACCTCGGTGTCGGCCGACATCGTCGCGCCTTCGCCGTACTTCCAGGCGATGCGGTTCGTCGGATCCAGCGTGCTGATGCACGAGCAGAACCAGTCGCGCCCGCACAGGATCGCGCCTTCGCGCACGCGTACCACCGCGCGCACGCGCTTGTCGGCGGGGATCAGCAGGCCGGTCCAGTCCTGGCGGCCGATGTCTTCGAACAACGCGTCACGAACGTTGCGTGCGCGGGCCTCGGCCAGTGTCTCGTCGTGGTCGAACATCTTTTGTCTCCGGTGCCGGTGCGCGGACTCGCGGCCCGCTCCGGCCTGTTGTGGTCATGCGGCGCCGATGCCGGGCACGAGGCCCGGCGCGGTGTTGTTGTTGTCCTTCGCCGGCTTCGCGATCGCGGCCGGATTGGCGGCGACGAAGTCCAGCATGCGCTGGATGCAGCCCAGCGCCTCGCCACGGATAGTCTCGGCCACCTCGATGGCGCCGGTGCCGTTCTCCAGGCAGTCGATCAGGCCCTGCAGGCTGTTCATGGCCATCCACGGGCAATGCGCGCAGCTCTTGCAGGTGGCCGAGTTGCCGGCGGTGGGCGCCTCGATGAGCGTCTTGCCCGGTGCGAGCTGGCGCATGCGGTGCAGGATGCCGTTGTCGGTGGCGACGATGTATTCCTGCGCGTTGCCGTTGACGACGGCGTTGAGCATCTGCGAGGTGGAGCCGACGACGTCGGCCAGTTGCACGACGCTCTTCGGCGACTCCGGGTGCACCAGGATCATCGCGTGCGGGTGTTGTTCCTTCAGGAGTTCCAGCTCGAGGCCCTTGAACTCGTCGTGCACGATGCAGGCGCCGTTCCACAGCAGCATGTCGGCGCCGGTCTCGTCCTGGATGTAGCGGCCCAGGTGACGATCGGGCGCCCACAGGATCTTCTTGCCTTGCGCCTTCAGGTGGTTGACCACCGCCAGCGCGCACGAGCTCGTCACCATCCAGTCGGCGCGCGCCTTCACGGCGGCGCTGGTGTTGGCGTAGACCACCACGGTGCGGTCGGGATGGGCGTCGCAGAAGGTGGCGAAGTCGTCGGCCGGGCAGCCGAGATCGAGCGAGCAGGTCGCGTCCAGGTCGGGCATCAGGACGCGCTTGTCCGGCGACAGGATCTTCGAGGTCTCGCCCATGAAGCGCACGCCGGCCACGACGAGCGTGCGTTGCGGCGCGGCCTTGCCGAAGCGGGCCATCTCGAGCGAGTCGGCGACGCAGCCGCCGGTCTCGAGCGCCAGGTCCTGCAGGTCGCCGTCGACGTAGTAGTGGGCAACGAGCGTGGCGTCGTGCTGCTGGAGCAGTTCCCTGGCGCGGGCCTTGAGGCGGGCGCGCTCGTCGACGTTGGGGGTGGGCATCACCTTCGCCCAGGCGTTGGCGGTGCAGGTGGCGCCGGTGGCGTCCTGGAGGGGGTATTCGTACGTGGCTTGTGTCATGGCTGCATCCGCCGGGAGGGCGGCTCGCCATCGTAGCCCAAGGCCAGAAGAACCCCGGGCGTCAGGGACACCCGCGTGGCTCAAATGCCGATCCAGGCCTCGTAGAGCTGGTTCCAGACGTTGGTCACCGACCGCGTGAGCGGACGCGCGTGCAACAGCGTCGGGGGCACGGGCCAGTCGCGCGTCTCGATCATGTCTTCGAGGCCACGGTGCTCCGGGCCGAGATAGAACAACCAGCGCACGGAGGCGGCGAACGGGAGATGGGCCAGGCGGTACATCTCGTCGATCAGGGCCACGGCTTCGTGGCTGGCCATCGGGCCGATCAACACGGAACAGATCTGCGAATGCGACAGCAGCGCGCCGAAGATGGCGCGACGGTCGACCGGCTTGGCGTCGCCGTGCAGGCAGCGCACCAGGCGGTGCGGGCCGTCGCCGGCGGGCAGCAATGTTTCATCGACGACCGCGCGGATCTGCAGGCCGCCGCGCGAGTGCACACGCAGGCGGTCGACCGGCGAGCCGGTGGCGTCGGACAGCGTCTGGATCATGCCGTGGGCCCACATGCCCGCCGGATCGATCACCAGCATGGCGCTGACTTCCGGCGACGAGGCCAGGTGGGCGTGCAACGCCAGCGCACCTTGCTCGCTTTCCGGCACTTCCACGGTGACGCCCAGCGCCCCCGCGGAGTCGAACATCGACGACGGACCCGATCGTTCCCTGCTCGGCAACACCAGCGGCGCGAGCTGCGCGCGGAGCTTGCGCAGGGGAGCCGGGAAGGGGATGACGGAAGGACGGGACATGGAAGACGAGCTTACTCTGGGAGTCGTGGGCGGCCGGGTCCAAGTTGTTTACGGATGTGACTTCCTTGTCGCGAACGCGTTTTTCAGTTATTGCGAGACATCCTGCAATGGCAACGGCTGTTCCTGCGCCGCCTCCGGCCGCCCGGATACCATCGCATGTCCCGCCACGACTCTTCCGGTGCACGCCATGTCCCAACCCGCGCCCGCGGTTCCCGCCCGCCTCGCCGGCCACGCCCTCGTGGAGGCGCTGGTCGCGCAGGGCGTCGACACGGTCTTCGGCGTGCCGGGCGAGAGCTTCCTGGCGGCGCTGGACGGCTTCCACGAGCACCGCGACCGCATCCGTTTCGTCGCCTGCCGCCACGAAGGCGGCGCCGCCTTCATGGCCGAGGCGCATGGAAAATTGACCGGCCGCCCCGGCGTCTGCTTCGTCACCCGTGGGCCGGGCGCCACGAATGCGAGCATCGGCGTGCACGTCGCCTTCCAGGACTCCACGCCGATGATCCTGCTGGTGGGCCAGGTCGCCGCCGACCAGCGCGATCGCGAGGCGTTCCAGGAGATCGACTACCGCCAGATGTTCGGGCCCGGCACGCTGGGGCTGGCCAAATGGGTGGGCGAGGTGCACTCGCCCGATCGCCTGCCCGAATACGTGGCCCGCGCGTTCCGCACCGCGATGCAGGGCCGGCCCGGGCCGGTGGTGCTGGCGTTGCCGGAGGACATGTTGTCGGCGCTGACCGCCGCCCCGGCGTTGCCGCACGTCGTACCGGTGCAGGCGCACCCGGATCCGCGGGCGATCGAGCAGTTCCGCCAGTTGCTGATCAAGTCCGAGCGGCCGTTCGCGATCGTCGGCGGCAGCGGCTGGAGCGCCGATTCGGCCTGCGATTTCGAGCGTTTCGCCGAGGACTGGGAGATCCCGGTGGGCTGCGCATTCCGCTTCCAGGACGTCTTCGACAACCGCCACCGGCTCTACGCCGGCGACGTGGGCATCGGCATCAATCCGCAGCTGGCCCAGCGCATCCGCGAGTCGGATCTGGTGCTGGCCGTGGGGGTTCGGCTCGGCGAAATGACCACGGGTGGTTACACATTGCTCGAGGCACCGCTGCCGCGCCAGCCGCTGGTGCACATCCATGCGGGCGCCGAAGAGCTCGGACGCGTCTACCAGCCCACGATCGCGTTGCAGTGCTCGATGGCGGCCATCGGTTGCGCGCTGGAGGGGGTCGACCCGCCGACGCCGCGCTCGCCGGTCGCCGGCGCCCGGGCGCACGCCGACTACCTCGCCAACCTGCAGGCGACGCCGGTCGAGCCGATGGACCTGGCCGAGGTCGTCAAGACGATGGCGGCCATGGCCCCGGCCGGCGCGATCTACACCAACGGCGCCGGCAACTATGCCGGCTGGCTGCACCGCTTCCACCAGTACACCAGCCTTCAACGCCATGGCCGTACGCAACTGGCGCCCACCGCCGGCGCGATGGGCTACGGCGTGCCGGCGGCGATCGCCGCGAACCTGCTGTTTCCCGCGCGCACCGCCATCGCGATCGCCGGCGACGGCGACTTCCTGATGACGGGCCAGGAGCTCGCCACGGCCAGCGCCCATGGCGCCGGGCGTGGCGCCGGCAAGCTGGTGGTGGTGGTCGTCGACAACGGCAGCTACGGCACGATCCGCATGCACCAGGAACGCGACTACCCAGCGCGCGTCAGCGGCACGGGCCTGACCAACCCGGACTTCGTCCAGCTGGCCGGGGCCTATGGCTGGCATGCGGAGCGCGTGGCGGCGACGGCGCAGTTCGAGGCGGCCTTCGGACGCGCGCTGGCGGCCGACGCGCCGACGCTGCTGCACCTGCTGCTGCCGGAAGACGTCAGCACGTCGCGGACAACGTTGACCGCGTTGCGCGAGGCCGCTTTCAGGAAGCAGGGCGCTTAGCTCGGCCGCAGGGCAACAGATGTGTCCGGGCACGCTTGCGAGCGCTTGTCCTACACACGCAGGCGTCGCGTTGCGAGAGACTTTGGTTTCCGGCGGCGCACCTCCTCCCTCCCTCCTCTTTGGTCGCCGGTCTCAGCCCGGCCTTGTGCCGGGCTCTTTTCTTTGTGCGGACGGCAGGACGCTGCAGCGGTCAATTGCGTTACCCTGCTGATCCTTTTTCCTGCCTGCCGAGACTCCCATGGATCCCATCGCCTTCGACCTGCGCGGCGACCACATCACGCTGGACGCGCTGCTGAAGGCCGCCGGCCTGGCCAGCAGCGGTGGCGAAGCCAAGATCCTGATCCAGCAGGGCGGGGTGCTGGTCAACGGCGAGGTGGACGTGCGACGCGGACGCAAGGTGCGCGCGGGCGACCAGGTGGCGGTCGGCGAACGCCGCGTCGCGGTGCGCGCCGCAGGCTGATCCCGGGCACGGCCCTTGCGAGCGCGAATGGACGCTCCAGGAGTGCCGCCCCTTGTCCGCAGACCTCCAGACCGAAACGCCCGCGACGCTGCTGATCCGCAACGCCACGTGCGTCGCCACGTTCGACGACGCGCGCACCGAGCTGCGCGACGCCTCCGTCTTCATCCGCGGCCACCGCATCGAGGCGATCGGCGCCGCCGCCGACCTGCCGCAGCAGGCCGATGACGTGATCGATGCCCGCGGCCACCTGGTGGTGCCGGGCCTCGTCAACACGCACCACCACATGTACCAGTCGCTCACGCGGGCGATTCCGGCGGTGCAGGATGCGGAGCTGTTCTCGTGGCTGCGCGGCCTCTATCCGATCTGGGCCGGCCTGACGCCGGACAGCGTGCACGTGTCCACGCAACTGGCCATGGCGGAGCTGCTGCTCTCGGGCTGCACCACCAGCAGCGATCATCTCTACATCTATCCGAACGGCGTGCGGCTGGACGACAGCATCGAGGCGGCGCGCGAGATCGGCATGCGCTTCGTCGCCACCCGCGGCAGCATGAGCGTCGGGGCGTCGCAGGGCGGCCTGCCGCCCGACCGCGTCGTCGAACGCGAGGACGCGATCCTCGCCGACACGCGCCGGCTCGTCGAGCGCCACCACGACAAGTCGCATGGCGCGATGGTCAACGTGGCCGTGGCCCCGTGCTCGCCGTTCAGCGTCAGTCGCGACCTGATGCGCGAATCGGCAGCGCTCGCGCGCGCGTATGGCGTGCGCCTGCACACGCATCTGGCCGAGAACGACCACGACATCGCCTACAGCCGCGAGAAGTTCAACTGCACGCCCACCGAGTACGCGCAGGAACTCGGCTGGCTGGGCCCGGATGTCTGGCACGCGCACTGCGTCAAGCTCGACCCCGAAGGCATCGCGTTGTTCGCGCAGACCCGCACCGGCGTCGCGCATTGCCCCTGCAGCAACATGCGGCTGGCGTCGGGCATCGCGCCGATCCGCCGCATGCTGGACGCCGGCGTGCCGGTGGGCCTGGGCGTGGACGGCAGTGCCAGCAACGATGGCGCGCAGATGGTCAACGAGGCGCGCCAGGCCTTGCTGCTGGCCCGCGTGGGACGCTCGCTGGAGCCTTTCGGCTGCGACCGGGGCCCGTCGGAGATGACGGCGCGTGACGCGCTCGCGCTCGCCACGCGCGGCGGTGCCGAGGTATTGGGTCGACCCGACATCGGGCACCTCGCGCCCGGCATGTGCGCCGACCTCGCACTGTTCGACCTGCGCACGGTGGCGTTCGCCGGCGGGGCGGTGCACGACCCGGTCGCGAGCCTGCTGCTGTGCGCCAGCCCGCAGGCCGCCTGCACGATCGTCAACGGGCGCGTGGTGGTGCGCGAAGGACGATTGGCGACGGTCGACCTGGGGCCGCTGATCGAGCGGCACAACGGCTTCGCAAAGGCGCTCGCGGAATGCGCTCGCTGAGGCCGCGCCAGGCGGCGTGAGCAAGTTGCGTCAACGCAGTCGGCCGAGCGATTCCAGTCTTGAAGTGTGTGGTCGGGGCGACACGATTCGAACGTGCGACCCTCTGGTCCCAAACCAGATGCGCTACCAAGCTGCGCTACGCCCCGAAGTCCGCCATTCTACCTGCTCGGAGCGAGCAGGCGATCCAGCAGGTCCTTGTCGAGATGTTCGTCGACCAGATCGGCCAGCAGATCGAAGCTGTCCTCGAGCGCCGGCGCCGTTGCGCCCCACATCGCGCGCAGCAGCGCGGAGGACTCGAAAAGCCCGTGTGCGTAGACACCCAGCACGTTGCCGTGCTGCCAGCCGAGGGCGTCGCCGTGGACGTCGCGCAGCGCCACGCGAGGGGTGGGCAGGTCGGGGTGCGGCACGCTGACGCCGCAGTGGATCTCGTAGCCCGTGGCTTCGACACCGGCCCACGGCGCCCAGGCGCCATCGGTCTGCGCGAAACGCAGCGGGGTGCGGCGCACGCGCTTGTCGCGCTCGTAGCGCGTGACCAGCGGCAGCAGCCCGAGTCCGGGGCCGTTGAAGCCGGCCTCGCCGTCGTGGCCCTCGGGGTCGACCAGCGCCTCGCCGAGGATCTGCAGTCCGCCGCAGATGCCCAGCACCGGCCGGCCGGCGGCGGCGTGGCGGACGATGGCGCCGTCCAGGCCCTGGCGCCGCAGCCACGCCAGGTCGCCGCTGACCTGCTTGGAGCCGGGCAGCACGATCCAGTCGGCGCCGTGCAGCTCGGCCTCGGAACGCGCCCAGGCGAGTTGCACGCCGGGCATGCGGCGCAGCGGCTCGAACTCGTCGAGATTGCTGATGTGCGGCGGGCACAGCACGGCGATGCGCAGCCGGCCGGCCTTTACCGCGCCGGGGTTGCCGGCGTCGAACAGGCCGTCCTCGTCCGGCAGGCCGTGGTCGCGCACCATCGGGATGACGCCCGCGAGCGGCACGCCCGTCATGCGCTGCAGGTCGCTCGGGCCGGGCTCCAGCAGGCCGGCATCGCCGCGGAAGCGGTTCAACACGAAGCCGGTCAGCGAGCCGCGCAGGTCGTCGGGCAGCAGCGCCCAGGTGCCGAACAGGTGCGCGAACGCGCCGCCGCGGTCGATGTCGGCGACGAGCAGGCTGGCGAATGTTCCCAGCTCGCGCGCCTGGCGTGCGGTGCCGAGGTTCACGTAGTCCTGCGGCGCGAGATTGATCTCGGCGGGCGAACCGGCGCCCTCGATGACGACCAGGTCGCAGGTGCCGGCCAGTCGCCGCAGGCTCTCGCGCGCGGCCACGGCCAGCGTGGCGCTGCGTTCGCGCCAGCCCTGCCGGCCGAGCGCTGCATCGACGCGCCCGTGCACCACCACCTGGCTCGCCGTGTCGCGCTCGGGCTTGAGCAGCACCGGATTCATGTCGACGCCGGGCTCGACGCCAGCCGCCAGCGCCTGGAAATACTGGGCCGCGCCGATCTCCGCGCCGAGGCCGTCGAGGCCGGCCACCACGCGCGCGTTGTTGCTCATGTTCTGCGCCTTGAACGGCCTGACGACGGTGCCGCGGCGCGCCGCCGACCGGCACAGCGCGGTCGCGAGCCAGCTCTTGCCGGCACCGCTGGAGGTGCCCCAGACCATCACGAAGCGCGTCATGGCTGTACCGCCAGCGAGACGGTCTGAAATATGAATTCGGTGGGCGTGAACGGAGGCTGCGATGCCACCTGCCGTTGCGGACCATCGACCACCTGCAACGGCGCGGCGAAGCCCGGGCCGCCGGTAACGAAAGTGTGGAATTCGCCGTCCTCGCCGCAGGGGCAGACGCCGGCGGGCAGGCGGGCGAGGAAGTGGTCGTCGTAGGCCGCGCCGCAGAACGACGCATCGAGCCAGCGCGTGTCCACGCACACGACGCGCGCCTGCACGCCGCGTGCGACGAGCTCGCGCGCGAGTGCGGCGCGCGACTCGCCCCACAGCGGAAACAGCGGCACGAGGCCGGCGCGTTCGCAGGCCGGCACGAGCCAGTCGCGATGCGCCTGCAGATCGATGTCGCCGAAGATCATGTGCGTGTGGCCGCTGGCGACGAGCTCGTGCAGGCAGGCGTCGAAGCGCGCTGCGTATTCGCCTTGCGGCACCCGGACGCTCAGGGGTGCGCCGCCCAGCGCGCGCACCTGCGCGTCGATGAGCTCGGGCGGCAGTGCGTGCGACTTGCTCGTGCCGTCCGCGTCGCACATCGTGACGAAGGTCGTCACGGCGAACCCCTGTTCGCGGGCGCGCGTCAGCGCGAGCCAGGAGTCCTTGCCGGCGCTCCAGCTGATGGCGCAGTGCGGGGGATTGGCGGGATATCGGTGGGCCATTGGCCGACTATTTGACACCAGGCGTGGAGCATGGCTTCAGCAGCCTGGAGCGCGGGCTTCTACTTCGTGCGTTCCGGCAGTGCGTACGCGATCACGTAGTCGCCCTCCGGCGTCATCATCCCGTGGTGGCCGCCCGCGACGATGATGACGAACTGGCGTCCGCCGATCTCGTAGGTCATCGGGGTGGCCTGTCCGCCCGCGGGGAGCTTGTCCTGCCACAGCGTCTTGCCGGTCTTCACGTCGATGGCGCGGAAATCGTCGTCCGTGGTGGCGCCCACGAAGGCCACGCCGCTTCCCGTGGTGAGCACGCCGCCATTGTTGGGCAGGCCGATCTCGAACGGCAGCAGCGACGGCAGGCCCCACGGCCCGTTGCGTTCGGCGGTTCCCAGCGGCCGATCCCACAAGGTCTTGCCGGTGGCCAGGTCGACGGCCTTGATCATGCCGAACGGCGGCTGCTTGCAGATGACGCCCAGGTCGGAAACCCAGCCGGTGTTGACGTCCTGGCCGTAGGCGAGGCCGGCCTGCGGGCGGTTGCGGCCCGGAGGCGGCTTCCTGTAGCGCGCATCGCCGAGCCAGAACACCCCCATCGCGTCGTCGATCGCTCGCGGCACCAGCCTGGAATAGCTGGGCAGATCGTTGTAGTTCTCGATGATGACGCCAGTGTGCACGTCGACCGAAACGCTGCCCCAGTCGGAGCCGCCGTTGTTGCCCGGATATTCGATCCACGGCTTGTCCGCGCTGGGCGGCGTATAGATGCCCTGGTAGTTGGCGGAGCGGTACTGGATGCGGCACATCAGCTGGTCGATCGGTGAGATGCCCCACATCATCTGCTCTGTCAGGTCCGGCTTCTGCGTGCGGCTGTACTGCGACCGCCTCTGGGTCGGCGTGCGCTCGGAAGGCTCGACGCCACCCTGTGGCGCCTTCTCGTCGATCACCGCGTGCAGGGGCTGGCCGGTGCGGCGGTCGAGCACCCACAGGTCGCCTTGCTTGGTGGTCTGGATCAGCGCGGGCACGTTGCCGGTCGCGGTCGGGAAGTCGACCAGGCTGGGCTGCGCCGGCGTATCGAAGTCCCAGACGTCGTTGTGCACGAGCTGGTAGACCCAGCGCGGCTTGCCGGTCAACACGTCCAGCGCCGTCACCGACGAGTCGTACTTGCGTTCCTCGGCGCCGCGGGGCGTGCTCATGTAGTCGCCGGCGGCGCTGGCCATCGGCAGGTAGACCAAGCCGAGTTCCTCGTCGCCCACGGCCGTCGACCACATGTTGGGCGTGCCGAGCGAATAGGTCTTGCCTTCGGGCGGAACGGTGGTGATTCCCGGTTGCTGCATGTCCCAGGCAAAGCGCAGCGCCCCGGTGACCGCGTCGTAGCCGCGCACGACGCCGGAGGGCGCGTCGCGCAACTGGCCATCCATGACCTGCTGGCTGGTGACCACCACCCCACGCACGATGGTCGGCGCCGAGGTGACGGAAACGATGCTGGCGGGCCACTTGCCCATGCCCTGCATCAGGTCGACGAAGCCGTGGGCGCCAAAGTCCTCGCACGCTTGCCCCGTGCGCGCATCGACCGCGACCAGTTTGGCATCGAGCGTGCCTTCGATGACGCGTGTGGCGCAGGCCTGTCCAGGGGCTGCCGCCGGATTGGCGAAATAGGCCACGCCGCGGCAGGCGGAATTGGGCGGGGACGAGTCGGCCGAGGTCTTCGGGTCGAACATCCACTGCTGCTTGCCGGTGGCGGCGTCGATCGCGAACATCTTGTGGCGGATGGTGCAGCCGTAGACCGTGTCGCCGATCTTGATCGGCGTCAGCTCGTTGCCGAAGTTGGCGCTGTGCGGCTCGCCGGTCCGGTAGACCCAGGCACGCTGCAGCTGGTCGACATTGGCCGGCGAGATGTCCGTCAGTGTCGAATAGCGCTGGCCGCCGTGGCCACCGCCGTAGGTGGGCCAGTCCTCGGACGCTGGCTGGATGGCCGGGTTGAAATAGGTGCCCGCGGGCGTGGTGTTGGCCAGCACCGGGTAGGGCTGCCGTGCCAGGGGAACGGCGATGCCCAGCCCGATCACCGTCACGGCCAGCAGCGCCAGGCCGTGGCGGCGGTAGCCGCGCTGGCCGTCGTCGCGCCGCGGCGGCATCAGCAGCGTCGCGAACACCATGTACAGCACCGGCAGGTCCAGACGCGGCAGCAGCGCCCAGCCGTCCGGCCCCGATTCCCACAAGGCCCAGATCACGGTGGCGACGAAGCTGGCCGCATACAGGTAGAGGCCCGCGGCGCGTCGCCACAACGCAAGCCCGCCGGCGACCAGCCAGGCCAGCCCGATGATCAGGTAGTAGGGACTGCCCTGCAGGCGAAACAGCTTGAGTCCGAGCAGGGCGACGGGGGCGCCGGTGACGACCAGCAAGATGCCGAATGCGAACATGCCATAGCTTCGAAGCTGCGAACGGCCAACGCCATTTTCTTTGAGAAGCATGATGAATCCCTGGATGGAGGCAGAGGTTGTCGCATCGGCGCGGGCGCCGTTGAACTCAGTCGAGCTTGAGCGGCACGGTAGCGCCGGCACGCGCCACCTTCGAGTCCTGATCGGGCTTCACACCGGAGACGCCGACGGCACCGATCACGTGGCCCCCCACAGCAATCGGGATGCCGCCCTCGAGCAAGCCGCTGAGGCCGGGCGCGGACAGGAAGGCGGTGCGGCCGGCGTTGATCATGTCTTCGTAGACCTTGGACTCCCGACGTCCGAGCGCCGCGGTGCGCGCCTTGTCCACGGCGATCAGGGAGCTGATCGGTGCGCAGCCGTCCATTCGTTCGAGCGCGAGCGTGAGCCCCGCGTCGTCGACGACCGCGATCGTGACGGCCCAGCCGTTGGCGCTGGCCTCGGCGTAGCTGGCGGCGAGCGCGAGTCGTGCGTCTTCCAGGGTGAGGCAGGGTTTCGTTTTCATGCGATTTCTTCTTCTGCGAGGGGGAGGAACTTGTCGATGGGCGTCATGGACGGACGCGGCTTGCCCGGCTTCATTGCGTCAACGGGCGAACCGGGGTCGCCACGGGTGTCGATGGCTCGGCGACGAATCTGCGTTCCGGATGCATGCGCAACGCGAGCACGACTCCGGCCGCCATCAACAGCATGCTGCAGACGAAGGGCAGCTCCCAGCTTCCGACGCGATCGATCAACAGCCCGGAAAGGACAGGACTGAGGATGGCGGCGAGGGCCGAGCCGGTGTTCATCATGCCGCTGGCGACACCGCAGAACTCCGGGGCGATGTCCATCGGGATCGCCCACATCGGCCCGATCGTCATTTCGGCGAAGAAGAAACCCGCGGACAGGCAGGTCAGCGACACGTAGAGATCGTGCATCCAGATCAGCGGGAGCAGCGACAGCAGCGACAACATCATGCAGGTCGCCACCATCACGCTGCGTGCCGTGCGCAGGCTGCCGGTGCGTTTGAGGATGCGGTCGGTGAGCACGCCGCCCAGCGTGTCCCCGAGGACGCCGGCGAAGAAGACGCTGGACGCGAACAGCGCCGACTTCTTCAGATCCAGGTTGTAGCTGTGCAGGAAGTACTGCGGCACCCAGCTGAGGAACAGCCACAGCGTCCAGCCGTAGCAGAAGTACACGATCATGACCGGCGCCATCCTCTTGGCGAGCTGCTTCCAGGGGATGTACGTCGGCTTGGGCTTCGGTTGGGGCAGCAGGGCGATCTCGTCGTGCGTGATGCGCGGATGATCCAACGGACGCTCGGTGAACGTGAGCGACCACAGGCCGACCCATGCGAGGCTGATCGCGCCGCAGACGAAGAACGACGCGCGCCACCCGTAGACGGCCATGATCGCGACCACGGCGGCGGGCGCCACGGCATTGCCGATGCGCGAGGCCGCATGCGTGATGCCCTGCGCGAAGCCGCGCCTGTCGCGCGAGACCCAGCGCGACATTGCCGTCGTCGATGCGGGGAACGTGGCGCCTTCGCCCAGTCCCAACAGCACACGCGCGAACAGCATCGACAGCAGGCCGCCCGACAGGCCGGTCAAGGCGGTGGCCACGCCCCACACCAGTCCGCAGGCGATGAGCGTGCGGCGCGCGCCGAAGCGGTCGCTGATCCAGCCGCCGACGATCTGGAAGACGAGGTACGGATAGGCGAACGCGGAGAACACGAGGCCGATCTGCGTCTTCGACAGTCCGAACTCCTTGCCGAACCCATCCGCCGCCGTGCTCACATTGACGCGGTCGAGATACGTGATGAAGTACATCGCGCACAGGAGCAACAGCACGACGTTGCTTGCTCGAAAGAATCTCTTCACTGCGTTGGCTCCTTGTGTCGACGCATGACGCTGGCGTCGACGTGCGGACGAATCGTTTCCCGGCTCCGCGGCCGGCTGTTTCAAATGGACGCGCCGTGTGCGAGTTGCTTGCACGCCAACCGCCTGGGCGGCGGCGGGCGAGCAAGGCGTGGGGTCAGTCGGGCTTCTTCATCGCGTTCGGGGCGCTGTGCGAGGCGAAGTAGTCCATGGCGGTCTGCACGCCGCTGCCGGCCAGCGAGACACCGGAGAGCTTGAGCCCCATCTCGCAGCCGGCCAGCGCCGCGAGCAGTGTCAGGTCGTTGCTGTCGCCCAGATGCCCGATACGGAACATGCGGCCCTTGAGCTTGCCCAGTCCGGTGCCCAGCGACATGTCGAAGCGCTGGTGGATCAGGCGCCGCACGGCGTCGGCGTCGATGCCCGCGGGCATGATCACGCCGGTCAGGATCGGGGAGTAGAGCTCCGGGTCCGCGCACTGGATCGGCAGGCCCCAGGCGTCGACGGCGGCGCGCACGCCCGCCGCCCAGCGCTGGTGACGCGCGAAGACGTTGTCCAGCCCTTCGCCCAGGATCATCTCGAGCGACTCGTTCAGGCCGTAAAGGAGGTTGGTGTTGGGCGTGTACGGCCAGTAGCCGTCCTTGTTCATCTCCATGATCTCGTCCCAGGCCCAGAACGCACGTGGCAGCCTGGCGGTCTTCATGGCCTCGATCGCGCGCGGAGATACGGCGTTGAAGCTGATGCCCGGTGGCAGCATGAGTCCCTTCTGCGAGCCGCTGACGGTGACGTCGACACCCCAGGCGTCATGCTGGTAGTCGGCACTGGCGAGGCCGGAGATCGTGTCCACGAGCAGCAGCGCGGGATGGCCCGCGGCGTCGATGGCCTTGCGCACCGCCGCGATATTCGATGTCACGCCGGTGGACGTCTCGTTGTGCACGACGCACACCGCCTTGATCTGGCGATCAGTGTCCTTGCGCAGGCGCGCCTCGATCATGTCGGCTTGCACGCCGTGGCGCCAGCCGGGCGCGGCCGGCAGGTGCTCGTCGGTGCCCGCGAAGCTCAGGACTTCCGTCGCGAGGCCGAGCCGATCGGCCATCTTCTTCCACAGCGAGGCGAAATGGCCTGTCTCGAACATGAGCACGTGGTCGCCGGGGTTCAGCGTATTGCACAGCGCCGCTTCCCAGGCGCCGCTGCCGGACGCCGGATAGATGATCACCGGATGCTTCGTCTTGAAGATGTCCTTGATGCCGGACAGCACCTTGAGGCCGAGCGCGCCGAACTCCGGGCCGCGGTGGTCGATCGTCGGCAGGCTCATCGCCCGCAGGATGCGATCGGGCACGGGGCTGGGGCCCGGGATCTGCAGGAAGTGTCGGCCGGTCGGGTGGAAGTCGAGTGTCAGCATGAAAGTCTCCTTTGAATTCAGTTTTGCATGCAAAATGCAAAGAGGCACCCTGGTTAACCCGGAAAGCCGCTCAACTACACTGTTAAGAATTGCATTCAAATGGGGAACTGAGCTGATGGCCGAAGTGATCGAGATTTCGCGCATCGCCCTGCACGACCAGGTCGTGGCGCGCCTGCGCACGATGCTCGTCGAAGGCCGAATCCCCCCCGGTGCGAAGCTCAACGAGCGTGAGCTCTCCGAGCAGTTGCGCGTGTCGCGCACGCCTCTGCGCGAGGCCATCAAGCTGCTGGCGGCGGAAGGCCTCGTCGACCTGTTGCCCAACCGCGGCGCCGTCGCGGTGCGTCTGACCGAGCGCGACGTGCTCGACACGTTCGAGGTGCTCGCCGAGCTCGAAGGGCTGTCGGGCGCGCTGGCCGCGGTGCGCATCACCGAGCGGCAACTCGAAGAGATGCGCGCGCTGCAATACGAGATGATGGCCTGCTTCACGCGGCACGACCTGTCGGGCTATTACCGCCTGAACGCGACGATCCATTCCCTGATCAACGATGCGGCCGGCAATCCGGTGCTGTCCGGCACCTATCGATCGATCAATGCCCGCGTGCAGTCGCTGCGCTTTCGCACCAACCAGAACGAGGCCAAGTGGAAGCGCGCGATCCAGGATCACGAGGACATGGTCGAGGCGATGTCGGCCCGCGATGCCGATGCGATGCGCACGATCCTCGTGCGCCATATCCGCAACAAGAGCGATGCGGTGCTGGATTTGATGCGCGCCGGCGCGCTGGCTCCGATTGCGCACCACGGCATCTGATCACAGCAACCCGGAGGGACTCGAACTATCTGCGGGAGCCCGCACCGTTCCTCAAGAATCCGCGTGTGACTTTCGTTTGTTCCCCGGTCTGTTCCCCTGGATCGGAATGCTCGATAGGGGGTCGCGGGTTCGAGGTCGGAATTTGCACGGCGGCCGGAATCGGCCAAGCAAAAAAATAGATTCGTCGCCGATTTCCGGGGAATGCAGGCTGGACCATTTTGGCCGAGGGCTCGCGCTTCGCGCTGGCCGCTGCTTCGCGAGCGACAAGGTGGGCAGGGGCTTGTTTCGCAGCGAATCGGGTCGTCGAGGGCATCGGTGGCCTGTCTACGAAGGTGTCGGGCGCGCGATGCGGGCACATACAGGTCGAGTCTTCACCGAACGCCCTCGGATTCCGGCCGTTCAGGCCGGATTCAGGCGCCCGTGAGCTGGAGAAACAAGGCCCCGCCCACCTCGTCGCTCGCGTCACTTCGGCCAGCGCGAAGCGTCATGCCGACACCTGGACGTTCGCGGGTTGTGGGAGACTTCCGTGCACGCAGGGATGGGGACAGCGCATGGATAGCCTGGTCGCTCACGACCGGCAGCACCCGCTGGCGGAGCAGTCTTCAACGCAAATAGCCGACAGGTTGTCTTGAAACAGGCGCCCGGCGCCCCCGGCCAGCGGGTAGCGACCTTGGCGCGCAAGCCGGTCGCACGGAGCCGGTCAGTACCGCACGCCGGCGCTGAGCATCATCAGACTGCGGTCGCTGGTGATGTTGAACGTGCCGCCTCTCTGGCCTACGTAGCTGAACGCCAGGTCGTAGCGATGCTGGTATTGCGCGTTGACGCTGGCCGAGACGACGCGGCGTCCCTGCGAAAACACCATGTCATAGGAATAGCCGCGCACGTCGGTCGCGAACATCAACGCCGGCGTGATGTCCAGGCCGTCGACGAAGGCGTTGCGCCAGGTGCCGTCGACCTTCGCACGCACGCCCCACGAAACCGGCGTCACGTAGCCGCTCTCCTGGCAGCTGACGCCTGCGCCCATGCAGGCCGGCATCGCGGTGCTCGGCGCAGCACCGAAGCCGACGCGGCCGTAGCGAAAGGTCGTCACGTCGGGCAAGCCGTAGACCGTCTTGACGGCAGCCTCACCGGACAGCCTGAACTCGCCGCCCAGCAAATCGCCCAGCAGCCTCGACGCGCCCAGGTTCAACTGCGCCGTCTTGAAGGTGTCGTAGCCGCGTGCCACCGAGCCGACCGGCGTCGTGGCCAGCGCGGCGTCTGGCCCGACGCCGGCCAGCAGGCCGTTCAGGAAGTCGGTGCCGTTCCACGAGATCGGCTGGTTCGGCCGATAGGTGAGCTGCGTGTACAACGCGGTGCCGTCGCCCAGGCGGGTTCGCAAGTCGAGGCCGAACAGGTGGATGTCGCCGATGAACGCGCGCCGGAATTCCGACGAGATGCCTGTCGGTTGCGCCTGACCGAGATTGGCTGCCGCTGGCGCGAGCACGCCCGGGCCCTCGCGCACGGCCTGTGTCAGCGACGTGCGCTCGGTGTAGTTGGCCGCGTACAGACCCACCTGGCCGAGGCCTTCGACCAGGTAGTGCGCGCTGGCGCCGAACTGCGCCGCCGAGGACACGCTGTCGGGTGCGCGGTCGACATGGTCGATCGCGCTGGCGAGCGACTGCTGGTCGGTCGTCGCGATCGACTGGTGCGAGATCGCGCTCAGCAACGCGCCGTTCAACGTCAGCACGTTGCACCCAGGCTGCGCATAGTCGCTCGTCGAATAGAACGTCCCGCACGCCGGATAGACATTTGGCTTGAACGAGAACTGCGAGTACGCGTCGACGTCCAGCCGGGCGCTCGGACTCCACTTGGCGTACAGCGCGGGCGTGGCGAGTGTCGTCTCTTCCGCGATGGCGCTGGCGCGCACGAGCGCGGCGTAGTCGACGCCATTGATCCGCTCGAGGCCGCCGTTGATGGTGGTGGGCGTCACCCACGGGATGACCTGGTCGCCCACGCGCACCAGGACCGAGCCGTCGCCCGCTGCGAAGCGGCCGTAGGCATAGGCGTCCTCGACGACAGCGTTGGTAGCGCGGCCCATCGCCGTGAAGCCGGTCTCGCCGAGCGGCGCACCGGGCGTGTAGCCGTTGATCGAATTGCCGTGCGGCACGCCGTCCTTGAGCATCGCCTGGTCGCGCCAGGCCTTGACGCTGACGAACAGGCCCAGGTCGTCGGCGTGGAAGTCGCCTTGCAGATAGGTCTCGATCGCCTTGGAGATCGCGTCGCCATTGCGGTAGTTGAGGTCGCCGTCGTTGAGCGTGCTCATCTGGTTCGCGGCGCTCGTCAACGCGGTCGACGGATTGCCCACGCGCGCGACCTCGCCGATGCGCGTGGCGCCCTTGATGTCGACCTGCACCGGGCCCAGCTGCACGCTGGTGCCCGCGCCGAGGCCCGAAGGCAGCAGGCCGAAGGTCAGGTCGCCAGCGCAGGCCGGTGCGGCGAGCAGGGGAGCGAGCAGCAGCGCGAGAAGGCGCGGATTGGCGGGCGCGGGAAAGTGGCGGCGGTGGGTCTTGTTCAAGGCGGTCTCCGGACGGTTGAATCGTTTTGCGGGCAGCACCGGACCCTCCTGGCCGCAGGCGGCCGAGGATCGGTGGCTCGAAGGGGAAGGGCTACGCGCGCGCGGACGGGGCCGTCGCTTGAGCGCGGAGGCTGGCGAGCGGCGGGTCAGCGTGCATCGAGGAAGGCCTCTGTGAGATGCACCCAGAAGCTCGCGCCGATGCCGATCAGCGCATCGTTGAAGTCGTAGCCGGGGTTGTGGATCATGCAACCGCCGTGCGATTCGACGCCGTTGCCGAGCACGACATAGCAGCCCTTCACGCGCTCCAGCATCCACGAGAAATCGTCGCCGCCCATCGCGCCGGCCGGGAAGGGAACGAGGCCCTTCGGGCCGACCGTCGCCTCCGCCACGCGCCGCGCCAGCGCGGTTTCCTCGGGGTGGTTGACCAGCACGCGGCAGATCGGCTGCCAGTCGAGCGTCGCCGTGACGCCGAAGCTTTTCGCCTGGTGCTCGATCAGCTCACGCAGGCGCTTCTCGATCAGCTGCTGCACCTGCGCATTGAAGGTGCGCACGGTCAGTTCGATCGTCGCCGTATCGGGGATCACGTTGGCTGCATGGCCGGCATATACCGATCCGATCGTGACCACGGCCGCTTCATTGGGACCGACGTTGCGCGAGACGATGGTCTGGATGGCCTGGATCAGCGAGGCCATCGCCATGACCGGATCGATGCTGAGGTGCGGCATGCCGGCATGTCCGCCGCGGCCGGTCAGCGTGATCTTCGCGACGTCGGCCGAGGCCGCGAAAACGCCCGGCTGCACGATGAAGCTGCCCACGGGCAGCGTGGGCCCGTTGTGCAGCCCGTAGACGGCATCGCACGGGAAGCGCTCGAACAGACCCTCGGCAATCATGCGCGCGGCGCCGCCTTGCCCTTCCTCGGCTGGCTGGAAGATCAGGTTCAGCGTGCCGTCGAACTGGCGCGTGCACGCCAGGTGACGGGCGGCCGCCAGCAGGATCGTGGTGTGGCCATCGTGGCCGCACGCATGCATCTTGCCGGCGCTGCGGCTCGCCCAGGGCAGGCCGGTGTTCTCCTGGATCGGCAGCGCGTCCATGTCGGCGCGAATGCCCAGCGTCCGCGTCGACGTGCCCGCCTTCAGCCGGCCCACCACGCCGGTGCCGGCGAGGCCGGTCGTCACCTCGTAGCCCCACTCGGTGAGCAACTGCGCCACGCGGCGACTGGTCTCGTGCTCCTCGAAGCCGAGTTCCGGGTGCGCGTGGATCGCGCGCCGGATCGAGACGAAGTCCTCCATGCAGGCCGCGATCTCTGGAATCACCAGCGGCAGCCTGGTGGGCGTCGCCGTCTCGGCAAGTTCAATGGTCGTCATCGTTCACGCGCCGTTCGGGCGCCCTCGTCGTTGGAAGCCGCAGCCGTTGCGAACCGGATTCGCGTTCCCAAAATGGCAGGGCTGATGGCAGGCGAGTCTAGTAGCGCGTGACGGTGCAAGGCAGGGCCAATATCGCCAATATGCAGGGCAATCGCGCCATGCCGACCATCATTGGAAGGAGCATGAAATACGGGGGAAACGTGGGGATTCCAGTGTCGAAGCCGGATTTTATGGAGGCTGATTACGCCACAATACGGGCTGATATCGCCATTGCTGCCGTCCCATGCCTGCACGCATCGACCTGTTGTACAGCCCCGAGAGCCTGACCGGGCCGATCCTCGGCCTGATCGACGTGCTGCGAACGGCCAACCGCCTCTGGCGGCTGCGCCATCCGCGCAAGAAAGGGCTGCCGTTCTGCTGGCGCATCGTCGATCGCCATGGCCGTCCGATGACGCTGCCCGGCTGGATCGCAGGCGACACGCAGGACACGTCGATGGCGGATCCATCGGCCCCATTCCCGCCCGCGCGCACGGCGCTGGTCGTGCCGGCCCTGGACATGCACGATGGCCATCATCTGATGCGGCTGCTCGTCGCAGCCGATGCCGAGATGGCGCTGATCCGCGAGCATGCCGCGGCCGGCGGCGTGCTCGTGGCCTGCCACAACGGCCCGGCGATGCTTGCGCATGCCGGTGTTCTGGCCGGCCGGCAGTCGGCGTTCACCTGGCTGCTCGCCGGCTGGTTCGCCACGAGCTACCCCGCCGTCCACCTGCGCATGGACAAGCCCGTGTGCGTCGACGGCGGCCTGATCACCGCCGGCGCGCTGTCGTCCCAGACCGAGATGGCGCTCGCGCTGGTGCGCCATTTCGAGGGCGAGCAACTGGCGCAGATGGGCGAGAACGCGCTGGTCTACCAGGCCACCCGATTCGAGCAGTCGGGCCTGAACCTGGCCGGGCTCGACGCGCGGGCGCGCGACAGTGTCGTGTTCAAGGCCAAGCGATGGATCGAGCAGCATGCGCAGGAGGGCCTCAGGCTAGAGCAGGTGGCTGCTGCCGCGTCGGTCAGCACGCGCACCTTGCTGCGCCACTTCCGCGAAGTGACCGGCACCACGCCCCTGGCCTACCAGCAGTCGCTGCGCATCGAGCGCGCCAAGCAGTTGCTGGAGGTCACCGCCATGCCTCTGCACGGCGTGATGGAGCATTGCGGCTACCAGGATGGCAGCGCCTTCCGGCGCCTGTTCCGCCGCGAGACCGGGCTTACGCCTTCCGAATACCGTGAACGCTACGCGGTGCGGGCAACGCGTCGCTGGTGGCGAGCTCAAGAGTGATCAGGCCTGCTTGGCGAGGCGCCAGAGCCATTTCCCGGCGTCGAGCGCTCCCAGCGACTTCGCCCGACGATGGGCGGCTTTTGCCTGCGACGACCACGGACATAGTCTGCCGAACGCGAGGTCTGCATAGCAGCGGTAGCAGTTGGTCGCAGCGCCCGACCGGACGACAGCAGTCGCCCTGCAAAGCTGTCGCATGGAAGGAGGCGCTGCGGCAGGCCTTGTCCATAGATCAGCCTGCCGACCGACGCGGTGCGCTGTTTAATGTGCTGGCACGCGCCGCGATCCTCGCGGCCGATTGCGATGCAGGTCCCGTCGGGATCGCGCGACTTCACTTGAACGCACCGAATCAGACGATCGTTCGCAGGACGCCACCATCGACACGCAGTGCCGCGCCGCTCGTCCCCGATGCCTGTTCCGAGCAGACGTAGACGACCATGTTCGCCACCTCCTCGGTCGTCGTGAACCGGTTGATCAGCGTCGTCGGCCGCATCGTCTTCAGGAAGTTCTGCTCCGCTTCGTCCTGCGTGATGCCTTGTTCCTGCGCTGTCGACTTCATCCAGTTGGACAGGATCTCGGAGCGCGTCGGGCCTGGCAGCACCGCGTTGACGGTGACCCCGGTGCCGCCGACCAGTTCCGCCAAGCCTCTCGACACGGCGAGCTGGGCCGTCTTCGTCATGCCGTAGTCGATCATCTCCTTGGGAATCGCGATCGCGGACTCGCTGCTGACGAAGACGACTCGGCCCCAGCCGCGCTTGACCATCGCGGGCACGTAGTGCCGTGCGGCGCGCACGCCACTCATCACGTTGAGCTGGAACAGGTCGATCCACTCGCTGTCGGCCTGGTCGAAGAAGCCGTTGGGATGCGCGGTGCCGAGGTTGTTGACGAGGATGTCGGCGTCCGGGGCGTGGACGACCAGCGCTGCTGAGCCTTCGGCTGTCGATAGATCGGCGGCTACACCCGTGAATTCGGCGTCGGGCAACAGCGCACGCAATTCCTGCAACGCCGCAGTGACCCGCTGCTCTCCGCGCCCGTTGATCACGACCGCCGCGCCTGCGCGCGCCAGCCCTTCGGCGATCGCGCGGCCGATGCCCGCGGTCGATCCGGTGACGATGGCCTTGCGGCCGTTGAGCTCGATCTTCATGGAAATTCCTTTTCTGTTGAATGCGGGCGGGGCAATCGGCTTGCTTGCCGCTCGCGCCTGCGCGCCGCGCGCGAGGCGTTCGACCCAGTCCTGGTAATAGCGGTACAGCGCCCGGGATGCTTGCGTCCAAGCTCCTCCAGGAAGAAGGCACCTTGCTGCGTTTCCTCGGTCAGCAGGTGACAGCCCGCTGCGGTGGGCGTGATGACCCAGCCGTGATATGCGCTCGAGCCGGTCTCGTCTCCGTCGACGGTCGTCGACCAGGCCAACCGCTGGTTGGGCACGTACTCCGTCACCATGAGACTCATCGGAAAGCCGACCGTCACACGATGGAACCGGGTTCCGAGCGCCAGTTCGGTTCCGCCGCCCAGGATCTCGACCTTGTTTTCCGGCGGGAAGAAGCTCGACCAATTCCGGGCATCGACCAGCAACTGCCAAACCACTTGCGGCGGTGCCTTCACGTCAACGTCGTTGAGCGCGTAGATGGCCGAGATCTTCGGGTCATAGCACTCGGGCCATGTCACGTGGTCGACCATGATCACTGTTCCTTCTTGAACAGATCCTGGAAGATCAGCGGCGCCCAGCGCTTGTCGCGCGCCTGCACGAGCTGACCGCCCTCCGCGATCCCGCCGAGATTGACCGGGGCGTAGCCGAGTTGATGCACCAGGGCGGCGACTGCCGCCGTCGCGTGCTCATCGTCGCTCGCGAGAAAGATCACCCGTCGGCCTGCGGCGGTGACAGGATCCTCGGCGAGCACGTTCGCGGGAAGGTGATTGAACGCCTTGACGACACGCGCTCCGGGGAGCGCCTTCGCCACGACCGCCGACGAAGGCAGGTTGTCGAGGTCGGCCAGCGGAACGCCGTAGGCATTGGTGACGTCGATGACGATCTTGCCTTGCCAGGACGCCATGGCCTTGGCGACCTCGCGGTGCGACCAGAACGGCACGGCCAGCAGGATGACGTCGGCATCGAGTGCCGCCCGCAGCGTCAACGGCGTGACGTTGGCGCCGAGCTCCTCGGTGATAGCCGCGAGGGAGTCCGGCCCGCGCGTGTTGGCGATGCCGACCTGGAC
>Ga0302314_10004649_pt1 | contig 25182 bp, 31 predicted proteins | sample III_Palsa_N2_3_FD_200533 | JGI IMG/M metagenome (GOLD analysis project Ga0302314, IMG submission 200533) | Peat permafrost microbial communities from Stordalen Mire near Abisko, Sweden - III_Palsa_N2_3 | ecosystem: Environmental > Terrestrial > Soil > Palsa > Peat permafrost | place: Sweden... | reverse complement strand
CTGACCGCCATGGCTCTGATCTTCGCCGTGTTCCTGGCCAATCCCGCCCCGGTGTGCGTGCTCGACGAGGCCGACGCGCCGCTAGACGACGCCAATGTCGAGCGGTTCTGCGACCTGCTGGCCGCCATGCGCGCCAGAGCCTCCACGCGCTTCATCGTCATCAGCCACAACGCGCTCACCATGAGCCGCATGGACCGGCTCTACGGCGTGACGATGCGCGAGCCGGGTGTCTCGCAGCTGGTCTCGGTGGATTTGCGCCAGGCCGAGGCGATGGCGATGCAGTGACCATTTTCTTTTATTTTTCCGCAAGTTAATAACTGATCACGAAGTCTTGACGGGCGAAGGCCGCGCCTATAGTTTCCGCGCCGACCTGGCCGGGCCAAGGTCTGGACGTCAGGTCGCCCACAAAGACCCAGACGTTCATGCCAAAGCCGGACGAAACCAGCCACGGGGCGCTCAAAAGCCTCGACCATCAGCTGGACGCGTTCGAGGCCTCGCGCGCGAGCAAGACTTCCAAACCCTCTCTGATGGGAATGGGTGATTCGGCGAGCGATGGATTTCGCCTGCTGGGGCAGTTGCTCGGCGGCGTCTTCGGGGGACTGGGTCTGGGGTGGCTCGTCGATCACTTCGCCGGCACAAGTCCCTGGGGGATTGTGGGCGGGTTGCTGATCGGCGCGGGTCTGTCGATCTATGCGGCGGTCCGTTCGGCCATGGCGATGAGCGCGCGGGCGGCGGCCGCAGGGCCTCCGGCGGCGCCGGTCGCCGAGAATGATGACGACGAAGGGGCGTAAAGGACCGTTATGGCCGCCATAGAGCCGATGGAACAGTTCCTGGTGCGCAAGGTCGTGCCGATCGAGCCCGTGCACGTCCCTGGCCTCGGCTCGATCGACCTGTCGATCACCAATTCCGTGATGTTCATGATCATCGCCGCGGGCCTGATCAGCCTATTCTTCCTGGCCGCCGCGCGGCGGCAAGTGGTGCCCGGGCGAATGCAGGCCATGGCGGAAATGTCCTACGGCATGGTCGACAGCGTCCTGACCGGCGGCATCATCGGCGACCGTGGCCGGCCGTTCCTGCCGTTCATCTTCACCCTGTTTCTGTTGATCGCGACCCTCAATGTGATCAGCCTCGCACCCGGCGGCTTCTCGGTGACCTCGCAGTTGGCCGTGACCGCGGCCCTGGCGGTGATGACCTTCACCACCGTTCTCGTGGTCGGCTTCGCGCGCAACGGCCTGGGCTTTTTCAAGCTCTTCTGGCCCTCCTCCATGCACCCGGTGATGGCCATCTGCCTGTTGCCGATCGAGCTGATCTCATTCTTCGTCCGACCGCTCACTCTGGCGATGCGTCTCTTCGGCAACATGCTGGGCGGACACGTCGTGACCTACATGTTCGCCAGTTTCGTCATCGGCCTGGGCGCCTGGGGCCTCGCCGGCCCGGGCCTAGCCAAGCTCGGCCTGCTGGGCTCCGGCGTGTCGTTCATGATGATCGTCGCACTGATGACGCTGGAATTCGTCGTCGCCTTCCTGCAAGCCTTCGTCTTCGCCGCCCTGGCCTGCGTCTATCTGAACGAGGTCGTGAACCTCGATCACGGCCACTGACCCCCAACACACTCTAGAAGGAATTCGCAACACCATGGACGTCACAGCAGCTAAGTACATCGGCGCGGGCCTGGCCATGACCGGCCTCATCGGCGCCGGCGCCGGCCTCGGCATCCTGTTCGGCAACTATCTGCAGGCGGCGATGCGCAATCCCGCGGCGGCGGCCAGCGAGCGGGTCTATCTGTTCCTGGGCATGGCGCTGGCCGAGTCCATGGGCATCTTCGGCCTGGTGATGGGCTTCGTCATCCTATTCGTGAAGGTCTAGGGCTTCATGGCCCTGCCGGCGACCGCGGCCAACGCAGCCGCCGACCACGCGTCGGGCGGCCTGCCCCAGTTCGACCTGGCTCAATGGCCGGGACAGATCGTCTGGGCGCTGGTCATCTTCCTGGTCCTCTATCTCTTGTTCACCTTCGTTTTCGTGCCGAGGGTGGCCGGGACTATCGAAGCGCGGGAAGATAAGATCAGCGGTGACTTCGGCGATGCGCGCCGGCTACGTGACGAGGCCCAGGCCCAGTCCGACGCCGCCGCCGCCGAAATGGACGAGGCCCGCGCCCGGGGTCACCGGGTCGCCACCGAGGCGCGCAACGCCGCCAAGGCGTCGGCCGCCGCCCGCCAGGCCGACGAGGACGCCATACTCGCCACCCGCCTCGCCGAAGCCGAAGGCCGGATCGCCGCGACGCGAGCCGAAGCCATGACCCATGTGCGGGCGATCGCCGCCGAGACAGCCGAGGCGATGGTCCGGCATCTGACCGGTCAGACGCCCAGCCCGGCCGAGCTCGATGCGGCCCTTCCGGCGGAGGCCTGAGCCATGAACGAACTCGTCTCCGTCTTCACCAATCCCCAGGACGCCCACTTCTGGATCTTCATCGCCCTGGCGGTGCTGGTGGTGGTCGCCTGGCGGGTGGGGGTTCACGGCATGGTCGGCAAGGCCCTCGACGACGTTGGGGCCAAGGTCCAGGCGCAGCTCGACGAAGCCCATCGCCTGCGCGACGAGGCCGCCGCGCTGCTGGAGCAGATCAAGCACCGGCGCGAGGAGACCGAGCGCGCCGCGGTCGACCTGCTCAAGACCGCCCAGGAAGACGCCGACAAGCTGCGCGCCGAAGCGGCCGAGAAGCTCGAGCAGGATATCGCCCGCCGCGAAGCCCTCGCCGAGCGCAAGATCGCCCTGGCTGAAGCCCAGGCCGCGACGGATGTTCGCGCCGCCGCCGCCGAGTTGGCGGCTCAGACCGCCGAGGCCGTGCTCACCGCCCGCATCGCCGGCGCCAAGAGCGATCCGTCCATCGACGCCGGCCTAGCGGGGCTTTCGCGGTTCAAGGTGAGCGCGAACTGAGTTCGCCGCGCTAGCGGAGACTCCCGAAGCGATACCGGGTCAGCGATCGGCGAAGCCATGTTCGGCTGATCGCCACCAAACCCCACACATAGACTATCAGCGCGATTAACATCGAGCCGAGGCCGACAATCCGTTGGATACGATGGGTGGACTCACACGTATCTACGGCGCAATCGCCGCCGGAGCATATAAACACAACTCCGGACTCGAGGATCACGATCACACAAGTATAAGCCAATATTATCAGAAGTAACGGCACGAATCGGAACACGCGCCCGAGAGTTGCGTTTCCGCGGTTGCCCTTCACCGGATTTTTTCTCCGACGCGTAAGCTCTGAACCTCAGCGTAATCCGCTTTCGACCAGCGGCGATGGAGCCACCACCAGTCCCCAGGTCGCTCGCGCACGCGCGCCTCAATGAAGGCGTTGATCGCCGCCACCCCCGCTTGCAGATCCGCGTGGCGATCGGCCGTATGCGGCAGGTCCAACGGCGGGTGGACAACGCAACGGAAGCGCGCGCCCTTGAGACGCTCGATCGACATCGGATGGATCTGGACGCCGAACTTCTGCGCTAGGCGCACCGCCGCCGGGTTGGTCATCACCGGCCGGCCGAAGAAGGACGCGGCCAGGCCCATGTCGTAGCGCTGGTCGTTGAGCATCGCGATCGAACGGCCGTCGCCCAGCGCCGTGATCAGCTCGCGGGCGCCGTCCCCGCCCTTGGGCGCGAAAAGCGTGACGCCATAGCGCCTCCGCGACTGGATGATCCGCCGGTCGATGTAGGGATTGTTGGCGGCGCGATAGGTGACGTTGCACCGAATCCCCGCGGCGACGATCACCGCCGCCATCACCTCGAACTGCGAGAAATGGCCGGAGATCAGCACGGCCGGCTCGCCCGAAGCGGCGATGGTCTTCAGGCGCTCGAAGCCGACGATCTCCACTCGTCCGCCCGCCGGCGTGAGGCGGTGGGTCAGTGGGAATTCGAACACATAGCGCCCGAAATTGTCCCATTGATCCGCGAGGATGCGGTTTCGATCCGCATCGCTCATCTGCGGAAATGCGAGGACGAGGCTGTTTTCCGCGGTCTTGTGCGCGCCGGTGAACGGGCCAAGGGCGCGGAAGAGCGCGCCGCCGGCCGCCGAGACCAGATCGGTCGGCGGCAACCGCAGCAAGACCGAGAAGATGTCATAGGCCGCCACCTCGAGGCGCCATCCGATATCCTTCAGGAACGGCGCGCGGATCCTGGCCATGGCGTCATTTGCCCTGAGAGTCTGGTGGGCGCAACGTCGCGAAGTGGGCGACAGTTTCCCACTCACACCTTACGCGTCTGGACCGCCGTCTCGAGCGCGTGGCGGATAAACCGCTGATAGGGCACGCCCGCTTCCGAAGCCTTAGCCTTCACGGCGTCCAAGAGCGAGCGCGGTAGGCGCATGTTGATCCGCTCGCTCTTGGGTTGAAATTCGAAGCGCACCGATTGCATGTCGGAAAGATCGAACTGCGTCAGATCGGCTGAAGCGACGAAGGCTTCCGCCTCCTCATCACTCGCCAGCTCGGGCAACTTCGTTCTCATAATACTCAACCTCTTTGCTGTGCATGTATCTGGCGCTGATCGGCCGGATGTATCTCTCGCCGTCGCGCTCGCGCAGGGTGAAGACGACGAACACGCGGCGACCGCCGTCCAAGCTGCCTATTCCCTTAGATCGCACCTCGGTCGCCGAATGGGCCGGGTCGGGAAACACCGCCATGGGTCGGCGGAACACAGACTCCAGCGCCTCTACCGACACGCCGTGCCGCCGACACTTGTCACGATCGACTTCATCCCATTCGAATCCGGCGACGATCTCCCCCGGGCGATATAGGCATTTGTACATACGACCGTCAACACCACGAACGCGGCTGGGTCGGTGCGCTGGGAGACCTTGGGAGTGTCCGAGCGGGACAGAGGCTCGTCGTTGCGAGGTTCTTGACCTAAGACGGCCGGATGCTCTCGCCACCGATCCTCTCCGAACTCGACGCCTTCCTGATGGAGCTCAACCGGGGCTCCGCCGAGGCGATCTTGCCGCTCTTCCGCGCCGAGCACGGGCTGGAGGACAAGGGCAAAGCCGGGGCCTTCGATCCGGTGACGGCGGCCGACCGCGGGGCCGAGGCCGCCATTCGCGCGCTGATTTCTCGGCGCTATCCGAGCCACGGCGTGATCGGCGAGGAATACGGCGATGACCGGCCGGACGCGGAATTCGTCTGGGTGCTCGATCCTATCGACGGAACGCGCGCCTTCATTTCCGGTCTGCCGGTCTGGACCACGCTGATCGGCCTCAGACACCAGGGTGCGCCGGTGCTGGGCTCCATCGGCCAGCCGTTCATCGGCGAGGTGTTCATTGGCTCAGCCGCCGGTTCGCGGCTGGTCAACCGACACGGCGAGCGGCTGCTGGCGACCCGCGGGAACGTCCCGCTGTCGGCCGCCCTGATCGCCACCACCGACCCGGACGCCTGCTTCGATGAGGCCGAAGCCGCCGCCTGGCGGGCGCTGCGCCGCGCGACACGTCTGGCCAGGTTCGGCTGCGACGCCTACGCCTACGCCATGGTCGCCGCGGGGGCCCTCGACCTCGTCGTCGAGGCCGGCCTCAAATGCTGGGACATCGAAGCGGCCATCCCGGTGATCGAAGGCGCCGGCGGCGTCGTCCGTGACTGGACCGGCGCGCCCGTGGGCCGCGAGGGCGGAAACGTCATCATCGCCGGCGACGAAGCGCTGGGCGTCGAGGCGCTGCGGGTCCTCGCCCGCGCCGGATAGCGCCGCCGACGACGTCGACTGTCACAAAACTGTCGGCCGTGGCTTCTAGGGTTCACCCGGACTTATGGAGGGGACCCATGACCGATCGCGCTCTGGCCGGCAACGCGGTCGTGGCCCCGGCTCTCGGTAACAAGCCGCATATCGGTGGAGCGGCGATCTTCATCCTCGTGCTGCTGGCCGGCCTCGCCTACACCGCCTGGCAGGTCGTCAGCGACGTCCAGAACGCCGGCGAACCGATTGCGCTCAGTGTCTTCGGCCTGCTGGGTCTGGCGCTCGTGATCGCGCTGGGATTCGAGTTCGTGAACGGTTTCCACGACACCGCCAATGCGGTGGCCACGGTGATCTACACCCACAGCTTGCCGCCCCTCTTCGCCGTGGTCTGGTCCGGCGTTTTCAATTTCCTGGGCGTGTTGGTCTCTTCCGGCGCCGTCGCCTACGGGATCATCACCCTCCTGCCCGTGGAGCTGATCCTGCAGGTCGGCAGTACGGCGGGCTATGCGATGATCTTCTCGCTGCTGCTGGCGGCGATCATCTGGAACCTGGGCACCTGGGCGCTCGGCATCCCCAACAGCTCTTCGCACGCCCTTATCGGCTCGATCATGGGCGTCGGCCTCGCCAATCAGCTGATGGCGCCGGTCGGTCAGGCGACGTCGGGCGTCGACTGGTCGCAGGCGACCAAGATCATTCAGGCCCTCTTGTTCAGCCCGTTGGTCGGCTTCGTCTGTTCGGCCGGACTGTTGCTGATCATGAAGGTGCTGATCCGCAACAAGGCCCTCTATGAGGCGCCCAAGAGCGACGCGCCCCCGCCGTGGTGGATTCGGGGCACGCTGATCGCCACCTGCACGGGCGTCTCCTTCGCCCACGGCGGCAACGACGGCCAGAAGGGCATGGGCCTGATCATGCTGATCCTGATTGGCGCGGCGCCCACGGCCTATGCGCTCAATCGCACCATGCCTGCGGCGAGCACGCCAGCCTTCGTTCAGGCCCTGCACAAAGCCGAGGCGGTATTCACGGTCCACGCCGGGACAACCCCGCCGCCCGCAACGCCGGCAGCCGCGCGCCAGGTCGTGGGCGACGCCCTGCGCACCAAGAAGGTCGACGATCCGGCCGTCTACAGCGCTCTGGCGACGCTCTCGACCGACATCGAATCTCAGGTGACGACCTACGGGACCATCAGCCACATCCCCGCCGCCGTCACACCCAACATGCGCAACGACATGTACCTGGCCGGCGACGCCACGCGCCTGCTGCAGAAGTCCGGCGCCAACCTCAGCTCGGACGACAAGTCGGCGCTGAAGGGGCTGCAAGGAAAGCTCGAAGCCGGCACCCGGTTCATCCCGACCTGGGTGAAGGTCGCTGTCGCATTTGCGCTCGGTCTCGGCACCATGGTCGGCTGGAAGCGGATCGTCGTGACTGTCGGCGAGCGGATCGGCAAGCAGCACCTCACCTACGGCCAGGGCGCCTCGGCCGAACTGGTGGCGGCGCTGACCATCATGGGCGCCGAAATGTACGGCCTGCCGGTCTCCACGACCCACATCCTCTCCAGCGGCGTCGCCGGAACCATGGCCGCCAACGGCTCCGGACTGCAATGGAGCACGGTGCGCTCGATCGCGGCCGCCTGGGTATTGACCTTGCCCGCCGCCATCGCGCTGGCGGGGGGCATCTACTTCGTCCTGCGGCATATCATCTGACCGCCGCGCGCTTGCGTCATTCGGGTGGCGCTGCGCCGGGAATCAAGCCTCAGAAAGCGAAATAGGGGCCCACCGTGCCCCCCGCCGAACGGCCCTCGATCGCGGTGAACACCGAGCGGCCGTAAAAGAACGGCAGGCCGAACGCGAAGCTGTTGGGATAGGCGCCGTCCGGGAAGGCGACGTTGGGATTGGCCCCAAGCCCGGGCAGCACGGCGTTGGACGTCGAGAACAGGGTCTGGGCGTTGTTGAGTGTGAACGCCGCCGAACCGGTCGCCCCGTTGAGCCCCTGGATTGTCGGACTGAGGCTCATCGGCGAGGCGGGGCAATAGAAGCCGGAAAACCCGGAACCCGTGCAGGTGGCTATGGTCGAATCCACGAAGAGATACAGGCTGGTGCCGCTGTCGAGATAACTCTCGTCCAGCGCCTGGCCCTTGTAGATCGCGGTAATGAGGCCCGAACCGCTCGGGTTGGACGAGGTGGTGGCGGTGTAGACCGTCGCCGAGCCGAGACCGTTGTTCGTCTGGGTGCCGATACCGAAGTAGAGCGTCCCGGTCATGGTCGCCTCCCCGGCCGCCGGAGCTTGCGGCAGGACGAGGACCGAGCCGTTGTTATCCACGCTCATCGCGGCCACCGGGTTCGGGAGTTGCTGGAACGGCGCGGTGGTCGAGGACGCACGTCCAATGATCGCGGAGCAGCCACTGGACGGGCAATCGTAATAGATGGCGGCGGAGGATCCACCCCCGCTCGCACAGGCCGAGCCGCAGTCCGTTGTCGTCGTGCCGATGCCGATAATGCCGTTGGCGCCAAAGGCCTGGACATTGCTCTCATTGGTCCCACCGCTCGAAGAGCAGGACGCCGGAACCGTGGCGTAGACACCGCTGTCGCCCATCACATTGACCGGCATGTTCGCGACCGACTCGCCACCGATCTGGAAATTCGCCGCGCGAACCGAGCCGAAGACAAAGCCGTCGACGTATTGATAGCATTCGCCGACCGGATTGCCGCTCGTATCGCTCTGCGGCGTCATCGCGCTCAGCAGGCTGGCGTTGAGGACCGAGGCGAAGACGCGCAGACCCACCGAACCGGTGTCGACCTGCACGTGATCGATCGTCTGGCAGTTGGTCGTGCTGCCCGGCGCGCACAGTGTCACCGAAACATAGGCCACATTGTCCTGGGTGTAGGCGTCGGGCCCCGTGTTGAGCGCGGGCGGACCCTGATCGACCGTAACGGTGGCCAAATTGGTGAGAGTCGCGGGCGGAGGCGTGGTGGTAGTGCCGCTTGAGGAACTCGAACCGCCGCCGCCACCGCATGCGGCCAGCAGAACCAGCGCGCCCAAGGCCCACAGCCTCTTCAACATTGACTCGGCCCTATCTCAAATCACTGGCGGAAAAGCCCGAGGGGGCCGTGCCAGGTAGCATGGCGAGGCCCCAGAACGCGCCGGAGTGGCCGCCGCTCTCGACCACGAAATCCGGATGATTGACGGTCAGGGGGCGCCGATGGCGCGGGCCCGCGCGCGCGCCATTCTCAGCCTGCATCGTATCGAAGTAGCCGCCCAGCAATTGCCGCAGGTCCGGACGCCCGGGACCTCGCCAGCTTACCGCGAACACCGTCCCATCTGGGCGGGCGAATTCCTTGACGCCCCCGCCGTTTTGCAAGGTGAGCGTATGCACGGTGTAAGTGGCCGCCGCGGTCGATTTGAGGCTCGCCGCGAAATGCGCCCGATCAGCCTGGACGCTGTCGTAAGCGCCGCCAAGCGCCGCGTTCGCGGCCGGTGCGCCAGCCACAAGGCCCACCCACAGCACCAACGGGAGGACACCTGCCGAAGTGAGCTTCACCGCCATGCAACGCCAACCTTGCTCACCGGTTCCGGTTCGAACGGCCCAGAACCGCCATGCCTGCGTGCGCCAATCTCGCCGGCGATTCAATCCCGGAGGCGACCCACGCCCCCATGAAAAGTCAAACTGCGTCCAGTTCGCGCGAGCCCGCGGCGGCGGCCTCGGTCGCGAACCGTCGGCAGCGAAGGCCAAGCCTGAAAGAATCGGCCGGGCCCACGGGGTCGCCGATATGGAAGGCGGCGATGAAGCTTGCGATCAGGCCCAGCGGGCGCGGCTCGATCGGCTGCAGCCGCGCATCGCCGCGCAGGGTGTCGATGGCCGACCCAAGGCGGCCTGTTCGCGCGACCGCCTCGTCGAGAAGCGCCGGCGACCAGCCGAGCCAGTGCGCCACCAGGCGGACGCGCAGACCCTGGGCGGCGGCGCGATTGGCGGCGCTTTCGAGTCGGAACGACAGATCGCACTCGCTGTCGAAGCCGGTGGAGCGGTTGTCCATGTTCGACGATCCGACTCGGACGAAGTCATCGTCGATGATCGTCAGCTTGGCGTGCGGAGTCGGAGCTCACCGGCCGGTCCTGGAGCATTCCGCACCCCGTTCACACGGCGCGCGCTCGGCGGGTCAGGTTTTGGCGCTGGCGATGTAGCGGTCGATCACCTTGGGCAGGATATCGAGCGGAACAGCGCCGCAGGTCAGGCCCGCGTCATGGAACCGGCGGATGTCGAAGCCGGCGCCCAGGGCCGTCTTGGCCTTCTGGCGCTCGCGCAGCCAGGTGAGCTTGCCCAGCATGTAACCACAAGCCTGCCCTGGCTCGACGCAATAGCGCTCCACCTCGGTGGCCGCCGAGGCGTCCTTGTCGCCGATGGCGCCGACGTAATAGGCGATGGCTTGCTCGCGGGTCCAACGCTTGGAATGAATGCCGGAATCGACCACCAGCCGCACGGCGCGGAAAATCGCGTCGTGGACATAGCCGATCCGCCCCAACGGGTCCTCGTCGTACATGCCCATTTCACCAGCCAACTGCTCCGCATACAGCGCCCAGCCTTCGAGATAGGCGGAGAAGAACGACAGCTTGCGAATGAGCGGCAGCGGCGATTCCTGGGCGATCGAGCCCTGCAGGTGATGGCCGGGAATCGATTCGTGGTAGGTGAGCGTGGGCAGCGTCCAGCTCGGAACTTCCGCCGTGTCGCGCAGGTTGATGTAGTACGAGCCGGGCCGGCTCCCATCCAGCGCTGGTGGCTCGTAGTAGCCGCCCGGCGCGCCAGCCTCCGTGTACGGAGGAATACGCTTGATGACGACCTTGGCCTTGGGCAGCACCCCAAACCATTGCGGCAGCCGCGCCTGCACCGCCTCGACCTTGACGTTGAGGTCGGCGATCAGCTTGGCCTTGCCTTCATCGGTGTTGGGGTAGCGGTAGCGCGGATCGTCGTACATCGCCCGGTAGCGCTGGCCGACGGTCCCCTGGGTGAAGCCCTGGGCCTTCATCAATTCGTCGGCCTTGGCGCTCAGCTGGGCGACCAGCTCCAGCCCCGTGCGATGGATCTCATCGCCGGAAAGATCGGTCGTGGTCCAGAAATTGACCGACGCGCGATAGTAAGCGTCCCCGTCCGGCAGCCGCCACACACCGGCGTCGTGCGAGGCCAACGCGCGCAGCGTCTTGGCGAGCGCGATCTGGCGGTCGAGCGCCGGGACCACCTTGTCGACATAGATCTTGGTCGCGTCCGCGCCCCAATCGCCGTCGATGTTCTTCGCTTTCGTCCGCTTGGCGATCGAATCGACCAGCACGGATTGTTCCGCCGGCGTGGCGCGGAACGCCGTCAACTGGACGAGCACATTGTCGAGCACGAAGTCCGGCGGAACGACGCCCAGGCCCTGGTCGTGGCGGACCTGCCCGGCGTCCTGGTCCATCGCCGTCGGAAACGCCTCCAGGCGGGCGAGGTAGGCCTCGGCGTCGGCCTTCACATCGATGCGGTGCTGCGAATCCAGGAAATCGGGAATGTCGTGGAAAGCCGAACCCTGGAACTGGTTGAGCACATAGGGCGCGCCGGCGCCGCCGCCGGCGTATTTGAACCGCCTGGCGTCCTCGACCTGCTGGCGGGCGCCATAGAGCACGACGTCGCGATTGAGCGCGTCCATGCCGGTCAGCGACCGGGCGTCGAAGGCTTCGAGCTTGGCGAGCTGGCGCGCTTCGCTGTCCTGGATGCGCTTCAACGCCGCGAGCGAGCGGTCGGTGAGTTGCGATTTCTGGTAGGCGCGGGCGCCGACATCCATCCCGAGCGAGGTAACGCCCTCGGGATTGAGGTCCAGTCCTTCCTGGACGAAGGCGTCGAACAGCCTGTTGAGCTCGGCCGGCGTCCCCGGCGCGGCCAGCGCGCGCCCCGCGCCCGTCATGGCGGCGCCCGCCGTGGCGCCCGCCAGCAATTCCCGTCGATTCATCGACTTCCGCCTCCCGAAATGAGCCCGGCGGAAGTAGCGCCCGCTTGGCGCCGGCGCGAGTTACGGATTGTTTAGGGCGACAAGGAAACGCGGGAGAGCGCCATGCCTGAGGCAAGGATCCATCTGGACGGACGGTTGAGCGGCAAGGCGGCGCTCGTCACCGGGGCGAGTCGCGGCATCGGCGCGGCGATCGCCGCGCGCCTGGCCATGGAGGGCGCGCGAGTCGCGGTCACGGCGCGCACCGAGGCCGAGGGCGAGAGCCGGCTTCCGGGCGCCCTGGCCGAGACGGTGGCCCATATCCGGGACGCGGGCGGCGTCGCCCACGCCATCAAGGCCGATCTCGCCCAGGCGGCCGATCGCGAGCGTCTCGCCCGCGAGGCGCGGGCCGCCGTCGGCCCGATCGACATCCTCGTCAACAATGCCGCCATCACCTATTTCGCGCCGGTCGCTGAATTCACCGAGAAGCGCTTCAAACTGATGATGGAGGTGCAGGTGTGGGCCACGTTTCATCTCTCGCAGCTCGTTCTGCCCGATATGCGCGACCGTGGGCGAGGCTGGATCGTCAACATCTCGTCGGGCGCCGGCCTCCATCCCAAGCCGCCGTATCGCGGCGGCGGGGGCACGGTCTATGGCATGTGCAAGGCGGCGCTGGAGCGGTTCACCACTGGCCTGGCGTCGGAGGCGGCCGCGGACGGGATCGCGGTGAACGTGGTCTCGCCGGGCCTGGTGGCGACGCCGGGCGTGGCCCTGCACGGCCTCATCAACGACGCCACCCGCGACCGCGTGCAGCCCATCAAGTTCATTGCCGAAGCGGTCTACCAGCTGGCGAGCGGCAGTCCGGCGACGCTGACCGGCAGGATCGCCTACGCCGAACCCTTGCTGGCCGAACTTGGGGTCGAACCCGCGGAGCTGATCTCCGGGTTCTAGGCGCCGTCAGCCCGCCGCGCGCTCGAAGACGGTCAGCTGAGGCGGAATGACCGCCCAGGCCGGCGCGCCGCGGGTGAAGATGGCGATGGCGGGCTGGAACGTCGACGGATCGTCCAGGGAGCCGGCGTAAAGGGTGTGCTGCTCATGCTGACCGACGATCCCGCCGAAGACGAGCCCGCCGCACACGGGGCAGAAGTTGCGCACCGCGTCATTGCCGTTGGCCGCCTTGCATGAGTGGCGACACGTCTCGCCGCTGAAGGTCACCGCGCTGGCTGCGAAGCCCATGAACGGGATGAACCCCGAACCCGAGGCTTTCCGACAATCCTCGCAGTAGCAGTGACCCTGATAGAGCGGTTCGCCCCTCGCCTCATAGCGGATCCGGCCGCAGAGGCAGCCGCCCGTCCGCACTTTCGCCGCATCGCCCATGTCGTCAGCCTCGCCGCTTCAACCACGCGGCCGCGTAGCCGCATATCGGGACGATAGTCCGAGCCTCCGCGTCCGCTTGGGCCACGATCGCCTCCATCAGCCGCCCGGCCGCGCCGGTCCCGCGCAGATGGATCGGCGCCTCCACATGATCGATGTAGAGCCGGTCGCCGCTGCGGCGGTAGTCGGCGAAGACGATGTCGCCGCCGTCGCCGATCTCGAACCTGTGCGCCGTTTCATTGTCCCGCAAGCGAACCATCCTCCATTTTGTTTCCATCAGATTGACGTTAGGCTCAAGCCAACCGCGCGGCTTGGCGCGCATTTGAGGGGAGCGAACTATGCGTGCAGTCCTCGTGATTGGCTCGGCGGCGCTGGCGCTGGCGGCCTGTCAGAAATCGCCGGGCGCGACTGGCGCCGCGGCGTCCTCGGACACCACCACCACGGCCAGCACCGCCACGCCTCAGGGCGGCCCGCTCAGCGCCACGCCGCATCGCCGGTCCGGGCTCTGGTCTCAGACCGTCACCCGCGATGGAAAACCGATGGGCATGGGCTCAATGAGCATGGGCGCGATGCAGATGTGCGTCGACGCCGCCAGCGAGGCCAACCAGACGGTGTTCAGCCATGACGCCGCGGTCAAGGCGGAGGCTAACAGACACTGCACCATGGCCCCGCCGACCCGTACCGCCGATGGCGGTTGGACGGCCGTCTCCACCTGCCCGATGCCCAGCGGGGGCTCGACCACGACGACGATTACCGCGTCTGGCGACTTCAACAACAGCTACCAGGTCCAGATGGATATGGTCGCCACCGGCGCACCCATGGCCGCTCTGAACGGTCACCATGTGATGAATATCGAAGGCAAGTGGGTCGGTCCGTGCCCGGCGGGCATGGCCGGCGGCGACATGTCGTTCGGCAACGGCATGAAGTTCAGCGGCGGAAAGATCGCCGGCGCCGCGGCGATGCTGCACGGCGCGACCGGCGGCGGTTCGCCGGGCCAGTAGGCCGTCAGACCCGCTCCACCGCCATGGCGACGGCCTCGCCGCCGCCGATGCACAGCGACGCCAAGCCGCGTCGGCCGCCGCTGGCTTCCAATGCGGCCAACAGGGTGGCGAGGATGCGCGCGCCGGACGCGCCGATCGGGTGACCCAGCGCGCAGGCCCCGCCGTTCACATTGAGCTTGCCATGCTCGATGCCGAGGTCGCGCATGGCGATCATGGCCACCACGGCGAAAGCCTCGTTGACCTCGAAGAGATCCACCTCCTCGGGCGTCCAGCCGGCGCGCGCCAGAGCCTGACGCATGGCCGGGACCGGCGCTGTGGTGAACAGGGCCGGCGCGTGAGCGTAGACGCCATGGCCGGCGATGCGCGCCACCGGCTCGAGGCCCAACTTCTCGGCGGTCGATGCGCGCATGAGCACAAGGGCGGCGGCGCCATCGGAGATCGATGAGGCGTTGGCGGCGGTGATCGCCCCGTCCTTGGTGAAGGCGGGCTTCAGCGTCGGGATCTTGGCCGGATCGGCCTTCAGCGGCTGCTCGTCGTCCTTCACCGTCTCCACGCCCTTGCGGGCGGCGACCTCGACCGGAACGATCTCACGAGCGAAGGCGCCGCCCTCCACCGCCGCGCGGGCGCGCCGCAGGCTCTCCACGGCGTAGGCGTCCATGTCGGCGCGGGTGAACTGATAGGCCGCGGCCGTCTCTTCGGCGAAGGAGCCCATCAGCCGGCCGGGCTCGTAGGCGTCCTCGAGGCCGTCGAGGTACATGGAATCCATCACCCGATCATGGCCGATGCGCGCGCCGCCGCGGTGCTTGGCCAGCAGATAGGGCGCGTTGGTCATGCTCTCCATGCCGCCGGCGACGATGATGTCGGCCGATCCGGCGGCCAGGGCATCGTGCGCCAGGATCGCCGCCTGCAGCCCCGAGCCGCACATCTTGTTGACCGTGGTGGCGGCGACGCCGTCAGCGAGGCCGGCGCCGAGAGCCGCCTGACGCGCCGGGGCCTGGCCGAGGCCGGCCGGCAGGACGCAACCCATGAAGATCTGGTCCACCGTCTCGGGCGCGACCTTGGCCCGCGCCACCGCGCCCCTCACCGCCGTCGCGCCGAGCGCGGTCGCGCTCGCGCCGGCGAGCGCGCCCTGGAAGCCGCCTATCGGCGTGCGGGCGTAGGAGACGATGACGATGGGATCGGCGGACATGGCGGCGGCTCTCCGGATGGGCGGACGCCTGATGTGGCCCGCGCGGACAGCCTGGGCAAGAGCCGCGCCTGACCTCAGTCCCCCGCGATGAACCCGCCCCCCAGCACCCGACCGGGATCATCGCCAGCATAGAGCACGCAGGCTTGGCCGGGGGAGACCGCCTCCTCCGGTTGGTCGAAGATCACCGACACCTCCGCGCCGTCGAGCGCCAGGCGGGCGGGGGCCGGCGGGCGCGTCGAGCGCACGCGGGCGAGAACCGGCAGGCCCTCGGCGGCGGCGGTCTCGATGGACGGGTGGTCGCCCAGCCAGTTGATCTCCTTGAGCCGCAGCGACGGCGCCGCCAGCGCCTCGCGCGGACCGACGATCACCTCGCGCCGTCCCGCGTCGAGCCGAACCACGAACAGCGGCTCGCCGACGGCGATGTTGAGGCCGCGCCTCTGGCCGACGGTATAGCGCGTCACGCCCCCGTGGCGGCCGAGCACACGGCCGTCGAGATGCACGATATCGCCGGCGCGCGCCGCGTCCGGCCGCAGGCGATCGATCACCGTGGTGTAACGCCCTTCCGGCACGAAGCAGATGTCCTGGCTGTCGGGCTTGTCGGCGACGGCGAGGCCGAGCGAGGCGGCGAGGCGGCGCACCTCGGCCTTTTCGAGGCCACCCAACGGGAAGCGCAGATATTCCAGCTGCGCGCGCGTGGTGGCGAACAGGAAGTAGCTCTGATCGCGCGACGGGTCGACAGCCCGATGCAGGTGAGCCGAATCGCCCGCGCTCAGGCGGCGCGCGTAGTGGCCGGTGGCGAGCGCCGCCGCGCCCAGGTCCCGCGCCACGTCCAGCAGATCGCGGAACTTGACCGTCTGGTTGCAGCGCACGCAAGGAATGGGCGTCTCGCCGCGCGCATAGGCGTCGGCGAAATCGTCGATCACGGCGGCGCGGAAGCGGCTCTCGTAGTCGAGCACATAGTGGGGGATTTTCAGCGCGTCGGCCGCGGCGCGGGCGTCGAGGATATCTTGTCCGGCGCAGCACGCGCCCTTCTGGCGCACGGCAGCGCCGTGGTCGTAGAGCTGCAGCGTGACGCCAACCACGTCATAACCGGCGCCCGCGAGCAGCGCCGCAGTGACGGTGGAGTCGACGCCGCCGGACATGGCCGCGACCACGCGCGAGCCGGCCGGCAGGCCAACGGCCTCCCGAACTTCGGCGTCGCCGGCGATGTCGGCTGTGTCCCGCATGGAGACTCGTCAGTTCCTTAACAAAAGCGGCCGGGGTTCTAGCCCAGCGCAGCCCCGGGCGCGAGCTTGCCGCTGGAAAGTGGGCATTAGCACCCTGTTATCAATCGCGCGGCATTGTCGCCCGCCCGGGGAACGTGGGGACATAGGGACGATCATGTCAGTGCAAGTGCGTTGTAAGAAGGTCGAAGCCGTCGCGGTCGTCGGCCCCAATGGCGGATTGCTGGAAGTGGCGGATCTGCCGCCCGCGAACACCCGGCGCTGGGTGATCCGGCGCAAGGCCGAGGTGATCTCGGCGGTGCGCGGCGGATTGCTGAGCCTCGAGGACGCGCTCGCCCGCTACGGCCTCACCGAAGAGGAGTTCGACGCCTGGCGCGGGGCCTTCGATCGGTACGGCATGGCTGGCCTTCGCACCACCTCACGACGTCAGGGCGCGCCCAGGCGCGCCATTGCGGCGGGGGCCGCGCGCTGCTAGCCATGGCGCCCTGCGTGCGAGGGCGTAAGTTGGACATATGACGGTGACGGATTCGGATAGCCCTATCGCTCGCAGGCAGCCGCGCCCCGGGCGGGCGTGGTCGATCTTGACCTTCGAGCGCCTGATCACCGGGCCGGTCATCCATCTGGTTTACTGGGCGGGATTGGGCGTGATCATCATCGCCGCATTCTCCGTGGTCGGCGCGTCGATCGGCGTCGCCCTGCGGGAAGGCAGCTGGGCGGCGGTGCTGCTGGCGATCCCGGTGCTTGTGGGCGGCCTGCTCGCGGTCTGCGCCGCCGGCCTTGTCTGGCGAGCGGTCTGCGAGTTCTACGTCGCCATCTTCCGCATCGGCGACGATCTGGCCGCGCTTCGACGGTCGCAAGAGGCGTTCGAAGCCACGGAAACCCGCCGGCCTGTCGCCGCGAAGAAGTAGCGCGCTCAGGCGCCACCCGGCCGGCGCCGTTGCGCGCCCGCCACACTGCGACACAAAGCCGGTCCTTCAGCCCTCGCCTGGGGCTAGGCGCGTGCTCGCACGGGTGGGCAAATCAGCCTACCGATCGGCTCAAGCCGTTAACCATTAACGCCTCATCAATCGGCGCGGCCACAGAATCATCGGGTGGCGTCGGGGTGGTCCGACGGCAGGGGGCGGATAGGTCCGCATATTTGGAGGGTAGTGTGCGCGTACTCTTGATCGAAGACGACAAGGTGGTCGCCAAGGGCATCGAGATGATGCTCAAGGCCGAGGGGTTCAATGTCTACGTAACCGACCTCGGCGAGGAGGGCGTCGATCTGGGAAGAATCTACGACTACGACCTCATCCTGCTGGACCTCAACCTGCCGGACATGAGCGGCATGGACGTGCTGCGCACCCTGCGCGTGGCGCGCATCGGCACGCCGATCATGATCCTCTCCGGCAGCCAGGAGATCGACTCCAAGGTCAAAACCCTGGGCGGCGGCGCGGATGACTACATGACCAAGCCGTTCGATCGCCAGGAACTGGTGGCGCGCATTCACGCCATCGTTCGCCGGTCCAAGGGTCACGCCCACTCGGTGATCCGCACCGGCGACATCGCCGTCGATCTGGAGGGCAAGACCGTCGAGGTGAAGGGCATGCGCGTCCACCTCACCGGCAAGGAATATCAGATGCTGGAGCTGCTCTCCCTGCGCAAGGGCGTGACCCTCACCAAGGAGATGTTCCTCAACCACCTCTACGGCGGCATGGACGAGCCGGAGCTGAAGATCATCGATGTGTTCATCTGCAAGCTGCGCAAAAAGCTGAAGGCGGCGACCGACCACCACCACATCGAGACCGTCTGGGGCCGCGGCTATGTGCTGCGCGACCCGCAAGAGGACGCGAAGGCGGCGGCTTAAAAGCCGTTCGACCCCATTCGGAAATGCTTGGCCAGGCGCAGGCCCTGCCGCTGGTAGTGTGATCCACCCCAGCCGTAGAGCCGCGCCGGCCGTTCCGCCAAGGCCTCGAAGGTCAGGCGCGCGACGGTCTGGCCGTGCTCGAGCAGGAAGGGCGTCTCGTGGCTGCGCACCTCGAGCACGGCGTGGGAGCCCTCCCCGCCGGCCTCGGCGGTGCCGAATCCGGGATCGAAGAAGCCGGCGTAGTGGACCCGGAATTCGCCGACGGACGGATCTATGGGAGTCATCTCGGCGGCCTGGAGCACCGGGATCTCGATCTCCTCCAGCGAAGCCAGGATGTAGAACTCGCCGGGATCAAGCAGCAGGCCGCCGTGCCGGACGGTCAGCGGCTCCCAGAAATCGGCCGGGTCGTGGCCGTTCTCGAGATCCAGGTCGACCACCCCGGCGTGTCGGCGAGCGCGGAACCCGACGATCTCGCCTGACAGGTCGACGCCGACCGTGCGCACGCCGAGCGGGGTCGAGGCGCCGCGCCTGAGGCGCAGCTGATTGAGCCGCGTTCCCGTCCGCGCCAGCACCGAAAAAGTCTGCGGCGCTATCTCAAGATACATCGGCCCTTCGTAGCCGGCCGCGACATCGTCGAAGGCGGGCTGGCCGTCAGTGAGCAGGCGCACGAACACGTCTAGCCGACCGGTGGAGCTCTTGGGATTGGCCCTGGCCGAGACGCCCCGCGGCAGCCGCGCGCCCTCCTGCAATTCGGCGATGTAGACGCAGCCTCGCTCCAGCACCGCGCCGGCGGAAAGGTCGAGCTGGTGCATGGAGAGGTCGGCGATCCGCTCGGCCACGGTCCCGCCGGGCCTGGGCAGGAACGAGGCCCGGACGCGCCAGGCGCGCGCGCCCAATCTCAGGTCAATGCTCGCCGGCTGAACCTGGTCGGGTTCGACGCCGCCCGCCGCGACGAGACCGCCCTCGGCGACGAGCGCTTCGATGAGCTGGGAGGGAAGGATGCCGGTGGATTCGATCATGCGCCGCCACCACTGCCTATCGCCCGCGGCCCTGGCAAGCGGGGTCCGAACCGGCGACGGGCGAAATCCCACGCCCCTTGCAGCATGGCGCCGATCTTGGCCCGCCGACCCTCTTCCAGCAGCGCCACGACCATGCTTGAGGTCAGGAGATGCGTGGCCTCGCGGGCCGACCAGGCCGCGTCGTGGCCGAAATGCCGGACGCACAGTTCGAGGGTGTTGCGGGTGATGTAGTAGCGGCGGTCGGCCGAATGGTTGGAGAGCGGAACGGACCGGCCCAGAAACCTGCGCCGGCTGATCGCGCCCAGAGAATGCTCCAGCACCTGATGACGGTCCTCGATCACCAGCAGCCCCGCGCCCCGGCAACGCAGACAGAAATCGTGGTCGACGCCGTCGATGAACAGGCGCTCGTCGAACCCGCCAAGGCTCTCGAGCGCGTCGCGACGGACCAGGCTGCCCGAGGTGATGGTGGTGCGGACGGTCCGCCATCCGTCCGTCTCCTCAAGGATGTCGCCGCCGCGATGGTAATCGGCGCCCGTGGCGCGGTCGCGATGGCTCATGGCCACGACGGCGATCGTCTCGCGCGCCGGGTGGCGGGCGTGCAGATCCACGAGCGCGGCGATCGAGCCCTTCGGGACCAGGCTGTCCTGATCGAACATCGCCAGCCACGCGAAACCCTCGGCGAGCGCGACGGCCACGGCCTGGTTGAGCGCCGCGGCCACGCCCAGATTGACCGTGTTGCCGATCACCCGGCAGTCCGCCCCATGCGCCGCCGCCTCAATGGCCGGAAAGTCCGGCGAGCCGTTATCGACCACCAGCACCGCGCCGACCTGGCCGCGCAGATCGGCGAGCCGCTGGGCCAGCCCCTCGTCCGGATGGTGGGTGACCACCACCGCCAGCACGTGTTCGATGGGCGACGCCATGGCCAAGCGGCCTAGAGCAAACCGCCGGTTGATGGAATTATCGGCGAGGCGATTCTACAGGCCGGGAGCAAGACAGGCATGGACGCGGGGCATTTCCAGCGACGCGAACTCTACCCGCCGATCGAGCCGTTCGAGACCGGGATGCTTGAGGTCGGCGACGGCCACCGGATCTATTTCGAGCGTTGCGGCAATCCCCGTGGCGCGCCGGCGGTGTTCCTCCATGGGGGTCCGGGCGCGGGCTGCTCGCCGGCCCAACGCCGACTGTTCGACCCGGGGCGCTACTGCGTCACCTTGTTCGATCAACGGGGCTGCGGGCGGTCTACGCCACACGCCAGCCTCGAAGCCAACTCCACGTGGGACCTGGTGGCCGACATCGAGCGGCTGCGCGCGCGCTTCGGCTGCGAGCGCTGGCTGGTGTTTGGCGGCTCGTGGGGCTCGACCCTCGCCCTGGCCTACGCCGAAACTCACCCCGAGCGGGTGAGCGGGCTCGTCGTGCGCGGCGTCTTCACCGCCACGCGGGCGGAGATCGACTGGTACTACCAGGGCGGCGCGGCGTGGCTGTTTCCCGACCTGTGGGAGCGGTTCCTGGCCCCGATCCCCGAGGCCGAGCGCCACGATCTGGTCGGCGCCTACCGCCGTCGCCTGATCGGCGAGGACGAGGCGGCTCGCATCGAAGCGGCCAAGGCCTGGAGCCTGTGGGAGGCTGGCACCATCACCCTGCTGCCAAACAGCCTGGCCGCCCACTTCGGCGAAGACCGCTACGCCCTCGCCTTCGCGCGCATCGAGAACCACTATTTCACCCACGACAGCTGGCTCGGCGAGAATCAGCTGATCGGGGGGGCCGGTCGGCTGGCCGATATCCCCGGCGTGATCGTGCAGGGGCGCTATGACGTGGCGACTCCGGCCCGCGCCGCCTGGCGGCTCTCCAAGGCCTGGCCGAAGGCGAAATTCGAACTGATCGCCGACGCCGGCCACGCCTTCGACGAGCCAGGCATCCTCGACGCCCTGATCCGGGCGACAGACGCATTCGCCTGAGGATCAGTGCTCCACGTCGCGCCAGACGCCGCGATAGGTGACCCACAGGAGCCCTGAGAACAGCACCAGGAAGATCATCGCCGCCAGGCCAACCTGCTTGCGCTCTTCCATCTTCGGATCGGCCGCCCATTCGAGGAAGGCGGACACATCCCAGGCTTCCTGCTGCAATGACGACGGCGTGCCGTCATCGAATTGCACCTTGCCGGGGCCCAGCGGCGGCGGCATGGCGATCACCCCGCCGCGCGGCACGTGGTTGGGATCGCCTTTCCAATAGGGCGACATGTCGCCGGCGATATAGGGGTCGTAGTGTTTGCCCGGCGGCACGACCAGGCCGGCCGGAATGTTGGCGTCGTCGCCGGTCACGATGGAATAGATGTAGGCCGGTCCCCCCTCGCGCGCCTTGGCCAGAAGCGACATGTCCGGCGGCAGGGCGCCGCCGTTGGCCGCCTTGCCCGCCGTGGGGTTTGGGTAGGGATTGGGGAAGTAGTCGGCGCTCGTCCCCGGGCGCTTGATGGCTTCGCCGGTGTCGCCGTCGATGTCGGGGATCTGGTAGTCGGCGGCGATCGCCTTCACCACCGGATTCTCGTTGGGATTGGGATACTTCGGGCTCCAGAACGGGCCGCCCTGGTCGCCCAGGTTGCGGAACGCGACCATGTTCATCGAGTGGCAGGACGAGCACACCTCGCGGTAGACCTTGTAGCCGCGCTGCAGCTGGGCCTGGTCGTACATGCCGAACGGGCCTTCGAACGACCAGTGGACGTCCTTGGGCGCCACCTGGGTGGTGGCGGCGAGCGCCGGCATGGCGAGGCCGCAGGCCAGCGCCGCGGCGAGGGTCAATCGGAACGCCATGGGGATCAGCCCTTCTTCTCGGGGGCCGCGACCGCACCGGCCGGGACCGCGGCGCCATGCGACAGCACCGGGGTGAACAGCGAGTCTGGAACCGGCCGGGTCTTTTCCCACATCGGCAGGAGGCCAAGGATCGCGAAGAACGCGAAGTAGTAGATGGCCGCGAAGCGGCTGACCCAGGTGACGCTGTTGATGTCGTAATCGATCAGATTGAAGAAGGTGACGCCCGGGAAGAGCTGGGCGTCAGGCTCTTGCGAGCCGCACCAGCCCAGGACGACGGCGGACAGGATCCAGAAGAAGAAATAGGTCCGCGCCATGGGGCGATAGCGCATCGAGCGCACCTTGGAGCGATCGATCCACGGCAGGGCGAAGACGAGCGCAATCGCGCCGCCGAGCCCGATGACGCCGCCGAGCTTGTCCGGAATGGCCCGCAGAATGGCGTAGAACGGCAGCAGGTACCATTCCGGCACGATGTGCGCCGGGGTCACCAGCGGGTTGGCCATGACCTCGTTGTCGACCTTCGCGAAAGCGTCCGGCAGGAAGAAGACGAACATCGCGAACAGGATCAGGAACAGAGAGACCGCGAAGCCGTCCTTGACCGTGTAGTAGGGGTGGAACGGCAGCGTATCGGCCTTGCTCTTCACCGCCACGCCGGTGGGGTTGCTGTTGCCCGGCACATGCAGCGCCCAGACGTGCAGCGCTACCACGGCGGCGATCACGAACGGCAGCAGATAGGGCAGCGAGAAGAAGCGGTTGAGCGTCGGATCGTCGACCGCGAATCCGCCCCACAGCAGGGTGGTGATCGTCGGTCCGACCACCGGAATGGCGCCCAGCAGGTTGGTGATCACCTTAGCGCCCCAGAAGCTCATCTGCCCCCAGGGCAGCACATAACCCATGAAGGCCGTCGCCATCATCAAGACGTAGATGACGCAGCCCAGCAGCCACAGCACCTCGCGCGGGGCCTTGTAGGAGCCGTAGTAGATGCCGCGCAGCATGTGCAGATAGACCGCCAGGAAGAACATCGACGCGCCATTGGCGTGGATGCCGCGGATCAGCCAGCCATAGTTCACGTCGCGCATGATGTGCTGCTCGACGGAGACGAAGGCGCCAGCGCCGCTCGGATCGTAATGCATCGCCAGGACGATGCCGGTGACGATCTGGGCCACCAGGCAGAACGACAGAATCCCGCCGAAGGTCCACCAGTAGTTGAGGTTGCGCGGCGTCGGGAAGGCCATGAAGTCGACGCCGAATCGGATGATCGGCAGGCGCGAGTCGAGCCAGCGCTCGATGGCCGTCTTCGGTTCGTAGATCGAGGGTCCGCTCATGCCGGTTTAGCCGATCTTGACCTTGGTGTCGGAGAGGAACTTGTAGTCGACCAGATAGAGGTTCTTCGGCGCCGGGCCTTTGCGGATGCGCGCGCAGGTGTCGTAGACCGAGCCGTGGCAGGGGCACAGCCAGCCGCCGTATTCGCCGCCGCCAAACGTCGGGATGCAGCCGAGGTGGGTGCAGCTGGCCAACACGATCAGCCACTGCTCATGGCCCGCCTTGACGCGGCTGGCGTCGGTGGCCGGATCCTTCATCGGGGCGTGGTCGTCAGCCTTGGCCTTGGCGATTTCGGCCGGGGTGCGGTGGCGCACGAACACTGGCTGCTTGCGCCACGAGATGGTCACCTCCTGGCCGAGGGCGACCTTGGAGAGGTCGAACTCGATGGACGCCAGAGCCAGGGTGTCGGCGGCGGGATTGAGCTGGTCGATCAGCGGCCAGGCCACGGCGACAGCGGCGCCGACGGTCGCGGTGGTCGCCAGGATGTTGATGAAATCGCGCCGGCTAGGCTCTGGGGTATCGGTATGGGTCAGGGTGTCGGCCACCGTGAAGCTCACCTTCAAAGTCTATCTGCTGGGGACCAAGCCGATGCCCCGTTCGCCCGCGCCTTTTTTCGGTTCGGCCCGACGCTGGGGTTCGCATAGAATGCGTCACAGGCTTTTTCAACCTGACATTCCGCAATTCCTCAAGGAGAGAGCCTGCATGCCCCGCGCCCGGACTCCACGATGATCGAAGTCTTCACGAGCCGTGAGGCCCTGGCCGACGCCGCCGCCGACGCGGTGAGCGAGCGGCTGGCCGCGCGTGGCCCCGGCGCGCTAGTCGCCGCCGGCGGCTCGACGCCCGGACCGATCTTCGACCGCCTGAGCCGACGAACCCTTCCCTGGGAAGATCTCACCGTCACCCTCACCGACGAACGCTGGGTCGATCCGTCGTCGGACGACAGCAATGAGAAGCTGGTCCGCGGGCGGCTGCTCGTGGACGAGGCGGCCAAGGCGACCTTCCTGCCGCTGAAAGGGCCTGGACCCACCCCGGAAGCCGACGCCGAGCGCGCGGACGCACGTCTGGCCACCCTGCCCTCACGGGCTGTTGTGCTGCTGGGCATGGGAGCGGACGGCCATGTCGCCTCGCTGTTTCCCGGCGCGCCCGAACTGGTCGTCGGCCTGGATCCGGACGCCGAGCGGCTGTGCATCCCCGTGCCCCGGCCGGGCCTGGCGCCCTTCGTTCCGCGCCTGACGCTCACCGCCCGCGCGATTTTGCGCGGCGAACTGATCATCCTCACCGTCACCGGCGATGGGAAGCGCGCGCTGATAGATCGAATCGCCGGCGACCCGGCCTACGCCCCGCCGGCGGCGACCTTCCTGCGCCAGGACCGCTGCCCCATGCGCGTGTTCTGGGCGGCTTAGTCCCGGAGCAGCTCGTTGATGCTGGTCTTGGACCTCGTCTGGGCGTCCACGATCTTGACGATCACCGCGCAGCTTAAGGATGGCCCCGCGCCGTGCGGATCGGGCAAAGACCCCGGCACCACCACCGAGTAGGGCGGCACGCGGCCGCGGTGAACCTCGCCGGTCTTGCGGTCGACGATGCGCGTGGTGGCGGTGATGAAGACGCCCATGGAGAGCACCGCGCCCTCGCCCACGACCACGCCCTCGGCCACCTCCGAGCGGGCGCCGATGAAGCAGCCGTCTTCGATGATGGTCGGCGCGGCCTGCAGCGGCTCCAAGACGCCGCCGATCCCGGCCCCGCCGGAGATGTGCACGCCCTT
>Ga0302314_10004647_pt1 | contig 25189 bp, 28 predicted proteins | sample III_Palsa_N2_3_FD_200533 | JGI IMG/M metagenome (GOLD analysis project Ga0302314, IMG submission 200533) | Peat permafrost microbial communities from Stordalen Mire near Abisko, Sweden - III_Palsa_N2_3 | ecosystem: Environmental > Terrestrial > Soil > Palsa > Peat permafrost | place: Sweden... | reverse complement strand
CGACGTCACCCCCGAAGCGCTGGAGCCGCTGTTCGACAAGCGCATCGACGGCTTCTCGGTGGTCTTCCACCTGGTCAGCTACCAGACCGTCGGCCTTTCGACCCTGCAGTCGCGGGCGCTGGCCGGCATCATCGACGGGGTGTTCGTGTTCTGCCTGCCGGGGTCCAATGGCGCCGTGCGCGACGGATGGGACAAGGTCATCGCCGCCCAGCTCGATTCGCGCCACAAGCCCTGCAACATGGTCGAGCTGATGCCGAGGCTCGCCGAGCGGTGAGCCGACTCAGTCACCTGGACGAGGATGGCCGGGCGCGCATGGTCGATGTCTCGGCCAAGCCCACCACCGCCCGCGAGGCGCTCGCCACTGGCCTCGTGCGCATGTCGCCCGAGACGCGCGCCCTGGCGCTCGCGGGCGCCGGCCGCAAGGGCGACGTCATCGCCGTCGCCGAGATCGCCGGCGTCATGGCCGCCAAACGGACGGCCGACCTCATCCCGCTCTGCCATCCCCTGGCGCTGACCAAGATCGAGGTCAGGATCGAGGCGGACGACGCCGGCCTGGCCGTAACGGCACGGGTGGCGACGACGGGACCGACGGGCGTCGAGATGGAGGCGCTCACTGCCGTCTCCGTCGCCTGCTTGACGATCTACGATATGCTCAAGGCGGCGCAACGCGACATGGTCATCGACGGCGTGCGCCTCCTCGAAAAGCACGGCGGCGCGTCGGGCGACTGGCGGGCGGCGTGAAGCTGCTGCCTGCCGCCGAGGCGCGGGCCCGCATGCTGGCGGCCGCGGCGCCCCTGGCCGCCGAGTCGATTCCGCTCGAGGCGGCGGCACGCCGGGTGCTGGCGGCGGGGGTGAAGGCGTGGCGCGACCAGCCGCCGTTCGCCGCCTCGGCCATGGACGGCTGGGCTGTGCGGGCCGCCGACACGCCGGGGCGCCTGACAATCGCTGGCGAGAGCGCCGCCGGTCACGGGTTCGCGGGAACGCTTCGGGCGGGCCAGGCTGTGCGCATCTTCACCGGCGCGCCGGTCCCTGCCGGCGCCGACGCGATCGTCATCCAGGAGGATGCGACCCGCGAGGCCGAAACCGTCGTCGTCCCAGAAGTGGATCGCGGCCGTCACATCCGCGACGCCGGCATGGACTTCCGCGCTGGCCAGGTGCTGCTCATCGTCGGCGAACGATTGGATGCTTGGCGGCTGGCCCTGGCCGCCGCAGCCGGCATGGCTGAGGTCGAGGTCCATCGCCGGCCCCGGGTCGCCATCCTCGCCACAGGGGAGGAAATCGTCGCTCCGGGACGTGAAGCGCGACCCGACCAGATCTTCGACTCCGGCACGACGGCGACAGCCGCTCTGGTAAGCGCCTTTGGCGGCGAACCGATCTCCCTGCCGCGCGTCGGCGACGACGAGGCGGCCATCGCGCGGGCTGTGGAGGGCGCCGACGTCGACCTGGTGGTGACCCTCGGCGGCGCCTCGGTGGGCGACCATGACCTGGTCAAGCCGGCGCTCAGCCGCCTCGGCCTCGAACTCGCGGTCGAGAGCATCGCCATCCGCCCGGGCAAGCCGACCTGGTTTGGACGCTTGGCCGACGGCCGCTGCGTGCTCGGCCTGCCCGGCAACCCGGCCTCAGCCATGGTATGCGCTGAGCTGTTCCTGCGGCCGCTGATCGCCCGGTTCTGCGGCGCCGATCCCGCCCTTCCGACGGTGGTGGCGAGATCCGGCGCGCCGTTGGCGGCCAATGGTCCGCGCGAGCACTGGATGCGCGCCCGCCTGGCGCGCGGCGCCGACGGCGTCCTGACCGCCACGCCCTTCGCCGACCAGGACTCCTCGCTGGTGGCTGTGTTCGCCGCCGCCGACTCGCTGCTCGGGCGTCCGGCCCACGCGCCGAGGGTGGAAGCCGGCGAGCTGGTCGAGATCCTCCCGCTCGCCAGGCTCTAATCGATTGATTTTACAACCTTCCAGGCCGGGCAAAATGGTTAACTAAAGCTCAAATCGAGGGATACGTCTTATTTACGCTTGATCGTGATTATGACGGCTCTCGCCGCTCGCCCGGACCCCAGCCTTTGCGTCCTCACCCGCTCATTTCGAAGCTCGGCCTCGGGACCTCCCAGTTTGGTCTCGATGGCGCCGCGCCGGCCAAGGGACGGCCGCCGGAAGCGGAGGTGCGTGAAATCCTCGCCATCGCCGGGCGCATGGGCGTGTCGGTGCTCGACACCTGCGCGGCCTCCACCCACGGCGAAGCCATTCTGGGCGCCGTCATGCCGCGCCCGGCTCCCTTCCGGATTACCGTCAAGGCCGCTCGTGGCGACCGAGGCCCCGACTTCGTCGAACAGGAAGCTCGCGCCGCCCTGGCCCGTCTTGGCCTCGTGCGCGCCGACGCCATCGTGGTCCAGGCCGCCGGCGACCTCTTCACCCCTTACGGCAAGGCGCTCTGGCAACGCCTCCTCGACTTGCGCGAAGCCGGATTGTTCGAGCGGGTCGGCATCTCCGCCTACGCCTCGGACGACCCGGCCGGCCTCGCCCGCCGCTTCGGCCCCGACATCATCCAGGCCCCGGCCAGCCTGCTCGACCAGCGGCTGTTGGTCGACGGCACGCTCGCCAGCATCCGCGATATGGGCGTTGAAGTGCACCTGCGCTCCATCTTCCTGAACGGCTTGCTGTTCCTGCCGCCCGACCGGGCGCCCAGCCATCTGCCGGCGGCGGCCGTCAGCCGCCTGTCGCGCGCCCGCCGGCTGATCGCCGAGGGCCGCAGCGATCCGCTGCAGGCGGCCCTGGCTTTCGCTCTTTCGCGGCAGGAGGCGACAGCGGTGATCGTCGGCGCCGCCAACGCGGCGGAGATCAACGCGGTGATCGCCGCGGCGGCCAGTCCGCCGCCAGACCTTGATTGGGACGATTTGGCTCTCGACGATCCGCAGGCGCTCGATTCGCGCCGTTGGGCGGCGGCGTGAGCTTTACAGCTTCTTCTCCCGCCTCCGGGGGGAAGAACCGGCGGGGCCGGTGAGGGGGGCTTCGGGGCCAGTAGAGTATGGTCCCCCTCAATAACTAAGCAGGTGGCGTATCTGTAACAGCGTACCCCGGGCGTCGCGTGTGTATGGCGCCCGGCACCTACAGATCGCCACCCACTAGGGCTGCAGGGCCATGCGGATTCCGCCGTAAGCGCCGATCCCGGGCTTATCGAAGCCGACCGGATCCTCGTAGTGGCGGTCCAGCAGGTTATCGATCCTTGCGAACAGCGTGAGCCCTCGGCCGAGGTCGTATTCGCCTGAGAGATTCACCGTCGCGAACGGGCTAGCCATCAACTGGGTGGAACCCGACCGGTCGTAGTCCAGCCAGGCGCCGACGTAGACGAGGCTCGCCGCCAGGCGGAGGCGCGGCAGCGGTTTCCAGTCGCCCGTGACGCTGGCCTTGTTCTTCGGCCGCCGCAGCAGTTCGGTGTTGGCGATCTCGTCGCGCGCGGTGAGCCAAGTGTAGTCGCCGCGCAGGTCGAGCCGATCGGAAAGCTTGAACGAAATGAAGGTCTCGATGCCATAGGTCTCCGCCCGGCCGATGTTGCAATAGGTCTCGGAAAAGGCGTCGAACTGCACACCGGCCGGCGGAAGAGGCGGATTCGGGCAGGCGCTGACTTGCTCGCTTTCGATGAGATCGCGGATGTCGTTGTGAAACCAGGTCGCGCCGAACCGCACCCGTCCGCGCCACAAGGGCTGCTCGAAGCCGAGGTCGTAGCCGAAGCTGGTCTCCGGCTTGAGGTCCGGATTGGCGAAGAAGTCGAACGACGGATAGCTGACGAAGAGCTCGCTGAGCGTTGGCGACTTGAAGCCGGTCCCGGCGCTGCCTTTGAGGAGGGTGCTAGTGGCCGCGATCTCGTAGACCGGCGCGATCCGCCAGGTGGCGTAACCGCCATAGTGATCGTCGGAGTCGTACCGCACGCTGGCCGCCACGTTCAGCCCCTGCACGGGCCGCGTCTGCAGCTCGGCGAAGCCGCCGACGCGGTTTTCAGTGGCGCTCACCGGACTGTCGATCAGGCGGTCGGTCGTATCGTCGACACCGAGGAGCAGCGCGTTCTCCGAATTGAGGGCGACACGTCCCAGCCAGTCGAACTTCAGCCGGTCGCCGTCGTCGACCACCGGCGCAGGCAGGCCGAAGCCGTCGTCAGGGCTCTGGCTGGTGGTCCGGAAGTTGGCGTACGCGACGCCGAGGGTGTTCTGAAAGCGGCTGTCGAAGAGCCCGAACTTGGCCTCCGCGCGGCTGAAGAACTGCCGTTCCCACTGGTAGGTCTGAGCCGAGTCCGGCTGGGGGATGAAGTCTGGGAGGTCGTAGTTCTCGCCCGTGGAGCGGTAGTCGGCGTCGACGTAGCGTAGCACGAGACCGAACGAGAGATCCTTCGAGACGACGTAGCCGAGCTTGGCGCTGGTGGTCAGGTTGTCATAGAGGTCGCCGATCGCCGCCTCGCCTGGCCCCAGCAAGCCGGGCGGTGTCACCGGCGTGTCGCCGGAGCGGAAGTGGCTGACGGTCAGCGCATAGCGGAAGCCGCCCTCCGAGCCGCTGATCCCGCCGGTCTGATTGAAGGTGTCGAACGAGCCGCCTTCGAGGCTGGCGGTGATCGTCGGTCGGCCCACGCCTGTCGGCGTTTCGATGCTGATCACCCCGCCGAGCGCATCGGCGCCGTAAAGACTGCTCTGCGGACCGCGCAGCACTTCGATCGACTGCAGGCCCGTGGCCAGCGCCTGGCCGAAGTCGAAGGCGCCGTTCTGGCTAGGGTCATTCACGTCGATGCCATCGATGACCACCTCGGTGTGGTTCGAGTTTGCGCCGCGGATGAACACCGAGGTTAGGCCACCGGGGCCGCCGGTCTGGACGACGTTGAGGCCGGGCGCCGTCGCCAGCGCATCCGGAACCGTGCGCCATTGGTGGGCGTCGATCTGGTTGGCGGTAATCAGGGTGACGGAACTGCCCACCTGATCGATGGGCGTCGGGGTCAGGGTGGCGCTCACCACCACGGGAGAGATCGGCGTCGGCGGGCTCTCCTGAGCGGAGGCCGCGCCGGCGGCGATAAGGACGCCCGCCAGAGCGGCGGGCTGGAGGATCTTAGACATGGTCAGGTCGCCTCGCTGTGACACGTCACCGCGATGCGACGTCGGGGCGCCGAAGCGCCCCTTCATCCACCCCGGGCGCCCCGACCGGTGCGTACGCGCGTGACCACGGCTGTGGCAGGTCTCCTGGCTCGCGGGTCAGCGTCGCATCGGACCGGCCTTCCCAGGGCGCAAGCCCCAGTGGCCACAAACTCGGTCCTTCGACTCACCGCTCACAGTTGCGGGGGCAGCCACGGATTTGGGCAAAGCCCGCACCGCATTCCCTTTTGATCCCCGAGGGGAACCACGGCGCACTTGTCCGCCGATGCGACGCCGCGCGTCAAGCGCAAGCAGAACAGCGCGGCGAAGCGGCGCGCTCTGGCCGCGCAAGATATGTGTCGTTTTTGACACGTTCTCCGCCAATCGGCGGGACCTGGCTCTGCGGCTATTGCCGGCGCCGATGGCTTCGTAAAAAAATGGCCCGGCGAACAGTTCACTCCGCCGGGCCAGTCTGGCCGCGAGAACGGGGGGGATGAGCCCGCGGCAGGTCTAATTTGATCGCCGCGGGCCATAGTTTCAATACTCATCTGCGCTTTTTTGCGCGGCGAGGGCGCGCCTCTGCGCGATTTCAGAGCATTTTCAGGCGATCGCCTTGCCGATTGGGGGCAGAATCGCCACCTCTCGCCTTGAGGGATGCTCGAGGACACCACCCATGGCGCCTAGCCGTGAAGAACTCATCGCCATCCGCCGCAGTGTCGAGCTAGTCGGACGTTTCTCCGACGGCCTGCTGCGAATCGGCCCGTTCAGGCTTGGCGCCGAAGCCGCGCTCTCGTGGATTCCGGGCGTCGGCGAGATCTACGGCGCGGCTGCCGCGGCCATCTTGCTGGCCCAGGGCTTGCGAGCCCGCGTGCCGTTCCACGTTCTGGCGATCTGCGCCGCCTTGATGTTTGGGCGCACGCTGATCAGCGCCGCGCCGATCGCCGGTCCTCTCGCCGCCGACGCCCTGGCCCTGCACGGCATGTCCGCCCGTCTGATCGTCAAGGCCATCGACCGGCGGCTGGCGGGCGCGGGCGATGTGGTGCGGCCGGCCAGCTGGCGGCGCTGGCGCGGCGCGGTCGCAGCAGCCTGATCAGAACAGGGCTGGCCGGCGCAGCCGCAAGGCTGTCACCAGGCTGAAGAGGCAGAGGTCACCGATCGCCCCGACGTCGGCGTCGCGGGCCAGGTCCGAGAGCGGTCGCTCGAGCACCTCGATTCGCTCGTCCTCGCCCGCCACGCCGCCGCCGAGCGCGATGCGGTCACCGATGCTCCAGGGGGCCAGAAACAGATTGACCCGCTGCGCCGAGGCGCCCGGGCTTTGCGCCACCCGGCCGAGCGGTTCCAGGTCGCCAAGGCGAACGCCGAGCTCCTCCATGGCCTCGCGCCGTACTGCGGCCTCAGCCGTCTCGCCGGCGTCGATCATGCCGGCGCAGGCCTCCTCCAGCAGGCCGGACCCGCCCACGAAGAGCATTGGCGCCCGAGGCAGCCGCACGGTCAGCGCCAGCCGCCGCGCTGGATCGTAGGGCAGCACAGAGACCGAGTCCCCATGGTGCTCGACCTCGCGCCAGACCTCGTCGCCGTCAGCGTAGCCGATGCGCAGACGCCAGACCTTGAGGTGGCCGTCCCAGACCTTGTGACGCTCGAGGATGTCCATCCGCCTTCTTTGCGACGGAAAACAGCCCGCGCAAGACCTTGACCGCGGCGCGGTCGCCGGGGCCAAGTCCGGTAACCGATAGGGAGGAAGCCATGGCCATCACCGGCGGATGCTATTGCGGTGCGCTGCGCTATGAAGCGGAAGGCGCGCCGGTGTTTCGAGGGCAGTGCCACTGCCGGGAGTGCCAATACATTTCCGGCGGCGCCGCCAATTTCTTCATGGGGCTGCCGGCTGCGACATTTCGCTATGTGAAGGGCGAACCCAAGCACTTCACCCGCAACGACCTCGACAACCCGGCGACGCGGGAGTTCTGCGCCGAATGCGGCACTCACATCCTCACCCGCGCGCCCGGGGCGCCCGGCGTGGTGATCCTAAAGGTCGGCACGCTCGACGATCCCTCGGTCTATGGCGGTCCGCAGATCGCGCTGTGGATGGACGACAAGCAGCCCTTCCACATTGTCGCCGAGGGCGTGGCGACCTTCCCGGGCTTTCCGGGCTGATCAACCCTCGTAGGGCGTTCCGTCCCGACGCCGGAAGACGTTCTCGCCCGGTTCGGCGACCATATCGATGTCGGAATAGACGGTGCGGTCGGCGTCCGGGTCACGGGTTCCGATCTCCAGGGCCCGGGCCGGTTTCTCCGATCGGTTGACAAGGTGGTGACCGTTGGCTTCGCCGGCCTTGAAGGCGGCGCAGTCGCCCGGCCTCAGGGTCTCTTCGCCGGCGTCGGTGATCAGCGTCAGCTCACCCTCCAGGATCCAGACGAACTCGTCTTCGGTGCTGTGCCAGTGCCGCTGGCTGGACCACGTCCCCGGCGGCAACGTGAGCAGGTTGACGCCGAACTGGCTGAGGCCGCCGGCGTCGCCAAGGGCCCGGCGCTCCCGGGCCTGCACCGGGTCGCTGAATGGCGAAGGGTAGCCCGAGCCTAGGCGGAGCCGCACGGCCTCGATGTCGATCTTCTTCATGGACCCTCTCCTGATCGGACCTTATGGGGACAACCTAATATGATCGATCCCGTTGCGCTCGCCCGTGAGCTGATCCGCCGCCCCTCCGTGACGCCGGCCGATTGCGGGGCGATGGATGTCGTCCAGAACGCGCTCGAAACTCTCGGCTTTTCCTGCCGCCGCATGAGGTTCGGCGAGATCGAGAACCTCTACGCCCGCCGCGGAACCGACGGGCCCAACCTCTGTTTCGCCGGCCACACCGACGTGGTTCCCCCCGGCGACGCCGCCGCCTGGAGTCATGGGCCATTCGAGGGCGAGATCGAAGGTGGCGTGCTGCACGGCCGCGGCGCGGCCGACATGAAGAGCGCCATCGCCGCCTTCCTCGCCGCGGCGTCGCGTGTCGGGGAGATTTCAGGGTCGATTTCCCTGCTGATCACCGGTGACGAGGAGGGGATTGCCGAGGACGGGACAAAGGCGGTGGTTGTGGCCCTCCAAGCCGATGGCGAGCAGATTGATCACTGCCTGGTCGGCGAGCCGACCTCCTCGAAGCGCCTCGGCGACATGATCAAGATCGGCCGGCGCGGAAGCGTCAGCGCCGATATCGTGGTGCGTGGGGTGCAGGGGCACGTCGCCTATCCCGACCGCGCGGCCAATCCCGCCCCGGTGCTCGTCAGGCTGCTCGCCGTGCTCGAGGCGAAGGTGCTCGACCAGGGCTATCCTGGATTCCAGCCGTCGAACCTGGAGATCACCTCCATCGACATCGGTAACCCGGCCGGCAACGTCATCCCGGCCGAGGCTCGGGCCCGCCTCAACATCCGCTTCAATCCGACCCATACCGGCGCCGGCTTGTCGGCCTGGCTGCTGGACGTGGCGCGAGCGGCGGCGGTGGGTTTCAAGGGTGAAGTTGCCCTGACGCCGCGGATCAGCGGCGAGGCCTTCCTCACCGAGCCGGGCGACTTCACGGCTTTGGTCGCGCGGGTCGTGACGGAGGTGACGGGCGTCCAGCCCGAACTCTCGACCACGGGCGGAACTTCCGACGCCCGCTTCATCCGCAGCCTCTGCCCGGTGGTGGAGTTCGGCCTGGTCGGAGCCAGCATGCACAAGGTCGACGAACAGGCGAGCGTCGCCGACATCGAGGCTCTGACGGCGATCTATACCCGTCTGATCACGGACTATTTTTCAGGCGGCTCCGGATAGTCCACACGGACCAGGGCCAGTCCGGCCGCCGGGGCCACCGGACCGCAGGCGGCGCGGTCGCGCGCTTCAAGCGCCCCCACGAGATCCTCAAGACTCCAACGCCCGAGACCCACCTGGACCAGCGAGCCGACCATGGAACGCACCTGACGGTGCAGGAATGAGCGGGCGGCGAACGACAGCCGCACCTCTTCGCCCGCCACCTGCACCCGCGCCGAGTCGAGAGTCTTGACCGGCGAGGCGGCCTGGCAGGCGGCGTCACGGAACGTGGTGAAGTCGTGGCGCCCCTCCAGGCGTCGGGCCGCCGAGTCCATCGCCTCGACGTCCAGCGGCGCGCGAACGTGCCAGACGCGGCCGGCGTCGAGGGCCGGCGGACCTGGGCGATTGAGGATGCGGTAGAGGTAGGCGCGGCCCGTGGCCGAGAAGCGGGCGTGAAAGTCCTCCGCCGCGACCTCCGCCGCCAGGACAGAGACCGGGGCGTCGGCGAGGTGGGCGTTGACGGCGTTCATGACCACCGCGGCCGGCCAGTCCTTGACGAGGTCGAAGTGGATCACCTGCCCAGTGGCATGGACGCCGGTGTCGGTGCGGCCGGCTGCGTGGATGCGCGGGTCTTCGCCACAGAAAGCCGCCAGCGCCCGCTCGATCTCGGCCTGGACGGTCGGCCGGCCGGCCTGGACCTGGAAGCCGCAGTAGGGCCCGCCGTCGTACTCCAGGGTCAGGCGATAGCGCGGCATCAACTCACCCGCGCGCCGGGCGCCAGCGGAAAGCCGCGCAGGAATTCCTCAGAGTCGGCGGCGGCGCGACCCTCGCGCTGGGCGCGCAGGATGCGCACGGCTCCGGCCCCGCAGGCGATCAGCAGCTCATCGTCGAGCACCTCGCCGGGCGCCCCGTCGCCGTCCTCGGCCTGCGAGAGCAGGGCCTTGATGCGCACCTGACCGCGGACGCCCGGCGCCTCGAACCACGCTCCCGGGAAAGGCGAAAGGCCGCGGATCCGGCGGTCGACCTCCTCGGCCGGCTGGTCCCAGCGAATGCGAGCCTCCGAGGTCTTGATCTTGCGCGCATAGGTGGCGCCCGCCTCCGGCTGGGGTCTGGGCCGGGCGGAGCCGCGCGCCAGGGCGGCGAGCGTGTCGACCATCAAGGCGGCGCCGAGGCGCGAGAGCCGCTCCGCCAGGGCCCCGGCGGTGTCGAGGGCGTCGATGCGGGTGGTGGCGCGGGCGAGCACGGGGCCGGTGTCGAGCCCCTCGTCCATGCGCATCACCTCGACGCCGGTCAGGGTATCGCCGGCCATGATCGCCCGCTGGATCGGCGCGGCGCCCCGCCAGCGCGGCAGCAATGAGGCGTGCAGATTGAAGCAGCCGAGCCGCGGGGCGCCCAGGACCTCGGCGGTGAGGATCTGGCCGAAGGCGACCACCACCGCCGCGTCGAGATCGAGCGCCGCGAAGGCGGCCGCCTCCTCCGACGCGCGCATCGAGTCAGGCGTGCGCGTCGCAAGGCCGCGCTCCATCGCGAAGGCCTGGACTGGCGAGGGCGCCAGCGTCCTCCCGCGGCCGCGCGGCGCCGGCGGCTGGGAATAGACGCAGGCAACCTCGTGACCGGCGGCGAGGATCGCGGCCAGTGTCGGAACGGCGAAATCGGGCGTGCCGAGAAAGGCCAGGCGCATGACGGCCCTCCCTATGGGAGCGCCGCAGTCGACGCTAGAGGCGAGACGGCTCCAGCTCTTCGGCCCGGGCGGCCTTGCGCACCTTGTCGACGGCTCGCTGGCGCTTCAGTCGCGAGAGGTGATCGATGAAGAGCACGCCGTTGAGGTGGTCCAGCTCATGCTGGAAACAGACAGCGAGCAGACCCTCGGCCTCTTCCTCGACCGCATGGCCGTCGTAGTCGAGGTAGCGCATGCGGATGCGGGCCGGCCGCTCGACCTCGTCGTAGATCTCCGGCACCGAGAGGCAGCCCTCCTCGTAGGGCGCGGTCTCGTCGGAGGCCCACAGCACCTCCGGATTGACAAAGTAGCGCGGGGCCTTGGGCTCGTCGCTGCGGGCGAGGTCCATGACCAGAACCCGTTTCGGCACGCCGACCTGGATGGCGGCCAGGCCGATGCCGGGCGCGGCGTACATCGTCTCCAGCATGTCATCCATCAGGGCGCGCAGGTCGTCATCGACAGCCTCGACCGGCGCCGAGATCTTCTTCAGATCGGCGAGGTCCTGATCGACGGTGAGAATACGGCGAACGGTCATGCGGCGGAGGTAGGTCCGGCCCTCGGGGTCGTCAAGACCGGCGGCTCTTCGTCGGCGGCGAGCTTGAGAAGCGGCTGGATCGGCGTCTCGACGGCGGTCAGCTCTCTGAGCGGCGTCGCCGGCGTGTCGGCTTTCAGGGTCTCGAAACGACGGGCCTGGGTCAGCACGTTGCGCTCCAGGGAACCGACGAAGGCATTGTACTTGCCGACCGCATTGGCCAGCGCGCCGCCCAGGCCGGCCACATGTCCCCCCATGACCTGCAGGCGTTTGTAGAGCTCCCGGCCGAGTTCGGCGATCTCGCGCGCATTGGCCGCCTGCTGGTCCATGCGCCAGCCGTAGACCACCGCCTTGCACAGGGCGAAGAGGCTCGACGGCGTCACCAGAATGACGCGCCGCTCCATGGCCTGACTGTAGAGGTCCGGCGCCCGCTCGACGGCGGCGGCGAGGAAGGAATCGCCGGGGATGAACATGGCCACGAAGTCGGGCGACGCGTCGAACTGCTCCCAATAGGCCTTGGCCGCCAGGGCCTGCATGTGGCTCTTCACGCTGGCGGCGTGGCGGGCGTAGGCCGCCTCGCGCGCCTCTTCGCTCACCGCTTCCTGGGCCGCCAGATAGTCCGCGACCGAGCACTTGGCGTCGATCACGAAGACGCCGCCCGGCAGGCGAACGACCACGTCCGGCCGCTGGACCCCACCCTCCGCGCCCACGGCGTGAACCTGTTCGTCGAAGTCGACGCCCACCTGCATGCCGGCCAGCTCGAGGGTATTGCGCAGCATCTGCTCGCCCCAGCGGCCCTGCACGCCGGCCCCCCGCTTGAGCGCGGTGGAAAGTTTCTGGGCCTCGTCACGCGTGGCGGTTGAGGCGATCATCAGCTGGTCGAGGTGAGCCTTGAGCGCGCCGGCCTCACGTGTGCGAGCCGCATCGGCGTCGGCCGCCTTGCGCTCGAACTTGACCAGGGTCTCGGCCACCGGCTTGAGTTGCGCGTCGATCTTCGCCTCGGCCAGCTTCTGCTGGGCGTCGAATGACTGCTGGGCGCGCAACACCAGCGCCTCGGCCACCGCGCCGGCGGCCAGCGTAGCCTGGTCCTTCACCCTCTGGTCGGCGTCGCCGCTCGCGGCCAGCTGGGCCTCCGACCGCCCGGCCCGCGCCCGCTCGGCCATGGCCCAGATCACCGCGCCAAACGTGGCGGCAAGCAGGATCAGGTCGAGAATCGAAACCGAGTTCATGCTCCGTTCCTATCGGAAACGGCGAAGGACGTCACCCTTCCGCGACCCAGGCCTTGATCAGCTGATGCGCAATGGCGAGGCCGGCCGGGATGCGGGCGCGGACGGAAAGCTCGCTCAGCATCGCGGTCGCCTCCTCGCGCGTGAACCACCTCACCTCCTCGAGCTCGACGTTGTCGGCGACGGCCTCGCCGTCCTCGATCTCGGCGAAGAGGCCGATCATCAGCGACATCGGATAGGGCCAGGGCTGCGTCGAGTGGTAGCGCACGTGCAACGCGCGCACCGACGCTTCCTCATAGAGCTCGCGGGCGCAGGCTTCCTCGATCGACTCTCCCGGCTCCACGAACCCGGCCAGGGCCGAGTACATGCCCTTGGGCCAGACGGCCTGGCGGCCAAGCAGGCATTTTTCGCCGGCGATCGCCAGCATGATCACCACCGGATCGGTGCGCGGAAAGTGCGGCGTCTGGCAGGTGCGGCAGATGCGCTTCCAGCCGCCCTCCACCGGCTCGGTGATTGCGCCGCAGGCGGAGCAGAAGCGGTGCTTGCGCCGCCATTCGAACACCTGCTTGCCGGTGGCGGCGATGGCGGCCTCGGCCGCTGGCAAGGCCATGGCGACGCCGCGCAACTCTTCGAAGCGCCCCAGGCCCTGGAGCGGGCCCTCGGCGGGGTCGGCGTCGCCCTCCAGATCGACGGCGAAGACCGCGGACTCCTTCCAGAGACCGAGGAACAGCAGCCGCTCCCAGCCGGCTGACAGAGACTTGGCCATGCCAGCGGCGAGATAGGCGAGCTGCACGCCGCCGCCCTTGGCGTCCTCCACCAGCGGCTTGCCATTCCAGAACGCGACGGCCAGGGAGCCGGGTTCGGCCAGGCGCTCGGCCAGCCACGCCTCGTCCGTCCGGCGATAACTGGCGCGCTCAAGCGGATTGCCGGCGAAGACGTTGGTGAAGCTGTCGAGAGGCATGGCCTCTAGTTAGCGGAGAGCGGCGCGCCCGTCAGCGCCTCTCACTCAGAACTGGCGCTCATGCGCACCTTGAGCGGACCCATGTCGGGCTCGGGCTCGGCGGCGACGCCGCCGGTGCGCGTCAGCCGTCCCATGATCGAGTGCACATAGCCCTGGGTCTCGCGATAGGGCGGCACGCCGCCGTAGCGGTCCACCGCGCCAGGGCCGGCGTTGTAGGCGGCCAGGGCCTTTTCAGTATCGCCGCCATAGCGGTTCATCATCTTCGAGAGGTAGACGACGCCGCCCTCGATGTTGCCGGCCGTGCTGGAGGCGTCGACGCCCAGGGTCTGGGCAGTGGCCGGCATCAGCTGCATGGCGCCGCGGGCGCCTTTGCCTGAGACCGCGGAAGTGTTGTAGCGCGACTCCTGGTAAGCCACGGCCTGCACGAGGCCCTCATCGACATTGTGGCGCTGGGCGGCGTCGTGGATGGCGGTGGCCACCTCCGGCGGCGGGGCCGGCGCAGTCGTTCCGGTGACTTTTCCGCCGGAACTGGCGTGGGCATAGGGCTTGGGATTGAGGATGCGGGCGGTGGGATGGGCGCCAGGCGACATGCGCTGCCGCGCGCCGTCGTAGATCACCACCGAGCCGTCGACGTGGACTTCTTCCTGCGCCGCCGCGGCGCCGGCCGCCAGCGTGGCGACGAGGATCGCAGGCGCAAGGCGCGCCAAGGCGCGAAAGCTTCCCCCCACCATCGCTCAACCCGCCCCTACGCCGAGAACGAAGGCTTAGCTTATAGTGGAAATACCCCCCCGGCGAAACCCGCTGCCGGCAAGCGCGACGATCTGTCCGACTCCCGCGCCGCTTGCGCCCTGCCCGCCACCACGCGATATAGGCCGTGGAGATCGGCGATGGGCGGAGGCCTCGCCAACCCGGTCAGGTCCGGAAGGAAGCAGCCGTAACGAGATTAGCTCCGGGTCGTCTGCCGGTCTCCACCCCTATCTCCCGCGCGAGCCTCACTCCGAGCCCCATGACCGACGAGACCGTCGCTGCCGAGCGCGACGAGAGCACCAGCGACATGTTCGGCGCCGCCGCCGAGGCTGCGCCCGCGGCCTACACGGTCATCGCCCGCAAGTACCGGCCGACAACCTTCGAAGACCTGATCGGTCAGGAGGCCATGGTCAGGACCCTGACCAACGCCTTTGCCTCGGGCCGTATCGCTCACGCCTTCATGCTCACCGGCGTCCGGGGCGTCGGCAAGACGACCACCGCCCGGCTGCTGGCCCGCGCCCTCAACTACGAGAGCGACGCCGTCCAGCAGCCGAGCCTCAAGGACCTGGCCGTCGAGGGCCGCCATTGCCGCGCCATCCTTGAGGGCCGCCACCTCGACGTGCTGGAGCTCGACGCCGCCTCGCGCAGCAAGGTCGACGAGATGCGCGAGCTGCTGGAGGGCGTGCGCTACGCCCCGGCCCAGGCGCGCTACAAGGTCTACATCATCGACGAAGTGCACATGCTCTCGACCGCGGCGTTCAACGCCCTGTTGAAGACCCTCGAAGAGCCGCCGCCGCACGCCAAGTTCATCTTCGCCACCACCGAGATCCGCAAGGTGCCGGTGACCATCCTCTCGCGCTGCCAGCGCTTCGACCTGCGGCGGGTCGAGCCCGAGGTGATCGCCGTCAGCCTGGCGAGGATCGCCGAGGCGGAGGGTTTCCAGGTCGAGACCGAAGCCCTGGCCCTGATCGCCCGGGCAGCCGAGGGATCGGTGCGCGACGCCCAGTCCCTGCTCGACCAGGCCCTCGCCCAGACCGAGCCCGGCGTCGCCGTCGACGCGCCTTCCGTGCGTGACATGCTCGGCCTCGCCGACCGCACCCAGACCATCGAACTCTTCGAGAAGGCGGTGCGCGGCGAAGCCGGGCCGGCCATCGAGGCCTACCGCACGCTGCACGCGTTCGGCGCCGACCCGGTCACGGTGATGATGGACCTGCTGGAGCACTGCCACGGCGCTTCAGTGGCCAAGACGCTTGGACCAGATGTCCTGGGGCTGCCCAGGGACCAAGCCGGGCGGCTGGCCGCGATCGGAACGGCCCTGTCGGCGGGCAGCCTCGCGCGCCTGTGGCAGATGCTCCTCAAGGCGCTTGGCGAGGTCCGCCTCGCCCCCGACCCGAAGGCGGCGGTGGAGATGAGCCTGATCCGCCTGGCCTACGCCGCCGACCTGCCGGGCCCCGAGGAGGCGCTGAAGCTCATCGACGGCGAACGGAGCGGCGGCGGACCGATGACCGCGCCGACCGGCGGCGGTGGCAGTGGCGCCCGAGCGAATCTGGCCGCCTCGCCGGCCCAGGCGCGCGCCCTGCCTTCGCCACAGAGCTTCGAGGACGTAGTCGCCCTGATCGACGCCCGCCGCGACATCGGTCTGAAGCTCGACGTGGAGAAATATGTCCGCCTGATCAGTTTCCGGCCGGGGGCGGTGGAGTTCGCCCCGGCGCCCGGCGCGCCGGCCAGCCTGGCCCACCGCCTGTCCGCCCGCCTCAAGGAATGGACCGGCCAGCCATGGCTGGTGGCCGCTCAGGGCGGCGCGGCCGGCGGGACCGAAACCCTGGCCGAGCGTCGCGATCGCGAACTCGCCAAGGCCCATGAGGAGGCTCTGGCCGAACCGTTCGTTCAGGCCCTGATGGCCGCCTTTCCGGGCGCCGAGCTTCTCGAGGTGCGCCAGATGGCCGCCCAGCCGTCCAACGACGAATTGCAGACCAGCGAAGATCAGGAGGATTGAGTGAAGGATTTGGGATCCCTGCTGAAGCAGGCCCAGGCCATGCAGCAGAAGTTGCAGGAGGCCCAGGCCAAGCTGCAGGCGCAGGAAATCGAGGGCGCATCCGGCGGCGGCCTGGTGCAGCTCTCGCTGCGCGGCAACGGCGACATCGCCAGCCTCAACATCGACGACAGCCTGATCAAGCCCGGCGAGGGCGAGATCATCGCCGATCTCGTCATCGCCGCCTTCGCCGACGCCAAGCGCAAGCTGGACGAGGCCCATGCCGGCATGGTGCGCGACGCCGCCGGGCCCCTGGCCGGCCTTCCGGGCATGCCCAAGCTCTGATGGCGGCGTCGGTCGGTCCGGAGATCGAGCGACTCATCGCGCTGCTGGCCAAGCTGCCCGGCCTCGGTCCCCGGTCCGCTCGGCGCGCGGCCCTTACGCTGCTCAAGAAGCGCGACCAGCTGCTGACGCCCCTCGGCCAGGCCCTGGCCGAGGCTTCGGCGCGCGTGCGCACCTGTCAGGTCTGCGCCTCGCTCGACAGCACCGATCCCTGCGCGGTCTGCGCCGATGCGTCGCGCGACGCTGGGCTGATCTGCGTGGTCGAGGAAGTCGGAGCGCTGTGGGCCATGGAGCGCGGCGGATCCTGGCGCGGCCGCTATCATGTGCTCGGCGGCCTGCTCTCGGCGCTTGACGGCGTCGGGCCCGAGACCTTGCGGGTCGACGCCCTCGTCGCCCGCGCCGCCGATCCGGCCGTCCGCGAGGTCGTGCTTGCCCTGCCCGCCACCGTCGATGGCCAGACCACCGCCCACTACCTCGTCGATTGCCTGTCCGGCGCGGGGGTGGAGGTGACCATGCTGGCCCGCGGCGTGCCGGTGGGCGGCGAACTCGACTGGCTGGATGACGGCACCATCGCCCAGGCGCTCAGAGCGCGCCGACCGGCGTGACACGTGAAACGGATAGATCTTGAACCTGCGCCCCCACCATATTCCGATCGTCGCCGTCGCCAGTCTGGCGTTCGCGGCGCTCATGCTCGGCGTCTATGCGGTTCTGCCGCTCGCGTGGGAGCACCATGAACACCACAAAGGCCTCGCCGGTCGGCCGATGGTGACCCGCACCAAGCAGGGCATTCCAGGCGATCCGATCAACTTCGGTCTGGTGGGCTCGAAGGACGATCTCGACTGCGTCTTCGCCGCCGCCGGCTGGCACGCGGCCAATCCGGTGACCATCAAGTCGAGTTTGAAGATCGTCGGCAGCGTCGCCATGCGCCGACCCTACGACGCCGCGCCGGTCAGCGCGCTTTTCTATAATGGCCGCAAGGAGGACCTGGCCTACGAACTGGCGGCCGGCCACAGCGCCGACAAGCGTCACCACGTGAGGTTATGGTTCGTCTCCAGGACCGACGGCCCCTCCGCCCGGCCGTTGTGGCTCGGCTCGGACAGCTTCGACAAGGGCGTCGGCGTCTCGCACTACACCCTGCGCGTCACCCACCACATCGATGCCGATCTCGACGCAGAGCGCGACTTCCTGGCCGCGGCTCTGGCGCGCACCGGCCGGGTGATCGGCGACTACCAGATCTCGGGCGTCGGCCCGACCCCGCTCGGCCGCAACGGCGGCGGCGATCCCTATTTCACCGACGGCGACGTGGAGATCGAAAAGCTTATCTCCGGATGCGCGACTCCGGCCAGCCGCGCCGCGCCGACGCACGAGCAGAGCCCGTGGCCCGTACAGCTGCGCAGCTGGGTTTGGCGGGTTACACGGCCGTTCAATGAATGGCTGAGCGTCCATACAGCTCGCTGGAGCCACAGGCCGAGCGTCGCAAACGGGAATGAAGCGTTAGCTAGGCATTGAGACGCACATCAATCGATGACAATATCGTGCCTATCCCGGAGACCCGACAATGCGCACGACGCTGGCGCTCGATGACGACCTTGTGGCTCGCGCCCAGGCGTTCACGGGCTTGAAAGAGAAATCGAGCCTCGTCCGCGAGGCTCTGAAGGCCCTCATCGAGCGCGAAAGCGCCAGGCGGCTGGCGCGCCTTGGGGGAAGCGAACCCGAACTGGAATCTCCGCCGCGCCGGCGGTCCACGCCAAGGTGATTCTGGTCGATACGTCGGTCTGGGTCGAACATCTGCGCGCCGGCGATGCGGCGCTGAGCCGCCACCTTGATGACGGGGAGGTCCTGATCCACCCGTTCGTGATCGGCGAACTGGCGTTGGGCAATCTGCTCCAGCGGAACATCGTGCTCGGCGCGCTGTCTGACCTTCCCCGCGCTCAGGTGGCGACGGACGCCGAGGCGCTGCACTTCATCGACGCTCACAACCTCCACGGTCGCGGCATCGGCTATGTCGATGTCCACCTGCTGGCCGCCAGCCGCCTGACCGCCGGCGCGAAGCTGTGGACGCACGACCGACGGCTGCATGGCGTCGCGCAGGCGTTGGGGGTGGCGTTCGCCAGCTAGGGCGGACTGAGAGTCGCCGGAATAGACGACGCCCCTCGCGAGAGCCAAGGCGCCAGAGGCTCGCGGGCCAGCATCTCGTCGTAACTCGTCCGGGCCCGCACGACGGCGAACTGGTCGCCGCGCACCAGCACCTCGGGAACCAGCGGGCGGCTGTTGTATTCACTGGCCATCACCGCGCCATAGGCGCCGGCGGTGGCGAAGACCACGAGGTCGCCGCCCTCGAGCGGCGGCAGGCGGCGTTCGCGGGCGAAGGTGTCGCCGCTCTCGCACACCGGGCCGACGACGTCGTAGGGGGCGAGCGCGCCCTCCCGCGGGCGGACCGGCCGGATGTCGTGCCAGGAATCGTACATGGCCGGCCGCAACAGATCGTTCATGGCCGCATCGAGGACCAGGAACCGCCGGCCGTCGGGGCGGAGGTTCACGTGCAGCACCCGCGCGACCAGCATGCCGGCGTTGGCGACCAGCACCCGGCCGGGCTCGAAGGAGACCTCGATCTCCAGGCCAGCCAGCACGCGCGCGACCATGGCGGCGAACGCGGCCGGCGCCGGTGGCTCGGACTGATCGAAATAGGGCACGCCGAGGCCGCCGCCGAGATCGAGGCGCTCGACCGTATGACCAGCGCCTCGCAGGCGCTCGACCAAGCCGCGCATGCGGACGAAGGCGTCCTCAAGCGGCGCAAGCTCGGTGATTTGGCTGCCGATGTGGCAGGCCAGCCCGACCATGCGCACGCGCGGATCGCCGGCGGATCTGGCGTAGAGCGCCTCGGCCTCGGAGATCGCCACGCCGAATTTGCTGGCCCCCGCGCCGGTGGTGATCTTGGCGTGGCCGCCGGCCCCGACGTCCGGATTGACCCGCAGGGCCAGCGTCGGTCTTCGGCCGCGCCCGCCCGCGAGGCGCGCCACCAGGTCCAGCTCCGGCGCGGACTCGACGTTGATCTCACCGACTCCGACCTCGAGCGCGAAGGAGAGTTCGGACTCCGTCTTGCCGACGCCCGAGAACACGATCCGCTCGGCCGGAACCCCAGCGGCCAGCGCGCGGCGAATCTCGCCCTCCGAGACCGTGTCGGCCCCGGCCCCGAGGGCGGCCAGCACCTTCAGGATCGAGAGGTTGCTGTTGGCCTTGACCGCATAGGCGATCAGCGGCGAACCGAGTGATGGATGGGCGGCCAGGGCGTCGCGGAAGACGCGGTAGTGCCGCTCCAGCGTGGCCGTCGAATAGACGTAGACCGGTGTTCCAACCGCCCCGGCGATCGCCGCCAACGACACGTCTTCGCAGAAGAGCTCGCCGGCGCGGAGCTCGAAGTGATTCATTGCGGCGGGGCGACCGCTGGGGTCGGCGGCAGGGGCTCGGGCGTCTTTTCGTCCGGTTTGGACGTCTTGGCCGCCGCCTCGGCGGCCTTCTCGGCGCGGTAGTGCTCCTTGGCCTTCTCGCCGAACAGCGGCGCCGGACGGTCGAGCGTGCCGACCTTGGCGCAGGCGGCCAGAGCGAAAGCGGCGGCGGCGAGAGAGATGAGGCGGATCATGCGAGGCGCTCCTTCCAGCGCTGGATCTGAGCGCGAACCTGAACCGGCGCCGTGCCGCCGTAGCTGGTGCGACTGGCGACCGAACCTTCGATCGTCAACGACGGCAAGGCCTCGGCGGTGATGCGGGCGTCGATCGCCTGCAGTTCGACCAGCGGCGCCTGCGCCAACCCCACGCCCAGCTCATCGGCGCGTTTGACGGCCCGCCCGACCACATGATGCGCTTCACGGAACGGCAGGCCGGCGGCGCGCACCAGCCAGTCGGCGAGGTCGGTGGCCGTGGCGTGGCCTGCGCCGGCCGCGGCGGCCATCCGCTCGCGGTTCACCGTCAGGTCGGTGATCATGCCTGTCATGGCGATGAGGGCGAGGAAGAGGGCGTCGAACGCCTCGAAGGTTGGCGCCTTGTCCTCCTGCATATCCTTGCCATAGGCGAGCGGCAGGCCCTTGAGCACGACGGTCAGGCTGGTCAGCGCGCCCAGGATGCGGCCGGCCTTGGCGCGCACCAACTCGGCGGCGTCGGGGTTGCGCTTCTGCGGCATGATCGACGAGCCGGTGGTGAAAGCGTCGGACAGGACGACGAAGCCGAACTGCGGGGTGGTCCACAGCACGATCTCCTCGGCCAGGCGCGAGAGGTGGATCGCGCAGATGGACGCGGCAGATAGCGCCTCCAAGGCGAAATCTCGGTCGGAGACGGCGTCGAGCGAGTTGGCCATCGGGGCGGCGAAACTGAGCGCCGCGGCCGTCATGTGGCGATCGATGGCGAACGACGTCCCGGCCAGGGCCGCGGCGCCCAGCGGATTCTCGTTGGCCCGCGCCCGGGCGTCAGCGAACCGGCCGGCGTCGCGGCCGAACATCTCCACGTAGGCCATCAGGTGGTGGCCGAAGGTGACGGGCTGGGCGGACTGCAGGTGGGTGAAGCCCGGCATCAGGCTCGCCGCATGGACCTCGGCTTGACCGAGCAGGGCCAGTTGCAGGTCCTTGAGCGCCCCACCGGCCGTGTCGCAGGCTGCGCGGACCCAAAGGCGGAAGTCGAGCGCCACCTGGTCGTTGCGCGAGCGGGCGGTGTGCAGCCGCCCCGCCGCCGGGCCGATCAGCTCGGCCAGGCGCGCCTCCACGTTCATGTGGATGTCCTCGAATTCGGCCCGGAACGGGAAGACGCCGTCGGCGATCTCCGTCTCGATCCGAGCAAGGCCGTCCTGGATCGCCCGCTCGTCGTCGGCCGAGAGTACGCCGACGGCGGCCAGCATGGCGGCGTGGGCGCGCGAACCCTCCAGGTCCTCGGCCGCCAGGCGCTTGTCGACATCAATGGAAACATTGATCGCCTGCATCGCCTCGGCGGGCTTGGCGGAGAAGCGGCCGCCCCATAGAGAGTGACCGGCCTTTCCGGAGTTGTCGGTCATATGAAAGAGATCCCGTTCGCCCTGGCGGGGGCCCTGGCGCTTCTATACGGCGTCTCTGGGTGTTCCAAGCCGGCCGCCGGCCTCAGCGACCTGACCGTCGGAGCCATGGCGGCGCTGAAGCCGACGGCAGCGCCCAAGCCGGCGCCGGCCACGCCCTTCACCGACGCCGCGGGGGCTCGGCACACCCTGGCCGAGTTCAAGGGCAAGGTAACGATCGTCAACCTGTGGGCGACCTGGTGTCCGCCGTGCAAGGCGGAGCTGCCGTCGCTCGCCGCCCTCGCCAACGCCGAGGCTGGCAAGCCGGTCGCGATCGTGCCGATCAGCGTCGACAAGGCGGACAGCGTGCCACAGGCCCGGACCTTCATCGCCGCCCATCCGCCGCTGACCTTCTACAGCGAGCCCACCTACAGCCTTGCCTATGCGTTCTCGCCCCCGGCCGACGGCATGCCGACGACGGTCATCTTCGATCGTCGGGGTGTCGAGCGGGCGCGCCTGGCCGGCGGCGCCGACTGGTCGAGCCATGAGGCCAGGGCGGTGGTCGAGCGGCTACTCGCCGAACCGAACTAGAACGGAACGTCGCTCTTGACCGGTGGCCCCGCCGGTGGCGCTTCGTCGGTGGTCGGCTTGGTCGGCGCGGGTGGCTTCTCCGCGGGCGAAGCCAGAATCTTGTCGATGTCCCCGCCTTGCTTGGAGGCGGTGGACTGCACCTGCTGGGCCTCGGCGGTCTTGGCCTGAAGGTCGGCGGCGCTTGTGTCGTCCGACGCATCGGAGGTGTTGTCCGCGGTGTTGGCGGCGACATTGGCGGCGGCCGGAAGTTCGACGATCGGTTTGGCGGTGAGCGTATCGGCGGAATCGGCGCTGCTCGCCGCGGCGCCGCCGAGGTCGGGCGCGCCGGTGTCCTTCCAGGCTGCGCGGAGGCCCATGCCGGCGCCGACGAAGGCGAGCAGCACCATGGCTCCGCCGATCCCATAAGCGAGACCGCGGGGAGGAACGGTTACAGGGCCGTCACCGGTCCAGGCCGACGCCATCGCACTTCCTTCGACACCACGAACGCGCCGGAATCTTACCCCGCCAGCACGGCGCGCGAAATCCCTCCCCTCGCCTGATCCCCTCGATCGTGGTCACATGGCGAAAAATCGGGAGGCCAAGTCCATGAACCGCCAGATCGTGCTCGCCGAGTTGCCCCAGGGCCGGCTAGAGCCCAGCCACTTCAGCCTGCAAGAGGGCGAGCGCCCCTCGCCTGAAGACGGCCAGGTGCTGGTCAAGGCGCTCTATGTGTCGCTCGACGCGGCCAACCGCGCCTGGATGCAGGGCGCCACCTACCGCTCGGCGCTCAAGGCCGGCGACGTCATGGCCGGCGGGGCCCTCGCCGAGGTGGTCGAGAGCCGTGCGCCTGGCCTTACGCCCGGCGACCTCGTCTTTGCCGACACCGGCTGGCAGGAATGGGCCGCGGTTTCCGCCCGCGGCCTCTCGCCCCTGCCCCGCCTGGAGCCGCTCACGCATCTGCTCAGCGTCTTCGGCGTCGCCGGCCTCACCGCCTATTTCGGCCTGTTGGAGTGCGGGCGGCCCAAGGCCGGCGAAACCGTGGTGGTCTCCGCGGCGGCCGGATCGGTCGGAACGCTGGTCGGTCAGATCGCCAAGATCAAAGGCTGCAAGGTGGTTGGCGTCGCCGGCGGGGCCGAAAAGTGCGCCCTGCTGACGCGCGAACTCGGCTTCGATGCGGCCGTTGATTACAAGGCCGGCGATCTGAGGCGTGCTCTTCGCGCCACATGTCCCGACGGAATCGACGTCTATTTCGACAATGTCGGCGGCGACGTTCTCGAGGCCTGCCTGTTCAATATGAACCTCCACGGGCGCGTCGCCTGCTGCGGCGCGGTCTCGCAATATGACGGCGCCGCACCCCCGCACGGGCCGCGCGGCGTGCCCGGCCTGATCGTCACCAAGCGCCTGACTCTGCAGGGCTTTGTGGTCATGGACTTCTACGCCAAACGGGACGCCGCCCTGGCCGAGCTGAAGGCCTGGGTCGACGAGGGCAAGCTGGTGGTGCGCGAGGATGTTCTCGAGGGTCTTGAGGCCCTGCCGGGCGCCCTGGTCGGCCTGCTGGCCGGCGAGAATATTGGCAAGCGCATGGTCAGAATCGCCTGATTTCAACCAAAATGAACGGCGAATAACCGCCGGCTTCAGATTTTCTTCAAATCTTAGAGATCACAGTGCGTCCATCGGTCACGTTTCGTGAACGGTCGATCGATGCGAGGAGACTTGGTTATGGCGACTCAGGCCCGTCAGATCGACTGGCAGTTCATGGATAGCGACGCGGCCAGGACCGTGCGCGAAGGCGATATCGTCTCGGCTGCGGCCGGCGGACTGCCGATCTATAAAGTGATGAACCTTGAGGGTGGCCGCGCCTGGCTGCGCGACATCGACACCGGCGCCGACCAGGTGACGCCCCTGACCCTCTTCCACTGGAAAGCCGCGAACGCGCGCTAGGCCTTAGGCCTCCGTCAGTTCTCGCGCCGGCGCCGCGACCTTGGCCGGAGCCGCGCCGGGCTTCGCAAACCGCATCACGCCGTCCTCCAGCCGTCCAAAACGGAAGGCCAGCAGGTCCAGGAAATAGTTCTGGTGGACCCGCCAGGGCGCCTTGCTCCCCTGCAGGGGCAGCCGACCCAGAGCCCGCTGCACGTAGCCTGAAGAAAAGTCGAGCCATGGCAGCGCCTTGACCCTCGGGTCGGCGTTGATCGGCCGGCACTCGGTCTGTCCGCGCCGCTTCATGTGGTTCAACAGCCGGCACAGGTAGCCGGCGGTGAGGTCCGCCTTCAGCGTCCAGGAGGCGTTGGTGTAGCCGAAGCTTGAGGCGAGGTTCGGCACGCCGTCGTACATCATGCCTTTATAGCTGAACCGCTTGGTGAGGTCGGCCCGCTCACCGTCGACGCTCACCTCCAGGCCGCCGATCAGCTTGATCTCCAGGCCCGTCGCCGTGACGACGACATCGGCCGGCAGCTCGCGGCCCGAGGCGAGGCGCAGGCCCCTGGGCGTGAAGCGCTCGATGGTGTCGGTGACGACCTCCGCCGCCCCGGTGCGCACCGCCTCGAAGAGGTCGGCGTCCGGCACCAGGCAAAGGCGCTGGTCCCAGGGATTGTAGCGGGGCGTGAAGTGGGTCGCGACGTCGTAGTCCGGACCCAGCTCGGCGCGGACGGCGTCAAGGATGGCTTTCTTGACCTTTTCCGGCCGCTTGCGGGCGAATTTGAAGAACCACAGCTGCAGCAGCACGTTGCGCCAGCGCACGAGGCCATAGGCGAGCTTGGCCGGCAAACGGGCGCGCAGCCAGTTGGCCTGAGCATCCTCGGCCGGCCGCGAAACGACATAGGTCGGCGAGCGCTGCAGCATCACCACGTGGGCCGCGTGCTTGGCCATCTCCGGCACGAGGGTCACGGCCGTGGCGCCGCTGCCGATCACCACCACCCGCCGGTTGCGGTAGTCGAGGTCCTCCGGCCAGAACTGGGGGTGCACGATCTGTCCGGTGAAGACGTCCTCGCCCGGAAAGGCCGGGCGATAGCCGCGGTCGTAGTCGTAGTAGCCGGCGCACATGTGCAGGAAGCCGCAGGTGACCTGGTCCTCGCGCCCGGCCTCTTCGAAGGTCACCGTCCAGCGCGACTCCGCCGAACTCCATGAGGCGCTCCTGACCTTGCGGCCATAACGGATCGCGCCATCCACGCCGTGGATGCGGGCCGTCTCGCGCACGTAGTTGAGGATCGAGGGTCCATCGGCGATGGCCTTGGCCTCGGTCCAGGG
>Ga0302314_10004646_pt1 | contig 25190 bp, 25 predicted proteins | sample III_Palsa_N2_3_FD_200533 | JGI IMG/M metagenome (GOLD analysis project Ga0302314, IMG submission 200533) | Peat permafrost microbial communities from Stordalen Mire near Abisko, Sweden - III_Palsa_N2_3 | ecosystem: Environmental > Terrestrial > Soil > Palsa > Peat permafrost | place: Sweden... | reverse complement strand
AGCGCGCAGCCCGGCAGCGTGGCGCCGATCAGGGCTGCGGCCAGCAGTCGTGCCTTCATGGAGGTCGGGCTTCGGCTCTCGGTTAACATGCGTTGCCATGGAAGTTTATCTGGTCGGAGGCGCGATCCGGGACGAGCTGCTCGGCCTCACCGCACCCGAGCGCGACTGGGTCGTGGTCGGCGCCACGCCCGAGGAGCTGGAGCGAGCCGGCTATCGCGCCGTGGGACGCGAGTTCCCGGTGTTCCTGCACCCGGAGACGCAGGAGGAATACGCGCTCGCCCGCGTCGAGCGCAAGACCGGACCGGGTTACCGCGGCTTCGAGACGCGCTTCTCGCCCGACGTGACACTCGAGCAGGATCTGCAGCGCCGCGATCTGACGATCAACGCGATGGCCCGCGCGCCGGACGGAACCCTGATCGATCCCTACGGCGGCCGGCGCGATCTCGAGCAGCGCCTGCTGCGCCACGTGTCGCCGGCCTTCGTCGAAGATCCGGTGCGGGTGCTGCGTGTCGCACGCTTTGCGGCGCGGCTGGCCGCCCTGGGCTTCATGCTCGCGCCCGAGACGCGCGCGCTGATGCGCCACATGGTCGACAACGGCGAGGTCAACGCCCTGGTCGCCGAGCGCGTCTGGCGCGAGATGCAGCGCGCGCTGGGCGAGTCGCAGCCCGAGGTGTTCTTCGACGTTCTGCAGGACTGCGGCGCGCTCGCGGTGCTGCTGCCCGAGCTCGACTGGCCCGCGGCGGCGCGCCAGGCGCTGCAGCGCGCGGCGCAGCTCGGCGCCGAGCCCGCCCTGCGCTTCGCCGCATTGCTGGCCGACACGCCAGCCGAGGCGATCATGGCATTGTGCGAGCGCCTGCGCGTGCCCGGCGATTACCGCGAACTCGCACTGCTCACGGCGCGCCTGCACCGGCGGATTGCGACTGCCGCAGCGCTTGACGCCGCCGGCGTGCTCGACCTGCTCGAAGCCGCCGACGCATTCCGCCGGCCGGATCGCTTCGAGCTGCTGTTGCGCGCCACGCAGGCGCGCTCCGGCGCGGACGACTCGGTGTACGCGCACCTCGCGGTTGCGCTCGTCACCGCCGCGGGCGTGACGCTGCCGCGCGAGCAGCTCGCACCGCTCAAAGGCATTGCGATCGCCGGCGCCTATCGTGCCGCGCGCATCGAGCGTCTGCAGCAGCTTCAAAGCGAGCGCCGCAGGTCCTGATATTCGAAACCGCGCAGCGGCACGTCCACGCCGCGCGTGAGCGCCATGACCTTGAAAGTCTCACCCATTTCCCCGGGCAGCAGCAGCTGGCGCGCCTGCGAGGCCAGTCGCGCGTGCCCGGCCGCGCCGCTGGCCGTGAGATCCGACTCGATGCCGCTCGCCAGCAGGAACGCCGCCTGGGTGCAGTAGCCGGCGACTTCCAGCGCCGCATCCGCCGCCGCTTCCGCCACGCGCGTGAAGTCCACCCAGGCGCTGATGTCCTGCAGGCCCGGATACAGCAGGGGATCCTCGTGGGCGCGATGGCGGAAATGGCAGCGCAGCGTGCCGTCCGAGCGCTGCGGGTGGTAGTACTCGCGCCTGCCCAGGCCATAGTCGATGATCAGCAGCGCGCCGCGGCCCAAGGCTGCGCCGAGGGCCGCGATCCAGGGCTGCAGCATCGGGCACAGCTCGGAGCGGTAGCCCGGCGGCAGCGGCGCGATCAGTGCGCGGGCAAGCTGCGCGATCTGCGCGCGCAGCACCGCATCGGCCGGCCGGTCGGCTTCGATCAGATTGCCCTCGGGCGAGAGCGCCACGCCGCGCTCGAGTGGCGCACCGGCGGTGATGACGAAGCGCTTGAACGGCAGTGCATCAGCGACTTCATTGGCCAGTAGCACCCCGGCGACCGGCACCGCGGGCAGCGCATCCAGCCAGCGCACGCGGGAGCGCAGCGCCTCGGGCAAAATGCCGAGGCGCTGCTGCTGGCGCGCGCGCAGGTCGGCGCTGATCTCAAGGATAGAGTAGTGCCGCGGCAGGCATTCGAGCTCGGCGAGCGTCACCAGTACGCTCGCGGCCAGCGCCCCGGTGCCGGCGCCCAGTTCCAGCACATCGCCGCCGTCGCCGTCGCCGTCGCCGCCCTGCAGTATCTGCGCGCACTGTCGCGCCACACAGCGGCCGAACAGGCCCGACAGCTCCGGTGCCGTGACAAAATCCCCACTGCCCCCGAACTTGACGCTCCCGGCGCTGTAGTAGCCGAGCCCAGGCGCATACAGAGCAATGCGCAGATAGTCGTCGAACGAGAGCCACCCGCCATGCGTCGCAATCGCATCGCGCACCGCCTGCAGCACCAGCGCGCCGTGACGCGCCTCATCCGGCTGCGGCGGCGGCAGGATTGAGACTGCATCGCCTGGCATCATAAGCTGCGCTCATGGCAGCCAAGCTGTACACGCCGGGGGCGCCGTCGGGCATCGAGCCAGGTACGCGCCTCGCCGGGCACACGGCACTGATCACCGGCGGCGCGCGCCGCGTCGGCGCCGCCATGGTGCGCGCGCTGCATGGCGCCGGCGCCAACGTGGTGATCCACTGTCACCGCTCGCTTTCGGCCGCGCGCGCACTGGCGGCTGAGCTGGAGAGCAAGCGCCCGGATTCCACCGCCGTCATCAGCGGCGACCTGCTCGACGCCGAGGCGCTGCCCGGACTGATCGGTGAGGCGAGGCAGTGCTTCGCGGCCCTGCACCTGCTGGTCAACAATGCCTCGACTTTCTATCCCACGCCGCTCGGCACGATCACGCTCGCCCAGTGGGACGATCTCATCGGCACCAATCTGCGCGCACCGCTGCTGCTGGCGCAGGCCGCGGCGCCGGAGCTGCGGCGCACGCAGGGCGCGGTGCTGAACATCATCGACATCCACGGCCTGCGTCCGCTGCGCGATCATTTGGTCTACAGCATCGCCAAGGCCGGCTTGATCATGCTCACGCGGGCGCTGGCACGCGAGCTGGGGCCGGACGTGCGCGTCAACGGCATCGCTCCCGGACCGGTGCTCTGGCCCGAGGCGCCCCTGGCGGATGAGCTCAAGGAAAAGATCATCGACAAAACGCCGCTGCACCGCTACGGCTCGCCCGATGACGTCGCACGCGCGGTGCTGTTCTTTGCCAGCGACGCGCCGTTCGTGACCGGCCAGATCCTCGCAGTCGACGGCGGTCGCAGCATCGGCTGGTGAGTCTGCGGTCACGCGTCACGCGGCATTGAGGTCGAGCGGCAGCGGCGTCAGGAGGTGCTCCGACTGCGGGAACTGCGCCCACAGCTGCGCAATCGTCGGTCCCGACGGCGGGTAGAGCAGATCCGGGGCCAGCTCCGCCAGCGGACCGAGCATGTAGACCCGCCGCGACAGATCCCGCCGCGGCAGCGTATAGCCGCGACCCGCGCCGACCGCATCGCCATACAGCAGCAGATCCAGGTCCATCCTGCGCGGCGCCCAGCGCGCATCGGCGCGCTCGCGGCCGCAGCGCGCCTCAATCTCCCGCAGCGAGGGCAGCAGCGCATCGATCGGCAGCGTGGTGCTGAAGCCGGTCACGGCGTTGTAGAAATCGGGGCCGTCGAAGCCGAAGGCCGGATTGCGATAGCAGCGCGAAAAGCGCGCATCGGCAAAGCGTTGCCGTATCGCCCGTGCGGCCTGCAGCATGCGCTCGGCCGGATCGACATTGCTGCCGATCGCGACGAAGACCTGCACGATCGGCGGCGCCTGCGCCATCTACCGGGCCCGGCTCATCGTCCGGGCGCAGCGCCGGGCGCAGCCGGCGCCGCCGGGGCGTTCCGGGAGGCTTCGAGCTGCGAGCGCCGCCGCTCGATGCAGACCCCGACATCCTTGGAATGGCGGATCGCTCCGGGCTTGTTGACGCTGACGCGGACCCACTCGAGCGGAAACTCCGCCAGCAGCAGCAATGCCAGCCCATGGGCCAGCGACTCGACCAGATGAAACTGCGATGCCTCGACCCACGCGAGTACACGCTTGGCGACGCTCTTGTAGTCCACCGTGTCGGCAACCACATCGCTCCGCGCGGCGCGCTCGCAGTCGCAGGGCAGCTCCAGATCGATGACCACGGTCTGCGGCGCGCGGCGCTCCCAGTCGACGAAACCGATGATGCATTCGATGGTCAGGCCGCGCAGGAAAATGCGGTCCTCGCTGTCGTGCTGGCTCATGCGGGATGCGGGCTCATGCGGGAAGTGTAGCGCTTGTCAGGCCGCTCCCGGCGGCCGAAGCTCGGCCAGCGGCCAGCGCGCCCGCACCTCGATGCCCCCGCCGGTGGACTCGTGCGCCCGCAGCCGATGCAGGCCGGCCACCGCGATCATGGCCGCATTGTCGGTGCAGAATTCGAGCCGCGGGAAGTACGTTTGCACGCCGAGCACCGCGGCTTCACGCGTGAGCCGCAGGCGCAGCTCGCGATTGGCGCCGACCCCGCCGGCCACCACCAGCGCGCGATGGCCGGTGAACTCCAGCGCCCGCAGCGCCTTGGCGCACAGGGTCGCAACGATGGCATCCTGCACCGCGTAGGCCACGTCCGCTCGGTCCTGGTCCGAGAGCGCCGCGCCGCGCACTGCCTGCATGACCGCGGTCTTGAGTCCGGAGAAGCTGAATTCAAATCCCGGCCGATCGAGCATCGGCCGCGGAAACGAATACCGGTCCGCTCGGCCGGAGGCCGCCAGCTGCGCCAGTTCCGGGCCGCCCGGATACGGCAGGCCAAGCAGCTTGGCGCTCTTGTCGAAGGCCTCGCCCGCGGCATCATCGCGCGTCTGCCCGAGCAGCCGGTAATCGCCGATGCCGCGCACCTCGATCAGCATCGTATGGCCGCCTGAGACCAGCAGCGCGACATGCGGGAACGGGGGCGCCGGATCCTCCAGCATCGGCGCCAGCAGATGGCCCTCGAGATGATGAATGCCGATCGCCGGAACCCGCCAGCCGAAACTGAGCGAGCGCGCCAGCGCCGCGCCGGTCAGCAGTGCGCCGACCAGACCCGGACCGGCGGTGTACGCGACGCCTTCGATCTCGGCGGCGCGCGTCCCGGCGCGCTCCAGCGCCGCGCGCAGCAGCGGCAGCAGGCGGCGCAGGTGATCGCGCGAGGCCAGCTCGGGCACCACGCCGCCGAACGCGCGGTGCAGATCGATCTGACTCCATAGTTCATGCGCGAGCAGCCCGCGGTGCTCATCCAGCACCGCCACCGCACTCTCGTCGCAGGAGGTCTCAATGGCCAGGATGCGCATGATCGACCGGCATTTTGCCTTTTGCTTGCAGTGTCATTAGAATCGCGGCCCTTGCCCTGACGGCAGGGAACAAAAAGTGTTTAATTATCAACAGGTTGGTATTTCGATGCCGAGTGTTCGAGTCCGCGAGAACGAGTATTTCGATGCCGCCCTACGGCGCTTCAAACGGGCCTGCGAGAAGGCTGGCGTTCTCGCCGAGCTGCGACGGCGCGAATTCTACGAAAAGCCGACGCAGGAACGGAAACGCAAAAAGGCCGCTGCCGTCAAGCGGCATATGAAGCGCGTGTCGCGCGACTTCGCGCGCCCTGCGCGCTGAGCCTATTACAGACGCCCACGCCGGGCCTGCCGCCAGCATCGGAAAGCCGATGAGCCTCAAGGAGCGCATCCAGGAAGACATGAAGGCCGCGATGCGATCGGGGGAGAAGGATCGCCTCGGCTGCATCCGTCTGATCCTGGCCGCGGTCAAGCAGCGTGAAGTGGACGAGCGCATCAGCCTCGATGACGCGCAGGTGCTTAGCGTGCTGGACAAGATGGGCAAGCAGCGCCGCGAATCGATCGTGCAGTTCCAGGCCGGCGGTCGCGCCGATCTGGTGGCGAAGGAAAACGCCGAGCTGGCGATCATCAGCGCCTATATGCCCGCGCTCCTCAGCGACGCCGAGCTCGACGCCCTGATCAACGAGGCCATCGCGCAGAGCGGCGCAGCGTCGATCAAGGATATGGGCAAGGTCATGGGGATCATCAAGTCGAAAGCCCAGGGCCGGGCCGATATGGCCGCGATCGGCACACGCATCAAAGCCCGCCTGTCCTGAGAGTTGTCCTAGACTTACGGCCACTATGGCCGGCCGGATTCCACAAGCCTTTATCGATGAGCTGATCGCCCGCGCCGATATCGTGGAGATCATCGGCAGCCGCGTGCCCCTGAAGCGCGCCGGCCGCGAATACAAGGCCTGCTGCCCGTTTCACGACGAGAAGACGCCTTCATTCTGGGTCAGTCCCGACAAGCAGTTCTACCACTGCTTCGGCTGCGGGGCCCACGGCACCGCCCTGGGATTCCTCATGGAGTACGACCGGCTGCCGTTTCCCGAGGCGGTCGAGGACCTTGCCGGCCGCCTGGGCCTGAGTGTGCCGCACGAAGCCGGCGGCTCGCCCGGCCCATCGCCGGCGGCCGGCGGCGCGGCGAGCGCGGATGACACGGCGCCGTTGTATGAGCTGCTGGCGAAGGTGGCGGACTTTTATTATTCGGCTTTGCAGCGCGCCGAACGCGCCCAGGGCTACGCCGCGCAGCGCGGCCTGACGGCTGCGACGATCGAGCGTTTTCGTATCGGCTACGCGAACGATGCGTGGAGCGATGTCCTGCGCCGATTCGGCGCCAGCGAGCGCGAGCAGCGCGCCTTGCTGGCAGCGGGCCTGATCATCGAGCGCGACCGCAGCGGCGGCAGCGCGAGTGGCAGCAGCCCCGGTGGCGGCATCTCCGCCGGCAGTAGCGGCAGCGGCGGCGGCGATGGTTATTACGACCGCTTCCGTGACCGACTGATGTTTCCGATTCGGGATACGCGCGGCCGGGTGATCGGCTTCGGCGGCCGCGTGCTCGGCAGCGGTGAGCCGAAATACCTGAACTCGCCCGAGACCGCGCTGTTCCATAAAGGTAAGGAGCTCTATGGCCTGTACGAAACGCGGCTCACGCGCCGCCCGCTCAAGCGCCTGCTCGTGGTGGAAGGCTATATGGACGTCGTGCGCCTGCATCAGGCGGACGTCACCGACGCGGTCGCGACGCTGGGCACGGCGACCACCGCGGAACACCTGCGCCGCGCGTTTCGCCTGGTGAGCGAGGTCGTGTTCTGCTTCGATGGGGATCGCGCCGGGCGCGCGGCCGCCTGGCGCGCGCTGCAGCAGGCGCTGCCGGAAGCGCGCGCGGGACGCGAGCTGCGCTTCCTGTTCCTGCCCGAGGGCGAAGATCCGGATTCGCTGGTCGGCCGCGAGGGCGGCGAGCGCTTCGCGGCGCGGCTCGACGCCGCGTTGCCGCTGTCCGAATACCTGGTGGCGCAGCTCGGCGAGCAGGCCGACGTCAGCCACGCCGACGGCAAGGCGCATTTCGTAGCGCTGGCCAGACCGCTGCTGGAGAAAATCGCGCCCGGGGTCTATCGGGAGTTGCTGCTCGATCGCGTCGCCGCAGCGATCGGCCTGCCGGCCGAGCGGCTGCAGCAGTGGCTCGCGGCGTCGGAAGGATCCGGCAGCATCGTGCCGCGCGCCGCGGACAGTCCGGTAGCGCGTGGTGCGCACGCGGCGGCACGGCCGCTGGGCCGCGGTAGCCTCGTGACGCAGGCGATCACGTTACTGCTGCATTTCCCGGCGACCGCGGCCGCCGTGGACGAACAGCAACGGCTGCAGCTCGCGCGCATGAATCAGCCCGGCGTGGCAGTGCTGCTGGCGCTGCTCGAGCAGCTGGCTGACAGCCCGGCCGCCACCATGGCGCAGACGCTCGAGCGCTGGCGGGAGCGGCCCGAATACCGGCGGCTGTGCGAGCTGGCGGCCAGCGAACCGCTGGTCCCGGACCAGAGCGCCGCGGGCCAGGAGCTGTGCCAGGCGGTGGCGCGCCTGCTCGACGCGGAGCTGCGCCGCCGGCTGGAAGTGCTGATCGAGAAGGCGCGGGCCCAGAGCCTCGATGAGGCCGAGAAACTGGAACTTCAGGCACTCACGATGGCCCAAACCAGAGTTGGAGGCGCCTGACCGGTCCCTGGCACTGCAGGCCGCCTAACTACCCGCTCGCTCGAGCCCGGCGCAGCTTGATTACGTTCAAGTCCTGGCTTTTAGCGCCGTTACCACCGATAGGGCCTTGAATACTGGCACCTGCGTATCAATTCTGGTTATCATATTCAACTTTTCCATGAGCGACCTCACGACCACAACCCTTCGTTGCCCAGCGACGGAACGGGTTGTTTTGTCTGATTCTCGAGTCCTGGAAACACCCCTAGAGACGCCATGACACGCAAGCAGCCGCCGAAGCCAGCCCCGCCCGCCCGCAAACCCGCTGCGCGCGGCGCCGTTGCAGCCGCCAGTTCGGCGCACCGCAAAAGCGCCCCTGTGCCTGCGCGTCGCGTCGCTGCCCCTACGCCCAAGGCGCCGGAACCGCACAAGAAGGGCGCCCCGGCGCCGAAACTGACCGCGGCGCAGGAAAAGGCTGCTGCATCGCACAAGAGCCATGCGCACGCCGGCCCCGCGAACGCGGAGCCGCGCCGCGGCAATGGATTGCCGGAGGACCGTCAGTCGCAGCTCAAGCTGCTGATCGCCCGCGGCAAGGAGCAGGGCTACCTGACTTACGCGCAGGTCAATGACCACCTGCCGGCGGAAATCGTCGATCCGGAACAGATCGAAGGCATCGTCAATACCATCAATGACATGGGCATTCCGGTGTATGAGAAGGCACCGGATACCGAGTCGCTGCTGGCCAACGAGCCCAGCTCGCCGGCCGACGACGAGGCCATCGAGGAGGCCGCCGCCGCGCTGGCCGCACTGGATGCCGAACTCGGCCGCACCACCGACCCGGTGCGCATGTACATGCGCGAGATGGGCACGGTCGAGCTGCTGACCCGTGAGGGTGAGATCCGCATTGCCAAGCGGATCGAGGAAGGCCTGGACGCGGTGCGCACCGCATTGGCCAAGTACCCGGACACGCACGAGCACGTGCTCAAGACCTATGAACTGGTCAAAGCCGGCCAGGCGCGCCTGATCGATCTGGTCGTCGGCTTCATCGATCCCAATGCGCCGGACGTCATCGCCCAGCCGCAGAATCCGACCAAGCTCGAGCTCGATACCGACGTCGAGGAGAAGGACGACGAGGCCGAGGATGGCGACGACAGCGAAGAGGAAGCAATCGATACCGGTCCGGATCCGCTGGAAGTCGCGCGCCGCATGGGCTCGATTCACAAGCTGCATCAGCAGGCGCTGGCCTCGATCGCCAAGCTCGGTGCCGACGACCCCAAGACCCAGAAGGTGCGCAAGAAGCTCGCTGCCGAGTTCATGGAGCTCAAGCTCTCGCCGCGCATGTTCGATGCATTGACCGACCAGCTTCGCACCCATATCAATGAGATCCGCCAGATCGAGAAGGAGATCATGATCATCGCGGTGCGCGACTCGGGCATGCCGCGCAAGGATTTCATCGCCACCTTCCCGAAGAACGAGACCAGCGCGCGCTGGCTCGCCAAGCACATGAAGGCCGGGAAGAAGTATTCCGCGCCGCTCGCGCGTCTGAAGGACGAGATCGAGCGACGGCAGAAGAAGCTGATGGAAGTCGAGCAGCGCCATCACCTGTCGATCAACGACATCAAGGAGATCAACCGCGAAGTCTCGATCGGCGAGGCCAAGGCACGGCGCGCGAAGAAGGAGATGGTCGAGGCGAACCTGCGCCTGGTGATTTCGATCGCGAAGAAGTACACCAACCGCGGCCTGCAGTTCCTGGATCTGATCCAGGAAGGCAACATCGGCCTGATGAAGGCGGTGGACAAGTTCGAATATCGGCGCGGCTACAAATTCTCGACCTACGCGACCTGGTGGATACGCCAGGCGATCACCCGCTCGATCGCCGATCAGGCGCGCACCATCCGCATTCCGGTGCACATGATCGAAACCATCAACAAGCTGAACCGCATCTCGCGGCAGATGCTGCAGGAAATGGGGCGCGAGCCCACGCCGGAGGAGCTGGCGGTGCGCATGGAGATGCCGGAAGACAAGGTGCGCAAGGTGCTCAAGATCGCCAAGGAGCCGATCTCGATGGAGACTCCGATCGGCGACGATGAGGATTCACATCTTGGAGATTTCATCGAGGACCAGTCGGTGGCCTCCCCGATCGATCAGGCGACGATGGAGTCACTGCGCGAGACCACGCACTCGGTGCTGGCCCAGCTCACCCCGCGCGAGGCCAAGGTGCTGCGCATGCGATTCGGCATCGACATGAATACCGATCACACGCTCGAGGAAGTCGGCAAGCAGTTCGACGTCACGCGCGAACGCATCCGCCAGATCGAAGCCAAAGCGCTGCGCAAGCTGCGGCATCCGAGCCGCAGTGAGCAGCTGCGCAGTTTCCTGATGGACGATTAGGGATCGCTCTACCCGCTCGCCGGTCACGGGAGCGGTCCTCGGCATGGATTCGTTGACCACCGCGATCGCGCAGCACGGCTACGCCATCCTGATCGGCGTCGTATTCGTGGAAGCGATAGGACTGCCCGTGCCGGCAGCGCTGGCGTTGCTGATCGCTGGTGCCGCCGCCGCCCATGGATTGCTGCAGGCGCCCTATGCGGTGGCGGCGGCCTTGTTGGCGATGCTCGTGGCCGACACGCTGATGTTTCTTCTCGGCCGCCACACCGGCTGGTGGCTGCTCGGCGTGCTATGCCGCATGTCCCTCAATCCGGAATCGTGCATCCTGCGATCGGCCGATTCCTTCTACCGCCGCGGTCGGCAGTTGCTGGTGATCGCGAAGTTCATTCCCGGCATCAATACCATGGCCCCGCCCCTGGCTGGCAGCATGAACATGCGTCTGGCGCAGTTCCTGCCGCTGGACCTGGCCGGCGCTGCGCTCTATGTCGGTTCGTTTTTTGGAGCCGGCTACCTGTTCAGCGACGCGCTGGGCGTCGTAATGCACAGCTATCAGGCCGCCAGCCGCGTCCTGGGTTGGATCGTGGTGGCCCTCATTGCCGCCTATCTGCTGTTTCGGCTGTGGCTGTGGCTCCGGGAACGCGCACAGCCGCTCGTGACTCTGGCCGATCCAGCCGAGGCGGCGCGTGAATTGCTGTCGGGTGCTGAATGCTACGACGTGCGCAGCCACGGCTACTTCGACGTCAACGCGAAACGCATCCGCGGCTCGCGGCGACTGGACCCGCACGCGCTGCATCAGTCCAAAGTTGAGCTGCGGGGCGACCGGCCGGTGTACCTCTATTGCACCTGCGCTCGCCAGGCCACCAGCGCGCGGGTTGCGCGCGAGCTGCAGGCAACGCATGCCGGCACGGGCGTGCGCATCGCGGTGATCAAGGGCGGTCTGCGCGCATGGACCCGGGCCGGACTGCCGGTGGAAGCCGTTCCAGACGCAGAGATGGCGGACATGCCGCTGTTCAAGTAGGCACTAGGCCTCGGTTGCCCCCGCGCCTCGATAGCTCGCGCGCCTCAGGAGCGCGCGGCTGCCGCCGGGTCGGCCGTCGCCTTGGCCGCCTCGTCACGCCGTGCCCGCGCCGTTGCCAGCGATGCCAGCAGACGCGCTTCGCCGGCCGGCAGCCCGCAACGCGCGGCAATCTCCGCCGGCGTCAGGCCGCGGGCCGCCATAGCGGTCGCATTCAGATAAGCATCGGCGTCGATCGGCGGCGCGACGACGAAGTCCAGCGCTGTGGGCTCGGGCGCCGGCCGCTCCGCCGCCGGGCGCTCGAGCGTCGGCGGGGCGACCAGTGGCCGCTCGAGCATCTGCCGCTCGGCCGGATCGGGCTTTGCCGGCCCCACCACCGGTGGTTCGCGCACTGCGGCCCGGGCCTGTGCGTCGAGCATCTGCCGCGACTCGGCGCGCAGCATTTCGAGCTGCTCGAATACGCGCCCCAGGTTGATGTCGACGGAGCGTCGCAACCGATTGAACGAGCGCAACTCGAGCAGAATGACCAGGCCGAGGGTAAACACGGCCGCGGCCAGTGCGGTCTGCGAGACGTCATGTAGCAACATCTGATTCACCTCTTCACCTACGTGCTGTGCGGCGCGTCGGCTCAGCGCGAGCCGTCGGCAGTGCCGTCACGATTGAAAATCAGTACCTCGACGCGCCGGTTGGCATTGCGGCCGGTGATCGTGGCATTGGGCATCGCCGGCCGGAATTCTCCATAGCCGACCACCGCCAGACGCTGGGGGGCGATACCGCGATCCATGAACAGATGCACGACGCTGGCGGCGCGTGCCGCCGACAGCTCCCAGTTGGAAGGAAACGCGGCCGTGTTGATCCGGCGGTCGTCGGTGTGTCCTTCTACGCGGATCGCATTGGGAAATGTCTTCAGCGTGTCGGCCAGCCGCTGCAGCGCTTCGATCGCCGGAACCGACAGGCGTGCGACTCCGCTGCCGAACAGAATGTCGGTGCTGATGTCGACCGCGACCCAGGAATCATAACGGCGCACGCGCACGTGCCCCGAGGCGATGAGCGGGGCGAGGGCCGCGCTGACGTCTTCGGCGACCTGATCCAGGTCACTGCCGGCCGGCCCGATGGCCGGTTCGACGAAGGATGCGGCGGCATCGTGGCTCGACAGATCGGACGGCGACACCGCGATCTGCGACGGCCGCGACAGCTGCGGCGGGCTCGGCGCCGGCACGATATGCCGGATCGGCAGACTGGAGGTGATCATGCGATGCACCTGCGTCAGCGGCAACTGCTCGATCGGCTGCAGGTGCGTGCCTCCGGCCTCGATCGGCTGCGGTGAACGCGGGGTGCCGTGAAAGGCTTCCGTGAGCGAGTCCGACAGCACACGATACTTGCCCTCATTGACCGACGACATGGCATACATCACGACGAAAAACGCCAGCAGCAAGGTCACGAGATCGCCGTAGGGGATCGCCCAGGCCTCGTGATTGTCGTGATCGTCGTGTCGCCGGCGCCGTGGCATGAGTGTGTTGCCTGCTCGCTATCCGCTCAGTGCAGAAATCCGAGCAGCTTGCCCTCGATGATGCGCGGGTTCTCGCCCTGCGCGATTCCGATCAGCCCCTCCACCTGCATTTCACACAGATGACTGCGCGCATGAACCGCGACCTTGAGCTTGTTGGAGACCGGCAGGAAAAACAGGTTCGCCATACCGATGCCGTACACGGTCGCGGTGAATGCCGCGGCGATGCCGTGGCCGAGCTTGGATGGATCGTCCAGATTCTGCATCACGGCCATCAGCCCCAGGACCGCGCCGATGATGCCGAGGGTCGGAGAATAGATACCCATGCCTTCGAACACCTTGGCGGCGCGGATGTCGGCCGCTTCGCGCGCGTGCATGTCGAACTCGAGCGTGCTGCGGATGATGTCGGGTTCGCTGCCATCGATCACCAGCTGCAGGCCCTTTTGCAGAAACGGGTCGGCCTCGAATTGCAGTAGCCGCTCCAGCCCGAGCAGGCCCTGGCGGCGCGAGATGTTGCTCCAGTCGATGATCTTCCCGATGACGTGCACCGGATCATGGGACGGCGGCCGCAATATCCAGGGAAACATCGTCAGCGCGCGTTTCATGACTTCCATCGGGGTCTGCACGCAGATCGCTGCGACCGTGCCGACCACGACGATCATGAACGCCGCCGACGAGACCAGCGCGTGGATGCCGGCACCCTTGAGGATGGCGCCGAGAATGATCGCAATCGCAGCGAGCAGCAGGCCGGTGATGCTGAGTACGTCCATCGCCGGACCTCTAGTTGTGCCACTCGGTCAACTGCGCCTTCAGGCGCAGCAGCGCCTGGCCGTGCAGCTGACAGACGCGCGATTCGGTGACCTTGAGCACCGCGCCGATCTCTTTCAGATTCAGCTCCTGCTCGTAATACAGCGACAGCACCAGACGCTCGCGCTCGGGCAGCACCTGTATCGCCTCGATGATCGCCTGGCGCAGCGACTCGTCGAGGGCGTTGGCTTCCGGGTCGGGCGCACCATCGGGCAGGCGATCGAGCGCGGATTCATCGCCATCGTCGGCGTCATTCAGGCGCAGCAACTGGCAGCCGAGGGTGTCCTGCACGATGCGCTGATACTCGGTCAGCGACACGCCCATGTGCGCCGCGACATCCGCCTCGTTGGCCTCCGAGCCGCGCTTCGCTTCGACCTCACGCAGGGCCTGGGCGGCGGCCCGGGCCTTGCGATGCACCGAGCGCGGCGCCCAGTCGAGCTTGCGCAAGGCATCGAGCATCGCACCGCGAATACGAATGCCGGCATAAGTCTCAAAGCTCGCGCCGCGCCCGGTAGCGTAGTGCTGCGCAGCCTCGAGCAGTCCCATCATGCCGGCCTGCATCAGGTCTTCGACCTCCACCTGCGGAGGCAGGCGCCCGGCCAGGTGATAGGCGATGCGCTTGACCAGATCGGCGTGCTTGCGCACCAGCGCGTCCATGTCGGCCACCGGCTGCGTACTGGCATAGGCGCGCGCGCCGGTGTTCATTTGACGACCTTCAGCCGCGCCGCCGGCCGCCGCAGCATGCGCTCCAGGAAGAATTCAAGGCGCCCGCTCGCGCCCTCGGGCAGCGGCCAGCCCCGGGCCGCGCTCGCCAGGCGGTTGAAAGCCTGGGCGGCCGGGCTCGACGGAAACGCCTCGAGCACCGGTCGCTGCGCCTGCACGGCCTTCTGCAGCGCGCCGTCCTCGGGGATTTCGCCGACGAAATCGAGCGCCACCTCCAGGTAGCGATCGGTCACGCGCTGCAGCCGTCGAAACACGCTGTCGCCCTGCCCGGCATGGCGCGTCATGTTGGCGAGCACGCGGAAATGCCGCAGGCCATGGCCGCGGCTCAGGACCTTGATCAGCGCATAGGTGTCGGTCAACGACGTCGGCTCATCGCGCAGCACCACCAGGATCTGTTGCGCCGCCTGGCAGAACTGCAGTACCGATTCGCCGATGCCGGGCGCGGTGTCGACGACCAGCACGTCGAGCGCTCCGTGCAGCGTACCGAACGCGCGCACGATAGCCGCTTGCTCCAGTGCGCCGAGCGCCGCCATGCGCGCCACACCCGAAGCCGCCGGCACCACGCGTACGCCCGAACTGGTCCGCAGTATGACCTCGTCGAGCCGGCGCTCGCCGGCGAGCACATGTTCGAGCGTGCAGCGCGGCGTCAATCCGAGCAGCACGTCGACACTGGCCAGCCCGAGATCGCCATCGAGCAGCATGGTGTTGCGCCCGGCCCTGGCAAAGGCGGTGGCGAGATTCACCGACACCGCCGTCTTGCCGGTACCGCCCTTGCCGCCGGTCACCGCGATGACCTGCACCGGCGGTGGCACGAGTTCCCTGGCACTGACTTCAGGCTGCTGCATGAACACTGCGTCCATAGCGGCGGGCGAGCAGGTCGTCATCGGCGCAGGTTTGCGCCTGACGCGCCAGCTCCATGGCACGGGCCACCAGCTGATGCGCGCGCACCGGCTTCAGATCTTCCGGAATACGCGGACCATCGCAGCAATAGGCGACCGGCAGCAGCGATCGCGCCAGCGCCGAGAGCACGCCGCCGAGGCTGACGGCTTCATCGATGCGGGTGAGGGTGCAGCAGATCGACACGCCGATGCCGAAATTATCGACCGCGTCATCGACTACACCGCCCTGGGCGCTGGCCGGCAGCACCAGCATCGTCTGCAGCGCCTTGCAGCGCTCGCGCAGCGCGCGATACTGCGCGGCGGCGGCCAGATCGCGGCTGAGTGCTCCGGGCGTATCGATCAATATCATCCGGCCGGGCAGCGCCTCGATGCGCGCCGCCAGGGCGTTCGATCCGAGCACGGTTTCCACACGCACGCCGAGCAGGCGGCCGAGACTGCGCAATTGTTCGTGCGAGCCGATGCGCTCGTCATCGGCGGAGATCAGCAGCAGGTTGGCCGCGTCCTGCTCGAGCACATAGCGCGCGGCGAGCTTGGACAGAGTGGTGGTCTTGCCGCCGCCCGGCGGCCCGACCAGCATGAGCGCCCCGCCGCGCCCCGCGGGCGGTGCGCACACCGGAATGCGCCGCGCCAGCATTGCGTACGGGGTGCGCTGCAGCTGCTCGCTGCCGACGCCGGCGGGCAGATCGCCGACGATCTGCAGCGCCAGCGTGCGATCCAGGCCGAGGTTGGCCAGCTCCGCCAGCGCCCGCGCTTTCAGCGGCTCGCGGCGCGTGAAATCATTCCAGGCCAGGGCAGCGACTTGCTGCTCGAGCAGTGCGCGCAGGCTGCGCAGTTCCTCGCCGACCGAACGATTCGCAGCTACCGGCGCTGCACTGGCGAACATATCGGCGAGCAGCCCGTCATCCGGGGCCGGCGCACTGGCGGCAAACGGCGCACCGGCGGCAAACGGCGCATTAGCGGCAGCCGGGGCGCTCGCGGCGAGCCCGCTGGCCTCGCGTTCCAGCTCCTGCAATGCGCTGTAGCCGAGCTGCTTGAGTTCCGCGGATTCGGCCAGCGTGCCCTGCCCGGCCGCCAGCTCCACATCGACCGCCGCACAGACTTCGACGCCTTGCGCCACTGGGCGGCTGCTCAGAATGACCGCGTCGGGTCCCTGCTCTTCACGGATGGCCCGCAGCGCGTTGCGCATATCGGCCGCCACGTATCGTTTGATCTTCATCAGCGCTGCCTCTCCGTACTTAGCGGCCGACCGCCGCCACCAGGCGCACGCGGCGGTTGTCGGGAATTTCGTTCCAGGCCAGCACGTGCAGGCCCGGCACCGTCGAGCGCGTGAAACGCGCCAATGTGGTTCGCAGTTGTGGCGCCACCATCAGTACAGTGGCCTCGCCCGAGGCCTCCTGCCGCACCGTGGACTCGGCCAGCCGCGCCTGCAGCCGCTCGGCCAGCCCCGGCTCGATCGCGGCATTGCCGCCGCTCTGGCCCTGAAGCGAGGCCTGCAGCAGCTGCTCGAGCTCCGGCTCGAGCGTGATCACCGGCAGCTCGGCACCGCTGCCGACGATGTCCTGCACGATCTGACGGCCGAGCGCGATGCGCACCTGCGCCTGCAGCACCGAAGGATCCTGGGTGCGCGCGGCGTGCTCGGCCAGTGCCTCGACGATCGCGCGCAGATTGCGAATCGGAACCCGTTCGGCCAGCAGGCCCTGCAGCACGCGTACCACGACGCCGAGCGACAGGGTCTTGGGCACGAGGTCTTCAACCAGCCGCGGCGCGGTCTTGGCAAGGCCGTTGAGCAACTGCTGCACCTCTTCGTGACCGAGCAGCTCGTGTGCGTGCGTCTGGATCACGCTGCTCAAATGAGTTGCGACGACCGTGCTCGCGTCCACCACGGTGTAGCCCAGTGTCTGGGCTTGCTCGCGCTTGGCGGGCTCGATCCACACCGCCTCCATGCCGAAGGCCGGATCGCGGGTCTCGATGCCCGGCGGCTTGCCGTACACGCGGCCCGGATTGATTGCGAGCTCGCGGTCTGGGTAGACCACGCCATCGGCGATGGCGACCCCGGCCAGACTGATGCGATACGCATTCGGTGCCAGCTCGAGGTTGTCGCGGATGTGCACCGACTGCACCAGGAAGCCGAGCTCCTGTGACAGCTTGCGGCGTACACCGCGGATGCGTGCCAGCAGCTCGCCACCCTGAGCCTTGTCCACCATCGGCACCAGCCGGAAACCGACCTCCAGTCCGATCTGGTCCACCGGTTGCACATCGTCCCAGGACAATTCACGCTGCTCGGCGTCCACGGCGCTGGGCCGCGTGGCGGGCACGGACGTGGCGGCGGTTGCGGCACGCCGGGCGCGACGCTGCAGGTACCAGGCGCCCGCGCCGCAGGCGCCGCCGAACAGCAGAAACGCGACGTTCGGCATGCCGGGTATCAGACCCATGACGCCGAGCAGACTGCCGGCGACCGCGAGTCCGCGCGGCTGCCTGAACAGCTGCTTGGTCAGCTCACCGCCCAGGTCCTGGGCGCGCGACATGCGGGTCACGATGATGGCGACGCCGGTCGACAGCAGCAGCGCCGGGATCTGCGCCACCAGGCCATCGCCGATCGTCAGCAGCGTGTAGACCCGCGCGGCCTCGGTGAAGCCCAGTCCATGGCTCAGCGTGCCGATGGCAAGGCCGCCGACCACGTTGATGATCAGGATCAGAATGCCCGCGGTCGCATCGCCGCGTACGAATTTGCTGGCACCGTCCATCGAACCGTAGAAGTCGGCCTCGGCGCGCACTTCCGCCCGCCGTGTGCGCGCTTCGTCCTGATTGATCAGGCCGGCGTTCAGATCGGCATCGATGGCCATCTGCTTGCCGGGCATCGAGTCCAGGGTAAAGCGCGCGCTGACCTCGGAGATGCGCCCAGCGCCCTTGGTGACCACGACGAAATTGATGATCGTGAGAATCGAGAACACCACGATTCCGACCGCGTAGTTGCCGCCCACCACGAACTGGCCGAACGCCTCGATGACGTGGCCGGCTGCCGCGGTGCCCTCATGCCCATGCAGCAGTACCACGCGCGTCGAGGCGACGTTGAGCGCCAGGCGCAGCAGGGTGGCGAGCAGCAATACCGTCGGGAAGATGCCGAAATCGAGCGGCCGGGCGATATTCACCACCGCCATGACCACCAGCACCGACAGCGCGATGTTGAACGTAAACAGCACGTCGAGCGCAAGCGGCGGCAATGGCAGCACCACCATCGCCAGGACGGCCAGCAACAGCAGCGGCGCACCGACGCCCCGCTGCAGCATCTTCAGCAATCCGGCCCAGGGGGGCGCTGCCGCAGTGTTATTGATTGCAATTTCAGCCATGTTCCCTCAAAGGAGCAATTCTTGTGCCGCCGGCAGCGACAAATTCCCGGCGCGCGCAACCCTCGACGAATGCGACGCGCGTCACATAAATCGCCCGCCGATCACTCCTTCGGCAGCTCGATGCTCGGCTGCGCCGGCGGCGATGCGCCGCGGCGGCGTGCGGTGCGCAGTTCGTAGACGTAGACCAGGATTTTTGCCACCGCGGCGTACAGGCGCGCCGGAATCTCGTCGCCGAGCTCGCAGCCGGCATGCAGCGCGCGCGCCAGCGGGGCGGCTTCGACCAGGGCGACCTTGTGCTCCGCCGCGATCTCGCGGATACGCAAGGCGATGAGATCGCGGCCCTTGGCCACCACGACCGGCGCGCGCATGCGTTGCTCGTCGTACCGCAGCGCCACCGCGTAGTGCGTCGGGTTGGTGATGACGACGTCAGCTTTGGGCACTTCCTGCATCATGCGTTTGCGTGCGATCGCCTGCTGCGCCCGGCGCACGCGTGATTTGATCTCGGGACTGCCCTCGGTGTCCTTGTATTCCTCGCGGATCTCTTCACGGCTCATGCGCAGGGACTTGTGGTGCTGCCAAAGGGCGAGCGGCACATCGATGACCGCGATCGCGGCGAGCGCGCCACCGAGCGCGATCAGCGCCGTGCCGACCAGCGACAGCGCGTGGCCGATGGCCGCACGAGGCGGCTCCGTGCCCAGACCTGAGAAGCTGTGGAACTGCTTCCACAGCAGCACGGTCGCCACCAGCGCCACGACCATGAAGCGCGCCAGCGATTTGAGCAGCTCGATCAGGCCGCGCGTCGAGAACACACGCGCCAGGCCCGACACCGGATCGAGCCGGGCAAAATTCGGAACCAGCGCCTGGCCGCTGAAGGTCCAGCCGCCAATGGCCAGCGGGGCGAGCACCGCGGCCGCCAGCAGCAGACCCAGCATCGGGGCTGCGGCGAGCAGGCCCAACAGCGCAGCGTGCTCGAACTGCAGCAGCATGCGGGCACTGTCGAGCGCATCAGCGCGACCGAATGACAGGCCATCGTGCATGATCGCCAGCAGGCGGCCGCCGGTGAGGGACCCGAGGCTGTTCAGGCCCAGGCCGCCGGTCAGCACTATCGCTGCGGCGCCCAGATCCCGCGAACGCGGCACCTGCCCCTTGGCGCGTGCCTCATCGAGCCGCTTCTGTGTCGGACTCTCGGTCCGGTCGCGATCGTCGTTCTCGGCCACGGCGCTGCTCCTATGCGGCGCCGCTCAGCGCGCGCAGGAACTGGAATGCCGAGTGCAGCAGATCGAGGAACCCGGTCTGCATGCTGGGCAGTCCGAGCCACACCACCACCAGTCCGAATACCAGCGTGACCGGCAGGCCGACCGCGAACAGATTCAGGCTCGGCGCCGCGCGGCTGGTTACGCCGAAGGCGAGATTGATGACCAGCAGCGCCGTCATCCCCGGCAGTGCGATGCGCACCGCGCCGAGGAACATCTGGTTGCCCCAATCCGCCAGCGACTGCAGTACCTGCGGCGAGAACGCTCGCGGGCCGATCGGCAGGCCCTGGAAACTCGCCACCAGCGTCTCGATCAGCGCGATATGGCCGTCGAGCGCGATGAAGGTGAGCGTCCCGAGTATCACGTACAGCTGCCCGAGGGCGGGCGTCTCGACGCCGCGCAACGGGTCGATGTTGTACGCCAGGCCCAGGCCCATGCCATTGGCGAGCAGCTGACCGCCGAGGTTGAGCGCATCGAACATGAGCTGCAGCGCAAAGCCCATCGCCACGCCGATGACGAGCTGCTGCACGGTGGTGACGATACCGTCGGCGGACAACAGTGTCAGTCCGTCGAGCTTCGGAATCAGCGGCAATGCCACCAGGGTGACCGCGCCAGCGAGCACGATGCGCACGCGCGGCGGCACGTAGCTGGCGCCGAACAGCGGTGCCACCATGAGACAGGCGCCGATGCGCAGGAACGGCCAGAAGGCGATGCCGATCCAGCTTTCGATCTGCGAGTAGGTAAAGACCGGCATGGTCGCGTCAGCGCCTCAACCGATCAGTGATGGAATGCTCTCGATGAGCAGGCGCGTGTAGCTCACCAGCTGCTTGAGCATCCAGGGACCTGCGATCACGAGCGCCGCAGCCATGCCGATGAGTTTCGGAATGAACGACAGGGTCATCTCGTGGATCTGGGTCGCCGCCTGGAAGATGCCGACCAGAAGTCCAATCACGAGCGCGACCAGCAGCAGCGGTGCGGCCAGCAGCACCGTCATCTCGAGCGCGCGCTGCGCGATTGTCATTACGGTCTCGGGTGTCATGCGATTGGCCCTTGCGCTTTAGTGGTAGAAGCTCGAAGCCAGCGAACCCATGACCAGCGTCCAGCCATCCACCAGCACGAACAGCATGAGTTTGAATGGCAGGGAGATGAGCACCGGGGACACCATCATCATGCCCATCGACATCAGCACGCTCGCGACCACCAGGTCGATGATCACGAACGGAATGAACAGCAGAAAGCCGATCTGGAAAGCGGTCTTCAGTTCGCTGGTGACGAATGCGGGCGCCAGTATCGTCAGCGGTACGTCCTGCGGACTGGAAAATCCCTTGCCGCCGGACATGCGCACGAAGGCGGCGATATCGCCTTCCCGTGTCTGCTCGAGCATGAACGTCTTGAGTGGCCCGACGCCGCGCTCGAGCGCCGTACCGGTATCGATGCTGCCCGCCATGTACGGCGTGACGGCGTCGGTGCGCACTTTGTCGATCACCGGCGACATGACGAACAGGGTGAGAAACAGCGCCAGACCGATCAGCACCTGGTTGGGCGGCGACTGTCCGGCGCCGATTGCCTGGCGCAGGATCGACAGCACGATGATGATGCGCGTGAATGCGGTCATCATCAGCAGCGCCGCCGGCAGCAACGTGATCGCCGTCATCAGCGCCAGCAGCTGGATCGTCAGCGTGTAGGTCTGGCCGCCGCCGCTGTTCTGGACCGCGAATGCAGGGATACCCGGGGTCGCGCTGGTCGCGGCCTGCGCCAGCAATGGCAGTATCAGTGGCAGCAACGCCAGCGCTGCGCCGGGCGGCAACCCACGTTGCAGGCGCGGCGCCGGCGGCTCGGTGCTCATTTGCCCAGGCTCTTCAGCAGCAGCGACTTGAAGGTGGGCCTGGCAGTAGCGGTGCCCGCGGCTGCCTCGCCAAGCTGTGGTGTCGACGCGGCCGGCATCGACGAGGACGGCTCGAGCACGTGCAGCGTGCACACATGGCCCGGGGCGACGCCGATGAGCAGCTGGCGGTTGCCGACGCGGACCAGTACCGCCCGCTCGCGCGCACCGAGCGACAGTTGCCCCAGTAATTCGAGACCAGAACTGCCGCCGCCGCCGCTCAGGGCGCGCATGCGCCGCGCCAGCCACGCGGCCACAAGCACCGCGGCCAGCACCACGAGGAGTGCCACGGTCACGCGCAACAGGCCGCCGGCGGGAGTCGGCGCCGCCTGTTGTACCGGCGCCGCAAATGGGGCGGTCGAGGCGGCATGCAGCACGCGACTCGCCCCGCCGATCACCATCAGCAATACCAGCGGCAACCGGGCGCGACGCGCGGCGCGGCTTCGAGCGGTGGCGTTCAAAACAGAGCGGCTCCGTACAAATTACAAAATTTCTTTACGCGCGATGAGGAGCAACACGCATGCCAGCGGTCGCGCGCTGTGGCTAAGTCGTTCTGCGGATTTGATTTGCGCCGAATTGCTCGATGTGATCCGGATCACATTCGCGGCCGCTGCCGGATATTTGGCGCTGCGCCGCGATCGCGTGAACCGCGCGGCGTTGGCTGTCGCTGGAGGCCGACAGATCGAGCCTATATTTCGCGAGCCAATGCAGCGGCGTCAACCGAATCGCGGATCGACCGCTGTGCTCCCCACGACTCGCAGTCCTTAAGGCTGCGGCGAGCTTGAGAGTGTTATGCAAAATCCAATGGATGGAGGAAGGAACATGAAACTCGCGATCCTTCGATACGCAGCCTGCGCGGCTTTGGCGGCAGGCGTGGCTGCCTGTGGTGGCGGTGGCTCCGATGTGTCATCGATGAGCGCTTCCAGCTCCGGTTCCAGCTCCACGACGCAGTCAGGCAGCATGCCGCTGATCGTGAGCGATGCGTCATCGGATGACTGGGCGCTGGTAGGCGTCCAGGTACAGAGCATTGCACTGGTGCCGCAGGGCGGCGGCGACAACGTGACCGTGTTCACCGCGGGTTCGAGCGCGCCTTACCTGAACCTCGAGCAACTCGATAATCTCGGTGAGATTCTGGGCAATGTCTCGGTTCCCGTGGGCACGTATACGGGTGCCGTGGTCACGGTTGGCGGCAATCCGGGCGACGTACTGCTGACCGTAGCGGCGGACCCTGAGGCCGGCTTCGCCGGTGTGGCGGGATCGAGCATCCCCTCGACCGCAATCCAGATACAGCATGCGAGCGGAAGCGGCGCCAATCTCACGGTGCCGGTCGACGTCACCTTCGATTCACCGCTGGTCATCACTGCGAGCGGCACGCCGAACGCCGCACTCGATCTTGAATTCGATCTGTCGCAACCCGCCTTCATCGTCGCGCACCAGCCCCCGGGCGCCGGCACCACGCTGTGGGCGGTAGACTTCAAAGCTCCGCTGCGCCGCCATCCGATCGCCGACATCACGCGTCTGGTGCTGCGTCACATGTACGGCAATGTGATGAGCGTGGCGAGCGACGGCTCGTCCATTACGATCACCAAAGACTATCCGGTGCGGCCGGTGACCTCGCCGGAGACGGCCGTGGCGAGCTCGCAGCAACTGACCATCCTCGTGGACAGCACCAATGGCACGCTGTTCTATGACGTGGATGCGAAGACCAGCACGACGATCACGAGCTTCTCCGGCGTGGCCGGGCTGGCGGCGGCCCAGTACGTACGCGTCGCCGCGCGTTACCAGCAAGATGGCACGCTGGTGGCGACCCGGGTCTGGGCCAGCAGCTCCTTCGACGAAGTGTGGTTGAGCCCGGAGGGCCACGTGCTGCACGTGGACACCACCGGTCAGACCATCACGGTCATGGACGAGTCGGGCGTGGGCGTACCGGTGCAGATCAGCCCCACTACACAGTTTTTCTTCCGGGAGCCGTGGTCAGCGATCGCCGATGCGACCCCGATCGGCACCGGTACGACGTTCCTGGACGCCGGCAATCTGGTGCGCGGCTTCAAGGTGCACGTCAGCGCGATGGATCCGCTCGCCACCCCGCTGGTGGCACAGAGCATCGACATCGAGACGGCGGCCTACTCGGGCGCCATCTCGATGGCCAATACGACCGGCTTCACCTACACGCACAACTATCTGCGCGCGTCTGACGACTACGTTGCGACGCTTGACTATATTTCTCCGACCAGCGCGAACGGCGATGACTCCAGCGGCAATCCGATCGTGGGTTTCAAGTACTGGAATTTCGCCTTTCCGACGGTGTTGACCGACGGCAGCGGGGCGGTGGCCGATTTCATCACGGCGACTACCGGGGCGGTCAGCTTCGGCGGCACTGCGCAGCCGGTCCGTGTGGTTGGCCTGAGCGCGGCCATCTGGGGCGATGCGGCGAACCCGACGGGTTGGAGTGCACCGTGGACGATACTGGAGCCCGTGCCGCTGCCGCTGGCTGTGGTCGCGACCGGCATCGCCAGCAACGCCTTTACCATTACCGTGCCCAATGGCACGCAGCCGGTCACCGTGGATTTCAGCAACACCAGCGGCTCGGCGAGCCTGGTCTACCAGGTCGATCGAGTCGGCAATATCGTCACGGTCAGTCCGGTGGACATTACGACCTCGGCGGGTATGACGACCTTCACCAATGGCCTGACCGCCGGTACTCCCGTCAAGGTCTACGGCATTGCGCAGTTCAATGGCACTCTCATGGCCTACGTTCTGATCTACTTCACCGGCGTAGCGCCCATCAGCTAAGGCCGCATCGCGCGCACCGGCGCGGATCAACGCCCCGATCGGTCACGGAAGACCGTTCGGGGCTTTTTTTTGCGCCGTGGTGATGCGCCATTGAGGTTAGTATTGAGGCGCGAACAGGTTGCAAGAGAGCAATCATCTCAACGCGAGCGAGGAGTGACCGATGTCTAGCGTTTCCTATGCGGTATGGGCGTTCGCCGCTGGTGCCCTGATCCCGTTGATGGCGACTTTGAACGCGGGAATCGCGCGCGCCGCAGGAGGTCAACTGCAGGCAACCGTCATATTGTTTGCGGTCGGCTTGATTGCGTCGCTGCTGCTCGCGATCGCAACTTCGGTCCGTATTCCCGATCTGCAGGCACTGACTCGCGCCGCACCCCATCAATATGCGGGCGGTCTGATTGTCGGGTTCTATGTCCTGAGCATCACGTTTCTCGCGCCGCGATTCGGTGTAGGCAACGCGATTCTTTTTGCCGTCACGGCACAGCTGATTACCTCGGCGCTGATAGATCATTTCGCGCTCGCGGGGGCGACTGCGCGGCCGCTGACGACCATGCGAGCGGTGGGACTGTCGATCGTGATTGCCGGCGTCGTGATTACGCAGCTCAGCGACCGTCAGGCCGGCGCCATACGATGAGGTAAGCATCGGGGTTTCCCGCGC
>Ga0302314_10004645_pt1 | contig 25191 bp, 19 predicted proteins | sample III_Palsa_N2_3_FD_200533 | JGI IMG/M metagenome (GOLD analysis project Ga0302314, IMG submission 200533) | Peat permafrost microbial communities from Stordalen Mire near Abisko, Sweden - III_Palsa_N2_3 | ecosystem: Environmental > Terrestrial > Soil > Palsa > Peat permafrost | place: Sweden... | reverse complement strand
TGTCTTCACCCTCAGGCCGCCCCTTCTCCTGAGGCTTCGGCTGCGGCTTTGCCTGTGGCCGATTCTTGCTCACTGTGGCGTCGTGATTTCCGTTCACCTGCGTGCGATTCGTCTCGGTCGCGCCGTTGTGAACGTTGGTCTGCCCATTGTGCACGTTGGTGTCATTCACATGAGTACTGTCATTCACGTAGGTGCTGTTGTTCGTCACGTTGCGGCTATTGTTGATCGTGGTCGAGTGGTAGTTGTTCACCGTCACTGCAGTAACGTGGGCCGGGCGCCCGCCGTTGGCCGACGCAAAGTTCCCCCGGTCCGCATGCGCCATCTGCACATGACTCTGCTGCTCTGACGTTGGCGCAACGTGGTTCTCGTGCGACCATTGCTCCTCCTGCGAGCTGGGCCGCGCCTGGATGCCGCCTGAGCCACCATTGAACGCGGTATGCACGCCCACGTTCACGTTCACATGCACGTTGTCCACATACGTGTTTGTAATCACCGTGCGGTTCACGTTCATCACCGCGGTGTTGTAGGCGAAGTGTCCGCCCTCCCAGCGTCCGCCCCAAAAGCCGACGCCGCCATATCCAAAGCCGTAGTTGATGCCGCCATAGAATCCGACGTGCGGTCCCCAGTAGCCTTCATGCCACGCATACAGGCCGGTGCCCCAGCCCCAGTAGCCCGGCGTCCACAGCAGTCCAACCTGCGGCGGCCGCACCCACACTCCCGGAACCCAGTAGTAGCCCGTCTCCGGCGTATACGCCCAGTAGCCCGGGTTCCACAGATAGCCGTCGCCCGGCGCAATCGGCTGCACGTAAACCGGCAGGGCCGGAGGCGCGAACCCAACCGAAATAAATACCCCGGCAAACGAAGCCGCCGGAGCCATCACCAATGCTGCCGCTACGATCGTGTTACGAATCGCACGTATCGAAAATATGTTCTTCATAATCTTTCTCCTCGGTCCTCGCCGCAGCGTTTAAAGCTTGCGCGGCCCGGCAAATTTATATACTTCCTGTTCGTTGGCTGTCTTGTGAAGTTGCGGCCTCGACTCATGTTCGCCACCCTTGCCGGCGCGTGCGAATCGTTCACCCTTTGGAACCCAGCTTCGCCAGCATAGTTTCCAATCGATGCGCACGAATTCAAATTACCCGTCGCATATCAGGAAGATAAATCACACTTTTGTTCGCGCCCATCAGGCAACCCCGAGCCCGATCCACGCAACCCGCGGCTTCCACCTTCACACCCGCAGCCCAAACCGCGCCAGCATCTCGCGCTGTCCCACGCGCGTCACCCCCAGCGCTCTGCCGTCGGGCTCCTGCGCAACCCAGCGTCTCTTCAGCGCCAGCTTCAGGAGGGCCGCGCCCAGCGCCCCGCCGACATGGGGTCGCCGCTCGCTCCAGTCCAGGCACGCGCACGCAAACCGCCGCCGCAGCATCCGCGCAGCCTCCACATCGATGCCCAGCGCCGCAAACGCCTTCGCGCCCTGCGCCGTAACCTCGTAGGCAGTGCCGTCTTTACCCACTCCTGCCTCAATCCACCCCAGCTTCAACAGGCGGTCGTGCAGCCCCACTCCCACTGCACCCGCCATGTGGTCGTAGCAGGTCCGCGCCGTACGCAGCCGGCTCGGCGTGGTCGGCACAAAGCTGCTGCGCGGAGCATCGGCCAGCACACTCAGCGCCTCCAGCGCGCTCGCCACGTCTGGCCCTTCCAGGCTGTAGAAGCGATGCTTCCCCTGCACCAGCGCCTTCACCAGCCGCTCTGTCTTCAGGCGGCTCAAATGCACGCTCGCGGTGGACGGGCTCACCTCTGCCACCACCGAAAGCTCGGTGCTCGTCCGCGCATGCCCGTCCATCAGGCAATAGAGCATCTTCGCCCGCGCCGGCTCGCCAATCGCCGCCGCAATTCTCGACACCGCCGCATCGCTGCTTTGCCTTACATCCATACTTTCACCGTAGACGAAGCGTACCTGCGCGTCAATCGAATAGACTCACCCGCATGCATCCAGATCCACCTTCGGCCACTCCGATCACCCGCCGCGACGCTATCGCCGGAGCTATCGGCCTGGCACTCGCGCTTCGCACCGCAGCACAGGCGGAAGATCCCGCCGGGAGAAAATCCATGACCATCGCCTGCATCATCCGCTACCAGATCGACCCCTTCCAGCGCGAAGGCTTCCGCAAGCACGCCGAGAATCTGATCCCCATCATCCCGCGTTGCGGCGGCCATCTCATCGGCTACTTCCTCCCCTACGAGGGCACCAACGACATCGCCTGGGGCATCATCGCCTTCCCCTCGCTCGCCGCGTACGAGACCTACCGCGCCCGCCTCAAAACGGACGCCGACTTCGCCGCCGACACCGCGATGATGACCGCAAAACGCATCATCCTCCGCGAAGAACGCAACTTCGTCGAACTCGTCGACGGCACCTTCAACCTACCCTCCACCCTCGGCAAGCAGGCCTGACCGATCCCGACGACACTCTTATCGACAAGTGTATCGTTACGCGCTACACTGGCTTGTGTGATCCGCTCGTTCCGTCACGCAGGCCTCGAAAAGTTCTTCACCACAGGCTCCAAGGCCGGCATCCAACCCGCCCACGAGCGCAAGCTGCGGCAGCAGTTGTTCGCGTTGAACAGAGCTGACCAACCATCCAGGATGAACGTGCCCGGCTGGCGACTGCACGCGCTTCAAGGGGAACTGTCTGGTCATTGGTCTGTGCGTGTGAATGGCAACTGGCGGATGACCTTCTGCTTTGAGGACGGGGATGCAATCCTCGTCGACTATCGGGACTATCACTGAAAGGAGACGAACCAATGCGCATGTTCAACCCGCCTCACCCTGGCGAAATCATCAAAGACGCTCTCCCCGAAATTCCGATGACGGTCTCCGAGTTCGCCGCCCACATCGGAGTCTCCCGCGTCACCCTGTCGCGGGTCATTAACGGCCGCGCCGGCATCTCTCCCGAGATGTCGATCAAGCTTAGCCAGGCCTTTGGTCAGGGAGAACCGGGCGACATCTGGTTCAAGTTGCAAAACGACCACGACTTCTGGCACGCCTCCCGAGCGAAGCGCAAAAAAATTAGGCCCGTCAAAATCAAAGCCGGCACCGGCAAGCTGCCCAAAGCCGCCTGAACCAGTGGCAGCACTTCTGATAGAAGATGCCAACGTAAATGGCTGGGACGACAACGGCGCGACGCCTCTGCACCGGAAAGTCGACCTCCCGCAGGTGATATTCTTGCTACGAATCCCCACCATTGCGCAGCGGGCCATCTGTCCGGTTTGGAGAGTGTGAGCAAAGCCATCACCTCCAGGCACACGTGTCACTCGCCGGAGGCGAAAAATGTTCACCAAAACGATGGTTCTTTCCGCGAGCGCCCTCGCTCTTGCGCTCTTCACCGCATCGCCTCTGCGCGCGCAAGCTCCGCCCGCGAAGGACGCCGTCTACTATCCTGCCCCCACCGCTCGCCAGACCGAGACCGACGAATACACCCGCTACGAACTGCTCGCGCCCGAAACCGCCAGCTTCAAAATCTATTACGAAGTCACCGCGACCACCGCCGGCGCAAAGTACTTCTACAACCCCATCCGCAAGGGCAGTGTCGCCAGCGACGAGAGCGTCACCGACGCCATGACCGGCCAGCCACTCCAGTTCGCCGTAGTCTCAGGCGTCGACGCGCGCAAAGATCCACTGATGCCCGACGCCGACCTTGCCACCGACTACATCAAGGTCACGCTCGCCCGCCCCGTCCCGCCCAACGGCCAGGGCCGGGTCATCATCGTCAAAACCTACAAGGATGCGAAGAGTTACTTCGTGGATGGCAGCACCATCGTCTTCAACCGTCCGCTCGGAATCAAGCGCAACAAAGTTATCCTGCCGCCCGGCTACGAACTCGTCTCGCTCACCGTGCCCTCGCAGATCCGCACCGAACCCGACGGCCGCCTCGCCATCAGTTTTCTCCACGCCGGCTCGGGCGAAGCCCCGCTCATCCTCCGCGCCGTCAAGGATGCCCAGGCCGCCGCGCCCCATCCCCTCACCAAGGCCCGCAGTTGGGAGTCGCCCTTCGCCGGTGGCACCGAGCAGTCGCGCCTCTCCGAGCGCGCCTACCAGGATCGCGACATCGTCTACTTCCTGCAGCAACCCGAAACCCACTCCTTCAGCCTCTACCACGACTACACCGAGTCGCGCCCCGGCATCAACGGCTACGCCAACGTCGTCCGCAACGGCAGCGTTGCCAGCCACCCTTCAGCCTACGTCGTCGATACCGGAGAGCAGCTCAAGACCCAGGAGATGACCGGCGCCGAGATGACCGCCTCCAAAATCAACACCGGCGAAGCCGTCGAGCCCACCGACCACGTCGTCGTCATTCCCTTTGCCGCGGTCCAGAAGGGCCAATCCCTCCGCCTGCGCATCTCCGAAACCTACACCGCGCCCGAAAGCTATCGCCTCGACGGCGACGAGCTCATCTGGGACCGCAGCCTCGGCCGCCCGCGCAACGCCGTCGTGCTCCCCTCGGGCTGGTATTGCACCGCCTCTGCCGCGCCCGCCACCGTCGCCCAGCTTCCCGACGGCCGCGTCCGCCTGGACTACTGGGACGACCGCCCCGAAGCCGTCGACGTCCTCCTCAAAGCCCGCCGCCGCATCGCACCGCCCAACCCCTAAATCGGGTGCCCCATGATCGACGAGCGGACGTGGTTGCTCCCGATGGTCGCAAGCCAAATCTTGTGCCGACCAACGGGAGGTCTACGCGAAGCTCGGCATAAGTCACGAAGTGACCGCTCCACGCGTAGTGGGTCCGTCCGGCAGGACCGCCTCCACTTATGGAATAATCTGCTACCAACCCCGTATCTTTTTATCCCCAGGAGAAATGGCATGAAGCTCTTCGCTCCAGCCGCTGCACTGCTCCTCACGTTTGCGCTGCCAATTCTGGCCCAGATGTCGGATCACGCCGAGCAGTTCTCCTCCGTGCCCGGCCAGGGCCGCTCGATGGTCGTCACCAACTTCGGCATTGTCGCCGCGCCGCAGTTCCTCGCCGCGCAGGCCGGCTCGCGCATCCTGGAGGCGGGCGGCAACGCCATCGACGCAGCCATTGCGGCCAACGCTGTCATGGGAGTAGTCCAGCCCTACGTCAACGGCATGGGCGGAGACCTCTTCATGGTCTATTACGAGGCTAAAACCGGCAAACTCTACGGCCTCAACTCCAGCGGCTGGACCCCCAAAGCCCTCACCATCGATTACCTCAAGGCGCACAACGTCACCGAGATCAACCCCATCGGCGTCGAAACCATCGACATCCCCGGAGCCGTCGCCGGCTGGGACGCCATGCACCAGCGCTTCGGCACCATGCCCTTCTCGCAGACGCTCGCGCCCGCCATCTACTATGCCGAAAACGGCTTCCCCCTCGCCGAGCGCAACGCCCGCTACTGGGTCGCCCCCAAGCTCCTCAACCAGCCCGGCTACAAGGAGACCTACCTCACCGTCGGCATGCACCCCAAACCCGGCGATCACTTCGAAAACAAAGCCCTCGCCAACTCCCTCCGCCAGGTCGCCGAGCACGGCCGCGACGCCTACTACAACGGCCCCATGACCCAGACCATGGTCACGTTTCTCCAGGCCCAGGGCGGCACGCACACCCTCGAAGACTTCAAGGATTTCCAGCCCGAGTGGGTCGACCCCGTCTCCACCACCTACCGCGGCTGGACCGTCTACGAGCTCCCGCCCAACGGCCAGGGCGTCGCCGCTCTCTCCATGCTCAACATCATGGAGCAATATCCCATGGCCAAATACGGCCACAACTCCGCCGACGCCCTGCACGTCATGATCGAAGCCAAAAAGCTCGCCTACGCGGACATGTACAAGTACGTCGGTGATCCGCGCTTCACTCCCGTGCCCACCCAGCAGCTCATCTCGAAGTCGCTCGCCCAGCAGCGTGCCAAGCTCATCCAGATGGATAAGGCCGCCTGCAACGTCGTCCCCGCCGACATCGAGCAGGCGCTCGACGCCCACGGCAAATCCACCATCTATCTCTCCACCATCGACATGGATGGCAACATCGTCTCGCTCATCCAGAGCAACTTCTCCGGCTACGGCACCGGCATGGTCGCACCCGGCCTCGGCTTCTCCTTCCACAATCGCGGCGCCGGCTTCCAGCTCACGCCCGGCCTGCCCAACTCGCTCGCCGGCCACAAGCGCCCACTGCACACCATCATTCCCGCCTTCATGGAGAAGGGTGACATCCACATCGGCTTTGGCATCATGGGCGGCTGGAACCAGGCCCAGGCGCACGCGCAGTTCGTTGCCAACATCGTCGACTACGGCATGAACGTGCAGGCCGCCATGGAAGGCGCGCGCTTCACCAAGTCCACCTTCCAGGGCTGCGACGTCGAGATGGAGGAGACCATCCCCGCCAGCGTCCGCGCCGAACTCACCCAGCGCGGTCACAAGATCTCGCTGCTCGAGCCCTTCTCCTTCACCGTAGGCCAGGGCGAAGCGGTCATGCGCGACAGCACTCGCAAAGTCAACTTCGCCGGCGCCGACCCCCGCTCCGACGGCGCCGCCATCCCCCAGGGCCCCCCCACCAAATAGCGTGCCCCATAGCCGAAAAAACTCGAAGTTGTTGGTCTGCTTGGCCTGCCGTGCCCGCTCCTGCCGTTGCCAGTTCTAGCTTCTAGGTAAGCCAAGGCTTCAGCCTTGGCCCCTCCAGCCAGAAAGGAAGCGGGCTTTAGCCCCCTGGGGTATGTTCTCTTTCACCCGCCACCGCTCTACCTTCTTGCCTTTGCCTCGGTAAGCTTGGCCCTCCCGTGCCCGCTCCTGCCGTTGCCAGTTCTGCTTCTAGGTAAGCCAAGGCTTCAGCCTTGGCCTCCTCCAGCCAGAAAGGAAGCGGGCTTTAGCCCCCTGGCGAAGACCCTCCGCATTTTGCCCGCGGGCGCCCCATGTTCGACGAGCGGACGTCAGTCCCTCGTCTCCTCTCAGCCCGCTTTACAGCCAAGCACCCGTCTCACCCCAGCGCTAAGCGCGGCCGTCCTCGCGCAGTCCGCCTACCACCACCGATCATTCGGCGCAGCTCCCTTCGAGTCCACGCCGCCGTGCTGCACGATCAAGGCCACCACATCTTTGTTGCCTTTCGTCCTCGCCCAATGCAGGGGCGTCGTGCCGTAATCAGTCTTCGCGTTCACGTTGGCTCCGTTTGCCAGCAGCAATTCCGCTATGTCCTCGCGGCCATAGTAAGCGGCGGCATGCAAAGGTGTACTGCCATTGTGGTTCCTGACATCGACGCTGGCCTTGTTGGCCAGCAGCAATTTCGCCATGTCCGTGTAGCCCTTCGCAGTCGCCCAGTACAAAGGAGTAACGCCGTCGCTGTCCTTAGCGTCGACCTTCGCCTTGTTGGCCAGCAGCAGTTCCGCCACGTCTTTGTAGTCCTTCACCGCCGCCCAGTGCAGAGCTGTCTCACCGTGCCGATCCGTGGAATTTACGTCCGCCTCGTTCGCGAGCAGCAATTGGGCGACGTCGATGTGGTTGTCGAGAACGGCCCAATACAGCGGTGTGCCCCCGTCCTTGCCTCGCGAGGAGGGATCCGCATGATGCACCAGCAGCAACTCCGCCACATCACGATGACCGTTCGCTGCTGCTGTGGTCAAGGGCGTATATCCGTCGTCGTCCCTGGCGTCGACATCGGCCTTGTTGTCCAACAGCAACGCCGCAATGTCCTTGTGCCCGCCGGCCGCAGCATAGTGCAGCGCCGTCCCGCCTTTTTTTCCTTTACTGAAAACCAGATTCGGATGCTCCCTCAGCAGCGCCTGCACCTTGGCCAGATCGCCCTTCCATGCCGCAACGATAAAATCGTGGCTTCCGGGCTGGCTCCTATGGCAGGAGGCGAGCCCGAGCATGACCAGCGCGACCAACGTCACCACCCCATGGCGCGGAATTGCGATGCGACGGATGTCTTTACATTCAAAGCGCATATCGAGGCCTGCCGAGATCAATCCAGACTATATGCCCTCCCTCGATCAGGGCTCCTGGAAATTCAATCGCGAGAAACTCACCCCAAAGCATGTCAAGCCCAAAAATTGCTAACTCAATGATTCCCAAGGCGATAGAGTTGACCACTGAGCTATGTCCAACCTGCTATCCTTAATAAAGAATGGAAAAATTTCAAAGGCCGCAAGGAACCCCGCTCGAAGGGACATTGTTCAAGACCAGGTCCGGACCTAAGCCACCTCGATAGAAGATTTTAGTATCTCCAGGGGAGGGGGTACCTTCCCGGTCTCGCTCTTAGAAAGGGTCCTGCCGGACGAGCCCACTGCGCGTGGGGCGGTCACTTCGTGACGCGTATTGGGCTTCGCGCGGACTTGCTCCCGATGGTCGCAAGCCGAATCTTGTGCCGACCATCGGGAGGTCCACGCGAAGCTCGGCACAAGTCACGAAGTGACCGCCCCGCGCGCAGTGGGCCGTCCGGCAGGACAGCATTAGAACCTGGCACCTCGAACCATGCCCGATGACTTCGCCCAACTCGTCAAGCAGCAGGCCGACATCGTCCGCATCATCGGCGACTACCTGAAGCTGCGTAAAACCGGCGCGCAGAACTACACCGGCCTCTGCCCCTTCCACAAGGAAAAGACTGGCAGCTTCTCGGTCAATCCAGTTGGCAGTTTCTACTACTGCTTCGGCTGCCACGAATCCGGCGACGTCTTCAAGTTTGTGATGAAAATGGAAGGGCTAAGCTTTCCTGAGGCGCTGCGGACAGTCGCTCAGAAAGCGGGCGTTCCGCTGCCGAAACGGGAGTTCAACTCGCCCGAGGAAGCTCGTGAAGCCGGCCTGCGCCGCCAGCTCCTCGACATCCACGAAGCCGCCACGCAGTACTTCGAGGCGCAACTGAAGTCGCCCGAAGCCGCCCGCGCCCGCGAGTACCTCACCAGCCGCGCCGCCTCCGCCGAAACCATCAAGACCTTCCGCATCGGCTACGCGCCCGACGACTTCAACCACATGCGCACCGCACTCGCGCCGCACTTTCCCGAAGAAGTCCTCCGCGCCAGCGGCCTCTTCTCTGCGAAAGATCAGTCCGACGGCTCGCCCGGCAGCATGTATGCTCGCTTCCGTAAGCGCATCACCTTCCCCATCGCCAACGAGGCCGGCAAGATCATCGCCTTCACTGCCCGCGCGCTCGACACCACCGACGACAAGGGCCGCGACGTCGCCAAGTACCTCAACTCGCCCGAATCGGCGCTCTACACCAAGGGCCACGTCCTCTTCAATCTCGACAAAGCCAAGTCCGAGATGCGCAAATCCGACTTCGTCATCCTCGTCGAGGGCCAGATGGACTGCATCTCCGTCTACATGGCCGGCATCCACAACGTCCTCGCCGTATCGGGCACGGCGTTTACTGAGACGCAGGTCCGTCTCCTCGGCCGCTTTACCAAGCGCGTCATCGTCAACTTCGATCCCGACACCGCCGGCGCCACCGCCACCGAGAAGTCCATCGCTCTGCTCACCGAAGAGGACTTCAACATCAAGGTCGTCTCGCTCGAAGGCGGCCTCGATCCCGACCGCTTCGTCCGCGAGCACGGCATCGCAGCCTACGGCGCGGCCCTGCGCGGAGCCAAGCGCTATTCGGATTACCTCATCGACCGCGCCCGCCAGCTCTTTCCCGCGCGCACTGCCGAAGCCAAGGTCAGCAGTGTCAATTTCCTGCTGCCGCACATCCGCCGCATGCCCAACGCGCTCCACCGCGGCGAGTTCATCAACGATGCCGCGCAAAAGCTGGGCATCGACTCCGCCCTCCTGCTGCAGGAGGTCAAACTCGCCGCAGCCCAGCGCACCGCATCCATCCCCGCCCACCGCTCCGAGCCCATCACAGAAACCGAGCGCATCCTGCTCCGCGCCCTCGTCCTGCCCGAATCCGACCCCGCGCGCATCATCGCCTCCACATCGCTCGCCGAACATCCCGAATGGATCGCAGAGCTCGCCACCGCCGACCTCCTCGACAGGCTCGCGAACACGCCCGCGCCGCCCAACCCGCTCGACGCAGCCACCACCGATGAGTCGCGCGCCCACCTCGCCCGCGCGCTCGCCGACGAGACCCACGCCCACCAGCCCAACGCAGCCCCGCTCACCGAGCAGGTCGAAGGCGCGCTCTATAACCTGGAGCATCGTCGCCTCGAACGCCGCCAGCGCGAACTCCGTTCCCAGATCGCCGAAGCCGACCGCCGCGGCGACCAGGAGATGCTCACCCAGCTCATCGCCGAAAAACTCGCCATCGATCGCAAACTCCGCAACCACTAGCAGTTCATCCGCAACCACCATCAGTTCTTTAGAATGGAGGAAGATAGCACAAGAGGAGAAGCGGTATCGATAGCCAAACCAAGCGCCGTCTTTTGATCGGCTTCGCGATGAATTGGGTTGGCAAGGTCGCCAACACCGTCGTCCAGCTCATCCAGGTCCCGCTCTATTTCCACTTCTGGGCGGTCCCGGTCTACGGCGACTGGCTCATCGTCACCGCCATCCCCACGCAGCTTAGCTTCTCCAGCGTCGGCTTCGGTAACGTTGCCTCCACCGAAATGACCATGCTGTACGCCGCTGGCGACCACGAGGGCGCCATCCGCGTCTTCCAGAGCTGCTGGTGGCTCATCGCATTTATCTGCGGCGCCATCGGAATCCTGCTCGTGCCCGTGCTCTACTTCCTGCCCATCGCCGACCTGCTCAACATCCACTCCATCAGTCCATCCGACACCAAGTGGATCATCTTCTACCTCGGTCTCTCCGTACTGCTCAGCCAGTTGGAGCAGTTGATGGGCGCAGCTTACACCTGCGTCGCGCGCTACGCCTACGGCTCCCTCATCAAGTGCATACTCTCGCTCGCCGCGTTCGCCGCCACCATGGCTCCCGTCGTGCTCGGCCACGGCCCGCGCACTGCCGCGCTGGTCTATGCCATCGCCAACAGTATCGGAACTGTTATCTTCGGCCTGTTCGTGCGCCACGACCTGCCCTGGATCGAGTTCGGATGGAAGCACGCCCGCTTCTCCGTCATTCGCCGCCTTGCCGCGCCCTCCTTCGCCTTCATGGGCTTCTCGCTGGGCAACGCCTTCAACATGCAGGGAACCCTGATGGCCGTTGGCTACGCGCTCGGTCCGGTCGAGGTGGCCATCTTCGCCAGCGCGCGCACCGTTTCGCGCGTCGCGCTGCAGATGGTGCAGATGGTCAACAACACGGTGTGGCCGGAGCTGTCACTGGCCTACGGCGCGAAGAACTATGATCTGCTGCGCTCCCTGCATCGGCGCGCCTGCCAGACCGCTCTCATCCTCGCCCTCGTCATCGTCGTCGGCATGATGACGCTAGGCCCATGGTTCCTCACTCACTGGACCGGAGGCCACGTTCCGCCCAGCCGTCCTCTGCTGGGAATCCTGTTACTCGGCGTCGTCATCTACGCGCTCTGGTCCACCAGCTCCACGCTCGCCACGGCCACCAATCTGCACCAGAGGCTCGCCGCCTGGTACCTCGTCGGCACCGGCGTCACCGTCCTCTTCACCTATGTGCTGGCGCGCGCCTACGGCATCTACGGAGCCGCCGCATCGCTCATCATCTCCGAAGTCATCATGAACTTCTACGTCCTGCCCGCCTCGCTGCGTATCGCGCACGACACCATGCCCGCGTTCCTCGCCAGCCTGCTGCATTACCCGCAGTCGCTGACGCCGGCCAACCTGCTCGCGCGCCTCGGCCGGTCCAAGCCCACGCTCGAGGCCGAGTGACGCGCATGAAAGTCAGCCAGGCCGTCTTCGGCGTCTTCCACCACTTCGAGCTTGCACGCGAGCTCGACCGCCGCGGCCATCTCCAAATGGTCTACTCCACCTGGCCCTGGGCGCGCCTCAAGCGCGAAGGCTTGCCCCACAGCAAGGTCCAGACCTTCCCCTGGATGCACACCGCGGAGACGCTGCTGAGCCGCGCGGGCCTGCTTCCGCGCTGGCTTGGCGACGAACTCGGCTACCGCACCGCCCTCAGCTTCGACGATTGGACCGCGCGCCGCATCGGAGCCGTCAGCAAAACCAACGACATCGACGCCCTCATCGGCATCTCCGGAGCCGCGCTCAAGACCGGTCGCCTGCTCCAGCAGCGGGGCGGCGTGTTCGTCTGCGATCGCGGATCGACGCATCAACGCTACCAGGCCAACATCGTGGCAGACGAGTTCCGCCGCTGGGGACTCGCCGCGCCGCATGACGACACCCGCGACACCGTGCGCGAGGAGGAGATCTACGCGGTGGCCGACGCCATCACCGTGCCGTCCTCCTTTGCGCGCCGCTCGTTCCTCGAGCAGGGCGTGGCCGCCGGGAAGCTGCACACCATCCCGTACGGCGTGCGCCTGGAGACCTTCACCAAGGTCGCCGACCCGCCCTCTGGCCAAAATGGGGACGACGCCTTCAACGTCCTCTTCGCCGGATCCGTCTCCCTGCGCAAAGGCGTGCCCTACCTGCTCCAGGCGTTCGCGCAGGTGAAGCATCCCCACAAGCGGCTGCGGCTCGCCGGCACAATCGCGCCCGAGATCAAGCAACTACTCGACCGCCTGCCGCAGCAGGATGTCGAGTTCCTCGGCCCCGTTCCCCAGGCGCAGCTGCCGAAGAGAATGAGCGAGAGCCATGTGCTGGTGCTGCCGTCGGTCGAAGACGGCTTCGGCCTGGTGCTGTCCCAGGCGCTGGCGTGCGGCTGCCCCGTCATCGCCAGCACCAACACCGGCGGCGACGACCTGATCACCGACGGCAGGGAGGGCTATATCGTTCCGGTGCGGGATGTTACAGCGCTCGCCGACCGGATGACGCGTCTCGCCGACGACCGCGACCTGCAGCGCCGGATGAGCGAAGCCGCCCTCGCCCGAGTCGCCCACCTCGGCGGCTGGGCCCACTACGGCGACCTGTGGGAGAGCCTGCTGCTGCAGCTGGTTGGCCAGTGAGCCCAGCCATCAGCGTTTTATAATAATAAACGTTATAATTCACTACGAACTTCATATCAATATACGTTATAATCTGATTGGAGGTTCGTCATGGCTGCAACCGCGAAAATTCTCACCATTGGCAGTTCGTCCGGCATTGTTCTTACCAAAGACGTGATGGCAAAGCTCAAGGTTAAAAAGGGTGACCTGCTCTATATCTCCGAGACTGCCAACGGAATAGAGCTGTCCCCCTACGATCAGGAATTCGCCGAGCAGATGAAAGCCGCCGAGTACGTGATGAACAAACACCGCGATGTTCTGCGAATGCTGGCCGAATAAGTGGATGAGCCAATTTGGATCTTGAAGCGCGCTGCGCTCTCGATGCACAGTCAGCAGTTGGCCTTGCACGGCGGTTCCGAGGGAATTCGGGACGAGACGCTGCTCGATTCAGCGTTGGCTAAGCCGCAGAACGTATTCGCGTACGAGGAGGGCGTCAATCTCTTCCGGCTGGCTGCGTCCTATGCCTTTGGCATCGCCCGCAACCATGCGTTTGTGGATGGAAACAAGCGGACGGCGCTGGCTGTGTCCGCCGTTTTCCTGGTACGAAATGGCTGGGATATCGAGGCCTCCAAGGAGGAGCTCTACCTGACGTTTCTGCACCTCGCTGACGGGTCGCTGGGCGAGCAGGAGCTGGCCGCATGGCTGGCTGCCCACTCCGTCCAACTTTGAGTCTTTTTCTACCCCAAATGCGTCCAATAACCGTGGTATCCTAGTATCCGCTGGGGACGTGCGCCTTTGAATGCCCTGACTTGCCTATACGGCTATCGGGCTTGCCACCGCGGTCGACACCGCATCCTATCCCCGCCGATCACGAAACAACCAAGGGAACAGTCCGCCTGTACCTCTGGCGGGACCCACCAAAAATTTTGAGCAGGAGCGCGCATAGCCGTGGCTGAAGAAATCGACAAGTACGCAGAAGAAGATCACGATTTAGACAAACTCATCGACACCGGAAAAGAGAAGGGCTACCTCACCTTTGGTGAGGTGAACGACCTGCTCCCTGGCGACATCACCTCGCCCGACGAGCTCGATGACCTGATGACCACCATCAACACCCAGGGCATCGACGTCCTCTCCGGCGAAGGCCGCGGCGAGCGCGACAAGTACGAGCCTGAGGCCGGCGAAGAGTCCGACGACGTCGAGCTCGACCTCTCGCCCGGAACCCTGGAAAAGACCAACGACCCCGTGCGCATGTACCTGCGCGAGATGGGCACCGTGCCGCTGTTGACGCGCGAGGGCGAAGTCGAAATCGCCAAGCGCATCGAGCGTGGGCAGAACCGCGTGATGAAGGCCATCTCGCGTTCGCCGATCGTCATTCGCGAGATCGTCGGCCTCGGCGAAGACCTGCGTCGCGGCGTGCGCAACATCAAGGAAGTGGTCACCTTCGACGAAGAAGAGCTGACCGAAGAGATTCTGCAGCACCGCGTGCGCGCGACGGTCGGCCGCATCGACGTCATCGTCAAGCACCAGAAGAAGCTGCAGGTGCTCGAAGAAAAACTCGCCGCGCCCACCGGCAAGGACGCCAAGGCCAAGGCGCGCGACACGCGCAAGCACCGTTGGCTTATCGGCCGCGAACACGTGTACGTCAACCGCATCATCCGCGAGCTGAAGTACACCAACTCGGAAAAGAAGCGGCTGCTCGACAAGGTCAACAAGACCGTCGACGCGATGCGCACGCTGGAACGCCAGATCAAGTCGCTCGACGTCAAGTTCGAGAACTCCAAGTCCGAAGAGCTGCGCAAGGAGTATCGCCGCCAGCAGAAGAACTGCCGCACGGATCTCGAGCGCATCGAAGCGGATGCCGGGATTGCCATCGCCGACCTGAAGCGCACCCAGCGCGAGATGATCCAGGGCGACATGGACGCGGAGCGAGCCAAGCGTGAGCTGATCGAGGCCAACCTTCGCCTCGTCGTGTCGATCGCGAAGAAGTACACCAACCGCGGACTGCAGTTCCTCGACCTGATTCAGGAAGGCAACATCGGCCTGATGAAGGCGGTCGACAAGTTCGAGTACCGCCGCGGTTACAAATTCTCGACCTACGCAACGTGGTGGATTCGCCAGGCCATTACCCGCGCCATCGCGGACCAGGCCAGGACGATCCGTATCCCGGTGCACATGATCGAGACGATCAACAAGCTCATCCGCACCTCGCGTCAACTGGTGCAGGAACTGGGCCGCGAAGCGTCGTCGGAAGAGATCGCCAAGCGCATGGACATCCCGGTTGCGAAGGTGCGCAAGGTGCTCAAAATCGCGCAGGAACCCATCTCGCTGGAAACGCCCATCGGCGAAGAGGAAGACTCGCATCTTGGCGACTTCATCGAAGACCGCATGGCCGTATCGCCCGCCGATGCCGTGATCGCGGTCAACTTGAAGGAGTATACGTCGCAGGTGCTTCGGACTTTGACTCCTAGAGAAGAGCGCGTCATCAAGATGCGTTTCGGCCTCGAAGATGGCTCCGAACACACGCTTGAAGAGGTTGGCCAGTCGTTTCAAGTCACCCGCGAGCGCATCCGCCAGATCGAAGCCAAGGCCTTGCGCAAGCTGCGTCACCCCAGCCGCTCGCGCAAACTGAAGGCCTTCGTCGACGGCGTCAAAGACGCGTAACGGAAGTAGTTACAAAGCAGATAGGCCGAATTGACTGAAGTTACAAATCAAGCCAGCCCTCCCCGGGGCTGGCTTTTTCGTTCCCGGTCGCTATCGCAAAGCGGCCGCTATCGCAGCAGCGGAATGTACGCAGCAGTCCTCTGGCGGTAGGCGCGGAACTCCTCGCCGAAGCGGTCTGCCAGCAGCCGATCCTCAATGCGAACCCGAATCTCGGTGCCCGCGAGGAAGAGTAGAAGCGCAATGGCGAAGAACATTGGCGGCGCGGCGATGAATGCGATGCCCAGCAGCAGGCACAGCATCGACGCATAGATGGGATGGCGAACGATGCGATACGGCCCGCTGCGTACCAGTTGATGGTCCGCGTCCAGCGCGGCCTCGAAGCGCAGATAACGTCCCAGCGACCGCGTGCTGGTCCACGAAAGCACGCTCGCGAGCACCAGGAAAAGCGTGGCCAGCGCGAGCCGCCAGCCCGGAAACGTCGTCATTCTGAGACCGCCCGCCCCGGCGACGGCATACGCGACGACCTCCAGAATCAAACCCCATCGCCACTTTGGATTACGGGTCTGCGGAGCGGTGCGGCTCCAGCCTCGCAGCGGAAACGGCAAGAACCACACCACGGTTCCCGTGACGAGAATCATAAGTGCGTAAGCCGAGGTGCGGTCCATCGGTTCTCTCCCCGCCGCGCTATTGCCACGCCACTACGCTTTCGGCGGCGTGCTCGAACTCGATGTACGGTCCCTCGGCTCCGGTCTGCACGGTCACCGCAGCGCCATTCACGGTCACGTCCGCCACCACGCCGAAGCGCCAGCGGACAGTGACCCGCGCCGCGCTGCCGGAGATCTTCAGCGTCCGGCGCGCGCGCACGATCGTGCGCCCCTCGAAGTCTGTCAGCTTCGTCTCCGCCGGCCCGTTCCCGATCACCTCGTAGACGCGCCGCTCGTCCAGCGACTTCACCGCCGTGTTGCCGCTCTCCTTCTGCGGCACCAGCGTCATGACGTCCTCGGGAATCTTCGGCACGACTGCGCCCGCGCGCACCCATAGTGGCAGCACATCCGCAGGCGCATCGGCGGCGACTACCGTCCCACCGGCGACCGCCTTGCCCGTCCAGTAATCCACCCACTCACCCGCGGGCAGATACACCGGCCGTTGCGTGCCCTCGTCGATCACCGGAGCCACGAGAAAATCAGGCCCGAAGAGATACTCATCCCTGGCCGTGCGCGCGCGCGGATCGTCCTGGTAGTTCAATACCAAAGCTCGCATCAGGGGCATGCCGGTCTTCGCCGCCTCCTGCGCCGCGGCGTAGCGGTACGGAAACAGGCTCATGTGCAGCACCGCGTATTTGCGATAGATATCCAGCGCTTCGTGCCCGCCGTTCTTGTCGTTGGAATCAAAATTCCACGGGCTGATGTTCTTCGAACTCATCACCTCCATCAGCGGCGAGAACGCTGCGTATTCCGTCCACCGCTCCAGCAGTCGCCCATTCGGTGTGTCCGCCACGCCTTCGTATCCGCCCAGGTCCGCGGCCCATAGCGGCATGCCGCTCAGCCCCGCGCCGAGGCCCGCCGTCACCACCGTCGGTAGGCCGTTCAGAGGCGAGAAGCTCGCCTCGTTGTCGCCGCCCCACAGGAAGCCCAGGCCGTTCGCGCCCACCGTCACGCTGCGCGCCAGCAGCACACCATTACCCTGCAGGTCCTTCTGGATCAGCTCCTCCATCGCATTGTTGTAGAGCACCGAATAGCGATTGCGCATCACGCGTGCGTCGGTGCCGTCGGAGAACTTCACGTTGCCGAAGAAGTTGCCCTCGCCGTCGTCGTCCTTGAAGCCGTCTGCGCCGGCCGCAATCGCCTGGCGCACCTGGTCCTGCCACCACTGCTTCGCCTTCGGATAGGTGAAGTCGATCAGCGAACCTTCGCCCTTCCACCAGCGGCCCACGTACGGGCTGCCGTTCTGGTTGCGCACAAAAAGATTCTGGTCTGCAGCAAACTGGTAATTCTCGGCCAGCGGCGCAATCTTGCCCGCGAAGCCTGGCTCCTTGGGCGGATCGGACTTGGAATTAATCCAGGGAGTGTGCCAGAGGACGAGCTTGTAGCCCTGCGCGTGAATGTATTTCACCATAGCCGGCGCATCGTCGAACTGCTGCGGATTGAATTTGTAATCGTTATAGGTCGCTGACCACGGCGAGTCGATCAGGATCACGCTCGCCGGAAGCCCGAGCTCGCGGTTCTGGTCGACATCCTCCTTTACCTGGGCCTGGTTCTGGTGGTAGTCGCGCGCCTTCCATGGCGCAAACGCCCAGTACGGCGGCACAATTGCGCGCCCAGCCTGGGCTGTAAACCTCTCCAGGATCGACGGAAAATCCGGCCCGGTAAACAGCACGATCCGCAGCTTCGCCGCAGCCACATCGACGACAATCTCGTCGCGATCGGTCGCGTTCAGGTCGAAGGTCGCCTCGCCCGTCGTGTCCAGCCACAGGCCATAACCGGTGGTGCTCATGAAGAAGGGGATCGGCTTGTAGCTCGACGTGCCCTTCACGCCCGCGTTGTCGGTGGAGAGATTCTTCACCACCGTGTGCGCGTGGTCCAGCGCATCGAAGCGCTCACCCATGCCGAAGTAGCTGGCCGCGTCGCGCACATAGAAGCGCCAGTAGCCAACCTCCCACGCGATGCTGGTAATCTCCACCACGCCCGGCGCAATCTGGCGCAGATGAATCTTGTCTGTCGTCACCGGATCGCCGTTGAAGTCGAAATCGCGCACCAGCAACTGCGCACCCGCGTTTCCGGGCACGGTGTACGCAACTGTGTCGGCGTCGCGCTTCACCAGGCCATCCACTGGGAGCTCAGGCGCGCGCACTACTCGCGTGGCTCCGGGCAGTTCCTCCACATCCTGCGCTGCCGCGGCTCCCGCACCCAGCGCTACACCCAGTGCAACCGCTATCATCCCCTTACCCAGCATCCACGTCCCTCCGGCTGAAGCGAAACGAGCAACTCCCACAATAGCTGAAACCCTTCCCACAATCCCGTCGCAATCGGTTGCCGATAAAATGCAGTCCATGAATGTGGCTGAAAACCTGATCATCCGGGGTGAATCCGCTGAAGACATTGCGGCGATCCGTTTCGTCAATCAGCAGGCCTTTGGCCGGCAGGACGAAGCCGACCTGGTCGACAGTCTGCGCAGCCACGAAGCTGTGCTTGGCTCCTTCGTTGCAGCACTCGAACATCAGATCGTCGGGCACATCCTCTTCAGCAGGATGTCAATTGAGACCGCGAGCAATCCCGTTCCTGCCGTGGCACTGGCACCGGTGGCCGTACTGCCGCGGCATCAGCGCGCCGGCATCGGCGCCCAGCTAATTCGACATGGCTTGCAGTCCTTGCGCGACGACGGCGAGCGCATTGTCCTGGTGCTCGGAGAGACAGAGTACTACGCCCGCTTCGGCTTCTCCGCGGAGATGGCCCGCAGCCTTGCCACGCCATTTCCGCCGGCGGCCTATATGGCGCTTGAGCTTATCCCGGGAGCACTGAACGGCGTTCGCGGCCGGGTCATATACCCGGGCGCGTTCGGGCTCTAAGCGCAACTACATTCGCCGAACGATTTTGAGCAGCAAAAAGGGCCCCATCATGGGACCCTTTTTCGTCGTTCCGTGAATCAGAATCGATCTCCCACCGCGCCCGAAGGCAGCTTAGGAGGCCGACTGATGCTTCACCGCTGCCGCGTAGCCGTTCTCGAAGGCTGAGCGGTATGCAGTCTGTGCATCTGCGCCTTTGACTGGCGGGTGCTGGTACAGGTGCGAGCTCTTGGCGTCGATCTTGCGCTTTGCCAGTGTGTCCAGCTTCGCTGCCTCGATACCGTCCCGGAAGCCCTGCTGCGCCTGCTCCGTCCCAGTAGGTGGAGTGTTCCAGTCCTGGGTCGCGCTGTTGTTTGATTGTGCTGCCTGGGCAAGCGTGATAAAGGGAACGCTGCTCATAATCGCCACTGCAATCAGTGGTGTTGCGATACGGGTTAACTTGCTCATGGTGTCCTCAAATTGCTTAAAAGCTCTTCTGAGCTCTAAGCCAAAGGAAGCGTACACCCGCAGAGCGCACTTTGACAATGCCGTTCGTCACATTAATCAGTTTTTGTTACATGAATCGAATTTGTAACCATTCCAGGCAACCTTTGCCGGTTTGGCCCCGTATTTGCTGGCCCCCGCGAGTTCGGCCCTGCGCGCCCGGGCAGGCCTACATGTTGGTCGCTCCGGATCGCATCGACTCGTTAAAGGCCGGCTTGATCGACTCCAGCGTCTGCGCCAGCAAGGCCTCGTGCGCATGACGATGCTCCATCAGCTTCGCGCTGGCCGCGAAATACTCGGCATCGGCGTCCGGCTGGAGCAAACCCTCTTCTGTCAATGTTTTGGCCGCCGCACGCAGCTCGTCGACGGACGTATCCAGATACTGCGCGTCGCGCGGATCCAGCATCCAAACCGGCTCGCCGCCGCCCAGAACGCCCGAAAGCCAGTACGCCTTGGTCGCCAGAAACGCTTTGCGCTGATCCGCAGTGGTGTCGTTGAAGATGAACTTCTTCTGCTTGGCGCTGTAGTACCGTGTCGTCAAAGGCACGGGCTGGCGGTTACCACTCTTCACCAGCTCCAACTGGCCCTGGTCCATGGTCTTGCGCACGGCGTTGTAGATAAAGCTCTCCGCGAAGGGCTGCTCCGGCGCGGGAACCACGTCGCGAAAGGTGACTGTCATCGATGCGGCGATCTTCGCATGCAGCACACTCTCTCCACCGTCTTCCAGCCGCACTTCGCCGTGCACCAGCGAGGTGTCCGCGCCCGAGGTCGACTCGTGGAAGGGCCAGCCAAATTTGCCAAAGCTCAGCGGCAGCCCGTGCAGCGTCACATAACAATCGGGTCGAGGATTCTTCAGGCGCTTGGCCGATTCCGCCAGGTACGACTTCACGCCGTCCATCAAATCGGCGCGGCCAAACTCAAAACCCTCGCTCAGCTCCAGCAGCTCCGTCTTCGCGGGGTCTGCCGCGAGCGCAATCGTAAACTTCGTGGTCGCTCCGCCGGAGTACTTCTCCCCCGCTTCGCTCGCAACCACCACCAGCCCATTGGCCTTCGCCACCGCTGCTACCTGTATCGCCAAAACTTCACTCATCATGCCTGCTTACCCTCATCTTCCTGTTGTGCTGCTCGCATCATCCATTCTACGGAACCCGCGGGCGTCGTATCGACCAAGGCTCTGCCATTATTGTGGTAACCTCCTTCTCTTCTTGATGTTGCGCCGGTTAAGCTCCATTGACCCAATGGATGAGAGGGTAGCCCACCACCAACATTCGCTGGTCCGATGAAGCCAGCGGCCGTACGCGATTACTGCGTCAATTGACGGACGCATCGTCCGTCCTGCCTGCTGACAGCCACACTTAGATCGATTTCGAACACATATCTCGCTGACAGGCTGCCGTTGCTAAATGAGCGGGTGCTGGTGAGAACAAGGCTCCCCAATTGGTCTGCTGCAACGTCTATAGCGTGACATCAAAAATTGCCCATCTCCCAAACAGCACCAGTGATGATATGGGTGACGAAAATGCTCTGGAAGAAAAAAGCAGCACGCAAACTGTTGTTCCTTGCGCTTAGCTGCTTGGCTGGTCTCGGTCCTGTGAGCGCACAATCAGCTTTGGCACCTGTTGCCGGTGATTACCAAGGAACCTTGGGACCACTCCCGCTTCACGTCAGACTTCATGTGCGCTCAAGCACTTCAGCCGCTTTGACCGGAACTCTGGACAGCATTGACCAGGAAGATTTTGGAATTCCTTGTGCTGAATTCGTTCTGTCAGGAACTCAGTTCAGCTTTAAATCGCCTTCAGACAGCGGCAACTACAAAGGCGAGATCAGCGCCGATGGAAATACGATCACCGGCAACTGGACTCAGCCGGGTTACTCTACTCCCCTGGTATTCACGCGGATAGTGCAGGCGGCAAATAGCGTCACCGCGAAGTCAGCGTCCCTGGGCCATTCTCACTGGGTGCATCTGGGCCCTGGTCGAAAGCTCGTCTATGCAACAACACCTCAAGGGGACCGTATCCCAGATTTCTCCAGCGCCGGCTTTCGCGGAGGCGGTGTAGCGTTGCCGTACGTTGCGGCACGCGTGAGAGTATCGCCTGAAAGCGGGGCAGACGACACACCGGCGATCCAGGCAGCGTTGGACCAGGTTGCGAAGCTCGCCCCCGACGCTCATGGCATTCGCGGAGCTGTCCAGTTGCTTCCCGGCACTTTCCATCTGAAGGGAACGCTTCACCTGAACGCTTCCGGTGTGGTGCTTCGTGGCGCGGGTTCTAACGGGCTAAATGTGACTGCACTCGAAATGACAGGCGATCCGCACCTCGCGATGGAGATCAAGGGGGAGTTCCAGAAGCACGGATTGGGACCGAACACCGCTCTCACGGATTCCTATCTGCCGGCAGGTGCCACGTTAATTCATGTGGCGAATGCAACAGATATTCATCCTGGAGACACGCTTCAGATTGTGAAGCCGGTCACGCCGCAATGGGTCCACTTCATGGGGATGGACCAACTTGTGCGCGATGGCAAGCCCGAGAAGTGGGTACAAAACGATATCCGCGTCTTCCGCAAGGTTGCGTCCGTCACGGGAAACGCGGTCGTGCTGGAAGTCCCGTTGACCGACTCCTTCGATTCACATTTTTACGACGCCGATCAGCCCACGGTGACACGTGTTGCGATCACCGGGCAAATTGCTGAAACAGGGGTCGAGAACCTGCGGATCGTGGCTCCGAACCGGAGCATCGATTACCACCAGGATGGGAGGTTCGACGGCATTGCGATGGATAACATCGTCGATTCCTGGCTGCGCGGGCTGGCGTTCGTAGACATCACCAACTCGGTCTCCATCGGTCAATACGCAAAGCGGCTAACAGTCGTACACGTAGATGTGCGGCAGGATGACACAGTGACAAGCCACGCGCAGCCGTTTGACTTTTCCGTGGCCGGGTCACAGATTTTGCTCGATCGGTGCAGCGGCAGCGGGGACCGGGTCACCTACGTCGCCACCCAGGCCCGCTCTGAGGGACCGGTGGTCGTGTTGCATTGCCGATTCATAGGCGGCGGCCAAATCGAGGGCCACCAGCGCTGGTCCACGGGCCTGCTGGTAGATAGCTGTGAGGTGCCAGGAGGACATATCAACCTCAGGAACCGCGGCATTATGGGGTCAGGACATGGTTGGGCAAATGGATGGTCAGTGCTATGGAACGACGAGGCCATTGCTTTTCTCGTGCAGAATCCGCCAGGGGATATGAACTGGGCAATCGGCGATGAGGGGGCACAGGCGGCCACGACGATGCCGGGCTCAACCGATGAGATACCATTGCCGCGCGGAGTGATCGAATCTGCGGACCAGCACGTTGAACCGAAGAGTCTTTATCTGGCACAGTTGCGGGAACGTAAAGGGGCTGCGGCCGTAAAAGCTATCGGTTATCGCGCTGAGCCGAATCGATAATCTGTTTCCATCCTCAAAGTCGATAGCGACAAAAAGAGATATTCGCCGAGCAGGAATTCCACAATTCCGGGCAACTGGGTTGTGTCAACGGTTCACCTCAGGGCTTAGCGTGAACTCAGAAGGCGAACTGCACGAAATACCGCGTCATCGGAAGCTCCATTTGGCTCCGCATCAAGCTGATTCATCACCGCGTGTTTTAGCGGGCGACCAGGGTGACTGGCCCAAGCAGACCTGAGGTTGCAGGCGGAGCAGCTGTCCGCGCTGCGGCGGTCGGAGCCTGTGGAGAAGCGCCTGCACCGGCTGCGCCAGGAGCGCCCGCGCCTTGCCTCCTTCGCTGACCACCCGCCCCGCCAGCAGCACCGCCTGCGCCCGCTGGAGGAGCCGTCGCCAAGCCAACCGCAGGAGCGGCCGGAGCCGCAGCAGGTGGAGGCCCGCCGCCCGGCCCGCGTCCCGCAGGCGTCGCGTTCACAACAATCTCCAGATCGTTCGTGCCTTTCCTCAGCGCGCTGGTCACGTCCCAGCGATAGGGCTGCCACGCGCGTTCGCCGACGTCCTTGCCGTTCAGGGTCACCCTGGCGTAGTCGTGCACATCGCCGATCTCGAGGTAGACGTGCTTGCCCCTGGGCGTGGCGGCCACGGTGAATTGCCGCTTGTACGTCGCCGGCCCGGCAAATCCGGTGGTGCCCAGCGCCTCCCACGGCTTCAACTCCGTCGCCGAGTCCTTGCCATTCAGCGCCACCGACCAGTCGCCATCCAGCGTGGCCATCGTGTCGCCTGCACCGCCGAAACTCGGCTCAACTGTCCCGGCCATGTCCTTCGGCAACGGTCCAACCACAATCACCTTTGCTTCATACGGGGCGAGCGCGAGCGGAATCGTGACCCCGTCTGAGCCGTACGCGGGGCCACTCATCAGGTGAATCTCGCCCGTGCCGAGATCCCAATCCTGCACCGCCCCGCGGCCCTGCAACGTGACACTGCGCGTCTCCGCCTTATCGCTCTCGTTGAAGAAGAAGTACATGTCGCCGTCGGTCCACCGCCGATGCGTGTAGGTCAGCCGCTTGAACTCCGCGTCCAGCTTCACGTCCGGCCTGGGCAGCGCTGCCAGCACTGCCGGCGTGATGTCGCCCGAGGATTCGATCAACGTGGCGAAGCTCAGGTCCGGCTTCTCCTTCGCGTCCATAAACGTCTTGTCGAGAATCAGGCTCGGCGTCTTGCCGACGAAGATCACCTTGCCGCCTTCCTTGGCGAACTCGCGCAGGCGGGCTAAGCCTGTTCTCGAAATCACCGTCATCGACGGCAGCACGATGGCCTTGTACGTTTGCCCGCTAAGGTTGGTGAAGCCGCCGTTCTCCAGCTTCGCGACGGAGGTCAGCGACTGCTCGTCGAAGTAGTCCCAGTCCACCTGGTGCTCGAAGAGTTGCCAGCCCAGCTTGGTGGTGCTGCGGTCGGCCTCGGTGGCCGCGTCGCCACCCATCCATATGCTGTTGCCCGGATGGTAGAGGCCAACCTGCGCGGCGGGCCGGCCAATCGCCATCAGGTAGCCGCCGCGATTGGTGTACCACGCGATCATCTTCGCCTCAGGGGGAGCGGGTGGCGGCGTTGCACTCGCATCCGCAGTGGCCGGACCGAAGTTCCCGCGCAGCACCGGGACGCGAATCTCCAGCGCGTTTACTCCGCGGACGAGTTGGAAGTCGAGCTGGTACTTGCCGTCGATGCCTACGCCGCCTCCTTCCTCCGCCCACACCTTGGGCTTGCCAAACAGGTGCGCGTCCGAGCTCGCGAGCTTGGGGAAGTTGTTGTTGATGTTCCACGTGCCATCCGGTGTATGCACCGCGCTGGGATCAACTGGCTCAGGTTATCGATGCCCGGAACCTGCACATAGCGCTCATCGCGGAAGTAGTCGCCCTCGCTGTGCTCCAGCGCGAGCATGGTCTCCTCGTGATTCAGGTGGACCAGGTACTCGACGTTGTGCGCTTTGGCCCAGTTCGCCTGCTCGCCGAAGAAGGTGTTCTGGAAGATGCCGCTCCACACATCGTAGTAGTCGGCGCGCGCTAGGGAGACTCTGCACAAGTTCTGCATCCACAGCCTGATTAATTAATCTGATAGCTATCAGGCGAGGTGCGGATGAAGCAGCAG
>Ga0302314_10004643_pt1 | contig 25196 bp, 20 predicted proteins | sample III_Palsa_N2_3_FD_200533 | JGI IMG/M metagenome (GOLD analysis project Ga0302314, IMG submission 200533) | Peat permafrost microbial communities from Stordalen Mire near Abisko, Sweden - III_Palsa_N2_3 | ecosystem: Environmental > Terrestrial > Soil > Palsa > Peat permafrost | place: Sweden... | reverse complement strand
CCCGATCTCCAAAAGGCAAGAATACTCTTCGAACAGTGAGGATCGGGAGTTGACATACCCCGCCCGGTCTGGCTCCCTTGGGCCGACTGGGGGACGAGGGAGGCCGACTCCGACCCCACAGCAAAACCCCGCCACCCACCCACCGCAACACGCCCGACCAGGCCCTTTCCCCTCGGAGCCCGGCCCGCCGGAGGCCTGCGGTTCGCCGTAAACCGCAACGGCTCCACCCACCGTGCCCACCGCACCCACCGCGCCTCAACCAAACGTTCCGAACCCCAAGCAGGCCTACCCCCGGGTCACGGCCCACTTACGCAAGGTCTCGATCCGGTTCTTCAGCTCGGCGGCCGAAGCCTGGGCCTGGGGCGGGCCGCCGCAGCTCTTGCGCAGGTCGGCGTGGATGACCCCGTGCGGCAGGCCGGTCTGGTGGTGCCAGGCGCCGACCAGGTTGTTCAGCTCCCGGCGCAGTTCCAGCAACTGCTGGTGGCTGACCACCGGCCGGTCCTCGGCGGGTGTGCCCACCTGGGCGCCCGCTCCCCCGCGCCGTTGGCGGGACAGCTGCCGACTCTGGCGCTTCTGCAGCAGCAGCCGGACCTGGTCGGGTTCGAGCAGGCCGGGGATGCCGATGAAGTCGGCCTCCTCCGCGCTGCCCGACTCCGCCGCGATGCCGAACTCGCCGCCGTCGAACAAGACCCGGTCGAAGCTGGCCTCGGACTCCAGGGCCTGGAAGGTGAACTCGTCGGAGAGCGGCTCGTCCTTGGTCGAGTTGGCGTCGGCGAGCAGGTCCTCTTCCTCGGACCACAGGTCGTCCTCGCCGCGCCGCTTGCGGTCCAGGACGTGGTCGCGTTCGAGTTCGAGCTCGTGCGCGAACTGCACCAGCGAGGGCACCGAGGGCAGGAAGATCGAGGCGGTCTCGCCGCGCCGCCGGGCCCGGACGAAGCGGCCGACCGCCTGGGCGAAGAAGAGCGGGGTGGAGATCGAGGTGGCGTAGACGCCGACGGCCAGCCGCGGCACGTCCACCCCCTCGGACACCATCCGGACCGCGACCATCCACTTCTTCTCCGACTCGGCGAAGTCGTCGATCCGCTTGGAGGCCTTCGGGTCGTCGGAGAGCACCACGGTCGGGGCGGTCCCGGTCAGCTCGCGCAGGATCTTGGCGTAGGCACGGGCCGCGTTGTGGTCGGTGGCGATGACCAGGCCGCCGGCGTCCGGGATGGCGCGGCGCACCTCGCTCAGCCGCCGGTCGGCGGCGCGCAGCACGGTGCCGATCCAGTTGCCGGCCGGGTCCAGCGCGGTGCGCCAGGCCTGGCTGATCGCGTCCTGGGTCATCGGCTCACCGAGGCTGGCCGCGATCTCGTCCCCGGACTTGGTGCGCCAGCGCATCTCCCCGGCGTAGGACATGAAGATCACCGGGCGCACGACGCCGTCGCCCAGCGCGGCCCCGTAGCCGTAGGTGTAGTCGGCCTGCGAGTGCCGGATCCCCTCGGCGTTCGGGACGTAGGTCACGAACGGGATCTGCGAGGTGTCGGAGCGGAACGGCGTGCCGGTCAGCGCGAGTCGCCGGGCGGCCGGTTCGAAGGCCTCGCTGACCGCGTCGCCCCAGGACAGCGCGTCGCCCGCGTGGTGGATCTCGTCCAGGATGACCAGGGTTCGCCGGTTCTCCACCCGCCGCCGGTGCAGCATCGGGTGGGCCGCGACGCCCGCGTAGGTGACCGCGATCCCGGTGTAGTCACGGGAGGTGCCGCCGGAGGCGCCGGAGTAGGTCGGGTCGATCCCTATCCCGACCTTGCGCGCGGCCTCCGACCACTGGTGCTTGAGGTGCTCGGTCGGCGCCACGACGGTCACCTGCTGGATCAGGTGACGGTCCAACAGCTCGGTGGCGATGCGCAGGGCGAAGGTGGTCTTGCCGGCGCCCGGCGTGGCCACCGCGAGGTAGTCCCGGGGCTCGCGCAGGAGGTAGTCGTCGAGGGCTGTCTGCTGCCAGGCCCGCAGCCGCTGCGCCGTGCCCCAGGGCGCGCGGCCGGGGTACGAGGGGGAGAGGTGAGAGGCCGCCGCGATGCTCACTGTTTAAGGTCCCCCGCTCTTGCCGTGCCGTGGAAATCGACCGCACCTAACCGTTGCCGCCGAGTCACTACCGTACCGGCTCCCGGCGACAGTCCGGTCGAACTCGGCGTGATTGACGCTCTGTCAGGACCGCGTCCGGGCAGGTCTCGGCGCTTGTCGGCAAAGCTGAAAATCGGGTGGATGATCTCGCGGATCAGCCGGAGACCGGCTCCGACCCGTACGTGGATCCGGCGAACTCGGCCCCGGACCACGGCCGGATCGGCAGGGTGGTCTGGTGCACCGCCAGGGCGTCCCGGGCGGCGCAGGCGAGCGCGGCGGTGGCGGCCGCGTGGGCGACCCGGCCCAGCGGCTTGTACCCGAGCGGCAGCGGCGCGGAGAAGCCCCGGCGGCGCAGCGCGGTGGTGGCCAGGTCGCCGATCGAGGACTCGATCAGCTCGCAGATCTCGATGGTGGGCAGGTCCATCGCCGAGGGGGCCGGGGCGGCCCGGTCGCCGAAGCAGGCGGTGCGGACCGCGGCGGTGATCCCGGCCTCGACCGCTGCCCTGGCCCGGCCGGGCACCATCGCCCGGCCCGCGTCGTGCGCGGCGGTGACGTGCACCGGGCGCAGCAGGCCGAGCTCGGTGTCAGCGTCGACCACGGCGCGGTGGGCCGCGATCGCGAGGTACGCTTCGCCCTCCTCCGGCACGAACACGCCGGGTTGGGCCGGGCCGCCGCCGCGGATCCGGAACTCGCCGTCGGCCATGAACACGGCCGCGCCGCGAAGCGCCACCGCGTAGACCTCGTCCACCGAACGGGAGAGCACGCCGTCATAGGTCACGACCTTGTTGCCGCGCACTTCGAGTAGTTCCGGCGAGATGGCCAGCTGGCGGGCCAGGCCGGAGAAGGCCTGGGAGCGGACGGTGCGCGCGGCGCGCTGGACGGCCATGCCGTGCAGCCACGCGGCCCGGCCGCTGTCGTCCATCCCGCCGCCGCCGATCTTGGCCGGCAGCGCGGCCGGGTCGGCCGGGTAGCGGACCAGGACCCGGACCACGCCGAGGGCCTCGCGCACGATCCGGCGCAGCAGCGCGTGCTCGCCGGTGCCGCTGTCGATCAGGGTGGTGATCACGTGCGCGATCGGGCCGTGAATGTCGGCGGTCAGCGCCAGCTGGGCGACCGCGCGCTCCTCGGGCAGGTCCGGCGGGACCAGGTCCACCATGGCCAGGGCGACCCCGACGCCACGGCGCAGCCGGCTCAGCTCCCCGGTGCGGCCGACCGAGCCGGGGAACTCGCGCACGTCCGGGCCCGGCGGGAAGTGCGGCATCGGGGCTTCGAGCAGGGCGGTGACCAGTTCCGCGGTGGGCACCGGGGCGGCCACCCGGCGGCCGTCCGGCAGCAGATCCCCGGCCTGGATCAGGTTCTTGACCCGGACTTCCAGGCTGGTCTTGTCGATCTGCGCGGCGAGCGCGTCGAACTGCGCCTCGGTGACCGTGGCGGCCAGCAGCGGGGCCCCCTCGGGCCAGGGCGGCAGCGGCGGGTTGTGGGTGCGCACGACACGGCCCTGGATCTCGACGATCGGGGCCCGGTAGGGGCCGATCGCCAGCCGGCAGTACTCGTCCAGCAGCCGTTCGGCCGTCCTGGGGTCGGTGCCGCCGTCGATCACCGCGTCGATCCGGACGGCCAGGAGCTTGCCTTCCAGGTCCGCGCCGTGGGTGGCCTTGATGAAGACCACGGTCCGGTCGCTCTCCGTCAGGCCGTCGGCCGAGCCGGGCGCGGCCGCGGGGATGTCGACCACCTTGACCGGGCGGCCGGTGCGCAGGGCCAGCAGCGCGGCGGCGGCACGGGCGTCCGGGTCGTCGCCGAGCCGGTTGCCCGGACCGGCGTTGCGCGGGGCCAGGTGGAACCGGATGCTGCGCTCGGGCCGGCCAAGGACCTCGGCCAGGGCCCGGCGGTCGGCCACCGGGTCGGTGCTGACCGTGTGCAGCTGGAGGAAGTCGCCCTCGGGGACGGCCAGGATCACGCTCGGCACTGTGCAGGGCGGGGGGGCAGCAAAGTGGTAGTCGTACTCGATGATCGCGGGGGCGGGCGCGGCCGGCCGGGAGCCGCCGAACAGGAAGCGCCGGCGCGCGGCGATGTTGCCGTCCGGGTGGATCGGCGGGGCGGTCAGCGCCGCGATCGGGTCGGTCAGCGGCTCGCCCGGACCGGAACCTTCGCGCCCCGGCTGGTAGTCGTAGATGATCGCGGCCAGAGCCGCACGGACCAGGGCCGGGTGCTCGGCGGCGACCACGGCGACGCACTGGCCGACGTGGTCAACCCGGTGGATGCCGAGGTCCGGGCCGGCCAGCACCGCGTGCACGCCGGGGATCGCGGCGGCCATCCGCGTGTCCACCTTGACCAACAGCGCGTCCGGGTACGGGCTGCGAGCCAGGCCGGCCCAGAGCAGCCCCGGCACGGCTAGATCGTCGGCGAAGGGGAAGTGCCCCGCGGCCTTCGCGGCCGGGACCGCGCGGCCGAAGCCGTCGCCTGCCTCGAACGGCGGCGCGGTCTCCACCGGTTTGGCCGGGCGGGCCTTTGCCGGCTTTGGCAGCTGCTCACCGATCAGGAAGCCGGGTAGGGAGCCGGCGGTGGCCTTGGCCGCTTCGGTCATCGGGGACTCCTGCGGTCCGGGTCCGGTGCTTGGCGGGGGCCGGGCAGGTGGGCGCGGTCGGGCTGCGGCCCCGGGGACCGGGGTTGCGGCGGCTGATACTCCGGCTGGTCGTAGTAGGGCGGCTGGGATTGGGACGGCCGGGGCCGCGGACCCTGAGGCCGCTGAGGGTGGGGCTGCGGTTGCTGATGCGGCCGAGGCTGCCCCGACGGCGACTGCCCCCGGGGCTGCTGTCCGCGCGGAGCTTGCCCCTGCGGAGCTTGACCGCGCGGGCCCTGGCCATCCTGGCTTTCCTGGCGCACAACCTGCTCATACGCCCCTGAATCGCCCAACGACTGCTCGGCCAGCGACTGCTCAGCCGAGGCCTGGGCCCCCGCAGGCTGGGTCAGGCTGACCACGGCGTCGAGAAAACGATCGATGCCCAGGCAGCGGCAGTGATGCCCACTGAGGGCCTCCCGCACTGCCGCGGGGCTCGGCTGGGAGCCGCGCGCGAGCAGCGCCCGCAGGGTCATCCCGATGCCCGGCAGGCAGAACCCGCAGCCGGGTCCGGCCCGGTCGGCCAGCACCCGGGCGACCGCGTCGGGGGGCACCGTGGCATACGCCTCCGGGGTGGTGACCGCGCGGCCGACCGCGGCGACCGCCGGGACCAGGCAGGAGACCGTGGGCTCGCCGTCCAGGAAGAGGGTGCAGGCACCGCACTCCCCGCGGTTCTCCTGGCCGCAGCCGTCCTTGGCCGCGGTCAGTCCGCCGCGCTCGCGCAGCGCGAACAGCAGGCTCTCGCCCAGCCACGCGGTGTCGACCAGCAGGGTGGTGTCGTTGACGTTGAGCGCGTATGTGGCGGTGGGCCAGGTGTCCGGCAGCGGCTCGTACTCGGTCATAGGGGCATCGGGATCTGCGGGGAGACGATGAAGGGGGCCGGGGGCGTCTGGGGCACCGGGGGCAGCCGGGGCAGGCCGCGTTCTTGCCGCTCGACCGCGGCCGCGTTGCGCAGGAAGTCGGCCCGCTGCTGGTACTGCCGGACCTGTTCCAGCCAGCCGGACGGGGGCAGCGCGCGGACCAGGGCCCGCCGGGCGCAGACCTCCGCCGCGCGGCGCCGGTACTCGTCCGGGATCAGCGCGGTGGACAGGCCCGCCGGGCCGGCCGAGCGCGGGGCCAGCAGGCCCTCGGCGACCAGCCGGGCGAAGATCGGGTAGGTGGCCGGGTCCGGGATCGCGCCCGCGGCCCAGTCCACGTGCTCGGCCAGCCACTGTCCGGGGTGGTCGAGCCGGATCGCCATCGGGGCCATGCCGCCGACGGCGCAGGTGGTGCTGCGGGTCTCCAGGTCCACGGCCAAGGCGAGGGTCAGCACCGATCGGCCCGCGCCGCCGCGGACGGCCACCTTCATGAATCCCTGCAGGCCGCCGGCCAGCGGGATCCGCAGCGCGGTGAGCAGCTCGCCGGGCTGCAGGTCGACGCCGCCGTCCCGGGCGTAGAGCTCGACCACCGGTATCTGCCGCCAGCCCAGCGGTGAGCGCAGCACGGCGGTGGCGCCGAGGGCGACCAGGACCGGAAGCAGGTCACGCCCCGGTTCGGCGGCGACCCAGGTCTCACCGGCCCGGCGGCCGGCCACCAGGTTTCCGCCGAGGGTGGCCCGGCTGCGCAGGCTCGGGGAGCCGATCGTGCGCGCGGCCTGCGCCAACGCGGGCAGCACACCGCGCACGTCGGCGTGGGTGAGGTCGGCGCAGGTGGTGCTCGCGCCGAGGACGAGCTCGCCGTCGCCGAACCAGACGCCGCGCAGCTCCTCGATCCGCTCCAGCAGGATCAGCCCGGCCGGCCAGAGCCGGCCCGAGTCCACCTGCGCCATCAGCGAGGTGCCGCCGGCCAGCAGCAGGGCGGACGGCCAGGCCGTGGTCATCGCCATGACTTCGTCGATCGTGCTGGGGAATGCCGCAGCGCCTACGGCACTCCCAGCTGTGCCAGCGCGTTCGGGGACGGTCAGCACATGATCGGCTGTCGCCATGAGGAGGTCCACGACTAAGGAGGTCTACGACGGTCTTCGGTTGCCGTCGCCTACTTGCCGTCGCCGGACTTGCCGTCGCCCTTGTCGCCGTCGTCGGACCAGCCGGGCCCGTCGTAGATCTCTTTGCAGGTCGGACAGATCGGGAAGCGCTTGGGGTCGCGGCTGGGCACCCATACCTTGCCGCACAGCGCGGTCACGGGCGTGCCCATGACCATGGCCTCGGTGATCTTCTCCCGCGGAGCGTAGTGCGAGAACCGCTCATGATCGCCGTTGTCGACCCGGTAGTCGACCCGTTCGTCAATGAGGGTGGAGGTTCCGCCCACGGGCAGTTCTGTTGCTGTACTCATAAGCACGAGTCTAAGAGCTTGCGCAAGTTCTGGGAGCTTCTTTCCGAGTTCAGTTCAGACTGGGGTCATCCGGATAGGTGGACAACAGGGCGAGATCGCTGCGTTGACGCCTCAGAACTCCCCGCCAGCTGTGCTCCGGGTCGAGGGTGAAGGCGTCACCTGGGGCGTTGTCCACCACGTACCAAGCACCTTGTTTGAGTTCGCGTTCGAGCTGCCCGGAACTCCATCCGGCGTAACCGGCATAGATCCGGAAGGCTGAAATCTGCCCGGCGAGTTCCTCGGGCGGCGTGTCGAGATCGACCAGGCCCAGATCGCCGTGGACCCGCCGCCAGCCGACCGGGTCCCGGTCCCCGGCGCGCAGCACCGAACGCAGCTCGGCCAGGCCCAATACCGAGTCCAGGGCCACCGGTCCGCCCTGGAAGACCACCGGCAGGGGTTCGGCCAGATCGCACCAGTCGGCCAGCACTTCGCGCACCGGCACGGCGGTGGGGCGGTTGACCACCACGCCCAGCGTTCCGTCGCCGTCGTGATCGAGGACGAGGACGACAGTGCGGTCGAAGTTCGGGTCGACCAGCAGTGGAGTGGCCACCAACAACCGCCCGGTTAGCTCGCCGTCCGTCATGGGCCAAGCTTATAAGTGCCCGGCAGGGTGTGGTGGAACTTACTGTGAGCAATCTGGCAGACTTGCCTCCTGTCCCAGCTGTAGCGACAGGACGTCCGCACCCGCCCCCACTCGAGTCGATCATGGAGCTATGAACAGCGCACCAGCATTTGAACGCGCCCTGCCCACGTCGCGCTCCGCGGCGTCGGGCTCCGTCTCGCCGACCCTCCTCTCCGATCGCATCCACGTCACCGGAGGCACCCCGCTGACCGGGGAGGTGACCCTGCGCGGAGCCAAGAACCTGGTCCCCAAGGCCATGGTCGCCGCGCTCCTGGGCAGCAGCCCCAGCAGTCTGCGAAACATCCCCCAGATCAGCGACGTGCGGATCGTCACCGGCCTGCTGGAAGCGCACGGGGTGACGGTCCGCCCGGGCGCACACCAGGACGAGCTGGTGATGGACCCGTCCTCGGTCGGCCACGCCGACCAGGCGGAGATCGCCGCGCACGCCGGGGAGAGCCGGATCCCGATCCTGCTGTGCGGCCCGCTGCTGCACCGGATCGGCCACGCGTTCATCCCGGACCTCGGCGGCTGCCGGATCGGGGACCGGCCGATCGACTTCCACCTCGACGCGCTGCGCGCCTTCGGCGCGGTGGTGGAGAAGCGGGTCGACGGCCTGCACCTGGAGGCCCCGCAGCGGCTGCGCGGCACGAAGATCACCCTGCCGTACCCGAGCGTGGGCTCCACCGAGCAGGTGCTGCTGACCGCGGTGCTGGCCGAGGGCGTCACCGAACTGCGCAACGCGGCCACCGAGCCGGAGATCGTGGACCTGATCGCGGTGCTGCAGAAGATGGGCGCGATCATCTCCATCCTCGACAACCGGGTCATCCACATCACCGGCGTGGACAAGCTCTCCGGCTACAGCCACCGGGCCCTGCCCGACCGGCTGGAAGCCGCCTCCTGGGCCTGCGCCGCACTGGCCACCGGCGGCAACATCCTGGTCCGCGGCGCCCACCAGGGCTCGATGATGACCTTCCTGAACACCTTCCGCCGGGTCGGCGGCGCCTTCGAGGTCGACGACACGCTCTCGGCCCCGGGCATCCGGTTCTGGCACCCGGGCGGCCCGCTGGCCGCGCTCGCCCTGGAGACGGACGTGCACCCGGGCTTCCAGACCGACTGGCAGCAGCCGCTCGTGGTCGCGCTGACCCAGGCCCAGGGCCTGTCTATCGTGCACGAGACGGTCTACGAGAAGCGTCTCGGGTTCACCAGCGCGCTGGTGTCGATGGGCGCCCAGATCCAGCTCTACCGCGAGTGCCTCGGAGGCACCCCGTGCCGGTTCGGGCAGCGCAACTTCATGCACTCGGCGGTGATCTCCGGCCCGACCAAGCTCTACGCGGCCGAACTGGAGATCCCGGACCTGCGGGCCGGCTTCTCCTACCTGATCGCCGCGCTGGCGGCCCAGGGCACGTCCACCGTGCACGGGATCTCCCTGATCAGCCGCGGCTACGAGGACTTCGCCGACAAGCTGACCGCGCTCGGCGCCTCGTTCGAGTTCGGCGAGTAGCCGAATTTCCGGGCTTCCTGGAAGGTTGGGTGGAGGAGGTGTAAGCCCGGCGCCTCCTCCGGCAAACTCCTACTCATTCCCTGACCTGCCCGGTCGGGGCCGCCTCGCTCAGGCGACCTTGACCGAATCGCGCACGGCCGCGGCGACCGAGGCGGCCACCGCCGGGTTGAACACGGACGGGACGATGAAGTTGGCGTTGAGCTCCTCCGGGGTGACCACGTCGGCCAGCGCGCGGGCGGCGGCCAGCAGCATCTTCGGGGTCACCGCCTTGCTGTGCGCGTCGAGCAGGCCGCGGAACACGCCCGGGAAGGCCAGCACGTTGTTGATCTGGTTCGGGAAGTCGCTGCGCCCGGTGGCCACCACCGCCGCGTGCTCCATCGCCGCCGCCGGGTCCACCTCCGGGTCCGGGTTGGCCAGCGCGAAGACGATCGACTCCGGGGCCATCGCGGCGATGTCCCCGCCGGTCAGGATGTTCGAGGCGGAGACCCCGATGAACACGTCCGCGCCGACCAGCGCCTCGCGCAGGGTCCCGGTGTAGCCGCCGGCGTTGGTGTGCGCGGCGACCCAGCTCAGGTCGGAGTCCGGGCCGCCGAGGTCGTCCCGGCCGGCGTGCACGACGCCGCGGTAGTCGGCCACGGTCACGTCCTTGGCGCCGGCGTCCAGCAGCAGCCGCAGGATGGCCGTGCCCGCCGCGCCGGCCCCGGAGCCGACGATCCGGACCTGGCCGATCTCCTTGCCCACCACCCGCAGCGCGTTGGTGAGCGCGGCCAGCACGACGATCGCGGTGCCGTGCTGGTCGTCGTGGAAGACCGGGATGTCGAGCAGCTCGCGCAGCCGGCGCTCGATCTCGAAGCAGCGCGGCGCGGAGATGTCCTCCAGGTTGATCCCGGCGAAGCCCGGCGCGATGTTCTTGACCGTCTGGATGATCTCCTCGGTGTCCTGGGTGTCCAGGCAGATCGGCCAGGCGTCGATCCCGGCGAAGCGCTTGAACAGCGCGGCCTTGCCTTCCATCACCGGCAGCGCGGCCTGCGGCCCGATGTTGCCCAGGCCCAGCACCGCCGAGCCGTCGGTGACCACGGCGATCGAGTTGCGCTTGATGGTCAGCCGGCGGGCGTCCTCGGGGTTCTCCGCGATGGCCATGCAGACCCGGGCGACGCCCGGCGTGTAGGCCATCGACAGGTCGTCGCGGTTGCGCAGCGGCACCTTGGACTGCATCTCGATCTTGCCGCCGAGGTGCAGCAGGAAGGTGCGGTCGGAGACCTTGCCGAGGGTGACCCCGTCCAGCGCGCTGAGCGCCTCGGTGATCCGCTGGGCGTGGTCGTTGCTGATCGCGGCGATGGTCAGGTCGATCCGCAGCCGCTCGTTGCCCGAACCGGAGACGTCCAGACCGGTCAGCGCCCCGCCGGCGTCCTCGACCACCTTCGTGAGCTGGGAGACCACATTCCCGCGGGCCGGGGCCTCCAGTCGGGCGGTGATCGAGTACGAGACGCTTGGCTGTGCGGCCATGGTGGGTGAATGCCTCCTGGGACGACCTTTGCTTGCCCGGCCATCGTCCCACGAGTCCGCCCCCTCAGGTGGCGTGAGGGGGCGGACTCGGGTGTGATTTCGACTTCGTCAGAATCAGAAGGTGGCCGGGGTCGCCGGGTTGATCGCGGTGGTGTACCCCAGCACGCCGCCCTCCTGGCCGGCGATGGTCTGGAGGTACTGGCCGCTGAAGCCCACGGTCGGCGCGAACAGCGCGGTGTTGCTCGCGCCACCGCTGCTCAGGCTGAGCCAGGTCTGGTCGGCAGGGCTCAGGCCGGCGGCGCTCGCCTGCAGGACCGGCGTGCCGTAGAAGTAGCCGGCGTAGGCGGAGCCGATCAGTTCGTCTAGAGGCGAAGCCGAGTCGACCAGCACCGCGCGGGTGAACGGCGTGAACGTCATCGCGTAGGGGCCGACGACCGGCGGCGGCGGGGGCGCGATCACGGAGGTGATCCGCTGGGTCCGGTAGCCGAGCTGTTCGATCGCGGTCTGCACCGAGTCGGAGACGTCATTCGTCCCGCCGAGCAGATCCACGGTCGGCGCGCCACCGCCGACGTTCGGGTCGGCCACCTTGCCCAGGACCCGCCGCAGTTCCGCGGCGACTCTGGGATCGAGGGTGGAGCCGTTGGTCAGCAGCAGCGGCCCGTTGCCGTCCATCGCGGGAAGCAGCGCCTGGTCGACAGACAGCGCCGTGCTGCTTCCAATCGTCGCGGCCGCCGCCGGGACGTTGCTCTGGGATTGTTGGAACTCCGCCTCGGTGGGCCAGCGGTCCTGCGAGGCGGAGATCGACAGGGCCACCGGGTCGGTTCCGGTGAACTGGTCGATCGTGTTCTCGGTCCCCTGCAGGAAGGAGACCGTGCCGGGAGTCGCGGAGATCTCAGTGGGCGGATTCGCGGTGGCGTGCGCGGGGATCTCGGCGGCGACGCTCTCGATCCCGCTCACCGTGCTGAAGGCGACCCGGGTGCCGTCCGGGGACCAGGTCAGGTCGGTCGGGTCGGCGGCGGAGAAGGTGATCTGGGCCGGGGTGGACTTGACCTCCAGCGCCGAGGAAGGCATGACTTCGATCTGGCCCTTGCCGTCGACGAAGGCCACCTTGGACCCGTCCGGGGAGATCGCCGGGTCCGAGCCCTCGGCCACCTGGTAACCCGAGTTGGTCCGCGCGTTGAAGTCGACAATCCACACTTCCGGGCCGTCGGCGCCCTCGTGCTGGTAGGCGAGCATGCCTTGGTCATCCATGGTCGTGACCGCGTCGCTCATGGCGTTGGGGAACGAGTTCCCGGTGTCCACAGCATCGCCGTCCGCGTCAGTCTGTCCCCCGTTCACCAGTTCCTCCGGCTGAGCGGCGCTCTCGGAGCTGGAGACCGACTCCATCCGGGAGACGTTCTGGGAGTCCCGCTCGGTGAAGGCGATCAGGTTTCCGTACCAGGTCGGGTTCGAGCGGGTCACCCCGGCCTTCTTCGTCGTCAGGACGACGAGCGAGCTGCCGTCCGGCTGGGCGGTGGCCACGTTGCCGTTCGCGTCGATGAACACGATGCGGCTGCCGTCCGAGGACCAGGAGGCGTCGGTGACGGTGGTCGGGAAGGTGACGGTCTGAGTGCCGATCCGCACCGTGTTGGTGCCGTCGGAGATCAGGGCCATCCCGGCCGCGTAGGTGCCCCCCGTGTAGGTGTGCAGCTTGCCGATGACAGGGACCGGGGCGACGCCGCCGCCCGGCTTGGCCTGGCCGGCCGGCTTCGCCGGGGCCACGGCCGCGGCGTTCTGCGCGGCGATGGTCGTCCCGCAGGCGGAGACCCCGAGGAGTGTGCTGGCGAGCACGCCGACGATGGACAGGCGGCGGGCCCTGATAGTGGCGCTGGTGCCGGACTTGGCGAACATGAATTCTCCCGTTGACTGCGAACCTGCTGGTGCTGGTCTGTTGAGAGAAACAATGCACCGCGTCGATGGTGTGCTATTGGCGGCCGGATGGCGGCCGATTGGTGCCCGCTGGTGCCCCCGGCGGCGGCCGAACCAGTGGACGTCGATACCCTCCAATGGACACTGCCGCACATCGGATGCGAGGCTACGGGGATGTTCGCCGCCAACACCTTCCCCGCCACCGAACTGGCCACAAAGCGGCTGCTCCTGCGGATGCCCGCCGAATCAGACGCCGAATCGACCACGGCCATGTTCGCCGACGAGCTGTCGATGACCTGGCTCTCGGCCCCGCAGCCGTACACCCTCGACAACGGCCGGGCCTGGTGCACCCAGATCGCCCCCGCCCTGCGCACCACCGGCGACGGCATCAACTGGACCGTCGTGGACCTGGCCACAGGCGCCTACCTCGGCGGGATCGGCGTCTCCCGGACCCACTGGCTGCGCCGCTCCACCGAGGTCGGCTACGCGATGGGCCCATGGGCGCGCGGACACGGCTACGCCGCCGAGGCGGTCCGAGCGGTGGCCGAATGGGTGCTGCGCGATCAGGAATTCCACCGGGTGGAGCTGTTCGCCGCCGTGGACAACCACCGGTCCCGGCGAGTGGCCCAGAAGGCCGGCTTCGTCCTGGAGGGCACCGCGCGCAACAGCGGTTTCACCCATCACGGCCAGGTCGACATGGCCCAGTTCTCGATGGTCCCGGCCGACCTCAGCGAACCCGGCTCCCCTGCTTGAGCTCGGCGAATCTGAGCTCTGTGAGTCTGTCGTCAGCCTGCAGATACGCCGGGACCGGTTGGTCGGGGGCCGGGTCGGACTCGGCCAATTGCGCGACCAGCGCGTCCATTTGCTCGCCGCCGAGCTCGTGCCGGAGGAATTCGCCCAGCCCGGCGAAGCGGAACATCATCACGTCCCCCAGGGAGAATTCGACCTCGGCGAAAGCCGCCACCGCGCCGCCGAGCCCGCGCTGCCCGCCCCGCTCGGCAGCCAGCCCGAGAACGTGCGCCGGCTGACCGCGCCGCGCGTTGGGCCGGGCCAGATAGGGACAGGTGACCGCGGCGTAGAGCATGCAGGCCCGGTGTCCGGGAGCCTCCGCCGTGGCGGCCCGGTTGAGGTACCGATGCCCGGCTGCGCGGGCTGCGGCGATGGCGTCCGCCTCCGGCCCGGCGACCACCCGCCAGACCGGCCCCGGCGCCATGACGTCCGCACAGATCGAGCACCGACGCTCGACCGCGCAGATATAAGTCCTGGCCGCCCCGGTGATAGCGAACTGCGGCACCCCGTCGCGCCACGGTGTGATCGCCGGCACCGGATAGCCCCGTTCGTCCCGCGGACGCGCCGCGACCCGCGCCGGCTTCGGTATCTCCTCGACCAACATGTCCACCACTCCCCGATCCTCAACGTCCAAGCAAGTGTAGGAGCACGCTATTCCCTCAGCGAATCTGCCACGGGCCGATAGGTCTGACCCGGCGGCCCATTCGGACCGAGAGTGGAAGTGGCGCGGCGACGCCGCCCGCGCCACAACTTGGAGGAGCGATGACACCACTAAGCACCGGCTGGGCCTCAGCCCCAGGCCCAGGCCCAGACCCAGGCCCAGGCCCAGACCTGCGCCCACGCGCCGAAGAAGGCGAAACGCCGCCGACCCGCTTCGACGACCACCTGTCCGCCCAACTCCTCATGCAGCGGATCGTCTTCCTCGGCACCCAGGTCGACGAGGTCTCCGCGAACCGCATCTGCGCACAACTGCTCCTGCTGTCGGCCGAGGACCCGAAGACAGACATCTGCCTCTACATCAACAGCCCCGGCGGATCGGTGACCGCCGGCCTGGCGATCTACGACACGATGCAGCTGATCCCGAACGACGTCTCGACCCTCGCCATCGGCTTCGCCGCGAGCATGGGCCAGATCCTGCTGTCCGTCGGCGCACCCGGCAAGCGCTTCGCCCTCCCGAACGCGCGGATCATGATGCACCAACCCTCGGCAGGCATCGGCGGCACCGTCGCCGACATCGCGATCCAGGCCGAGAACCACGAGTTCATGAAGCACGCAGTCGAACGCATCCTGGCCGAGCACACCGGCCAGACGCAGGAAACCATCTCCCGGGACAGCGACCGCGACCGCTGGTTCTCGGCCGAACAGGCAAAGGAGTACGGCATGGTCGACCAAGTCGTCGAATCCCTCGACGACGTCCGCCCATCCGGTTCACGCCGACGGATCGGACTGTAGCCATGGGCCACTACACGATCCCGACCGTGGTCGAGCGCACACCGCAGGGCGAGCGGGCATACGACATCTACAGCAGGCTGCTGTCCGAGCGGATCATCTTCCTGGGCAGCGAAATCGACGACGACGTGGCAAACGTCGTCATCGCACAACTGATCCACCTGGAATCGGCGAGCCTGGAGAGCGAGATCAAGATCTACATCAACTCGCCCGGCGGTTCCTTGACCTCGCTCATGGCCATCTACGACACGATGAGCTTCGTCGCCTCGCCGATCTCCACCTGCTGCGTCGGCCAAGCAGTCTCCACCGCCGCGATCCTGCTGGCCGGCGGCGACCCCGGCCGAAGGTTCATCCTGGAACACGCACGCGTCCTGCTGGGCCAACCGGCCAGCGGCGGCCGCCAGGGCACGATCTCCGACCTGGGCCTCCAGGCGAAGGAAATGCTCCGCATCCGGGCCCAGGTCGAAGAAGTCCTTTCCCGCCACACACACCACGACGTAGAGACCCTCCGCGCGGACATGGACCGGGAAAAGGTCTTCAGCGCACAGGAAGCGATCGCCTACGGCCTAGCCGACGAGATCATCGCCAAGCGAGTCCTCGTGCAATAAGGCCGACCCTCTCTCGCATCCCCATCCGGCGGCCGTACGGTTCACCACTTCCGTACGGCCGCCGCACCCGTCACCCCGTCAAGCTGCGAGGCACATCTCAGCCCGCCGCGAGCCTGTCCGCACTCCTGTCCCTGCTCCAGTTCCGGTTCCGCCACTGACGCCGACGCTGACGCTGACACCGGCCACCCGGATCGCCTTCTCACTTGCGGACCTCGCCTGGGTGAGCCGGGCCAACTCGTCCTGGGACAGCACGAGAAGATCGGCCAGCCCGAGCCCCAGCGCACGCGCCGCGGCCGCGAGGACCTCCGATGAGGCCTCCTTGCGGCCGCGCTCGACTTCGGAGAGGTAGGGCATCGAGATCCGAGCGGCATCGGCCACGTCCTTGAGCGTGCGCTCTTGAGCCAGCCGCTCGCGGCGCAGCACATCGCCGACGACGTGCCGCCAGAGCGGCTCCCTGATCACCGGGCGTAGCGGGATGACGCGGGCTTGGCTCCGCTCGAAACTGTTCACCTCTCCAGCGTAGGGCGTCATTCCCGGCAGGGAAGGAGGAACGTTCTGCCCTGAGCGAAATCGCGCCCACGCCGTTCGTCGGCCGCGGCGAACGCAGAGGCGGTTCAGATCCAGTCGAGCAACGCACCCAGCGGATGCGGAAGCCGATCGAGATCGATGGCATCGGCCATCAGCCGTGCGTAACGCAGCTTCCCGCCCGATCGCCCGCTCATCAGCCGACGCAGCTGGTCCGTCAGGTTCTGGCCGCGCAGCGCGGGCTGCCGCTGCAGAATGCGGAACGATTTGAGCTCGCCCTGCGCCTCCACGATCCGTTCCACCTCGTCGGCGCCGAGCGCGCGGATCAACTCATCCTCCAGATCCTCCGAGCACACGAAGAAGCCATGCGCTTCCAGTCCCTCGCGGGTAAGCGCGGTACCGATGCCGACCCGCTCCAGCCCGCGCCGGAAGTAGTCTTCCTCGCCAATGTCGTAGAGACCGGCCAGCCGCACACCCAACCCGTGCGGCCCATAGCGATCGAGATAGTGCCCGATGTTCGTCGCACCATTCATCGCCACGACCCGGACGCCCTCGGCTCCGAGGTGCCGGCCGCGCCTGCGGGCCAGCACCTCTAGCGCGAACCGGTCGCTTATCCCTTCCACCAGAACGACCGCCTTGGGAACCACGCCCGCCGACAGGTCTTCGTTCACGTTCACAGTTCCAAGATAACCGTTCGGCCACAGCCGTCCATCGTCATTTCCGGCCGTTCGCAAGGACCGTCACCGGAGCGTGTACCAAACCCGCTCCCCGGAGCGCCGGTAGCCTGCGCGGAGGTAAACCGCCTCCTCAGCGGGCCCCACGACGTCGAGGAAGACCAGCGCGGCAGCACGTTCGTGCGCTGATCGGGTCAGCAGCGAAGCCAGCGAACTGGCGATCCCGCGCCGCCGGTACGCCGCGTGCGTGGCGACCGCCGCCACCTCGGCCACACCGGCCTGCGGATCGGTGACCAGCCCGGCACCGCAGGGCCGACCCGTCGACGCATCGCGGGCGAGCGCAACCATCCCGCCCCGATCGATCATCGCCCGAAGCCGGTCGACATCGTGCGGACCAGCGGGCGCCGGCTCACCGTACGCCTCGTTCTGGACATCGACCGCATCAAGCAAATCTTTGTCCGCGGAGACCAGCTGGATGGCAATGCCGTCAGGCGTCGCCAACGCGATCGCCTCGTCGACTCCGCAGGCCAGAGTCGCCAGACGCTGGTCCATGCTGAATCCTGCGGCGATCAACGCCGCCTCGGCATCCGGCGCGGCACCGGCCACAGCCTCGATCCGCGGCGTCCGATCGTGCGCCACGAATACCGAGATCAGCTCGGCGATATCGGCCTGGCTCGGCCGCGCATCCACCGACGGCGTCGCGTAGTTGTACCCAAGGCTCGCAGTATGCGGTGCCAGCCCGACCAGGAACGGCCCAACCCGAATGTAGTCGGCGCGCCGAGTGATATCAGTGCGCATGTAATCGGCGACAAGCAAAGAAAAACCCGCGACAGACATAGTTATCAGTACCTTCAATTCGATTCGACGCTCGAATCCGAGCGGATGAAGAGGATGACTTGCAGCCGTCGCCTCTGCCTCACGCGAATGCGCACGCGAAGCCGCTCAGCAGAGCGCACCGACGGCCGCACCAGCGGCTCGCCCGGTCACGAGGCCTCATCCTCTTTCGAACTGATCTGGGTGGAACTGACCGGACCAGGCTCGCACAGCGCCCATCCCCGTGCAAGCACGCTTGTCAGTGGACCATGCTTCAATACCGATCACATCGACGCGACTCACGAAGGGTGCCTGCAATGGGAGCCAGTGCCTGGTACGAAACGGGCCCGTATGACCCAGACTTCGGCGCGGCATTGCGGACTGCGCAGGAAACCGCCATGAGAAGTGGCAAATACGACTTCGGCGCCCAGTCCGTCGACGAACTGTGGCGTGATGAGGACTGGCTCGAATACGTCGGCACTGAGGGCACAGGCACCGTGCTCGACCTGTATCGACTCATCGGCGAGGAGGAAGCAGACGGCTTCGCCACCCTGCGCCCGATGCCGCCCGGCGAGTTCCGCGAGTTGCTCGGCCTCCCGCGCCGTCCCACCTACGCCGACTTCGTGGACGGATACGCCGACGACAAACTGCCCTACCCGGACGCGCGCGGCAGCGCCCGATGCGCCGTGCTGTACCGAGACGAGAAGCCGAGCGAGATCGTCTACTGGGGAATCACGGCCGACTGATTTCCGCGGCGCCGACCCGCAGCTCATCCCCTCCGCGAAACGCCATCGGTGATCACTGCGCGACCTGCCATTCTCCACTAACGTTTTCGCGACAGGCCGGTGATCTTCCTTACGCATCACCGCGCAGACGCACAGTTGGGAGCACAGATGCGGTTCGAGCTGCTCGGTCCGGTACGGCTGGGCGACGACCACAGCGGATCGCGGGAAATCCGCGGCGAGATGCCGCGAACCGTCCTGGCGCTGCTCCTGCTGAACGCCAATGCCGTGGTATCCGCCGACGAGCTGATGGAGACGGTGTGGGCCGGGAACGCGCCGGCCTCGGCGAGGGAATCGCTGCAGAACCACGTGATGCGGCTGCGCCGGACACTGGGCGACGAGGGCGGCGCGCGGATCCGAGCCGTGGCGCCCGGCTATCTGATCCAGGTCGAGCCGGGCGAATTCGACCTGGAGGTCTTCGAGGCCCTGTGCGCCAGCGGTGCGCAATCGCTGAGCGACTGGCAATGGGCGAGCGCGTCCGGGGATCTGACGGCCGCGCTGGCCCTGTGGCGCGGACGACCGGCTGCCGACGTCCCTGCCGTCAGCGGCCATCCCCGGATCCGGGAAGCGATCGAATCCCGGCTCGAAGCACTTGAGGGGCGGATCGAGGCCGACCTGGAACTGGGCCGGCACCGCGAGGTCGTCGGCGAACTGAGCGTCCTGGTCGCGGAGCACACACTGCACGAGGGCTTCCACCGGCAGCTGATGCTCGCGCTGTACCGCGAGGACCGCCAAGCCGAAGCACTCGACACCTTCCTCGCGCTGCGCCGCGCACTGGTCGACGGCCCCGGCACACAGCCCGGCGAGTCCATCCGTCGACTGCAAGGCCAGATTCTCAGCGCCGCCCCCGAGATCGCCGCCCCCGTCCGCGTCGCCGAGGCCACCACGGTCGCCCAGGCAGCCGGGCCGACTGGCACCACTCACGACAACGCCAACGCCAACGCCGACGGCGGATCCCGCTTCCAACTTCCCCCCGATCCCAGGGGGTTCACCGGCCGGGCCCACGAACTCGACGAGTTGATCGCCCTGGCCGGGGCCGCCCCCGAGGGCACCGATGCCGGAATGGTGGTGATCTCCGCGATCGACGGCATGGGCGGAGTCGGCAAAACCGCTCTTGCCGTGTGCGCCGCCCACCGGGTACGCGACCGTTTCCCCGACGGCCAGTTGTTCCTCGACCTGCACGGCTTTTCCACAGACCTCGATCCGATCACCGCCGCGGACGCCCTGGACTGGTTCCTGCGATCCCTCGGTGTGCCGCCCAAACTGATCCCCGAGGACCTCGGCGAGCGGGCGGCCGCGTACCGCGACCGGCTTAACGGCACCAGGACCCTGATCGTCCTGGACAACGCCGCCGGCGCCGCCCAGGTACGTCCCCTGCTGCCCGAGGCTCCCGGCTGCCTGGTCCTGATCACCAGCCGCAAGCAGCTCACCGGCCTGGACGACGCCTACGCCCTGGCCTTGGACGTGCTCCCCGAAGCGGACGCGATCGCCCTGCTGCACCGGATCGCCGGGTCCGGCCGCGTTCCGGCCCACCACCCCGCGATCCCCGAACTGATCGCCCTCTGCGGCCAGCTGCCCCTGGCCGTGCGCATCATCGCCGCGCGTCTGCGCCAAGAGCCGTCCCTCCGGATCGAAGACCTGGTCGTCCGCCTGCGCGACGAGAACGCCCTGCTCGACCGTCTCACCGGCGACGACCACAACCTCACCGCCGTCTTCGACTCCTCTTACACCAACCTGCCCGACGCAGAACAGCACCTGTTCCGGAACCTGGGCCTGATTCCCGGCCCAGACTTCGACACCTACGCGGCCGCAAACCTCATCGACACCGACCTGCGCGCCACGGAGCATCTTCTGGAGTCGCTCCTTTCGCACAGCCTGCTCATCCAGCAGACACCCGGCCGCTACCGCTTCCATGACCTGGTCCGCGCCTACGCCAGAACCCTGAGCAGCGATCACCCCGCCGACGCCGACAACACCGCGCTCGACCGTCTCATGGACTATTACCAGCACACCTCCGACAGCGCCGACCGTCATCTGGCCCGTCTCACCCGGCCCGGCTCCGCGTCGGTCGCGCTCGACCTGCCCCATCTTTCCGTCCTCCCCGACCTCCCCGACCGAACCGCCGCCGTGGCCTGGATGCGCGCCGAACGCGAGAATCTGCTGGCAGCCATCGCCCACGCCGCCGCATCTGCCCAACCCGAGCGCATGATCGCGCTCACCAGCGCACTCGCAGCGTTTCTGCAACAAGAAGGCCACTGGCAACAGGCCGCCGCCCTCCATCAAGCAGCCGTCACGACCGCGCGCCACCATCGCGACCTCGTCGGCGAGGCCAACGCCCTCCAGGATCTCAGCCGGGTACGCCTGGTGACCGGTGACCATGCGGCCGCAGCAAAGCTGTTCGAACGCGCCCTCACGCTCTACCGGGACCTCGGCGACCGCCTCGGCGAGGCCAACACCGAATGCGAGCTGAGCAGGGTGCATGGCATGACGGGGGACTTCCCGGTCGCCATCAGCCTGACCGAACACGCCCTCGCGCTCTACCAGGACCTCGGCGACCGCTTGGGCGAAGCCAACGCCCGCCAGGACCTCGCCCGTGTGCACGGCGCGCGCGGCGACTTGCCGGCATCGACCGACTTCCTCAAGCAGGCCGTGGCGCTCTACCACGAGGTCGGCCATCGTCACGGCTTGGCCGGAGCGCTACGCGAGTTGGCCTCCCTGCTGCGGTTGTCCGGAGACTTCTCCGGCGCGACCGATCTGGCGGAACAATCCCTGGCCGAGTACCGGGACCTCGGAATCCGCCAGGGCGAGGGCAACGCGCTCCGGGAACTGAGCAACATCCGGGAACTGTCCGGCGACCTCACCCCGGCCGCCGACCTGCTGGAGCTGGCCCTCAAGTGCTACCGGGACCTCGGCGACCGCCCGGGCGAGGCCAACGCCCTCCAGGACCTGGGCAGCCTGCGGCGCAAGACCGGCGACTATGAGGGCGCCGCCGACGTGCTGGAGCAGGCACTGGCCCTCTATCGCGATCTCGGCGGCCGCCTGGGCGAGGCCAACACCCTGCACGTCCTGGGAGACCTGCGGCTCACGACCGGCGACCTTTCAACCGCAGCCGACCTGCTCGAACAATGCCTGGCCCTCTTCCTGGACCTGGGAACCCGGCTCGGCGAGGCCGACGCCCTGCAAAGCCTCGGCCGCGTACGGCACGCGGCCCGCGACTACCGGGCAGCCGCAGACCTGTTCGAGCGATCACTGGCGCTCTTCCGCGAACTCGGCGATCCACAGGGCGAGGCCGACGTGCTCAACCGATACGGCGCTCTTGTGGCCGACAGCGTCGGACCCGAGGAGGCGATCGACTTGTTCCAGCAAGCCCTGCTCCTCGCGCGCAGCCTGAACAGCCCGATCGATGAAGCGCATGCCCTCGAAGGAACCGCTCGCTGCCTGGCCGGAATCCACGGCCGCGAAGCCGCACTGGCCGACTTGACCGAGGCCGTCACGATCTACGAGCGCATTGGCGTCACCGAGGCGGTCGCCGCCGCGGCGTACCTGGCCGACCTACGAGCGCGACTGCGCCTGGACGAGGCTCCAGGAGACTGATCCTGCGACGACACAAGTACATGGCCAGGATCTTCGGCGTGTGGTACCTCTGCCAAGTAACCCTGGCAACAAGCGCACTCGACGGATGGATCCACGGTAATGTGACTCATCATAGTTGCGGCCCGCCGGGCTCCCGACACAGGTGACGCCCCCACCCGCACGATTAACTTCGTGCTGCTTGGGGACATCGCTTGCCGCTCTACCGCACCTCGGCTGCCGGCCTGCTCGCCGACACCTTTGCTCCAGCGGTCTTGACCGCCCGATTGACGGAGCAGTATCGCAGCACTCATGGACATCAGCCCGGCCAAGGCGAACAACGAGCCTGGACCAATAGCCTTCCCGCGCTCGCCCATGCGTTGGCCGATGCCGGGCTCGAAAAGGTCGAAGTCCTCATCGAGTACCAACTACCACAGACGAGTAAGCGGGCAGACGCCGTACTATGCGGTGTCCACCCGAAGACCGGACAGCCTTCGTTCGTCGTCGTCGAGCTGAAGCAATGGACCGAGGCGGTGCCCTATGACGACGCCCCGGAACTTTGCACCGTGCCTAAGCTCGGTACTGTGCTTCAGCCTGCGCTCCAGGTGAACCGATACTGCACCTATCTGAAGGACTTCGTCCGTGCGCTGAGCGACGGAACGACGACCCTCGCCGGAGCCGCGTTCCTGCACAACATGACAGCTGCCGACGGCGAGTGGCTTCAGGATCTCGCCTTGGACAATCTCAGTCAGGTCTTCACCGCAGCAGCGCGTTCCGCGTTCATCGAGTTCCTGACCCGCGAGTTGTCTCCCTCGCCCGGCGCCTGCGCCGCCGACGTCCTCCTGCGAAGCGCGGTCGGGCCAAGTAAGAAGCTCCTCGATCTCGCAGCCGCGGAGATCGCAGACCGTGAACAGTTCGTCCTCCTCGATGAACAGCACGTCGCGTACACCCTGGTGATGCGGGCCGTCCACCGCGCACGCGAGTCGGACGCCAAGCAGGTCGTCGTCGTCACCGGCGGCCCTGGCAGCGGCAAGAGCGTCATCGCCCTGGCGCTACTCGGCGAGCTCAGCAGGCTGGGATACCCGGTCCTGCACGCGACCGGTTCCAAGGCGTTCACCACCACGCTTCGCAGAATCGCCGGGTTCCGCGCGCCACGTGTGCAAGACATGTTCAAGTACTTCAACAATTTCACGGCGTCGAGGAAGAACGAACTCGATGTCCTCATCGCCGACGAGGCTCACCGGCTGCGAAAAAGCTCTGCCAATCGGTACACGAGGGCCGCGCAACGGACTGGCAAGTCGCAGACCGAGGAACTGATCGACGTCGCCCGAGTCCCGGTGTTCCTTCTCGACGAGCACCAGGTGGTGCGGCCTGGCGAGGTGGGAACCGTCGCGGAGATCCGAGCCATCGCTGACAGCAGAGGGCTTGAGCTCGTTCAGATCGACCTGCATGGTCAATTCCGTGCCGGCGGAAGCGCTGCCTACGACACTTGGGTCGCACGGCTCCTGGGCCTCCTGCCCGGCGGACCGCTCTCGTGGACCGGTGACGACGATCGATACTCCGTGAAGGTCGTCGACTCGCCGTCCGCGCTGGAGAGCGAGCTTTCCGCGAAGCTCGGCGGCGGCCAGAACGCCCGCATGACGGCGGGATTCTGCTGGAATTGGAGCGACCCTGTCGGCAGCACTCTGGTCGAGGACGTGAGGATCGGCGACTGGCACCGTCCGTGGAACGTCAAGGGTGACCGAAAGGTGGGCGAGGCGCCGCCTTCGCAGCTGTGGGCTACCGATCCGAACGGGTTCTCTCAGGTCGGGTGCGTCTACACCGCGCAAGGTTTCGAGTATGACTGGAACGGAGTCCTCATCGGGCCCGACCTGGTCTGGCGAAACGGAGCGTGGGCCACAGACGCCGGCAAGAGCAAGGACACCGTCGTCACACGTGGCACTGCCTCGGCGGAGTTCGACGTACTCATCCGGAACACGTACAAGGTCCTTCTTACAAGAGGCATGGTGGGAACCATTCTCTACTCCACTGATCCGGAGACTCAGGAGTTTCTGCGGAGCCTGGTCGACTGACGGCTTACTCCGCCCGGCCGCGCACGACATCTGGCATCGTGGCGCTGGCCTGCACACGCCCTGCGGCGCTGGGCGAACAAGTATTGGCCATCATGCCAGCGCCGTCCGACGACGACTACTCGCTCACCCGTCGGGAGATTCGACTTTCGTACATGTAGCGTGTGTGCCCTTCGTCGTCGCCTAGGAAGGCGACCACGAAGTGTGAGCTGTAGTAGCGTTCCGCAGAGATCAGGGCATTGTCGGAGTACGGGAGCAGCTCGAAGCTCTCCGGCTGTTCGCCGAGTTCCGCGTTGATGCCTTTGGCGGCGTAGTCTAGGAATACGCGGCCGTCTTCGTCTACTCGGATGAAGTTGTCTTCGCCTGCATTGGTGTACCTGCCGACGAACCGGGAAGTGTCCGGCATGGTCGCGGTCGGGTCCGGGACCGCCTCGGGCGGGGCGTCGAGACCGGTCAGGTCGTGCAGGACGCGGGCGTAGATCTCGTGCCAGACATTGCCCATGTTTCCGCCGTTGGCCAGGACGGCGATCGCCAGGTCGTGCTCCGGCACCATGCGGAAAAAGGCGCCCTGGCCGATGGTTGAGCCGTCGTGGCCGATGATCCGGCCGCCGCCGTCCAGGTTGTAGATCGCCCAGCTCAGACCTCTGGCCTGGTCGCAGGTCCCGATGTGGGGCATGGTGACCTGGGTTTCCTGCATCGCGTGCGTGGACTTCTCGCTCAGCAGCCGCCCGCCGTCCGGACCGAGCCCGCCATCGAGGTGCATCTTGGCGAAGACCATCAGGTCGCTCGCGCTCATCGCGAACATCGCGCCGGCCGGGCCGTTCGAGCGCTGGAGAGCCCAGACGGAGGTCGGCTTCGGCTCCTGATTCTTATCGAAGCGGACGTGGCCGACCGCGGCCCGGTGCAGGATGGCCTCGTACGGCCCGGTGGCCGCGTGGGTCAGTTTGAGCGGTTCGATCAGGTGGTCTTTGAGGCACTGGTCGAAACTCTTGCCGCGCAATACCTCGATGATCCGGCCGAGGACGCAGAATCCGGCGTTGTTGTACGAGTAGTACTCCCCCGGTGGGAAGAGTTGTTCCTGGTCGGCGAGCGTGATGACGTACTTCTCCACGCAATCGTCGCCGTAGCCGGTATCGGTGAACACGTCGCCGCCGAACCCGGAGGTGTGTGTCATCAGTTGTCGTATGGTGATCGCCGCGGACGCGTGCTCGTCGGCGAGTTCGAAGTCCGGCAGGTAGGCGCGCACCGGCTCGTCGAGGCCAAGCTTGCCCTCGTCGACCAGTTGCATCGCCAAACTGGTGGTCCACAACTAGG
>Ga0302314_10004642_pt1 | contig 25197 bp, 29 predicted proteins | sample III_Palsa_N2_3_FD_200533 | JGI IMG/M metagenome (GOLD analysis project Ga0302314, IMG submission 200533) | Peat permafrost microbial communities from Stordalen Mire near Abisko, Sweden - III_Palsa_N2_3 | ecosystem: Environmental > Terrestrial > Soil > Palsa > Peat permafrost | place: Sweden... | reverse complement strand
TATCTGGCGCAGACCGTCTGGGTCGGCCAGGAAGACGACGGCACGCTGGTGGCCTACCCCGACACGCTGGTCGGCACCGACAGCCACACCACCATGGTGAACGGCATGGCGGTTCTGGGCTGGGGCGTCGGCGGCATCGAGGCCGAGGCGGTCATGCTGGGCCAGCCGATTTCGATGGTGCTGCCCGAGGTCGTGGGCTTCAAGCTGGTCGGCAAGCTGAAGGAAGGCGCCACCGCGACCGACCTGGTGCTGACCGTCACCCAGATGCTGCGCAAGAAGGGCGTGGTCGGCCGGTTCGTCGAATTCTTCGGGCCCGGCCTCGCCGCGCTCTCGATCGCCGACCGCGCCACCATCGGCAACATGGCGCCGGAATATGGTGCGACCTGCGGCTTCTTCCCGATCGACAAGGAAACCATCCGCTACCTGTCCTTCTCCGGCCGCGAGACCGATCGCGTGGCATTGGTCGAGGCCTATGCCAAGGCCCAGGGCTTCTGGCGCGACGAGACCACGCCGGACCCGGTGTTCACCGACACGCTCGAGCTGGACCTGACCAGCGTCGAGCCGTCGCTGGCCGGCCCGCGCCGTCCGCAGGACAAGGTGCTGCTGTCCTCGGCCGCCGCCTCGTTCAAGGTCGAACTGCCGAAACTGGCCAATAGCGAAGATGCGACCGTGCTGGCGAAGTCGATCAAGGTCGAAGGCACGAACTACGAACTGGGCCACGGCAATGTCGTGCTGGCGGCGATCACCAGTTGCACCAACACGTCGAACCCGTCGGTCATGCTGGCGGCCGGCCTGATCGCGCGCAACGCGGTCAAGAAGGGCCTGACGGTCAAGCCCTGGGTCAAGACCTCGCTCGCCCCGGGCAGCCAGGTCGTGACCGAGTATCTGGCCCAGTCGGGCCTGGACAAGGATCTGGATACCCTGGGCTTCAACCTGGTCGGTTACGGCTGCACGACCTGCATCGGCAATTCCGGTCCGCTCAGCGACCCGATCACCAAGGCGATCGAGGATGGCGAGTTGACCGTGGCCGCCGTGCTGTCGGGCAACCGCAATTTCGAAGGCCGCATCAGCCCGCATATCCGGGCCAACTACCTAGCCTCGCCGCCGCTGGTCGTGGCCTATGCGCTGGCCGGCTCGATGAACATCGACCTGACGACCGAGCCGCTCGGCAATGGTTCGGACGGCAAGCCGGTGTACCTCAAGGACATCTGGCCGTCGAACGAGGAGATCTCGGACACGGTCACGAAGAACCTGACCGCCAAGATGTTCAAGACGCGCTACGCCGACGTGTTCAAGGGTCCGGAAGCCTGGCAGCAGATCGAGACCGTCAAGGACAAGACCTACAAATGGGTCGAAGGCTCGACCTATATCGCGCACCCGCCGTTCTTCGAGAACATGCCGAAGGACCCGGCGCCGGTGTCCGACATCAAGGGCGCCAAGCTGCTGGCGATCCTCGGCGATTCGATCACGACCGACCATATTTCCCCGGCCGGTTCGATCAAGAAGGACGGCCCGGCGGGCCAGTATCTGCTGAGCTATCAGGTCCGTCCGGCCGACTTCAACAGCTACGGCTCGCGCCGCGGCAACCATGAAGTCATGATGCGCGGCACCTTCGCCAACACCCGCATCAAGAACGAGATGGTGCCGGGCGTCGAAGGCGGCGTGACCAAGCGCGACGGCAAGATCGAGGCGATCTACGACGCCGCGATGGAATACCAGAAGGCGGGCACGCCCTTGGTGATCTTCGCCGGCAAGGAATACGGCACCGGCTCGTCGCGCGACTGGGCGGCCAAGGGCACGCGCCTCTTGGGCGTCAAGGCCGTGATCGCCGAGAGCTTCGAGCGTATCCACCGCTCGAACCTGGTCGGGATGGGCATCCTGCCGCTGGTGTTCAAGGATGGCATGACGCGCCAGAGCCTGAAGCTGGTCGGCACCGAGACGGTCGACATCACCGGCGTCGAAGCCGGCATCAAGCCGGGCATGGACATCGCCTGCGTGATCACCCGCGCCGACGGCAGCACGACCGACGTCACGCTGAAGTGCCGGATCGATACGCTCGACGAGGTCGAGTATTACCGCCATGGCGGTATCCTGCACTATGTGCTGCGCAACATGATGAAGGACGCCGCCTGACCTAGAGGCGCGGTCTTCATGGGTTGACGAGAACGGCCGGGGTGGCGACATCCCGGCCGTTTTCTTTTGACGTCGCCCTCAACGCGACCGCGCAACATCCCCATATGCCTGGCGTTGGTATCGTGACGTCTCCTGTGGAGGACCGAACCATGCTCAAAGACATTCTGGTGCATGTCGATGGCGGCAAGGCGGCCGAACGGCGTGTCGAGGCGGCGGCCATGCTGGCCGAGGCGTCCGAAGGCCATTTGGTCGGGCTGCACGTCGCCTCGGCGGTCGGGGACCTGCCCTGGATCGAGGGCTATGCGACCGAGATGGTGCTCCGCTATGCCACCGAGCGGGCCGGGGCCGACCGGACCCGCGCCCGCGAGAGCTTCGAGCGCCAGATCGCCGGCCGGGCCATCACCCATGAATGGCGCGAGGCGGGCGGCCTCGCCGACCGGACCGTGGCGCTGCACGGCCGCACCGCCGACCTGATCGTGCTGGGCCAGAGCGATCCGACGATCGCCACGTTCGGGGCGGCACCCGGCATCGCCGAACATGTGCCGCTGTCGGCCGGGCGACCGTGTCTGATCCTGCCCTATGCCGGGCACTGGCCGACGCTAGGCCGGCGCGCGCTGATCGCCTGGGACGGTGGGCGCGAGGCGGCGCGGGCGGTCAATGACGCGCTGCCCTTACTTCGTCGGGCGCAGCAGGTCACGATCGTGACGATCGGCGACCGGCTGCAGGGCGACGGCACGGCGGCCCAGGGTGCCGCCGCTTTGGGCGCCCATCTGGCCCGTCATGGCCTGACGGTCGAGGTCCGCCACGATGCCGGCGGCGCCATCGGCGTGCCCGACCTGCTGCTATCGCTGGCGTCCGACCTGTCGGCCAATCTGATGGTCATGGGCGCCTATGGCCATAGCCGATTGCGCGAGCTGATCATGGGCGGCGTCACCCGCGCGATCCTCGACCATATGACCCTGCCGATCCTGATGTCGCATTAGAGAGGGCTTTGGATGACCAACCCGCCTCGGCCAGCAGCCTGGGTCGATCAACTGGGCCGCTGGATCAAACCGGTCGTGCCCACGCCGCGCAAAGCCGGCACCGGCGGTCGGCTGGCGCTGGGCCTGCAGGGCGGCGGCGCGCTCGGCGCCTTTACCTGGGGCGTGCTCGATCGGCTGCTGGAGGAACCGGACCTGCCCTTGAGCGCGGTCAGCGGCACCAGCGCCGGGGCGGTCAATGGTGCCGTGATGGTCAGCCATCGGGTCACGGGCGGTCCGGAACGGGCGCGCACGGCGCTCGACCGGCTGTGGCGGCGCCTGGCGGAGAAGGGCCGGCCGGTCTGGATGCCGGCGCTGGGTCAGGCGGCCGGCGCCATGGCGATGGACATGACCGCACGACTGTTCTCACCCTATCAGCTCAATCCGCTCGACCTCAATCCGCTCAGGGAGATCCTGGCCGAGGAGGTCGATTTCGCGGCACTGGCCGACGCCAGGGCGCCGGAACTGATCATCGCCGCGACCCGGATCAGCGACGGCGGCGCGCGGCTGTTCCGCCGGGGCGAGATCACGCTCGACGCGATCCTGGCCTCGGCCTGCCTGCCGGCGATCCATCAGGCGGTCGAGATCGAGGGCGAGGGCTATTGGGACGGCGGCTATTCCTCGAATCCACCACTCCGCGCCCTGGTCGAGGGCGCGGCGCCCGACGATCTGCTGGTGGTGCAGCTCAACCCGGTTCGGTTCGACGGCCTGCCGAAAAGCTCGCGCGAGATCACCCAGCGGGTCAATCAGCTCGTGTTCAACCGGCCGCTGATGGAGGAATGGGCCAGCCTGGAGCCCGAGGCCGCGGCCGGCCGGTTTCGGCTGCACCGGCTGGTGATCGAACCCGAAAAATTGCCGCCGGGCGGCGCGCTGGATCTGGATTGGAATTTTCTGGCGGCGCTGCGTGACCAGGGCCGCGACCAAGCCGCCGTCTGGCTGGCGCGCAGGCTCTCACCGGAACGTGAGCCGAGTTGAATGGCGGGTGTCCGGGTTCGGGCGCCTAATCATGCCATCATGAGCCTCATCCGCCGCCTCGCCCTTTCCGCCGCCGGCTTCGTCCTTGCCGGTTCCACAGCGCCAGCTGCCATTTCCAAGGCCCAGGCCGCGACCGAACGCCCGGTCCTGATCGAGCTGTTCACCTCGCAAGGCTGCAATTCCTGCCCGCCGGCCGACGCGCTGCTGGGCGAGCTGGCCCAGCGGCCCGGCGTGCTGGCGCTCGCCTTCCATGTCGATTACTGGAACGGGCTCGGCTGGAGCGACCCGTTCTCCAGCACGCTCGCGACGGCGCGACAGAACGACTATGCCCAGCGACTGGGCAAGCGCTCGATCTATACGCCGCAACTGGTGGTCGATGGCGCCCAGGATGCGGTCGGGTCCGATCGGGCCGACGTGACTGCGCTCATCGACGCCGCCCAGCGCCGGGCCGCGACCGGCCCCACGATCGAAACCGCGACCGACGAGACGGGTGGGCGCGTCGTCCGCCTGAGCGGTGGCCCCGCCGAACGCGCCACGGTCTGGCTCGCCGGCTACGACCGCGCCCATGTGACCCCGGTCGGCCGCGGCGAAAACGGCGGCCGGACCCTGACCGAATATCAGATCGTCCGCTCGCTGGTCCGCCTGGGCGACTGGACCGGCGCCGCCGCGCAATATGCCCTGCCGGATGTGGCGGCCGAGGGTGCGATCCTGTTCGTGCAGCCCGATCAGCCGGGACCGATGCTGGCGGCGCGGGATGTGACGGGGTAGGCGTCCCTCTGCCGCTTGCGGGAGAAGGCGTTCGCACGATACGCCGCTTGACGACAAAGCCCCCCGCCGATGCTATGAGTGCCGCCCCTTTCCCGCGAGCGGACCTCATGACACGCGACTGGCTTCCATGCGACTGACGGCCGAGGGCCTGGCCGCGGCGCGGGGCGAGCGGCCGTTGTTCGCCGGGCTTGGCTTCGCACTGGCCGCCGGCGACGCGCTGGTGCTGACCGGCCCGAACGGCAGCGGCAAGTCGAGCCTGCTGCGGCTTGCTGCCGGCTTCGGACGGCCGACCGCGGGATGTCTCAGCTGGGACGGCAAGGCCCTGGCCGACGATCTCGATGCCTATCGCACGCAGATCCATTACGTCGGCCATCAGGAAGCGCTGAAGCCGGCGATGAGCGTTGTCGAGATGCTGCGCTTCTGGGCCGATCTGGCCGAACGGCCGCTGCAGGACCCGGCCGGACCGCTGACGGCGCTGGGACTCGGCCACAAGGCGGCGACGCCCTGCCGGTTCCTGTCATCGGGTCAAAGACGTCGCCTGGCCCTGGCGCGTCTGGTCGCCTGGACCGCGCCGCTGTGGCTGCTGGACGAACCGACGGTCGGGCTCGACGACGAGGCGCTGGGCCTGATCGCCGGGCTGATCGAGCGCCACCGCGCCAGCGGCGGCATCGTCGTACTCTCGACCCATCAGCCGCTGCCGCTGGTGGGCGTGCATTCCCTGTCCCTGGCCGATTTCCCGCCGCTTCGGCCCAAAGTCACCGCAGAATGGTGAGCTTCAAGGCGCTGCTGCTGCGCGATCTGCGTCTGGCCTTCCGCCAGGGCGGCGACGGTGCCATGGCGGTGATCTTCTTCGTGCTGGCCGCCCTGCTGTTCCCGTTCGGGCTCGGGCCCGAGCCCGAGGCCTTGGCGCGCGACGCGGTCGGCATCGTCTGGGTCATGGCGCTGCTCGCCTCGCTGCTGGCGCTCGACCGGCTGTTCCAGGGCGATTGGGAGGATGGCTCGCTCGACCTGATGGCGCTGTCGCCGTTGCCGCTCGAGCTGGTCGTGCTGGCCAAGGCGCTGGGTCACTGGCTGGTCAGCGGGCTGCCGCTGCTGATCGCGGCACCGATCGTGGCGTCCATGCTGCAGTTCGACCCGGCCGGCGTGCCGCGCCTGGTGCTGGCCCTGGCGCTGGGCACGCCGACGCTCAGCCTGCTGGGTGCCGTGGGCGCAGCCTTGACCCTCGGTGCGCGCCGGGCGGCCGTGCTGGTCTCGCTGCTGGTCTTGCCGCTGGAAATTCCGGTATTGATCTTCGGCGTGGCCGCGGCCGATCCCGCCGCGACAGGCGACGGATCGACCCAAATCATGGTATTGGGCGCGCTCCTGGCACTGGCCCTGCCGCTGTGTCCTTGGGCCGCAGCCGCAGCCTTGCGCCAGGCACTCGATTAGTCGAGCCCCCTCGGGGCCCGATAGGGTAGAGAGTTTCGATGCACCGCTTCGCCAATCCCGCCCGCTTCATGCGCGTCAGCCAGATCCTGCTGCCCTGGCTGGTTCTGGCGACCATTCTGCTGCTGGCGGCGGGCCTGGTGCTGGCGCTGATCGTGGCGCCGCCGGACTATCAGCAGGGCGAAAGCGTGCGGATCATGTTCGTGCATGTGCCGGCGGCCTGGATGGCGATGTGCGCCTATAGCTGTCTGGCGGCGGCCAGCGCGGCGGCATTGATCTGGCGTCATCCGCTGGCCGAGATCGCGGCCGAGGAGACCGCGCCGCTCGGCGCGGTCTTCACCGGCCTATGCCTCGTCTCCGGCTCGCTGTGGGGCGAGCCGATGTGGGGCACCTGGTGGGCCTGGGACGCGCGCATGACCTCGGTCCTGGTCTTGTTTTTCCTGTATCTGGGCTATATGGCGCTGCTGAACGCATTCGACGATCCGACGCGCGGCCGCCGCGCCGCCGCGATCCTGGCGCTGGTGGGATTCGTCAATGTGCCGATCATCAAATTCTCGGTCGATTGGTGGAACACGCTGCACCAGCCGGCGAGCGTGCTGCGCCTGGGCGGGCCGGCGATCGACCCGTCGATCCTGGCGCCGCTGCTGGTCATGGCGCTCGCCTTCACCCTGCTGTTCGCGACGCTGCTGGTGGTGCGCATGCGCGCGGCGCTGATGGAACGCAAGATCCGCGTGCTGGATGCGGCCACGGACGGGGTGTCCGGCTGATGGGCTTTTCCACTTGGATTCAGATGGGCGGTTACGCCGTCTTCGTCTGGCCGGCCTACGGCATCGCCGCTGCGGCACTCGGCCTCCTGGTGGCGAGCACGATCCGGCGGTATCGGATGGCGCAGCGGCGCCTGGCCCAGCTCACGGCCACGCGCCGTGGGGAGAATGCATGACCCGCAAGCGCCGCCGCCTGATCTTCGTCCTCGCCGGCATGAGCTGCCTCGGCATCGCTACAGCGCTCGTGCTGAACGCGTTCGACGATAATCTGGTGTTCTTCTACAGCCCGACCGATCTGGCGCAGAAGCATCCGGGCACGACCAGGCGCCTGCGCATCGGCGGGCTGGTCGAGAATGGCAGCCTGGTCACGTCCGAGGGCGGCAAGCGGTTCGATTTCAAGGTCACCGACGGCAAGACCGATCTGGCCGTGAGCTATGTCGGCGTGGTGCCGGCCCTGTTCCGCGAGGGGCAGGGCGTCGTCGCCGAGGGCAAGCTGGGGACCGACGGCAGCTTCGCCGCCGCCACGCTGCTGGCCAAGCATGACGAGAAATACATGCCGCCCGAAGTGGCCGAGGCGCTGAAGCGATCCGGCGAATGGCGGCCGGATCAACAGGCAGCGGCACCCGGTGCGGCCGACGCGCCAGCATCACCGACAAGCGCGGCCGACGCCCCGCAAGCGAGTGCCCGCCCATGATCGCCGAACTCGGCCATTTCTCCCTGATCCTGGCCCTGCTGGTCGCGGTCGTGCAGTCGATCCTGCCGATGGTCGGCGCCCAGCGGGCGAGCCGGCCGATGATGGATGTGGCCGCGCCTGCGGCGTTGCTGCAATTCGGCGCGGTGGCGCTCGCCTTCGCGGCGCTGACTCACGGCTATGTCACGTCGGACTTCTCGCTGAAGAACGTGGTCGAGAACAGCCATTCGCTGAAGCCGCTGCTGTATAAGATCACCGGCGTCTGGGGCAATCACGAGGGCTCCATGCTGCTCTGGGCCCTGATCCTGACGCTCTATGGCGCGGCGGTCGCCGCGTTCGGGCGTAATCTGCCGCCCTCGCTCAAGGCCCGTGTGCTGTCGGTCCATGGCATGATCGGCGTGGGATTCCTCGCCTTCATCCTGTTCACCTCGAACCCGTTCCTGCGTGTGCTGCCGGTGCCGCCGGACGGGCAGGGGCTGAACCCGATCCTGCAGGATCCGGGCCTGGCGTTCCATCCGCCGTTCCTCTATCTGGGCTATGTCGGATTCTCGATGGCCTTCTCCTTCGCCGTGGCCGCGCTTATCGAAGGCCGGGTCGATCCGGCCTGGGCGCGCTGGGTCCGGCCCTGGACCCTGGTCGCCTGGTGCGCGCTGACGCTCGGCATCTGCCTGGGCAGCTGGTGGGCGTACTATGAATTGGGCTGGGGCGGCTGGTGGGCCTGGGATCCCGTTGAAAACGCCTCGTTCATGCCCTGGCTGTCCGGTACGGCGCTGCTGCATTCGGCCATCGTGGTCGAGAAGCGCGACACGCTCAAAGGCTGGACCATCTTCCTGGCGCTGGTGACCTTCTCGCTGTCGCTGCTCGGCACCTTCCTGGTGCGCTCGGGCGTGCTGTCGTCGGTCCATGCCTTCGCGGTCGATCCGGCGCGCGGCGCCTTCATTCTGGCGCTTCTGGTGATCGCGATCGGCGGCTCGCTCGTGCTGTTCGCGCTGCGGGCGCCGGCCTTGCGCTCGACCGGGACCTTCGCGCCGATCAGCCGCGAATCCGCGCTGATACTGAACAATCTGCTGCTGGCGACCGCGGCGCTGACCGTATTCCTGGGCACGCTCTATCCGCTGTTCCTCGATGTGATCGGTGGCGATAAGGTCTCGGTCGGCTCGCCCTATTACAATGCGACCTTCGTGCCGCTGATGGTGCCGCTGGTGCTGGTCATGGCGGCCGGGCCGATGATGACCTGGAAGCGCGCCGATCTGGCTGGCGTGCTGATGCGGCTGCGCGTCGCGTTCGGCCTCGCCCTGGTCGTCGCGGTGATCATGATTATCGTGACCAAGGGCCATGAGGCGATGGCGCCGCTCGGCATCGCTCTCGCCGCCTGGCTGCTGTTCGGCACGGCTCAGGAATTGGCCGACCGCATCCGGCTGTTCCAGGCGCCGTGGGAGGTCGTGCGCAACCGGCTGGTCCACACCACCCGCGCGTCCTGGGGCATGAGCATCGCGCATGCCGGCCTGGCCGTGACCATCGCCGGCATCACCATCGCCAGCGGCTGGCAGCAGGAGGCGATCCAGACCCTGAAGCCGGGCGAGAGCATCACGCTGGCGGGCGACGTCTATCGCTTCGACCGGGTCGAGCCGCTGCCCGGCCCGAACTATTCGGCCGAGCAGGCGACGGTGACGCTCAGCCACGACGGCCGCGCCTTCGCCACGGTCCATCCGTCGCGCCGGACCTATCCGCTGCAGCGCATGACCACGACCGACGTCGCCATCCATACCGACGGGTTCAGCGACCGCTATGTCGTGCTGGGCGATCCGCAGCCGGACGGCGGCTGGATCTTCCGGATCTATTACAATCCGCTGGTGCCCTGGGTCTGGTTCGGCGCGCTGATCATGGTGCTGGGCGGAATCATGTCACTCAGCGATCGCCGGCTGCGCATCGGCGCGCCGGTGCGCAAACCCAAGCGGGCCGGAGGCGAGCTTGCCGCCTGACACCAAAAGCAATCCCGGCCGGCGCCTGCTGTTCCTGCTGCCGGTCCTGGCGTTTCTGGGTCTGGTCGGTGTGTTCACGCTGGGCCTCGGCCATGATCCGACCGCGCTGCCATCGGCGATGATCGACAAGCCGGCACCGGCGTTCGCGCTGGGGCCGGTCATGGCCGACAAGCCGGGCCTGGGCCGCGCCGATCTGGGCGGCAAGCCGGTGCTGGTCAATTTCTTCGCGTCCTGGTGCGCGCCCTGCCGGATCGAGCATGCGACCCTGGCCGGCCTCGCCGCCTCCGGCGTGCCGCTCTACGGCATCGCCTACAAGGATAAGCCGGAGAACGCTCAGCGTTTCCTGACCGACTTGGGCGATCCGTACCAGAAGATCGGGCTGGATCTGGACGGCCGCACCGCGATCGATTTCGGCGTCTACGGCGTGCCGGAGACCTATATTCTCGACCGGGACGGCCGCATCCGTTTCCGCTATGCCGGCGCGTTGACCGACGAGGTGTTGAAGACCGAGATCCTGCCGCGCCTGGCTGCCTTGGAGCGGCCGTGATCCGACGCTTGATCCTCGCGGCGTTGCTGGCCTTGACACTCGCGGGGTCCGCGTTCGCGGTCAATCCCGACGAGCGGCTGACCGATCCGGTGCTGGAGGCGCGCGCCCGCACGCTGGGCAAGTCGCTGCGCTGCCTGGTGTGCCAGAATCAGTCGATCGACGATTCCAACGCCGACCTGGCCCATGACCTGCGGATATTGGTGCGCGAGCGGCTGACCGCCGGCGACAGCGATGCCCAGGTCCTGGCCTATCTCCAGGCACGCTATGGCGATTATGTCCTGCTGAAGCCGCCGGTCGATCCGGCGACCTGGGTGCTGTGGTTCGGGCCTGTGGTGGTATTGGCGATCGGCGTCGGCGTGCTGGTTGTGCGCCGCCGCAGGGTCGCGACGGCACCGGCACCGCTCACCGCCGACGAACGCGCGCGGCTCGATCTGTTGATGGCGGATACCGACGAATGATCTGGCTGTGGGTCGTGCTGGCCCTGATGACCGCCGCCGTGCTGGCGACCCTGCTGCGCCCGCTGCTGCGGGTCGGCGCGCCTGCCGCCGACCGGGCCGGCTATGACCTGATGGTCTATCGCGACCAACTGGACGAGCTGGCGCGCGACGAGGGCCGCGGCACGATTTCCGCGACCGAGGCCGCCGCCGCCCGGATCGAGATCGAGCGCCGACTGCTGGCGATCGTGCCCAAGCCCGGCGTGCCCAAATCCGATGCCCTGGCGCCGCGCCCGGCCCGGCTCACCGCTCTGCTGGTGATGGTCATCGTGCCGATCGCGGCCGTCGGGCTCTATCTGGAGCTGGGCGAACCGGATCTGCCGGACCAGCCGCTGAGCGCGCGCGCGGCCGAGCGGCCGCTGCTGGCCGACGACGGCTCGCTCGATCCGGCCAAGGTCAAGATCGCGCTGGAAGCCAAACTCCGGGTCGATCCGAGCAGTCTCGACGGCTGGCTGCTGCTGGGCCGGACCGATGCCAGCCTGGGCGCCTGGGACGATGGCAAGGCGGCCTATGCCCAAGCGATGGCCCTGTCGCACGAGCGGCCGGATGTCATGGAGTCCTATGGCGAACTGCTGGTGGGATCCGCCGGCGGCGAGGTGACCGGTCCGGCGAACGCCCTGTTCACCCGCGCCGCCGCGGCCGACGGAACCCGCATCAAGGCGCGTTATTATCTGGCGCTGGGCGCGGCCCAGCAGGGCGATCTGGCCCAGGCGATCGCTGGCTGGAAGGCGTTGGAGGCGGACGCGCCCGCCAGCGCCCCGTGGCGCGCCACGGTGGTCGAACTGCGCGAGGAGGCCGAGCGCCGGCTGGCCGGCGGCACGGTCCCGCCGCCGGAACTGCCGGCCGGGACGCCCAACGATCCGGCCGGAGCCCAGATCGCCAAGCTGCCGCCGGGCGAACAGGGGCAGGCGATCCGCGGCATGGTCGAGGGTCTGGCAGCCAGGCTAGAGGCCAATCCCGACGACCTGCCCGGCTGGCAGCGGCTGGCCCGCGCCTATGTCGTGCTGGGCGAAGGACAGAAGGCCGAGGCGGCCTATCGCCAGGTGCTGCAGCGCGACCCGAAGCAGCCCGACGCGCTGTGGCAGGTCGGCCTGGCCGATGCCGCCAACGGCAACAAGACTGAGGCGGCCCTGCATTGGCAGGCGCTGCTGGCCCAATTGCCGGCCGGATCGCCGGCCGCGGCCCAGGTGCGGACGGCGCTGGACGGGCTGAAATAAGCTCAGCCGGACGTCAAGCCAGCCATTCGAAAAATGGTCTCGTGGCCGGTTTCGAACCGGTCGCGAAACGCCTTCAGCCGTTCGAAATTCGGATGGGAAGCGCCGCCGCGTCGACCATCGACACCAAAAGGGCGCCATCTTCAACCGATCCGGCTGCGGGCCCGACCGCTGCGACGGACCGCATCGGCCAGATCGGGCCAGCCATAGGCGACCGCGGGCACGCCGAACCGTCCCATGTCCAACTGCCGATCCGCGACGCGGCGCCCGCCGACGCGCTCGTAGAAATAGCGCGCCGGATTGGCCGCGAGGACCCACAGCATGGCCGAGGACAGCCCCTCGTCCAGCATCCGCTGGAAGAGCGCCAGCAGCAATTGCCGGCCGATCCCGCGGCCCTGATGGTCGGGCCCGACATAGAGCGTGAAGATTTCCCCGGCATAGGGCAGCGCCGTCTCGCGCTGCACACCGCAACTGCCGAAGCCCTGTAGATTGTCCCATTCATCATAGGCCAGCACGACATCGTCGGGGCGATGGGCGATGAAGCGCGACCATTGCCGCGCGCGCTGGCGCGGATCGAGCGTGGTCAGCAGATGGTCCGGCAGCATGCCCGGATAGGTCGTCCGCCAGGTCTCGATATCGACATGGGCAATCGCCTGAACATCCGACGCTCGGGCGGTTCTGATCGACAACATGCGCGTCTCCCCTGGTGGATAAAATCAGACGGAAGCATCCGTCTGATTTTCCCACAACGCATAAATCTGGTGGGCGCTTCGTCCGGCAATCGTAGCAGGCAAAACCGAAACCCTCGCAAGCGAGAACTACGCCGACCGGCATTTGGTTTCGTCCCATGACTGCCCGCCCGGATGAAACAGTCCGATACAAACCAGGCCGCTTGCCGAAATCATAACGGTACAGGAGGCCGCTACACCTGGACGGATAGAACCTCGTCCATCAGGGAGCTACCGGACATGCGGTCTTTCCTCGACGCCATCCTTCCCCTCGATCTCGCCGGCGCCATGCCGCTGCTGCTGGGCCTGTCCTCGCTCGGCTTGGCGCTGTTCGCGATCCGCTGATCGTGGCGCGCTTTCCGAAGTGGCAGGACACCGAGCGGCGGTTGCTTGGGCATGCCTGGGGCAAGACGCCGCTCGAAGAGATCGCCCAACAGCTCGGCCGGAGCGAGAACGCGATCCGGCAGGAGGCCTACAAGCTGTTCGGCACGACGCTCGACCGGGCGCCGATGCGCCGACGCCGCAAACAGCCGCGGGTCCGCTTCTATTCCTCGGGCCTCGCGGACTGACGGCCGCCGTCGGGGCGTTGGCGCCCCCCAGTCCCCCTCGATCCCGACGGCGGATCTTTTTGTTTCATCCTGCAAGCCCTTGACGTGGCTGCGCCGGCCCCCGACGCTCGATCTCGAGATTTCACCCGATCCCGAGGTTCCGTCATGCTGTTTCGCCCCCTCGCCGCTGGACTGATCGCATTGATGTCGATCGCGGCGCCGGCCCTCGCGGCCGATCCGCCGCAAAAGATCCGCATCGCGACCGAAGGCGCCTATCCGCCGTTCAATTTCAAGGCGCCGGACGGCAGCCTGCAGGGCTTCGACGTCGATATCGCCAATGCGGTCTGCGCCGAGGCGCATTTGGACTGCACCATCACGGCGCAGGATTGGGACGGCATCATCCCGGGCCTGCTGGCGAAGAAATACGACGCGATCGTCGCCTCGATGGCGATCACCGAAGAGCGCAAGAAGAAGGTCGATTTCACCGACAAATATTATCAGATGCCGGCGCGCTTCGTCGCGAAGAAGGGCTCGAACTTCACCATCACGCCCGAAGGCCTGGCCGGCAAGACGATCGGCGCCCAGCGGGCGACGATTCACGCGGCCTATCTGCAGGAAAAATATGCCGCCACGTCCGACGTCAAAACCTACGATACCCAGGAAAACGTGACGCTGGACCTGACCTCCGGCCGGCTCGATCTGTTTCTGGCCAGCTCGGCCGTGGTGCTGGGCAGCTTCCTCAACAAGCCGGAAGGCAAAGACTACGAATTCGTCGGGCCCGAGCTGCAGCTGGGCGCCGGCACCGCGATCGCCGTCCGTAAAGGCGACGATGCGCTGCGCGAGACCTTCAATAAGGCGATCGCCGCGATCCGCGCGAACGGCACCTATCAGAAGATCAACGCTAAATATTTCGACTTCTCGATCTATTGATCGCATAGAGCCCGTCAAGGGCCGGGAGCAACAGGAGGTTCATCATGCGCCGTTTCCTCATGGCTGCCCTAATGGCGGCCACGGTCGGCTGGGCGGCCCAGGCCCATGCGCAGGACAAAGTCCGCATCGCGACCGAAGGAGCCTACGCGCCGTTCAATTTCAAGGCGCCCGACGGCACGCTGCAGGGCTTCGACATCGACATCGCCCGGGCGCTGTGCGACCACGCCCATCTGGAATGCACCATCGTGGCGCAGGATTGGGACGGCATCATCCCGGGCCTGCTCGCCAAGAAATACGACGCGATCGTGGCCTCGATGTCGATCACCGACGAGCGCCGCAAGAAGGTCGATTTTACCGACAGGTACTATCAGACGCCGGCCCGCTTCGTGGCGAAGAGGGGCGCTGGTATCGTCATCTCCCGGGATGGGCTGAAGGGGAGGACGATCGGCGCCCAGCGCTCAACCATCCATGCCCAATACCTGCAGGACAACTACGCCGACGTCGCCGACATCAAGCTGTACGACAGCCAGGAGAACGCCGACCTGGATCTGACCGCGGGCCGGCTGGATCTGGTGCTGGCCGATTCGATCGTGCTGCTGGACGGCTTCCTCAACAAGCCCGACGGCCAGGATTTCGAGTTCGTCGGTCCGGAGCTGAAGGACCCGAAATGGTTCGGCGACGGCGCCGGCATCGCGGTCCGCCCGGGCGATGCCAAGCTGAAGGAAGCGTTCAACAAGGCGCTGGCCGAGATCCGAAAGGATGGCACCTACGACAGGATCGACGCGAAATACTTCCCGTTCTCGATCTATTGATGGACCTGCAGGGCTTCGGCGGCCAGATCCTGATCGGCGCCGGCCTGACTCTGGCCGTGGCCGCGCTCAGCATGATTTTCGGGCTGGTGATCGGTGGGCTCGGCGCCGCCGCCAAGCTGTCGCAGCGGCGGGCGCTGCGCGGGCTCGCCGACGCCTATACCACGCTGGTGCGCGGCGTGCCGGAGCTGCTGATCCTGCTGCTGCTCTATTTCGGCGGCACCGTGCTGCTGACCTGGATCGCCAGCGAGTATGTCGAGGTCAACGGCTTCGGCGCCGGACTGTTCGCGCTGTCGATCCTGTGCGGCGCCTATGCGACCGAGGTGCTGCGCGCGGCGATCCAGGCAGTGCCCAAAGGTCAGATCGAGGCGGCACGCGCGCTGGGTCTGCGCCAGACCGCCATGATCCGCAAGGTCCTGCTGCCCCAGGTCTGGCGCCTCGCGCTGCCGGGCCTGGGCAATGTCTGGCTGGTGGTGATGAAGGATACCTCGCTGATTTCCGTCGTCGGCCTGGAAGAATTGATGCGGAAATCCAACATCGCCGCCGGGGCGACCCATCGGCCCTTCACCTTTTATGCGGTCGCGGCCCTGATCTATCTGCTGTTCACCACCGTCTCCGTCATCGCCATCGCCCTGTTGGAGCGGCGCGCCCGGCGCGGCCTGGCCCGGGTGTAGCGATGGATTGGCAATTGATGCTCGACAGCCTGCCGCGCTTCATGGCCGGGGCGTGGCTCAGCCTGAAGCTGATCGGCCTGGCCCTGGTGCTGGGCGCGGCGCTGTCGCTGCCGATCGCGTTCGCGCGCATCAGCCGCCGGCGCCTGCTGTGGCTACCGGCCTTCGCCTATATCTTCTGCTTTCGCGGCACGCCGCTGCTGGTGCAGCTCTATCTGATCTATTACGGCTCCGGGCAGTTTCCCTGGATCCACGACAGTTGGCTGTGGCCGCTGCTGCGCCAGCCGTTCGGCTGTGCCGTCATCGCCTTCGCGCTCAACACCGCGGCCTATCAGGCCGAGATCCTGCGCGGCGGCATCATGGCGGTCCCGGCGGGCGAGGTCGAGGCGGCACGCGCGCTGGGCATGGGACCTTGGCTGATCCTCCGGAAGATCGTGCTGCCCCAGGCGCTGCGGCTGACCCTGCCGGCCTATGGCAACGAGATCATTCTGGTGGTGAAGTCATCCTCGCTCGCCAGCACGATCACGCTGCTGGACATCACCGGCGTCGCGCGCGGCATCGTCGCCGAGAGTTTCGCGGTCTACGAGGCGTTCCTCGACGCGGGCGCGGCCTATCTGCTGCTGACCTTCCTGATCACGCGGGCGGTCGGCGCGCTGGAGGCCCGGCTGATGCGCCATCTGCGGCGCGAGGATCCGGGCGCGGCGCCATCGCCGGCGCCGTTCGGCGCGTGACATGGCGAAGCCGGTTCGGGTGCTTGGACGGCGCCCGAGCCGGCTTCATGCCATTCGTCCGGTATCAGTTCGACAGGACGAAACCGGACCGGGTCGCGTCGGCTTCACAGGCATAGGCCCCGACCTTGGTCCGGCCATAGTACTTATCGGTCGGCAGATGCTCGGTGCCCGCGGACCAGTTCGCCCAGACGACCTGGTCGGACGGGCAAGCAGCCTGGGCCTTGGCGGCCGTGATATAGAGCGACGGCATGGCTTCCGGCTGGTACAGCTTGGCGTGCGGAGTATCGGCGGCCGAAGCGGCGCCGCTCACCAGCACTGCCACCGTGGCGCAGAGGCCGGCGATCATCGACTTGTTCATCATTCATCTCCTGGAAAGCATCGGCGAGTGTTCAACTGCTCGTCCTACCCTAACTGGGTCGGCTGATTTCAGACTTCCAAGATCGATTTCATAAATAACTATATCAATTAGGTCTGATGACGCTGGAACGCAACCAGCTGCAGTGGGGTTGTATTTCCCGAAAGACCCTGATCCCCAGGGTCGTCGCACGGGAGACACCACATGCGCTCGACCATGATGGATCGCGCCACGAAGGCTTTGCTGATGCTGGTTCTGCTGGGTTCGCTCGGCTCGACCCTGGCCGCCTGCAACACGACGGCGGGCGCCGGCCAGGACATCAGCAATACCGGCAACGCCATTACCAAGTCGGCCGACAAGAATATGCCCCAGTAATTGAGGGCTCCGGGCTCTGCGGCCGCTTGACTACGGCCGCAGCAGTCCGACCAGATCCTTGATCGCCGCCAGGTTCGGCTGCGCGATCGCATTGGCCCGCTCGGCGCCCCGCCGCAGGATGGCGTCGAGCGCGCCGACATCGGCCATGATTCGCGACCGTGCTTCGGCGATCGGCGCCAGCTTGGCGACCGCGACCTCGGCCAGCGTCTCCTTGAAGCGCGAGAATTCGCTCCCCGCGAATTCAGCCACCGTATCGGCCAGGCTGGCATCGGTCAGCGCCGCGTAGATGCTCAGCAGATTTTCCGCTTCCGGCCGGGTCTTGGCAGCCTCGACGCTCTCGGGCAGCGGCAGCGGGTCGGTCTTGGCCTTGCGGATCTTGAGCGCGATCGTGTCGGCATCGTCGGTCATGTTGATGCGCGAATAGTCCGACAGATCCGACTTCGACATCTTCTTCGACCCGTCGCGCAGGCTCATCACGCGCGTCGCCGGGCCCATGATCTGCGGCTCCGGCAGCGGGAAATATTCCTGGCCGAATTGCCGGTTGAACGTCTGCGCCAGATCGCGCGCCAGCTCCAGATGCTGCTTCTGATCCTCGCCGACCGGCACATGGGTCGCCTGATAGATCAGGATGTCGGCCGCCATCAGCACCGGATAGGAATAGAGCCCGAGCCCGACCGAATCCTTGTTCTTGCCGGCCTTGTCCTTGAACTGGGTCATGCGGTTGAGCCAGCCGAGCGGCGTCAGGCAGGTCAGGATCCAGCCCAGTTCGGCATGGGCCGAGACCATCGACTGGTTGAAGATCGTGGCCTTCTCGGCATCGATGCCGGCGGCGATATAGGTCGCGGCCACTTCGCGCGTGCTTTGGCGCAGCGCCGCCGGATCCTGCGGCACGGTGATGGCGTGAAGATCGACGATGCAGAAGATGCAGTCATACTCGGCCTGCAGCCGCACCCAGTTCTTCAGCGCGCCCAGATAATTGCCGATATGCAGTTTTCCGGTCGGCTGGATGCCTGAAAGAATGCGGTTCATGAGACGAAGACCGAGCGGTTCGAGGAAATGGGGAGGTCTCGGTTAGCCCGAGTACCGGATCGGGTCAAGCAGCTTGATCCAAGGGGATCAAGCCGGATCCAAGGGGATCAAGCCGGCTGCCGCCGCAGCAGCCGTTTGAGATCGCGCCAATGCGCGGCGCCGAACAGAAACACGAACAGCGCGTAACCCGCCAGACCTGTGCCGATCAGGCATGCCAGCGCCAGATAGCGGACCCAGCCGGCCGCGTCGCGCAATGCCGGTCCCAGCAGATGGTCGGCACCGACCAGCAGCCCGGCCATGGCGACCGCCGCCAGAATCTGGCGCGGCACCGTCACCAGCAGCCGGCGATCGAGGCTCAGGTGTCCGCGCCGCCGGAGCGCCAGTCCCAGCAGGATGACATTGACCCAGCCGGCGGTGGTCGTCGCCAGCGCATTGCCGACATGGGCGAAGAACCGGCTCAGCACCAGAGTCAGCACCAGATTTACCGCCAGCGATACGACCGCGATGCGCACCGGCGTGCGCGTGTCCTGGCGCGCATAGAACGCCGGCACCAGCACCTTGACCGCGACCAGCGCCGGCAGGCCGAAGGCATAGACCGTGAGGGCGAGCGCCGTCTCATGGGCGGCGTATTCGGTGAAATCGCCGCGCACCAGCAGGACCGACAGAATCGGTTGGGCGATGATCGCCAAGGCTGCCGCGGCGGGCAGCGTGAACAGGAAGGCGAATTCCAGCCCGCGGTTCTGCGTGTCGGTCGCGGCCGTGGCATCGCCGCTGCGCAATTGGCGCGACAGGGTCGGCAGGATCGCCGTGCCGACCGCGATGCCGACCACGGCGAGCGGCAGTTGGTTGAGCCGGTCGGCATAATAGAGATAGGTCACCGAGCCGGCCGGCAGCAGCGAGGCCACGTTGGTCGAGACGAACAGGTTGATCTGATTGACGCTGGCGCCGAACACGCCCGGCCCCATCAGCGCCAGCAGCCGCTTGATGTCGGGCGTGAGGCGCGGCATCGGCAGCTTCAGCGCCATGCCCGAACGGGCACAGGACAGCGTCAGCCACAGGAACTGCGCCAGCCCGGCGATGGTGACGCTCCAAGCGAGCGCCTCGACCACATGGCCGAAGCGCCGGCCCCAGAACACCGCCGCGATCATGAAGACGTTCAGCAGGACCGGCGTGAAGGCAACCGCGCCGAACTTGCCGAGCGAGTTGAGAATGCCGCCCTGGAGCGAGACCAGCGAGATGAACAGCAGATAGGGAAAGGTGATGCGGGTCAGCGAGGTCGCGGCGGCGAACTGCTCCGGCCGCTCGGTGAAGCCGGCCGCGATCGCCGGGATCAGCAGCGGCATGAAGGCCTCGGCCAGCACCGTGATCGCCAGCAGTCCCGTCAGCAACACCGCCATGGCGCGCTCGGCATAGGCCTGGGCCGCGGCCTCGCCCTCGTCGGCGATCTTATGGGCGAACAGCGGCACGAAGGCGGTCGAGAACGCACCCTCGGCGAAGATGGTGCGGAACATGTTGGGCAGGCGCTGCGCGACCACGAACACGTCGGACAGATGTCCGGCGCCAAGCGCCTGGGCGGTCAGCATGTCGCGGACCAGGCCGAGCACCCGGCTGATCATGGTATTGCCGCCGATGGTCGCGACGGCACGGAGGAGGGACATGGGGAATCGGATCTTGCTCTGGAGGCGGCGGCAACCATACACATGAGGCTTGGACGGCGCAAAGAGGAGCGACCAGATGAACGAGTGCCGGATTGGCGTCGTCGGCTGCGGCGGACGGATGGGACGCCTGCTGATCGCCGAGATCGCCGGAACCGGGGCCGCCCGGGTCGCGGGTGGCCTCAGCCGGAGCGCCGGGCTGGACCTGGGCACGCTGGCCGGGCTGGGTCCGCTCGGCATCGCCACCGGCACCGATCCGGCCGCGCTCGTCGCCGCATCCGACGCGATCATCGATTTCACCGTGCCGGACGCGACCGTGCACCATGCCGAACTGGCCGCGGCCCAAGGCAAGGTGCTGGTCATCGGCACGACCGGCATCGACGCCGCCCAGACGCGCGCGATCGAGGCCGCCGCCCGGCACACGCCGATCGTCTGGTCGCCGAACATGAGCCTGGGCGTCAATCTGCTGATGGGCCTGGTCGAGCAGGTCGCCGCCACGCTCGGTCCCGACTACGACATCGAGATCGTCGAGATGCATCACCGCATGAAGATCGACGCGCCGTCGGGCACGGCGCTGGGTCTGGGCCGCGCGGCGGCGGCCGGGCGCGGCGTGCCGCTGGAGGACGTCTGGGTCAAGAGCCGCGACGGCCATACCGGTGCCCGCAAAGGCGGCACGATCGGCTTCGCCACGCTCCGCGGCGGCGATGTGGTCGGCGACCATACCGTGGTGTTCGCCGGGCTGGGCGAGCGGGTCGAGCTGACCCACAAGGCGGCCGACCGGCGCATCTATGCCCGCGGCGCCGTGCGCGCGGCGCTGTGGGCCAAGGGCCGTCCGCCCGGTCTCTATGGCATGAAGGACGTATTGGGATTGCGATAGCGCAGCAGCGCGTCGTTGATCTCGGCCGCCAGGGTGCGGCGCTCGTCCGCGGTCAGGAAGCCGCCGATGGCGAGTTCCCGCCCGTGCGAGCGCAGCAGCAACCGATTGCGCTCGGCCCCCTGTTCGATCAGCAGCAGCCGCAGCCAGAATGCCTGAAAGCGCCAGGTCCGGACCTCGCCGCGCACGCCGACACGCTCGACCGTCAGATCGTCGCCGGCGAGGCGCAGCGTCTCGCGCATCCGGCCGCTGCGATAGGACAGCCGGAAGGCGCCGTACAGCAGCAGCACATCGAGCCCGAAAAAGCCGGTGACCGGCCAGGCGCCCATGGCGACGAACGCGATGCCGGCCCCGAAGCTGACCCCGGCGATCGCCATCATCAGGATGAAGAACCCACGCGGCGGCAGGCTGCGATGCGGGCGCAACACCGTCTCGTAATGGAGAATGGGGTCCGGTGCGGCCTCGGTCATGATGGACCGAGCATAATCCCGGGACCACGCGGGGCAAAGCGGATCGGCTGCGGCGGATCGACTGCGAACTGGCGCGACCTTCCGCCGCCCTATAATCTGGTGCCCATGCCCTCTGCCCTGATGACCAAAGCCGACATCGACGGCTTCTTCCGCACCCTATCCGAACGGATGCCGGCGCCCGAGACCGAGCTGGCCTATTCCAATCCCTTCACCCTGCTTGTCGCGGTCGTGCTGTCGGCCCAGGCGACCGACGTCGGCGTCAACAAGGCGACCAGGGCCTTGTTCGAGATCGCCGACAACGCGGCCGACATGGCGGCACTGGGCGAGGAGACGATCCGCGACCATGTGAAGACGATCGGCCTGTTCAACACCAAGGCCAAGAATGTGCAGCGGCTGTCGGAGATCCTGGTTGCCCAACATGGCGGCGAGGTGCCGCGCGATCGCGAGGCGCTGGAAGCCTTGCCGGGCGTCGGGCGCAAGACCGCGAACGTCGTGCTGAACGTGGCGTTCGGCGAGCCGACCATCGCGGTCGATACCCATATCTTCCGGCTGGGCAACCGCACCGGCATGGCGCCGGGCAAGACTCCGCGCGCGGTCGAGGATGGCTTGATGAAGCGGGTGCCGGCGCGCTGGCTGCTGCATGCGCACCATTGGCTGATCCTGCACGGGCGCTATACCTGCAAGGCACGCAAGCCCGACTGCCCGACCTGTCCGGTCGAACCCTTCTGTCGCTACCGGGCGAAGACCGAATTACTCGGCTGAAGCCGAGCGCTGATCCGGGAACGGCGTGCAACTGTCGTCAGGCGTGCCGAGCTTGACCCGGTCGCGCGTCGTGGCATGAACGACCTTGAGGCTGCCGTCTTCCGGATAGAGGAAGACGTCGAGCACGCAGGAAGCGCTGCGATACTGCCAGATTTCGGCCGGGGCATCGTGGCGGGTGAAATCTGGCGCGCCCAGCCGCTGCATCAGCTGGCGATCGGACATCTGGGTCAGCGACGCCATTTCGGTCAGGGAGAAATGCGGACGAGCCCCATTGGGCGTGCGATAGGCGATGTCGGCAGGCGACAGGCCAGCCGTGTCCGACGGCGCGTTGCCGGCCTGGCAGGCCGCCAGCGATGCCGCCAGCAGCACAGCGGAAGTTCTGCCGCCGAACAGCTTCGGCAAGCGGAAATTCCAGCCGCGCCGGGCCCCACAACCCGTCTCGACGATGCCCGCGGCTGAGCCGGACATGGCACGCAAATAAACCCCCTGCACTGACCCCATCGATACTTTCCGGATTCCGATCCCGCATTGCAATGGGAATCCAAGAGCAGGAATCGATCTCCTGGAAATACAGCCCAGGACGGTACGTCAGAGGTCTTTAAAATTGACTAATGCCGCGAAAAACGGCGACCGGTCCGGTACCCGTGCCGGGTACCGGACCGGCACGTTATCAGACGATCCGCGTGGCGCTCAGATCGCCCAGCGGCAAGTCGCCGACTGGGGCCGGAGCCGGAGCGGGCGTGGGCGCGATCGCGACCGGCTTGGCCACGATCGGCTCCAGGCCGGTCGATTGGATATCGCCGGAGATCTGACCGCCGCACTCGACCTCGAGTTGGCCGTAATGGATCGAACCGGAGACGCGGCCGGTCGACTTGATCAGCAGCCGGGTCTTGACGGTGAGCGATCCTTCGAACCGACCATGGATCTCGGCATGATCGACCGAGGCCGTGCCCTTGAACAGGCCGGTCGTGGCGATCTCGATATCCGCGCAATTCGACAGGTTGGCCTCGACACTGCCTTCGACCAGCAGACGGTCGCAGGTCGTGATCTCGCCCGAGAGCGTGATCTCGCGGCCGACCAGCAGCTGCCGCAGTTCCGGCTCGCGCTTCGGCTCCGGCTTCGGCGCGGCCGGCGCACTGCCGAACGACGGGGCGGGTGTCGGCACGACCGGAATCGGCTCGGCGGGACGACGGGGCAGTTCGGTGGTCATGGGTCGGGCTACCTCAGGTGTGGCGGGGCGCAACGGTACGGCCGGAATGCGGTTCGGCAGGGTCGGTTGGGCGGGTTGGGACGCGCCCGGTCCGAAGCCCGGCCGGGGTCCGGCCTTGGCGGCCGGAGCCACGAGATTTTCCGGCGCGAGCGCCGAATTCGGTGCCCCGTCTTCGCCTTCGGGTTTCTTGCGGCGGAACATGTATTCGATCCCCAAAGTTTATCTCAAGCGATTGTCGGATAACGAATCCAAGACGACTTCTCTCAGGCTGGATCGGGCCCCCGGAACCGCTCGACCAGATGGACGGCAGCCGCGAGACCGATGATCGGCGCCACCAGATTGACGACCGGCAGAGCGAACAGCCCTGCGACGACGACACCGGTGAGAATGAAGGTCACCCGATGGCCCCGCCACAGCCGCTGCGCCGCCCGCCAATCGACCCTGCGGAGCGCCACGACATCGAAATACTCGCGACCGAGAAGGTAGCCGTTCAGCCCGAGAAATAGAACCAGATTCAAGCCCGGAAACAGCAGGTAGAGCGGCAGAGCCACGATGTTGAGCACCAGGCCGATCAGGGCCAGCCGGATGCCGCTCCACAGGTTTGCCATCTGACGGGATTTGGGCGGCGTGGCAAGATTGGGATAATGCCGGCGCTCGACCGCCCGGATGATCGCCTCGGCATAAAATCCGAGGATCATCAGGACCACGCTCGGAAACAACAGCCAGGTCACGACCGGGGCCGCGAAGGCGCCCAGCAGGCCGGCGAGAATCTCGATCCAGCGCTGGTCCCGGACGAGTTCATGGTGGATGAGGGCGGCCAGCCCCCACCAGAGCAGAGCGAACGCCAGGCAGGCCCAGGCGACCGAACGAAGCAGGGCGCCGCGCATTTCGGGGCGGGGCAATTGCGCGAAAGCGCGCGAAAGAGCGGACAACATCAGTGGGTCGAACCTCGACGAATGGCCGCGACATCCTCGTCGTCGGCATAGGGAACGGGACGTCGCGGTTTTGCAGATACTACCCCTGCGCGGGGGCCGGTTGCCAGCGGGACGGAAATTCATATACTGCGGCGCAAAATACGCCCTCGGTTTTAGGAAACGTTTGTCCCATGACGACCGCTAAGCTCGACGTCGTCGGCATTGGCAATGCCATTGTCGACGTGATCAGCCAGTCCGATGACGCCTTCCTGGCCGCCCAGGCGATGGACAAGGGCGCCATGATGCTGATCGACGAGCCGCGCGCCGAGGCGATCTACGGCGCCATGGGCGCCGGCATCGAGGCGTCGGGCGGTTCCGCCGGCAACACGGTCGCCGGCATCGCGTCGCTCGGCGGCAAGGCCGGCTATATCGGCAAGGTCCGCGACGACCTGCTGGGCAAGGTCTATCGCCACGACATCACGGCCGCGGGCGTTGCCTTCCCGACGCCGGCGGCCCCGACCGGGCCCGCAACCGCGCGCTGCCTGATCCTGGTGACGCCCGACGCGCAGCGCACCATGAACACGTTCCTCGGCGCCTGCGTCGGGCTCGGCCCCGACGATGTCGATGCCGATTTCGTCGCCAGCGCCCAGGTGACCTATCTGGAAGGCTATCTGTACGATCCGCCCCTGGCCCAGGCAGCCTTCCGCAAGGCCGCCGAAATCGCGCATGCCGCCGGCCGCAAGGTAGCCTTGTCGCTGTCGGATTCCTTCTGCGTCCATCGCCATCGCCAGGCCTTCCTCGATTTCGTCGAAGGCCATGTCGATGTGCTGTTCGCGAACGAGGCGGAATTGACTACTCTGTTCGAGACTCAGAATTTCGACGAGGCGGTCGCCCGTGTGCGCCGCCTGACCGAACTGGCCGCCGTCACGCGCGGCGCCCAGGGCTCGGTCGTCGTAACGCGCGACCAGATCATCGAAGTACCGGCCGCCGCCGTCGCCCGTGTCGTCGACACGACCGGCGCCGGCGATCTATACGCCGCGGGTTTCCTCTACGGCCTGACCCGCAACCTGCCGCTCGCCGAATGCGGGCGGATCGGCAGCATCGCCGCCGCCGAAATCATCAGC
>Ga0302314_10004640_pt1 | contig 25205 bp, 22 predicted proteins | sample III_Palsa_N2_3_FD_200533 | JGI IMG/M metagenome (GOLD analysis project Ga0302314, IMG submission 200533) | Peat permafrost microbial communities from Stordalen Mire near Abisko, Sweden - III_Palsa_N2_3 | ecosystem: Environmental > Terrestrial > Soil > Palsa > Peat permafrost | place: Sweden... | reverse complement strand
GTGGGTCAAGGCAGCCATGCGCCTGACCTCGCGATTGATGACTCGCGGCTCGTACTGGCTATGACTTACTGCTTGCGATTCCGGTACTTATGTAATAAAAGATGGCGCCAGAACGGGCGTTTTCACGACCATCAGATTTGGGAGAGAACATGGAAGAAGTGGCAAAAGCCTTAAGCGATATCCCTGCGATCAATCGTTTCTTGAGCTACTGCCGTATCCGGACGGTTCCTTCCAAAACCGTGATCATCCATGCGGGTGACCTGCCGGATATTCTCTACTACATCATCTCGGGCTCGGTCGAGGTCATGATCGAGGACGAGGACGGCAACGAGATGGTCCTTGCCTATCTCAACAAAGGGCAATTCTTCGGCGAAATGGGCTTGTTCTACGAACAGCCCACCCGCAGCGCCTGGGTCCGCACCCGCCAGCAATCCGAGCTTGCGGAAATGACCTACCCACGCTTTCGGCAAATTGCCGCAGAGAGCCCCGGACTGATTTTCGAGCTGGCCACCCAGCTCGCGACCCGTCTCGACCGCACCAACCGCAAGCTCGGCGACCTGGCCTTCGTCGATGTCACCGGCCGCGTCGCGCACGCGATCATGGACCTGTGCGGCGAGCCCGATGCGATGACCCATCCGGAAGGTATGCAGATCAAGGTAAGCCGACAGGAATTGTCGCGCCTGGTCGGCTGCTCCCGCGAAATGGCTGGACGCGTGCTCAAAGTGCTGGAGGAGCAAGGGCTGCTGCGCGCCACCGGCAAGACCATCGTGGTGTTCAATGCCCGTCCGAAGGTGAAGACCCGTCCTCTCATCGTTCCGGTGAAAGCCGGTTCCGGCGGCACGGCGGTCGCGAAGACGCCGCGCGTCGAGCAGCACGACGAGGACGATGATGACGACGAAGACGAGGACGACGACGAGTAAGCGCGGCGCGCCCGCAACGCGCCGCTAGCGCCCAGGCCTGCTGCGCGTACCAAGCTCCGCCTGCTCGCGTATCGAGCGAATCGTGGCGGCGTAATCGGAACTGCCGAACACCGCGGAGCCCGCAACGAAGGTATCCGCGCCCGCGCGCGCAATCTCCGCGGCGTTGTCGATCTTCACGCCGCCGTCGATTTCCAAGCGGATATCGCGCCCACTCGCATCGATGCGCGCACGCGCCTCGGCGAGCTTGGCGAGACTCTGCGGAATGAACTTCTGTCCGCCGAATCCCGGATTCACCGACATCACCAGAATGGTGTCGATCTTGTCGATGACGTAATCGAGCCAGTTGAGCGATGTGGCGGGATTGAACACCAGGCCCGGCGCGCAGCCGGAATCGCGGATGTGCTCGATGGTGCGGTCCACATGCAGCGTCGCTTCCGGGTGAAAGCTGATGCGCGAGGCGCCCGCGTTCGCAAAATCCGCGGCCAGCGCATCGACCGGGGTGACCATCAAGTGCACGTCGATGGTCGCGGTGACGCCCGCCTTGCGCAGCGCCTCGCACACCATGGGCCCGATGGTGAGATTGGGCACGTAGTGATTGTCCATCACGTCGAAATGAATCCAATCCGCGCCCGCGGCGACCACGGCCTCCACCTCCTCCCCGAGGCGGGCAAAATCGGCTGACAGGATGGATGGTGCGATGAGTATTCCCATACCGTCACTTTATCAACGCATCCCGCGCGCCGCACGTATTGCCTCGTAAGCCTCCTGGATGCGCTGCGTCTTCTCCTTCGCCCATTCCGCCATCGACTCGGGCAATCCGTTCGCGACGAGCTTGTCCGGGTGATGACGGCTCATCTGCCGACGGTAGGCCTTGGTCACTTCCGCAGCGCTCGCGCCCGCGCCCACTTCTAGCTCGGCATAGCATTCGGACAGCGGCCGTTGCGGCCGGCCGCCCGGCGGGACGCCCGCGTGCCGGGCACGCAAGGCGGCCTCCATGCGGGCGAATTCCAATTGCGACATGCCGAGGCGTTCTGCGACGCGCATCAGGATCCGCCGCGCGGGCGGCGAGAGTCCGTTGCCGGCGAGGGCCGCGCGCAGCTGCAGCTCGATGAACGCGCCGAGCAAATCGAAGCGCAACCCGCAAGCCTCGCGCAATTGCTCGATACGAAAACCCGCATCGTACGAGGGCGATTTTCCCGTGCGAAAGCACTCGATCGCGGCGGCGATCTCGTTCGGCCCCAGGCGCAGCTCTTGCATGAGGCGCCGGGCCGCCTCGATTTCCGCCTCCGATACGCGCCCGTCGGATTTCGCGACGTGGCCCATGATCTCGAAGGTCGTCCGAAAGAATACCTCCGAGACCGAGGCGGCGGGCTGCGAGCCGGGAAATGAAAGCCCCAGACCTACGCTCTGATCGAACAGCACGCCGATGAGGGCGCCGACCAGCGCGCCTACCACTGAGCGCGTGAGCAAGAAGCCCACCAGCGCCCCGAAAATTGTGCCTTTCCAAGCCATTCGTTGACCTACACGCCGCGCAACGCGACAATCGCCGACCTTCCCCCACAATGGTAGCAGCCGCCCGCCGGTACGCATGGATCACTCCTCGCCACCAACGCCGTTATTCGAGAGCCGAATCCGGAGCCTGCGCAAGATTCATCAGGGCAAGGTGCGGGACATCTACGATGTCGATGCCGATCATTTGCTCATCGTCACGACGGACCGGCTGTCGGCGTTCGATGTCGTGCTGCCCGATCCGATCCCTTGGAAGGGCCACGTGCTCACCAAGATCTCCGAGTTCTGGTTCGAGAAGACGCGCGCATTGGTGCCGAACCATCTGACGAAGCTGAAGGTCGAGGACATCGTGCAGAGCCCCGAGGAGCGGGCGCAGCTCGAGGGGCGCTCGATGGTGGTCAAGAAGCTCAAGGCGCTGCCCATCGAGGCCGTGGTGCGCGGCTATCTGATCGGCTCGGGATACAAGGATTACAAACAACACGGGTCGGTATGCGGCATCGATCTGCCGCCCGGGCTCGGCATGGCGGATGTGCTGCCCGAGCCGATATTCACGCCGGCCTCGAAGGCGCCCGCCGGACAGCATGACGAGAACATCGACTTCGAGGCGATCGTGAGCCTCGTGGGCCGCGAGCAGGCCGCCGCCGTGCGGCGCATCGCGCTTGCCGTCTACGCCCTCGCCGCGGAGCATGCGCGCGCGCGCGACATCATCATCGCCGACACGAAATTCGAGTTCGGCGCCGACCAAGCCGGGAACTTGATGCTCATCGACGAGGTGCTGACGCCCGACTCCTCGCGATTCTGGCCGGTCGCTTCCTATCGGCCCGGGATCAGTCCGCCGAGCTTCGACAAGCAGTTCGTGCGCGACTACCTCGAATCGCTCCACTGGAACAAGAAGCCGCCCGCGCCGCATCTGCCCGCGGACATCATCGCGCGCACCAGCGACAACTATCGCAAGGCGCTCAAGCTACTGACCAGCTGAGCCGCCGGGCATGCCTACCGCGCTGGAACGTCTCGAGGACGGATTGTTCCAAAGGTCGCGCACCATGGGACCCCCGTGGGGACCGTTGCTGCGCGTGCTGCGTTACCCCGCGGCGGTCGTTCGCGACTGGCTGCAAGGCGATATTGCGGTACGGGCGATGAGCCTCGCCTACACCACGCTCCTGTCGCTCGTGCCGCTGCTGGTTTTCAGCTTCGCGATCCTGAAAGGCATCGGCGCGCGCGCGGATCTGCATTTCATTCTCCATCAGTTCTTGCGCCCGCTCGGCCAGGCGTCCAATCAGCTGACCGAGTCGCTGCTCGAATTCGTGGGCAACATGCGCGGCGATGTGCTCGGCTCCCTCGGGCTCGTGTTTCTCACCTATACGGTGGTCACCACCATCCAGAAGGTGGAGACCAGCTTCAACTTCGTCTGGCGCGTGCAGCACGCGCGCAATTTCGCGCGCCGCTTCGCCGAGTACCTGAGCGTCATGATTGCAGGCCCGATCCTGCTCGCCGTCGCACTGGGACTGCTCGGCTCGGCGCTCCACAGCCCCACCGCCCTGTGGCTCGATTCCTTCGCACCGCTCGCCTGGGCGCTCACCGGCCTTGCGGGAATCCTGCCCTATGTGATCGTTTCGGCGGTGTTCGTGTTCATGTACATGTACATCCCGAACATCCGCGTGGAGGCGCGCGCCGCCCTCATCGGCGGCGTGACCGCGGGCGTCGTCTGGGCGCTGGTCGGCCAGATATTCACCTCGATCCTGGTCTCCTCCTCCTCGCTCGTCGCCGTCTATTCGGGGTTCGCGATCGTGCTCTCCACGCTCATCTGGGTGTACTTGAGCTGGCTGATTTTGCTGTTGGGCGCGACGCTCGCCTTCTATGTCCAGTTTCCGCAGTACCTCCCGCATGGGCACACCACGCTCGCGCTCGATGCGAATGCGCACGAGAGCATCGGCGTATCGGTGATGTATCTCGTTGGGCGCGACTATCAGAGCGGCGCGCTGCGTTGGAATACGGCGCGCCTCGCCGACACGCTCGATGTTCCCGGGGCGGCTCTCGCCCCGGTGGTCGCAAATCTCGAGCAGGCGCAGCTCCTGGTTGCGACCGAGAAAGAGTGTTTTCTACCCGGACGCGATCCCCACAGTATCAAGCTCGCCGACATCATCACGGCGCTGCGCCGGCCGCAGCACGGCCGTGCGATTCTGGTCGGGCGCGCGATCCCGCAGGCGGCGCAGCTCATCGCGCGCATCGATGCGAACGTGCACCGCGACTTGGGCGACCGCTCGCTCGCGCAATTCATCGACGGCGCCTGAAAGTCACTCCCCCGCGATGGTCATCTCGCGGATCAGCACCGAGCCGACGCGAATGCCGCCGCGCGTGTCCACGTCGTCGCCGACCGCAACGATGTCCTTCAACATGTCGCGCACGTTTCCGGCGATGGTGATTTCGGCCACCGGATATTGGATCGCGCCGTTCTCGACCCAGAATCCCGCCGCTCCGCGCGAGTAATCGCCGGTCACGCCGTTCACTCCCTGACCCATGAGCTCGGTGACCAGAAGTCCCGTGCCGAGCCGCGCGAGCATCGCCTCGCGGCCTCCGCTCGCCGTCGGCGCAACCACCAGATTGTGTGCTCCCCCGGCGTTGCCGGTGGTCGTGAGCCCGAGTTTTCGAGCCGAATAACTCGACAGAATATAACCGGTGAGAACCCCGTCGGTGACGAGCTCGCGATCGCGCGTCTCGACCCCCTCCTCGTCGAAGGGCGCACTGCCCATGGCCTTGTGAATGTGCGGGCGCTCGGCGATGGAGAATCCGGCCGGAAACACCTGCTCGCCGGCGGCGTTCAACAGGAACGAGGACTGGCGGTACTGGCTGCTGCCGCGGATCGCCCCGGCGAAGTGCCCGATCAGGCCGCGCGCCATCTCCGGCACATAAAGCACCGCGGCGCGGCGCGTGGAGAGCTTGCGCGGACCGACGCGGGCGAGCGTGCGCCGCGCGCTTTCGCGGCCGATGGCCTCGGCGTCCTCGAGCTCCTCCCAGTCGCGCGAGGTCGAGTACCAGTAGTCGCGCTGCATGTCATCGCCCGTGCCCGCGAGCACGACGCAGCTCACGGTGTGCGAGGTCGTCGGATAGCCGCCGATGAAGCCGTGCGTGTTGCCGTAGACGTGCAATCCCCGGTGAGTGGCGACCGAGGCCCCCTCCGAGTTGTTGATGCGCGAATCGAATCCGAGCGCCGCCGCCTCGCAACTCTTGGCGATCTCGATGGCGCGCTCGGCGCTCAAGTTCCAGGGATGGTTGAGCTCGAGGTCGGGCGGCGAGCGCGCCATGAGCTCAGGCTGTGCGAGGCCCGAGCAGGTATCCTCCGCGGTGAAACGCGCGATGCTGCAGGCCTTCGCCACCGTGGCGCGGACCGCCTCCGGCGAGAAATCCGCCGTGCTCGCCGACCCCTTGCGATGGCCGAAGTACACGGTGATCCCCATGCTGCGGTCGCGCTGATGCTCGAGCGTCTCGACCTCGCCCAGGCGCACGCCCACGGAAAGTCCGCTGTCCTGGCTCACCGCCGCCTCCGCCTGCGAGGCTCCCCGTGCGCGCGCCTCTTCGAGGGCACGCTCGATGATCGATTCGAGATCGCCCAGGGTGAGGCGACGCACAGGGTCGGCGGGCGCGATGGCCATAGGTACTCCGCAATAACTTTCCCCGGATTCTAGCCTGTAATTCGCCCGGCCACAGAGGTGGTAGCATGTCGTATATGGTTGCCCAAAGCGGACCCGAACCAACCGGCGACGCCGACGCGGAGCGCCTCAGCAAGAGCGCGCGCAAGCGCGAGGCCGCTTCCTTGCAGGAGCTCGGCGTGCAGCTTGCCGCCCTGCCGGAACAGGAAATGGCGGCGCTCGACCTGCCCGACAAGCTGTTTGTGGCACTGCGCGATCTGCGCCGGCTGCCGTCCCATGGGGCGCAGGTGCGGCAGCGTCAATACATCGGCAAGTTGATGCGCCAAATCGATCCCGAGCCGGTGCTCGCGAAACTCGCCGAGCGCAAGCAGCGGCATGACTCGGAGATCAGGCATTTCCAGCGGATCGAGCGCTGGCGGGACCAGCTGCTTTCCGAGCCCGAGAGCGCGCTCCCCTCGCTCTGCGCGGAGTATCCGCAGGCGGATCGTGCGGCCCTCGCCAGAATCTTGGAAAAAGCGGCGCGCGAGCGGCTGGAACAGCGGCCTCCGGCCGGGGCCCGCGAGCTTTTTGCGTTTCTCAGGCAGTTGCTCGGGTAGGCTTTGCTAGACTCCGATCCATGAAAGCCCGTGTCGGCATCATCATGGGATCGACGTCCGACTGGGAAACGATGCAGGCGGCCGCCGATACCCTCGAATCCCTGTCGATCGCGCACGAGGTGCGCGTCATCTCCGCGCACCGCACACCCGACCTGCTGTTCGAATATGCCGCCTCGGCGCGCGAGCGCGGTCTCAAGGCCATCATCGCGGGTGCCGGGGGTGCTGCTCACCTGCCCGGGATGACGGCGGCCAAGACCACGGTGCCGGTGCTGGGCGTGCCGGTGCTGACCAAGACGCTCGGAGGCATGGACTCGCTCCTGTCGATCGCGCAGATGCCGAGCGGAATTCCGGTGGCCACCTTCGCCATCGGCACCGCGGGCGCCCGCAATGCCGCGTTGTTCGCCGTCGCCATCATCGCGAACGAGTCCGCGGAAGTGCGGCTTGCGCTCGATGCGTTCCGCATGGCGCAAACCGCGGCGGTGCTCAACAAGCCCGATCCGCGGCAGCCTTGAAATTAGTCGGTATCGTCGGGGCGGGACAACTCGGGCGCATGCTCGCGCTCGCCGGGTATCCGTTGGGCATCCGCTGCACGTTCCTCGATCGCAGCGCGGACTCTCCCGGCGCGCAAGTGGCCCCGAGCCTGCTCGGAGCGCTCGAGGACGCCGCGCTCCTCGAGCAGCTCGCCGCAGCGAGCGATGTGCTCACCTTCGACTGGGAGAACATCTCCGGCAAGGCGCTCGCACCGCTCGCGAAGCTGACCGCCATTCGTCCGCCGCGCGCGGCGCTCGAGGTCTCGCAGGATCGCCTCCACGAGAAGGCATTGTTCCGACGGCTGAGGATTCCGGTCGCCGAGCATGCCGCGGTGGACTCGCCGCAAGATCTCGCGCGCGCGGCCAAGAAGCTCGGTACGCCCGGCATTCTGAAGACCCGCCGCCTCGGGTATGACGGCAAGGGGCAGTGCAGGATCGAGAGTCTCGCGGATCTCGAGGGCGCCTGGGAGCTCATCGGCGGCGAGGGTCTGATCTACGAGAAGCTGCAACGCTTCTCGCGCGAGGTATCGCTCATCGCCGCCCGCTCGGTCGCGGGAGACATCGCGTACTATCCGCTGTCGGCAAATTCACACGCGGGCGGCATCTTGCGCTACGGACTCGCGCCGTACAAGGTCGGCGCCAAACTCGAGCGCACCGCCAGGATCCATATGAAGCGCGTCATGAGCGCGCTCGAGTACACGGGGGTGCTCGCCATCGAATTCTTCGTCGTGCAGGGGCGCCTGGTCGCGAACGAGATGGCGCCGCGCGTGCACAACTCGGGACATTGGACCATCGAGGGCTGCGTCACCAGCCAGTTCGAGAACCATCTGCGTGCCATCTGCGGCCTGCCGCTCGGCAGCACCCGGCCCCTTGGGCACACGGCGATGATCAATTTCCTCGGACAAATGCCCAGCCGGGAACGGCTGTTGGCGGTCGAGGGGCTGGCCTTCCACGATTATGGCAAAGAGCCCCGTCCGGGCCGCAAACTCGGCCATTGCACCATCTTGAAAGCGCGGCCGGGCGACCGCGACCGGGCGCTCGCGAATGCACTAAAATCCATTACTTGGTCGTAAGCGAGCGATTACACCCACTCCGGTTAGACTGGCTGCGAGATGTACCTAGAACAATTCAAACTGCATGAGCTGCCCTTCCGCTTGAGTCCGGACCCGCAGTTCTTGTACCTCAGCAAGCAACATGCACGCGCCAAGGCGTACATGGAGTCGACCATCTGGTTCACCGACGGCTTCGTGGTGATCACGGGCGAAATCGGTGCTGGCAAGACCACCCTGATCGAGACCTTCCTGCGCGAGCTCGGGCCCGAAGTCGTGGTCGCGCAAATCAATCAGACGCAGCTCTCCCCGACGGCTTTCCTGCAGACCGTGCTCGTGCAGTTCGGCTTCACGCCGTTCGACATGAAGAAGCCGGAGGTGCTGGCGACGCTCAATCAGTTTCTGACCGAGCAGCACGTCGCCGGCCGCAAGGTGGTCTTGATCATCGACGAGGCGCAGAACCTCAGCTACCGGGTGCTCGAGGAGATCCGCATGCTCTCGGGCATCGAGACGACCAAGGAGAAGGTCCTGCGCATCATTCTCGCAGGACAACCCGAGCTCAACGACAAGCTCAATTCCAGGGAATTGATTCAGCTCGTGCAACGCGTGCGGCTGCGCTTCCACCTGGCCGCGCTGTCGAGCGCCGAAACCGTCTCCTATATCGATCATCGGCTCGAGGTCGCGGGCTCGCAGGGACGGCGCATTTTCGCGGAAGACACCTACCCGACGATTTTCCGCTACACGGGCGGTGTGCCGCGCCTGGTCAATACGCTCTGCGACACCAGCATGATGGCGGCCTTCGGGCGCGAAAGCGACGTCGTCACCGCCGAGGATGTGACGGCGGCGCTGCGCGAGTTGCAGTGGGTCGAGTTCAACGCCCGCACCAATCGCATGCAGTTGTTGCAGATGGACGGCGAGACCGCTCCGGAGACCGGTCAGACGGTGGGCCGCATTCTGCTCGCGAGCGGAGGCGCCACCATCGTCGAGCGCGAGCTCAAGCCCGGCCGGCTCGTCATCGGCCGCACTCCCGACAATGATTTGCAGATCGACAGCAAATTCATCAGCCGCCATCACTGCCAGATCGTCACTCAACCCGACTCGTGCCTGATCGAGGACTTGAACAGCACCAACGGCATATTCGTGAAATCGAAGCGCGTCCGCCGGCACAATCTCAACGACGGCGACGTGGTGGTCGTCGGCCAGCACGAGATCATGTACATGGATGAGCGGCAGCCGCGCAATCGTCAACCGCTCGAGACGGCGGAACAGGAATCCGATAAGCGCGATTGAGCGCCTTCAGCTGCGGCGCACGTCGAGATTGCCGCCCCGGTATTCGCGGCTCAACTCGCGCCGGTCCTGGCGATGCAGAAAGATCGTGAGCGCGGCAATCGCGGCGATGAGTCCGATGACGAACGCGACGACCGAGCGGGCGCGTTGCGGCTCGAAGTAGGCGATCACGATTGCCGCCGTGCCGATGCCGACGTAGAGAAGCGGCAAGGACTCGTAGAGCGGTTTGGACAGGCGCATAGGTTTTGATCTCCGCAGAGATGTTAAACCTGTCGCGGCGCACACAATCAGTCGATTTGACTTATCTCTTCACGTAATCTCCGGCCTACACGGCCGGGGCCCGCGCCTGGGCGCCCTCGAGACTTCAGTCCTTGCCGACCAGCATCTCCGAGACTCGCGTCAGCCAGGAGCTGCGCCAGCCTTCGACCTTCAGATGCTCCTTCTTCGGCTTCGGCTGTTTCCTCGCTTCGGAGAGAAGATCCTTCGGCAGGTTGACCTGATACGAGCCTTGCATTGACTTGTCCATCGTAAAACTCCGTCGAGGTTTTAAACTATCGCCAGCGTATCGACTGCGGCGCGGGGCGAGATGCGACGCGCCGCACGCTATTGAACGTCATCCCCGGCCGGCGCAAAACCCGTCGCCATCGAGCGACGAAATTATTTTTTCCATAATGTTCGCGCCGCGCGCGCCGTCGAAGAACCGACGAGCGTGCACGGATTTCCTCGGCGCAGATCCGGGTCAATCGTAGCCGGCGAGTCTCGGCAGAGCGTCGGCGATCTCGTAGTAATCCGATTTCTCGGCGACGAAAATGTGCCTCTCGATGGCGATGCCCGTGGGAGTATCGAGCGTGCCCGCGGTGATCGAAGTACGCTCCTCCGTGTCCGGGCGCCAAAATAAATTGCTGCCGCATACTCTGCAAAACCCGCGCTCGGCGCTCGCCGAGGAGCGATACCACGCGAGCGTGTCGGCGGCCGCGAAGGAGAGCCGCTCGTTCGGTGCACTGGTCATCGCCGCATGGTGGCCGCTGGTGCGGCGGCACTGCGAACAATGGCACGCGATCACGCCGCGCAGCTCGCCGCGAATCTCGTAGCGGACGCCGCCGCAGAGGCAGCCTCCCGTGTGCTTCGTCTCATTCATCGCCACACCTCCTTACATCGGCGGTAGTATGCCGCACCAACCATCGAAGGAGCCTGCCATGAAGCTCAGCGCGCGCAACGTACTTCCCGCCACCGTCAAATCAATCACGCCCGGAGCGGTCGACAGCGAGGTGATCGTCGAGCTCGCACCCGGACTCGAGGTCGTGGCGATCATCACCAAGCAATCGGCGGAGAAGCTCGGGCTGCGCGCCGGGGGAAAGGCCTACGCCATCATCAAGGCATCCAATGTCATGATCGGAGTCGACTAGCCGTGCGGCTGGTGCGCACCAGCACGAGAACACTCTGCGCATTGTCGCTGCTCGCTGCCGGCGCGCAAGCTTGGGCCGCGCCCGCGCCGACTCCCGTGGAACAGCTCGCCAAACCCCCCGCCGATGCGCAGCGCTTCACGGTGTTGTCGAGCGCCGGCAAGCACGGCGAGTCGACGCGCTGGGTGACCGCCGAGGGCGTGCGCATGGGCCGCGAAAGCTTCGTGCTGCGCGGCCAGGTGTTCGAGGTCGACAGCGCCGCACGCATCGGCAAGGACGGCATGCTCGAGTCGGTCGCCGTGCGCGGCTTCACCCCGAACGGCGATGCCGCGGAAAGCTTCTCGGTGAGCGCCGGCCAGGCGCAGTGGAAGAGCCCGGTCGATGCCTCGGGCGCGCCCTACAACGCACCGGCCGAATACGTCGCGTTCGGCGGGCCGATAGAGCTCACCGCCGATCTGGCGGAGGCGCTGGTCGCCGCGCCCGGTCGCTCGCTCGCGCTGTTGCCGGGCGGCCATGCAAGTGCGCTGCTCCTCACGACGGCCGGCGTCGGCGAGGGGGCACAACAACGCACGGTGACCGCCTATGCGATCACCGGCCTCAGCAATACGCCGATTCCGGTGTGGTTCGACGCCCACGGACATTTCTTTGCGAGCGTCGGCGCCCTGTCCTGGCTGCCCGTGGGCTATGAAGGCGCGCTGCCCGTGCTGCAGACGGCGCAGGATGAGGCACTGGCGGGTCACTCGCCGGCCGTGTTGCGGGCGCTGGCGAAAATCCCGGCGGGGCCGGTCGCATTCACTCATGTGCGTGCCTTCTTGGGCGGAACGCGCTTCGTGGAGGACCGCACCATCATCGTGGACCGCGGCGTGATCACGCAGATCGAATCCGCCCGCGTCAAGCCGCCCGCGGGCGCGCAAATCATCGACGGCACGGGCAAGACGCTCGTCCCCGGGCTGTGGGATTCGCACATGCACTTCGCGGACGATGCCTCCGGACCCATGCTCTTGTCGCTCGGCATCACGTCCTGCCGCGACCCGGGCAACATCAACGAGCTCACCCTGGCCCGCGCCGAGCGCCGGGCGCACGACTTGCTGCTCAGCCCTCAGGTCTATGCCTCGGTCCTGATCGACGGGAAAGGCCCCAACACGGCGCAGGTGGCGACCGTCGTCACGACGCTCAAGGAGGCGCTCGCCGCCGTGCGTAAAGCCAAGGACGATGGCTTTCTGGGCATCAAGATCTACGGCACCTTCGATGCGTCCTGGGTCAAGGCAACCGCGGCAGAGGCGCATCGACTCGGGCTGCACGTGCACGGTCATCTGCCCCGAGGCATGCGGCCCCTGCAGGCGGTCGACGACGGCTACGACGAGCTCACGCACATCAATTTCGTGATGATGCAGGCCATGCCCGACTCGGTGGTCGACCGATCGAACGGCATGGCCCGATTCGAGGGCGTCGGCCGCTACGCGAAAGACGTCGATCTCGGCGCCGAGCCCATGAAGTCTCTCATCGCGACGCTGGCCGCCCGTCACATCGTCGTCGATCCGACGATCTCGGCTTTCGAGCTCCTGTACGTGCCCGAGAACGGCGATCTCGCGCCCGCCTACGCTCCCTATGTCGGCACCCTGCCGCCCGCCGTCGAGCGCGGCTTTCGCCAGGGCGGCTTCACGGTTCCTCCGGATCTCACGCGCGCGGATTTTCGCCGCAGCTTCGAGAAGCTGGTCGAGCTCGTCGGCGCTCTGCATCGCGCCGGCGTGCCCATCGTGGCCGGCACCGACGGCTCCGGGCTGGAGCTCGTGCGCGAGCTCGAGCTGTACGTGCAGGCCGGCTTCACGCCGGCCGAGGCGCTCGCAAGCGCGAGCATCGTGCCCGCCCGCATGATCGGCGTCGACTCCCGGGTGGGAGCGATCGCCGTGGGCAAGCAAGCGGACCTCGTGCTCGTCGACGGCGATCCCTCGCAGCACATCGGCGATCTGCGGCACACCCGCATCGTCATGATGCAGGGACGGCTCATGGATGCCGACGGGCTGCGTGCCGCGGGCGGATTCGCGGGACGGCCGAAAGCGTTCGACTAGTGCGGAGCCCCGAGGGGCAGCGTGAACGTGAAGCGCGCGCCGCCGCCGGGCCGCTGCACGGCCGTGATGCGCCCGCCGTGCGCCTCGATGATGGCCTTGCAGATCGCAAGCCCCAGGCCCGCGCCGCCTACGTCGGGCTCGTTACTGCCGCGCTCGAACTTCGCAAATAGCTGCTCGGGTGGTCCCGGCGGTAGTCCAGGACCGTTGTCGTCGATCATCAGCCGCACGGCGTCGCTCTCGAGCCCGGCGGAGACCGTGATGCGCGTTCCGGGCGGCGTGTGCTTGGCGGCGTTCTCCAGAATGTTGACCAACGCGCGCGTGACCAGCCCCGCATCGACGTCCACCAGCGGAAGATCGGCGGGGAGCGCGAGCTCGACCGGATGGCCGGCAAGACGTCCCTCGAGCCGCGCGAGCGCGCTCTCGACCAGCACGTCAACCGATTGCGCAGCGCGGTTCAGATGCACCTCGCCGAACTGAAAGCTCATCAAGTCGAGCACGTTGGAGACCAGCTCCGAGATCTCCTGCGCGGTGTTCTCGACGGTGCGCGCGAGGCGCGCGCGGGTGTCGGCGTCCGGCTGCATTTTCGGATCGCTGAGCGCATGGCTCGCCGCCATGATCGCGGCCAGGGGCGTGCGCAGGTCGTGCGAAATCGAGGCGAGCAGCGAGTTGCGCAGGCTCTCGGTCTCCACGGCGACGCGCGCCGCCTCGGCGACTTCGGTGCGCTGCGCGCGCTCGATGGCGAGCGCGATCTGGCCGGCGAACGTCTCCAACAGATGCCGCTGTTCGGGCAGCAGCAGGCGGCGGCGCTGGATCGGTTGCACGGCGAGCACGCCCAAGGTTTTTTGTGTGGCGTTGAGCGGCAGGTACTGCGCGGTCGCGGCCGGCAGGGTATCGGTACCGAGCCCGGCCGGCCGGCCATGGTCGAACACCCATTGGGCGACCGATAGGTCGGGAGCCTCGAGCGTGGCCGGGTCGGTCGTCTTCGGCCCCTGCAAGCGCCCGCGCGAGTCCGGCAACAGCACGGCTGCGCGTCCGGAGAAGGTCTCGGCGACGTGCTTCACGGCGAGGCGCGCCAGGTTGTCGAAGGCGCGAGTGGCGGCGAGCTCCCGGCTCATCGCATACAGGAGCGAGGTGCGCCGCTCACGCGCGCCCGCCACCCGCGTCTGGGCGCGAACGTTAGCCACCAGATTGGCGATGACCAGCGCGAGGACCAGCATGACGGCGAAGGTGACGAGGTATTCCAGATTGCTCACCGCGAAGGTGAAGCGCGGCGGCACGAAGCAAAAATCCAGGACGATGATGTTCGCGGCGGCGGTCATGCTCGCCGGCCCGCGGCCGAGCCGCAGCGCCGCCACGGTGGCGCCCAACAGATACACCATCACGAGATTCGTCAGTGCGAAATAGGGATACATGACGGCCGCGGCGGCCGTACAGCACGCGCAGATGGCGAGCCCCGCCCAGTAGCGCTGCCAGTTGATCTCGCGCGGCCCGAGGCGCGCGGCGAAGCGTTTGTCGGTCGAATCCGGCCCGCGCGTACCGCGGCGCGAGATCACGGAAATGTCGAAGCCGCGGCCGCGGCGCACGAGCTCGGTGGTGGTCGAGCGCCGCAGCCACGCGCGCCACCCCATGCGCTTCGCCTCGCCGGTCACGATGCGGGTGACGTTGCGCAGACGGGCGTACTCGAGCAGTGCATCGGCGGCCGACGCGCCGTCGATGGTGACGGTTTCGGCGCCCAGCGATTCCGCCAGCTGCAGCACGGTGACACGGCGATTGCGCTCGACTTCGGACAGCTTCAGGAGCTGCGGCGTCTCGACCGACACGACGATCCACTCGGCATCGAGCGCGTCGGCGAAGCGCTTGCCGATGCGCACCAGCTCCTCCGCCTGCCCATCGGGCGTGACTGCGATCAGAAAGCGGTCGCGCGCCAGCCACGGCCGCGAGGTGGGCGCCTGCCCGGCAAACTCGAGCGCCGCGGCATCCACGCGGTCGGCCGTGCGGCGCAGCGCCAGCTCGCGCAGGGCGAGCAGGTTCGGGATGCGGAAGAAGCTCTCGGTCGCCTTGCTGACTTGTGCGGCCGTGTACACCTTGCCGGCTTTCAGCCGCTCCAGCAGATCGTCGGGCGGCAAGTCGATGAGCTCGACTTCGTCCGCTTCGTCGAAAATGCGGTCGGGCAGCGTTTCCTGCTGACGCACGCCGGTGATCCCGGCCACCACGTCGTTGAGGCTCTCGAGGTGCTGGACATTGAGTGTCGTCCACACGCTGATGCCCGCGTCGAGCAGCTCCTCGACGTCCTGCCAACGCTTGGCGTGGCGCGGCACGGGCTCGCCTTCGGTCAGGTTGGAGTGCGCGAGCTCATCGACCAGCACAATGGCCGGAGCGCGCTTCAGCGCCGCATCGAGATCGAACTCGCGGCGCACGATGCCGCGATAACGCACCGGCAGGAAGGAAAGCTGCGGCAGGCCTTCGAGCAGCCCCTCGGTCTCGGCGCGCCCGTGCGGCTCCACGTACCCCACGACGATATCGGCGCCGCCGGCCAGTGACGCGCGCGCGGCCTCGAGCATGGAGTAGGTCTTGCCGACGCCCGCCGAGGCGCCGAAGAAAATGCGCAACCGCCCGCGCCGCGCCTTGGCTTCTGCTCGCTGAACGTCGGCCAGTAGTTGATCCGGGTCGCGGCGCTCGTTCTCGGCCATCGGAACTTTAGCGCAGGCGATCGAGGGCCAGATTGAGCTCGAGCACGTTGACCCTGCGCTCCCCGAACACGCCGAGGAGCGGAATCTCCTCGTGCGCCGCGATGAGGGCATCGACCCGTTGGACGGGCAGGCTCCGCGCCCGTGCGACGCGCGCAGCCTGGTAGTAAGCCGCCGCCGGCGTGATATGCGGATCGAGACCGCTCGCCGACGCGGTCACCAGATCGACCGGAACCGGCCGGCGGTTGTCGGGATCCGCGGCCCGCAGCGCCTTGACGTTTCCCTCGACCTGCTTGACCAGCGCCGGATTCAACGGACCGAGATTCGATCCCGAGGAGCTCAGCGCGTTGTAGGGTTGCGGCGAGGTCGCGGAGGGCCTTCCCCAGAAGTGCGTAGGATCCGAGAAGCTTTGCCCGATGAGGGTCGATCCGACGAGCTTGCCGTCCCGATAGACGAGGCTTCCCTCCGCCGCGTCGTGAAAGGCGAGTTTCGCCGCCAGTGTGACGACGAGCGGGTAGAGCAATCCGACCACGAGCGTCATGACGATCAGCAAGGACAGCGCGGGTCGCGTCAGGCGCATGAGCATCGGATTCGTCCTTCTCAGGCCCAGTTGGGGAGGGCCGCCAGCAGCATGTCGATGAGCTTGATCCCCGGAAACGGCACGATGATGCCTCCAAGACCGTAGATCAGCAAATTCCGCCGCAGCAACGGCCCGGCGCCGAGCGGCCGGTATTTCACGCCTTTGATGGCGAGAGGGATCAGCAGCACGATGACCAACGCGTTGAAGATCACGGCGGACAGCACCGCGGTGCTCTGCCCGAGATGCATGATGTTGAGCGCGGAGAGCTCGGGATAGGTGCTCGCAAACGCGGCCGGAATGATGGCGAAATACTTGGCGACGTCGTTCGCGATGGAAAATGTGGTCAGCGCCCCGCGCGTCATCAGCATCTGCTTGCCGGTCTCGACGATCTCGATGAGCTTGGTCGGATTCGAATCGAGGTCGACCATGTTGCCGGCCTCTTTGGCCGCCTGAGTGCCGGTGTTCATCGCCACCGCGACATCCGATTGGGCGAGCGCCGGCGCATCGTTGGTGCCGTCGCCGGTCATGGCCACCAGGCGTCCTTGCGATTGATGCTCGCGGATGAGCTTGAGCTTCGCCTCGGGCGTTGCCTCGGCGAGAAAGTCATCGACCCCCGCCTCGGCCGCGATCGCCGCCGCCGTCAGGCGGTTGTCGCCGGTGATCATGATGGTCTTGATGCCCATGTGCCGCAGGTCGGCGAAGCGTTCCTTGATGCCGCCCTTGACGATGTCCTTGAGCTCGATGACGCCGAGCACGCGCGGGCCTTCCGCGACCACCAGCGGCGTGCTGCCCTGGCGCGCGACGCGTTGCACCGCCTCCTCGACCGAGGCTGGGCACTGCGCGCCGAGCGACTCGACGTACTTGACGATGGTATTCGGCGCGCCCTTGCGGATCTGGCGATCGCCGATGTCGACACCGCTCATTCTCGTGACCGCGGAGAACGGCACGAAGCGCGCGCCGAGCGCGCCCAAGTCCCGCTCGCGCAGATTGAAGCGCTGCTTGGCGAGCACCACGATGCTGCGTCCCTCGGGCGTCTCGTCCGCGAGCGATGAGAGCTGCGCCGCATCGGCGAGCTGTTGCTCGGTCACGCCGGGCGCCGGCAGGAACTGCGAGGCTTGCCGGTTGCCGAGCGTAATGGTGCCGGTCTTGTCGAGCAGCAGCACGTCGACGTCGCCGGCCGCTTCGACGGCGCGGCCCGAGGTCGCGATGACGTTCGCCTGCATCATCCGGCTCATGCCCGCCACGCCGATCGCCGACAACAATCCGCCGATGGTGGTCGGGATCAGGCACACGAGCAGCGCGATGAGCGCGGTGAGCGTAACGGGCGAGCCGGTCTTGCCTGCCTCGACGGCAAACTGCGAGAACGGCAGCAGCGTCACGATCACGATCATGAACACCAGGGTGAGCGCGACCAACAGGATGGTGAGCGCGATCTCGTTCGGCGTCTTCTGGCGCTTGGCGGCCTCCACCATCGAGATCATGCGATCGAGAAAGGTCTCTCCGGGATTGACGGTCACACGCACCAGGATCCAGTCGGACAACACGCGCGTTCCGCCCGTCACCGAGGAGAAGTCCCCGCCCGATTCGCGGATGACGGGCGCCGATTCGCCCGTGATGGCGCTTTCGTCGACCGAGGCGACGCCGCCGATCACCTCGCCGTCCGCCGGAATGACGTCGTGGCATTCCACCAGCACCACATCCCCTCTGCGCAGATCCTCCGCCTTCACCGGCGTCGTCTTCTGCTCACCGGCCTTGACGACCTTCTTGGCCATGACCGTCTGGCGCATGCCGCGCAGCGCCGAGGCCTGCGCACGGCTCCGCCCCTCGGCGAGCGCCTCGGCGAAGTTCGCGAACAGCACCGTGAACAGGAGCCAGATGCAGATGGCGAGGATCGCCCCGGGGCGCGCCTCGCCGTGACCGCCGAGCGCTTGCACATAGAGCAGCGCCGTGACGATCGTGCCGATGTACACCACGAACATGACGGGATTGCGCCATTGCACCCGCGGATCCAGCTTGGTCACGGCTTGGAGCAGCGCGGGTCCGAGGAGATTACGGTCGAAGAGCGGTAGTGGGGGGCGCGACATGGGTATCTTAGCGGCCGACGGGGAGCATCAACTGCTCGACGATCGGCCCCAGTGCGAGTGCGGGGACATAAGTGAGGACCCCGATGAGCAAAATCGAGCCGATCAGGAGCGCCACGAACAAAGGTCCGTGGGTCGGCATGGTTCCCTCGGTCACGGGCACGCGTTTTTTCTGCGCGAGCGATCCGGCGATGGCGAGCGCGGCCATGATGGGCCAATAGCGGCCGATGAACATGACCAGCCCCAAGGACACGTTGTAGAACACGCTGTTGGCCGACAGGCCGCCGAAGGCGCTGCCGTTGTTATTGCCCGCCGAGGTGAAGGCGTACAAGATCTCGCTGAAGCCGTGCGCGCCGGGATTGGAAATGCCCGCCTTGCCCGCATCGGTGAGGACGGCCACCGCCGTGCCGGTGAGCACCACGAAAGGCGTGGTGAGAATGAACACCGAAGCGAGCTTCATCTCGAGCGTCTCGATTTTCTTGCCGAGGTACTCGGGGGTTCGACCGATCATCAAGCCCGCGATGAACACTCCGAGGACCGCGAACATCAAGATCGAATAAATGCCCGTGCCGACCCCTCCGGGCGCGACCTCGCCGAGCTGCATGAGGAACATGGGCACGAATCCGCCCAGCGGCATGAAGGAGTCGTGCGTCGAATCGACGGCCCCGGTCGATGTCCCGGTCGCGACCGCCGCCCACAGAGTCGAGGCCGCGATTCCGAACCGCGTCTCCTTGCCTTCCATGTTGCCGCCCGCCTGCAGGGCGTTCGCGACCTGGTTAACGTCGTCGCGGGCGAGGAGCGGATTGCCGTGCTGCTCGGCGTGAAATGCGACCAATGCGAGCGGCACGAACAAGATGAGCATGGTGATGAGCAACACCCATCCCTGGCGCGTGTCCCCGACCATCTTGCCGAAGGTGTAGGTCAGCGCGAACGCGATGAGGAACATCGCGAACGTCTCGAGTATGCCGGTCAGCGGCGTCGGATTCTCGAACGGATGCGCGGAGTTCGCGTTGAAGAATCCCCCGCCGTTGGTGCCGAGCTGCTTGATGGCCTCCTGCGAGGCGACCGGTCCCATCGGCAGGGTCTGAGTGCCGATAGTCGCCGTCTCGGTGACGGGATTGCCCGCAGCGTCCGCGATCGGATGGCCGGCGGCATCGGTCTTCGGGATCTGATAGGTCAACGTCTCGATCGTGGCGGCGTCTTTGTAGGCCGCGAAGTTCTGCACGACACCCTGGCTCGCGAGCACGAGTGCGAGCACCAGGGACAGCGGCAGAAGCAAATAAAGCGTGCCGCGGGTGAGGTCCACCCAGAAGTTGCCGATGGTCTTCGCGCCGTGCCGCGCGAAACCGCGGATCAGCGCGATCGCCACCGCGATGCCGGTCGCGGCGGACAAGAAATTCTGCACGGCGAGGCCCGCCATCTGGGCGAGATAGCCGAGCGCCGACTCGCCGGAATAGCTCTGCCAATTGGTGTTGGTGATGAAGCTCACCGCGGTGTTGAACGCGGTGTCCCCGCTGACCGCGGCAAACTTCTGCGGATTGAATGGCAGGTACGCTTGTAGACGCAGCAGTCCGTATACCAGGAAGGCGCCCAGGATATTGAACAGCATCAATGCGATGGCGTACTCGGTCCAGGCCATCTCGCGTCCCGGCTCGATGCCGCAGATCCGGTAAATGAGCGCCTCGAGGCGGCCGCCGAGCGCCAAGGCGAAGTTCGGCCGGCCCTCCATGACGTCCGCGATGTAGCTGCCGAGCGGCTTGGTGCACAGAAGCAGCACGCCGAGAAACAGCACGAGCAAGAGGACGAACCGCGTATCGGGACTCATCAGAATCGCTCCGCCTTGAGCAGCGCGAACAACAGATACCCGAACAGGCCGAGTGCGAGCAATCCTGCGAGCACGTGCAACGCGCTCACGGCGCGCTCCTCAGGCGATCGAGCGCCCAGACCAGTGCGTGGGTGAGCGCGTAAAGGCCGGCGAGCATGAGCAGGTATAGGGCGTCCATGGGAGTCACATTGCGGCGCGGAGCCGACAACTGCGCATACTAAAAGGACCGGCATTAATAAGCTGTATATATTCGGCCGGAACGCTCCGCCCTGCGCTCTCCCGCGTGCTTAAGGCTTGCGCTCGATCGCTTTCTTGGCGAGCTCGGCGAGCGAGGCGAGATCCATGTCCTCCACCGGGACCTCGATGATCTCCTCGGCCGGGCCGAAGGGGCGCGAGACAGGTTTCAAGGGCGGCGGAGCCTCTCGGGCGCGCGCAGGCAGCGGCGCCGCGGGGCCGGCGGCTCGCGGAGCGGCCGGCCGCGCCGTCGTGCGCAACGCGGGCGCGGGACGCGGAGCCGCCTCCCCTTGCACGCGCAGGGACGCGGACGAGGGGGGGCGTACCCAGTCGGTCACCTGCTCCATCCAGCGCTGGTAGCGATCGAAGGTCCACATGCCTTCCTCGCCGCCCGATTGCAGCACGGTGGCAATCTGGCTGAAGTTGCCGCTGCGGATCGTGCCGCGGGCACCGGAGGTCGGCAGCAGGATCTCGCAGCGAGGAACATGCAGGCGCGGTGCGCTCAGGAACTCGAGCCGCTGGCAGCACACCGCCACCAGGCAGTCGGCGAGCTGCGCCCGTACGCTCGCCTGAATATCTGATGGAAACGACATGCACAGGCGCGACAAAGCTTCGGCGCAGTTCGACGAATGCATGGTCGCGAGCACCAGATGACCGGTCTCGGCGGCGTTCAGCGTGAGCCGCATGACCTCGGGCGTGCGCATCTCGCTGATTACGAGCACGTCGGGATTCTCGCGCAGTGCATCGATGATCCCTTGCTCGAAGCTCGGCGAATGCGTCGGAATCTCGCGCTGGCGGATGAACGACTGGCGGTTCGAGAACAGATACTCGATGGGACTTTCCAGCGTGACGACATGCCGGGCGCGCGTCGCGTTGATCTCCTCGATGAGCGCGGCCAGCGTCGTCGATTTGCCGGACCCGGTCGGTCCCGAGATGATGACCAATCCGCTCGTGGGCTCGACGAATTTGCGCAGATCGCGGTGCAAGTTGCACACCCGCAGATCCTTGACGGAGGGCGCCAGCAGCCGGATCGCCGCCGCGATTCCGCGCACGGTTTGAAAGAAATTCACCCGCAGGCGAATCCCGCCGATCGATTCGGAATGATCCGCCGAGCCGCGCTCTACGAACTCCGGCCACCGCTCGCGGAGCAATTCGCGCGCCACTTGCTCGAGCGTCGCGCCCGGCACATTCGCGCCGACCGTCTGCAGCTCGCCGCGAATCCGCGCGACAATGGGCGTATCGGCCTCTAGATGCAGATCACTCGCACCGAGCGAATAGGCTTGCTCGATCCATTGCTCAAACTGCATGCATCCGGCCCCGGCTAGCGTGCTTGGTGTTTGACCTCGAACTCATCGCCCGGCACGAAAGTCACCATTTGGCCCGCAGTGAGCGCCTGCCAACCGAGCGCGAAGCCGAACTTGGCGAGCGCAGCGTTCGAGGTGAAATCCATATCGGGCGTGTATTCATCGCTCGGCTGGTGGTAGCGCTTGGCGGTGTAGTCCTCGCGCTGCGCCTTGCCCCACTCCGGCGGGTGGCCGGCGAACTTGAGCGCGGTGTTGATGGAGAACGAGGGCACACCTACGCGCGCGAGGCTGAAATGATCCGACCGATAGTAGTGGCCGGCCTTGGGCTCAGCATCGGGCTGGATCTCGAAGCCGAAGGCGGCCGCCGTCTTCTGGACCACCGGATAGAACGTGGTGCGTTCGGCGCCCGTGACGTTCACCGACTCCGGCATGCCGACGGGCGGGACCGCGTCGAAATTCAGATCGAGCGCGATTTGCGAGGCCGGAACGGGCAGGTGTTTGCCGAGATAGTTCGAGCCGAGCAATCCCTTCTCTTCCGCGGTGACGGAAGCGAACAACACCGGGTGCGGCGGCCGCGCGGCCGATTTGCTGAAGGCGTGCGCGAGCTCGAGCAAAATTCCGCAACCCGTGCCGTTGTCCACGGCGCCGTTGTAGATCTTGTCGCCGGGAAGCGCCGGATTGATGCCGAGATGATCGTAATGAGCGGTGTACATCACCGCTTGCGCGGGCGGTCCGGGATCGGTCCCCGGGAGGAGCCCCAGCACGTTGTACGAGACGAAAGCACGCACCCGGCTGTCGATGTGCGCCTTGAATCGCACCGGCAGCTCGCGCGCTTTGAACTTGCGCGTGCCCGCGGTCTCGATCATCCGGTCGAGGTCCAAGCCGGATGCGGCAAACAGCCGCCGCGCCACATCGAGCTGGATCCACGACGCGGCCTCGAGCTTCGGATCGTGATCGTTCGCGAGATACACCTGCTCGATGCCCCAGGAGCTCTTCACCACATTCCAGCCGTAGCTCGCAAGATCCGTGCGGTGAATGATGAGCGCGCCGACCGCGCCCTTGCGGGCGGCCTCCTCGAACTTATAAGTCCAGCGTCCGTAGTAAGTCATCGCCTCGCCGGCGAAGAACTTCGGATCGCTCGAGGGCGGCTCGTTGACGATGATCAACACCACCTTGCCGCGCACGTCGACGCCCTTGAAGTCGTTCCAGCCGTACTCCGGCGCCTCGATTCCGTAGCCGACGAACACGATGGGCGCGTCGATATCGACGGCTTCGGTGTGAGTCTGATTGTTGACGACGTAATCCTCGCCGAGCTGCAACTCGATGGGCGCGCCTTGCGCGGGCACGAGGGACGCCGTGGTCGCGGGCAAGGTCTGCACGCCCTGAAAGTCCACGCGCTGCAAATAGCCGCCGTCGTCGCCGGCGGGCTTCAAGCCGTAGAGCTCGAACTGCGAGGCGATATAGCGCGCGGCGATGTCACCGCCGCGAGTGCCGGTGCCCCGCCCCTCGAGCAAATCGTCGGCAAGAAATTTGACATGCGCTCGAATCCGCGCAGGGTCGATGCTCGCCATGGCAGCCTGCACGTCGGGCGCAAAGCCGAGCCGGGCGGCGGCACCCGCCGGGCCGGCGGCCGCCGGATCGGCGTAGGCTGCAGGCCCGGTCGCGACCGAACCGGCGAGCAACAACAAGGCAACCGCAAGGAAGCGGAAATTCTTCATCAACCTCGGTCTCCGTTCAGCCCGTGCCGCCGACCGTCAGGGCATCCACGCGCAACGTCGGCTGGCCGACGCCCACCGGTACGGACTGACCTTCCTTGCCGCAAGTACCGACGCCGCCGTCGAGCTTCATATCGTTGCCCACCATGCTGACCCGCGTCAGCACATCGGGTCCATTGCCGATCAACGTCGCGCCCTTCACCGGCGCTCCGATCTTGCCGTTCTCGATCAAGTAGGCCTCGCTCGCCGAGAACACGAACTTGCCCGACGTGATGTCCACCTGGCCGCCGCCGAAGTTCACGGCGTAGAGCCCCCTGTCGACCGAAGCGATGATCTCCTCGGGCGCCCGGGAGCCTGCGCGCATATAGGTATTGGTCATGCGCGGCAGGGTCATATGAGCGAAAGACTCGCGCCGGCCGTTGCCCGTCGGCGCCATGCCCATGAGGCGCGCATTGAGCTTGTCCTGGATGTATCCCTTGAGCACGCCGTTCTCGATGAGCACGGTGCACTGCGTGGGCGTTCCCTCGTCGTCGACGTTCAGCGAGCCTCGCCGCCGCTCGAGCGTGCCGTCATCGACCACCGTGATCTGGTCCGCGGCCACCTTGTCGCCGATGCGGTTCGAGAAGGCCGAAGTGCCCTTGCGGTTGAAGTCACCCTCCAGACCGTGCCCGATGGCCTCGTGCAGGAGGATGCCCGGCCAGCCCGCGCCCAGCACGACCGGCATCGACCCGGCCGGCGCCGGCACCGCCTCGAGGTTCACGAGCGCCTGCCGTACCGCCTCGCGCGCATGCACGAACGGCACATCGTCGCGCAGCAGCTCGTTCAGGCCGAAGCGCCCGCCGCCGCCGCTGTAACCCTGCTCGCGGCGCCCATTCTGTTCGACGATCACCGAGACATTCACGCGCACCAGCGGGCGCACGTCGGCGGTCAAAGTGCCGTCGCTCGAGGCGATCAGAATGACCTCGTGCACGGCGGCGAGCGAGGCCATGACCTGCTTCACGCGCGGATCGATGCGCCGCGTCTCCCGGTCGATGCGCATCAGCCACTCGACCTTGTCCTCATCGCGCACCGCCTCCAAAGGATCGATGGGCAGGTACAGGCGGTGAGTCGGCGGACGCTGCCAGGTCTTGACGGCGCTGCTTGCGCCGCTGCGCGCGATCGCGCGCGCCGCATCGGACGCTTCCACCAGCGCGGGCAACAGCACTTCATCGGTGTAGGCGAAGCCGGTTTTCTCGCCGCTGATGGCGCGCACGCCGACGCCCTGCTCGATGCTGTGCGAGCCGTCCTTGACGATGCCGTCCTCGAGCGACCAAGACTCCTCGCGCGAGAGCTGAAAGTACAGATCCGCATAATCGACGCCGCGACTCATGACCGTGCCGAGCACGGAGGCGAGACGGTTCTCGTCCAAACCCGAAGGCTCGAGGATCATCCTCTCGGCAACCTCCAGCAGAGGCACGGCGCTCATGCGGGCACCGCCTCGTCGGCGCGCACGCCGAGCCGGCGATTCTCGAGAGCCGGAAATCGCGCCCGCGTATCCCGCTGCCGCCCGAGATCGAATTGCGCGGTGATCACGCCGGTTCCGCTCGGCAGGCGCGACAGCACCTGACCCCAATAATCGACGATCAACGTGTCGCCGTACGTCTCACGGCCGCTCGAGTGCGTGCCCCACTGCGCCGGCGCCACGACGTAGCACAGGTTCTCGATGGCGCGCGCGCGCAGCAGCGTCTCCCAGTGGGCACGCCCGGTCGGCACCGTGAACGCGGCAGGCA
>Ga0302314_10004639_pt1 | contig 25214 bp, 19 predicted proteins | sample III_Palsa_N2_3_FD_200533 | JGI IMG/M metagenome (GOLD analysis project Ga0302314, IMG submission 200533) | Peat permafrost microbial communities from Stordalen Mire near Abisko, Sweden - III_Palsa_N2_3 | ecosystem: Environmental > Terrestrial > Soil > Palsa > Peat permafrost | place: Sweden... | reverse complement strand
GAGGCGCTGGGGACCCTCGAGCCGACCCTTGTTCGAGCATACCGGCTTCCATGCTGCCTATTACCCTGAAAAGCATAGGACAGAAGCGCGAGTCGTTACGGGACTTGAGCCACAAATTCAGGCCAATAGCGGCTGCGACCGAGTCCTTCAGCCGTCGCCAACGAGCCGTGGATTGGCCGCAAATCCCTCTGCCAGAGAATCGAGCAGCAAGCGGACCGCAGGCACCATTCCGCGTCGCGACGGGAACACGGCGTGCACAACGCCGGATTGCGAGCTCAACGACGGCAACAACCGAACGAGTGCGCCGCTGGATAAGTCAGCCGCCACGAAAAGCTCGGGCAGGCATGCCACACCCACCCCGCGAATGGCTGCCTGTCGCAGGGTATAAGGGTCATCCGTGCCGAGACGCGGGCTGTGAATCAGTTCGACCGGTTTCGAATCCGTGTCGAGGAATCGCCATGAGTCCTCTATCTCGGAGGCCCCCATCGATAGAGTCGGCATTCGGCCGATGTCTGTGAGGGCTTGCGGTTGTCCATGAATGGCTACGAGCGCAGGACTCGCGACCAGTATCCTCTGCGACGGACCGAACGAGCGCATCGCCAGATCTGAATCCTCGAGTGGAGGCACCCGGACCCGAATCGCGATATCGATTCCTTCATCGACGACATCCACTCTGCGATTGGTCGCCTCGAGTGCGATGCGCACTTGAGGATGCGCGGCAAGATAGCGTGCGAGGATACCGGCGACGCCGCCTTGAAGCAGGCCTGTGGGGCAGCTGACTCGAACCAGGCCCCGCGGCGATGACAGCGTTTGGTTGATCGCATCCTTCGCCGCCTCAGCTTCCGCAATTAGCGCCACGCAGTGGCGATAGAACGTTCTGCCGGCTTCGGTTAGAGATAACTTGCGCGTGGTGCGATTGAGCAGGCGCACACCGAGCTCACTCTCGAGTGCACCTACCCGGCGACTCAGCTTCGAGGTTTGCAAGCCAAGCGCTTCGGCTGCGGCCGTATAGCTGCCGAAGTCCACCACCCTCGCGAAGAAATACAGATTGTTTAGGTCTTGGAAAGGATCCATGGAAGGACCTCATTGATCATGCGACGCCTATTGTTCTATTTTAGACAATAATCATTCCCATACCAAGGTCTAACTAAACTACTGTTGCATCGATAAGCTCCCCACCCAGCACAAAGGACCCAACGGACGCTCGACGATGAGGAGAGATCGGATGCTGCAAGTCAGACGCTGGGACAACCTGCAAGGTGGGGACTACGACTGGCTCAAGGCCAGGCACCACTTCTCGATCAACAACCCGGGTAATTCGGCGCACGCGGCGCTTGGTAATCTCGTGGTCTGGAATGACGACGAGATCGCTCCCCATAGCGGCTTCCCCATGCATGCGCATCGAGACATGGAGATCGTCACGTACGTTCGTGAAGGCGCACTCCAACACGAGGACACTGCCGGGGGTCGCGGTGAGATACGCGCCGGAAATGTGCAGGCCTTGAGTGCGGGTCGTGGAATCCGGCACTCCGAATACAACGACAACGATGCGCCGCTGAGACTTTTTCAAATCTGGCTCCTGCCCCGTCGGCACGGAATCGATCCCCGTTGGGCAACCAAGCCCTTTGCCGCCGCGCAGCGCGCCGCACACCTCTTGCCGCTCGTGAGCGGGTTTCCCGAGGACGAGGGCGCGTTGCCAATCGATGCCGACGCCCGAGTACTTGGCGCGACAATCGAGGCCGGACAACGCATTACATACACCTTGCCGTCGGCACGGTTCGGCTATCTCGTGCCCGCCCGAGGACGGCTCTTGGTGAATGACCAACTCGTCGGAGCGCGTGACGGCATCGCGATCAAAGGCGAACCCAAGATCGAAATAACAGCGCTGGACACCGCCGAGATCATTCTCGTAGACGCCGCTTAACGCAACAAACGACTCACTGCAACAACCCACTGGAGAGAAAAATGGAAAACTCGAATCGTTACCTCCCCCTGCTCGGTCGAATCTTGATCGGCGCTCCCTTCGTCCTCAGCGGCCTCGGCAAACTCGCCGCCCACGACGCCACAGTCGGATACATCGCCAGCGTGGGACTCCCATTCCCGCAGCTGGGATGGCTTACCGCGATGACCGTGGAAATGGGTGGCGGTGCCATGCTCCTCATCGGCTACCGTACGCGCGTCGTTGCGCTGGTGGTTGCTCTGTTTGCCCTGGCAACTGCGATTTTCTTTCACCGCAATTTCGCCGATCAGAACCAGATGATCCATTTCCTCAAGAACGTCATGATCGTCGGCGGACTGCTGCAGATCGTGTACTTCGGCGCAGGACCGCTGAGCCTCGATGCTTCTCGCAAGCCGACGCATAAAGGCGGTTCCGGCGAATAAGACGCGACCCATCGGTTTCCTCATCGAGGAGGAGTGAGCTCTCGTCGAAATTGGAGGTCACATTTCGTGACCTTCAATTGACAACTCGCGGGGGCGTCCCGGGGCATAATTGGTCATGCTGTCGTTTGGCTTTCCGCCGATTTCATCGCCCTCGGCTCGCATTCTGATCCTCGGAAGCCTGCCGGGTCGGCTATCGCTCGAGCGCGGCGAGTACTACGCCAGTCCGCAGAACGCCTTCTGGCGAGTCATCGCGGCTCAGCACCCACACTTGCCGGGCGAGTACGCGGGCCGAGTAGCGGCGCTGATCGGGCAACGCATCGCGCTCTGGGATGTGCTCGCGGCGGCGACCCGTTCCGGGAGCCTCGACGCAGCAATCGAGAAAGACGCGATCCCCAACAACTTTCGCGCGTTCTTCCACGCCCATCCCGATATCCGGCTGATCGCATTCAATGGCGCAACGGCCGCAAAGCTATACGAGCGCCATGTGATGTCGACACTCGAGGCCGTCCAGCAAGCAATTGTGCGACGGACCTTGCCCTCCACCAGCAGCGCTCATGCGAGTCTCAGCTTTGCCGAAAAGACGCGTCGCTGGTCAGCGCTGTGGGGCGATGCGCCGTAAATCCAGAGACTTCGACGAACCGGGTGCGCCATCTCGGCGGGCGGGGGATGAGTCCCGGGGCACGCGCAATCGCCTATCGCTGCGCGATCACATAGAGTGCGTTCCATAATCCGGGGAACTTCGGCGTGAGCGATCCACTCCCACCGCCAGCTGCTAGTCCTATAGAGCCAGCTGCGGCATCCTTGCCCGCCGGGCCGCGGCGATCCCGAGTCTTGCGCACGTTCCTGGGTATCGGCGTGTTGCTGGTGCTGTTGGTCGCCTGGCATGTTCTAACCTCGTACGTCGCATACACGGACGACGCGTACGTTCGTTCCCACGCAGGCGTTGAATATCGCATTCTTCGCAGCAGCGAGATTGCTCTTGGTACCTCAGTCGCATTGCTGATTGCTCGCTGGTTGCTGCCGGCGGGACCGGCGACCGGCGCCATCGCCCCCGGGTGGAGCAGCGCATTTGACCCGCGAGGCAGCGTGCTCGGGTATGCCTGTCGGGCCGGCGTCTCGATCGCGCTCGTCCCTGCGATCTGGCGCGCGCTCGAGTTGCCGAATCTCAGCCAAATGGCCATCTCGATAGGTGCGTTGATGGCGGTTCCCGTACTCACCGGCTCGGACAAAGAGAATCGGCGCTTGGTAGCGCATCGCTCCGCGCAACGCTTGGCCGGTTGTTTGCTCGGCGGCACGCTCGGGTTGCTCGTGCTGCGCACTGGTTGGTCTGCGTTCCTTCTTGTCTGGTTGTCGTTGATGATGATCGGCGCGGCGGTTGGCGTTCAATTGGAAACCGGGCGCCACGGTGTGAAGATCATCGGCATCCAGGCGGAGGTGGCGCTGATCCTCACCTTGACGCAGGGTTGGGGCCCCGCCACCCTTCTAGAGCCGGCGCTCGACCGCGTCGGCGGCATGGTTGGCGCGATTTTGCTTTTATACGCCGTAAATTGGATCTTTGGACCCATCGGCCGCGCGCCGCAATGCGGCTTAGCGCCCAATAGAGACGGCGTTCTGCGCGTGACGCGTTGCCTCCGCGGGCTCGCCCATCGCATCGAAAAGCGCGGCGCTGTCTGCAAGGCGCGCCGCGCGGGCGCGTGCGTCTTGCACGGCCGCATTCTGGTATTGCTCGCGTGCCGAGAGCACGGCAAATAGTGACAGCGAGCCGAGCCGATACCTCGATTCACTGTCGTGTTCCAGTGCCTGCGCGGCATCGACCGCACGGCGCGTCTGCGCGAGCGTGTGCGCATCTTCGTCGAGCGACACTAACGTGTCGGCAACACTACGAAACGCCGAGATCACCGTGAGCTTGTACTGCGACACCGCCGCCGCGTAGCTCGCTTGATATTGCCGGCGTCGCGCCATCAACGCTCCGCCGTGAAACAAAGGCTGCGTGAGCTGGGCTCCCACGCCCCAGATGGCACCCGCCGGCGAGGCAAAGGTAGACCAATCGAATCCCCCGCGGCCATAGGAGGCGGAGAGTGACAGCGATGGGAACATCGACGCCGTCGCCGCGCCCGCCTCGTCTGCGGCAGCGCGTACTGCGGCTTCGGCGGCAAGGATATCCGGCCGCTGGTGCAAGAGCTCGCTCGGCACCGAGACCGGCAGCGCCTCCGGCAAATGGAGCGCTGCCAGCGGTAACGGCGCGGGCGCCTGGTCGGGTCTGCGCCCCAAAAGCACGGCCTGCGCATGACGCACGGCGAGGAGCTGCGCGCGCAGCGGCGGCAGCGTCGCCGCCGCATTGGCCGCGTCCGCTTCCGCGGCAAGCATGTCGTCGCGTCCGGCGCTGCCGACCTTGTAGCGAGCCGCCGTCTGGCGGGCGCTTTCTTCACTTGCTGCGACGGCCTCCGCCACTGCGTCAACCTGCGCCTGGAGCGATGCGGCGTTGATCACCGCCACCACGACATTGGTCGCGAGCGCCCTGCGGGTCGAATCGAGCTGCAGGGCCTGCTCCTGAACTTGGCGTGCCAGCGCTCGGTCGGCGAGTACCGCGGCGCCAAAGAAATCGAACGTGTAGGAGGCCTGCACCTGGGCGACGAAGATATTCTCGAGGAAGGTTTCCTGCGCCAGAACCGGAATGCCGAGAGCGCGCTCGCGGTTCGGGCTCACCCCAAGATCGACGCTCGGCATCAGGGAGTTGCCGACCTGCGAACGCAGCGCCTCGCGAGCCGCCTTCAGATTGTTCTGCGCGGCTGCGAGCGAGGGACTGTTGGCGAGCGCCTCCTTCACCATCGAATCGAGTTCCTCCGATTGATATTCCTTCCACCATTCCCGGATCGGCGGCGCGTTTTGCGTGAGCCGCTGCGCGACGCCGTCGGCGGCGGGCAATTGCGCGGGCAGCGGTGCCGGAGAATAGTTGGGCGATGTCGGGATATGTGGCGGCTCGCGCGGCGGGCCGAATGCGCCGCACCCCGCGAGCGCCAAACCAAGGGAGGCCGTAATCACCAGTTTCGCGTTCATGCCATCGCCTCTTTCGAGCCGTCACGCCGGACCCGAAACCACAGTGCGTAGAGTGCGGGGAGAAAGAACACCGTCAACAAGGTTGCGACCGTGATTCCGCCCATCAGAGCCGTCGCCATTGGACCGAAGAACTGGCTGCTGAGCAGCGGGATGAGCGCGAACACGGCCGCCGCCGCCGTGAGCGTGATGGGACGGAACCGGCGCACGGTCGCACCCACCACGGCGTCAAAGGGGCTGTGGCCAACGCGGATGTCTTGCTCGATCTGGTCGACCAGGATCACGGAGTTGCGCATGATGATCCCGAACATTGCGATCGTGCCGAGCATCGCGACGAAGCCGAACGGCATATGGAAGACCAGCAGCGCCGTAACCACGCCGATGAGCCCCAAGGGCGCGGTGAGCACGACCATCAGCACACGGCTGAAGCTCTGCAGTTGCACCATCAGCAACACGAGCACCGCGATGATGAGCACCGGCATCTGGGCGTTGATGGACGCCTGCGCCTTGGCGTTCTCCTCGATCGATCCGCCGACCTCGATGCGATAGCCGCTCGGCAGCGTCGAGCGCAGCTGGGTCAAGGCCTTCTCGATGCGGGTGGTGACATCGATGCCTTGCGCATTGTGCTGCACGTCGGCTTGCACGTTGATGGTCGGGCGGCGGTCCCGCTCCCAAACCACGCCGTATTCGAGTCCGTAGCTGAAGGTTCCGAGCGAGGCCAGCGGAACTGCCGTGCCGTTCGGCGTGGGGATGGCCAGCCGCTCGACCTGGGACGGATCGATGCGGTCGCGCTCCGGCGCGCGCAGGTCGACCCCGATGAGCTTGTCCCGCTCGCGCAGCGGCGTGAGGGTATAGCCGGTCAACGACATCTGCAGATAGCTGGCGATATCTTGGGAAGAGATGTTCAGTTGCCGCGCCTTGATCTGGTCCACCGCGAAGTGCACGGAGCGCTCGGCGGGCTCGTCCCAATCAAACTGCACGTTGTAGGTGTCGGGATCCTTGCGCATGAGGGTCGCGACCTGGTCGGCGAGATCCCGCACCGTCGCGATCTCGGGACCGCTCACTCGAAATTGCACCGGAAACCCGACCGGCGGTCCGTTGTCGAGCCGTGAGATCCGGGTGCGTAGTGAGGAATATTTCGTGTTGAGGAGCGGCGCGAGATCGCGGGCGAGTTGCTCGCGCTCTTTGATGCCCTTGGCGGTGATCACGAATTGCGCGAAGTTAGGCGTCGTGAGCTGCTGATCGAGCGGCAGGAAGAAACGCGGCGCCCCCGCACCGACGAAGTCGACGACATGGTCGATCTGCGGACGACCCTTCAAGTCGGCTTCGAGGCGCTGCGCCTCCCGCAAGGTCGCGGCGAACGAGGCGCCGTCCCGCAACCGCAGGTCGACCAGGAGTTCGGGGCGGTCGGAGCTCGGGAAGAATTGCCGCGGAACCAGGGAGAATGCCGCGAGAGACAGAAGGAATGCCAGGACGGTGAGGCCGAGCACGAGTCCCCGGTGATCGATACACCAGGCGATCCAGCCGCGCAGGCGCCGATAAAATCGCCCACCGTAGACATCGTGAGGTTGATGCACGGCGTCGTTCGAGGTCTGTGCATCCTGGAGACCTAGACCGCGCCGGGTCGGATGCTCGGAGAGAATCCGATAGCCGAGGAGCGGTATCACGATGACCGCCGCAAGCCAGGACAATATGAGCGCAATCGCGGACACCTCGAATATCGAGCGGGTGTATTCGCCGGTCCCGGATTTCGCGAGCGCGATGGGCAAAAAGCCCGAGACGGTGACCAGCGTGCCGGTGAGCATGGGAAACGCCGTGCTCGTGTAGGCGAAAGCGGCGGCCTTTACGCGGTCGTAGCCCTGCTCGAGCTTCACCGCCATGCTCTCGACGGCGATGATGGCATCGTCCACCAACAGGCCGAGCGCCAGCACCAGCGTTCCCAGCGAAACCTTGTGCAGGCCGATGTGAAACACGTACATGCAGAGCGAGGTGGCGGCAAGCACCAGCGGGATGGCGATCGCCACCACCATGCCGGTGCGAAAGCCCAAGCTGATGAGGCTCACGATCAGCACGATCGCGATCGCCTCGGCGACGGCCTCCACGAAATCGTCGATCGAATGCGCCACCGCATGCGGCATGCTCGAGACCTCGACCAGCTCGAGGCCCGCGGGCAGCGAGCGGCGCAGCTCCGCAGCCTTCCGATCGAGCGCCTTGCCGAGCGATATGACATCGCCCGATGGCGCCATGGTCACGCCGATGCCGAGCACGTTCTGTCCCTCGAAACGCATGTACTCGGTGGGCGGGTCGGTATAGCCGCGACGGATGGTCGCGATGTCGCCGAGCCTGAATGTGCGTCCGTTCACCCGAATCAGCGTCTCACGCAACGCCTCGACGTCCTTGATCTGGCCGCTCGGGCGAACGTACACGCGATCGTCGGCGGTGTTGTAGACGCCCGCGCCCGCCACCGCGTTTTGTGCGCTGACGGCGTCGGCGATCTGCTGCGGTGTGAGACCGAGCTTCGCGAGCTCCGCATTCGCAATCTCAATGTAAACGCGCTGCTCCTGATCCGCGATGAAATCGACCTTGTTCACATCGGCTACGCGCAACAGCTCGGCACGCAGCCGCTCACCGTAGTCATAGAGCTGCGCCGGCTCGAACCCGTCGCCTTTGAGAGCGTAGATATTGGTGTAGACATCACCGAATTCGTCGTTGAAGTAGGGACCTTGGATCCCGGACGGCAGCGTGCCGGTGATGTCGCCCACCTTCTTTCGGACCTGGTACCAGGTGTCCGGCACATCGCCGGGCGGTGCGGTGTCTTTGATGGTGAAGAAAAGCTGCGACTCGCCGGGTCGGGAGTAAGAGCGCAGGAAATCGACATCGGAGGTTTCTTGGAGCTTGCGGGCGATGCGGTCGGTCACCTCTTCTTGGACTTGGCGGGCGGTGGCGCCGGGCCATAGAGTACGGACCACCATCACCTTGAAGGTGAACGGCGGATCCTCGGACTGCGCGAGACGGCCATAGGATGCGATCCCGAAGATCGTCAGCAACGCGAGAATGAAAATCACCAGCGGCTGATGGCGAAGCGCCCAGGCCGATAAATTGAAGCGATGCGATTCACCCGCCGTGAACGGCCCCATGGGCAATGCATCGCTCGAGACTTCCGGACTCATGGCGCAATGTTCGCGGCGCGCGGCACGGCTGCAGTCTTTTGCGCCTCGCTGCGCATATCGTCGGCTGCGAACAGGGGCTTCACGGGCGTGACGTGTTCGCCCGCGTAAACCGTATGCACGCCGGCTGCAACGATGCGGTCACCCGCGGCGAGGCCTCGATCGACGTATGCCGAACGCTCACCGTAAGCGCTCACGTTTATCGAGCGAAGCTCGAGGGTCGAGTCGCCTGAGCGAATGATCCAGACGGCGGCACGCTCGTCCTGGTGAAACACGGCGGTTGCCGGAATCTCGAACACGCTCTGTGTCGCGGCCGCCGCGCTCGGCGACGATGCGCGGGCGATCGTGGCGTCACCCGTCATACCGAGGTGTACATCGGGGCCCGGATCGGTCAGCGTGAGCTTCACTCGATAGGTTCGGCTCTGCGGGTCCGCAGCCGGCGAAATCTCGCGCACGTGCGCCTCGAAGCGGCGCCCAGGGAGCGCCGGGAACGTGACGCCCGCGGCTCGGCCTATGGTCAGTAGCGACAGATCGCTCGGCGCAGCGTCGAGGGTGACGTCGGTCTCGTCGGACCAAGCGAACCCGTAGACGGCTTGACCCGCCGACACCACCTGTCCGGTGTCCGCATTCTCACTGGTGATGACCCCGTTGTGCTCGGCTATGAGCGAGTTATAGCGCAGCGTGTTCTGGGCGAGCGCCAGCTGATCCGCCGCTTGCGCGCGCGCCGCGAGCGCCGCGCTGTAGGCATCTTGAGTTTGCTCGAGTTCACTCTGCGCAATGAGCTCCTGCGAGGCTTGCGCCCGATCGCGGTCGATCTGCAGCTTTGCGAACGTGAGCCGAGACTCGGCGGCCTGCAACGCGGCGCGCGCACTCGCCTTCTGCTTCTCAGCGTCCGCGGAGTCGAGACGCGCGACCACCTCGCCCCTGCGTACGGTATCGCCCAAGCGCGCACGTCGCTCGATCAACTGACCTGCGACACGGAACGACATGACATTCGAGTAGCGGGCTGCGACCTCCACCGGATAACGCGGCGGTGTGCCGCTCTGCGCCCCGGAGCTCGCCTGCACGGCGATCGACACGACCGGCACGGGAGGCGGTGCCGGCGCTTGGCCCTGATGGCATCCCCCTAACATTGCCCCGAGGAGTAAAGCCGCGAGACCGCGCGCCATCGAAGGAGCCCCCGCGCCTCGTGCGTCAAAACCGGTTGAGTTCTGCATTACTCTCTCCAATACGTCTGTTCATCTCTTAGACACATGTCAAAATTAGGACAAAAAAAGCCTAAGCCGGAACGTACGGCTGCATTGCCTGCCGTAGCAGCGTGAAGGCGTAATTGCTGAAATCGGGTATCGCAATGCCACGTTGGGCGAGATCAGCGCTCTTGCTCATGATCAACTGCGTAATACCGTGGGTGAACGCCCACAAACTGAATGCGAGCATCAGCGGATCACCGATGTCTTTGCGCAAGCTCCCGTCGCGCACTCCCGTTTCGATGACTTCGACGACCGTGGCCATCACCTGATCGCCCGCCAGATGGCACGCAGTTTCGTTGGCACTCGGTTTCGAGCCCATGCGATGGGACTGAAAGCGCGAGCAAACATCGAAATAATGCGGAAATTCCAAGGCATATCCCATGTACGCGCGGCCGATGGCTTCGACGTGCTCCAATCCCGTACCGGGAGCCGCGGCCGCAGCCTCGAAGCGGGTCGTAAGCAGCCGCATGGCGCGCTCGCCGATGGCGAACAAGAGATCCTCTTTGTCCGCGAAGTAGACATATACCAACGCGCGCGAAAGACGCGCGCTGCGAGCCACCTGATCCATGGTGACGGCGTCCCAGCCGTGCTTGGCGTAGAGCGTCTCAGCGGCAGCCAGGATCTCCGACCTGCGTCGCTCCTTCTCTTCCTCTCGGCGCTCCACGATATATGACATCATTGCACACTAGTCAGTTATTGACACTGTGTCAATAGAACCGGTCGTATTACGCCTTTTCGCTCTCTTCCGTAGCCGCAGGGCGCTCGACGACTCCCATCGGATGCTCGTCGAGATCGTCAATCTCCGATGTCTGCTGGACCTCAGCGGGCCGCGCAACCGGATTGAAGCCGCCTGACTGCCTACTCCACAGCTCCGCATAGAGGCCACCCCGCTTCAAGAGCTCATTGTGTGAGCCGTCGGCGACGATGGATCCTCGGTCCAACACGATGAGTCGATCCATGTCCATGACGGTGCTCAAGCGATGGGCGATGGCGATTACCGTCTTGCCGGCCATCGCCTCGCGCATGGCCGCCTGAATGATGTGCTCGCTGTGGCTGTCAAGTGCGCTGGTCGCCTCATCCAACAACAGTATCGGGGCATCCTTCAGAATCGCGCGCGCGATCGCGATACGCTGCCGCTGGCCACCGGATAGTTTGATGCCGCGCTCGCCCACCATGGTGTTGTAGCCGCGATCGAGCTCCACGATGAACTCGTGCGCATGTGCGCGCCGCGCGGCCAACTCGACGTCTTCATCGCTCGCGCCCGGCCTGCCGTAACGGATATTCTCGAGAAGGCTGCGATGAAACAGGTTCGTGTCCTGTGGAATGAGCGCGATAGAGCGCCGCAGGCTCTCCTGCGTGACCTCACGTATATCCTGCTCATCGATGCGAATGGCCCCCTCGACCACATCATGCATACGCAACAAAAGACCCATCAATGTGGTCTTTCCGGCGCCGCTCGGTCCCACGAGGCCGACGCGCTGCCCTGACGGAATGAGGAGCTCAAAGGCCTTGACGACGTTGCGAGCACGCCGTGACTTGTCTCTGGAGGGTGCGTCGTAGGAGAAGGCGACGCGCTCGAAATGAATGGTGCCTCGCGTCACCTTGAGCTCCGGCGCGCCGGGCCGGTCGACGATTGTAGCGGGCACGATCAACGTCTCGATGCTCTCGCGGGCCGAGCCCAGCTGGTCATAGAACTCGGGGATTCGCTGTCCGATGTTGTAGGCCGTCTGCAGAAGGGAGCTCGTGAGGGCCGTGATCATCACGAAGTCGCCCGCGCCGATCAGCCGGTGTACCCAGGCGTACAGGGCGCCCCCGACGAAGACTATCCACATCGCAATATCCATGACGTACTGGACAGAGCGCAGACGTACGACGGCACGATAGGACGCCCGCCGCCGGTCGCGCTCCTCGCCTGTGTACTCCTTGAGCTCCTCGTCTTCGAGCGTTTGGTTGGCGAAGAAGAAGACGTTTCTGATGTTGGTGAGGACATCGACGACGCGGCCGGTGACGGCCGCCCTCGCCTCGTTGTTGGCGATGGCGCGCCGGGTGCATTCGCGACCCACGAACAGACTCACGGTGAAGTACACGACGATGGCTACAAGGGCGGCCGCGCAGAACTGCGGACTTGCGATATAGAAATAGGCCGCGACGAACATGAAGAAGCACGCCCCGGGGACGAAGTCGAACACCGTCATGTCGAATAGCGCGAGCACCTGGTCGGGAAGGAGTACTGTCCGATGCGCAATCTTTCCAGAGAGCGTGTTTTCGAAATACGCGCTCGAGAGGCGCTGCGCGTATGCGAAGACTTCCTCCTTGATCCGAACCAACATCGGCGAGCGCGTGTGGTAGGAACTGAACCACATGGCGCCGTCCATCACGAAGCGTAGAACGACGAGGGCGACGAACAGCGTAAACGGGCCGGAGAGCCTGCTCGCTTCGGCGGCCGGGTTGTGCATCGCGAGAACGGTATCCGTCAGGCGTTTCGTGGCATAGGCAATCGAGGCGAACACCGCACGGCCGAGCACCGAGAAGACCAGGAGCCCCAGGCAGCCCCAGAAGAACTGTCGGAAGAAGTGCAGCGCGAACGGCAACAGCCGGTTGGGTAAGGTCGGAGGATTCATGCAACACGTCGACAGCAGCCTATGACGCACAGTTCCCCGTGGCTGCTGCCGCCAGTTCAAGCGGTTAGAGGGGTGTCGGACCCAAGGGTTAGCCTATTCGTTCAGGGCAAAGCTCGCAACCTTGAACTGATCAGATCGACCTACATTGCGCGTCCTGCCGAAATGATCATCGATGCTTGGGCGATTACCCGCGACAAGCGTTGATCGATTTCGGTAACGGCCGGCACCCCGCTGGACTTCGCTGGACGCCCTGGTGCGCCGGACTGCAGATTTCCGTCAATGACCGACCACCACCTCGCTGATCTGTATCACGGGCTCGAGGTCGGTATAGTTTGCGACGTCCTTCATGATCTCTTCCACGTGCGGGCCGAACCCGGTCTGGAACGACTCGACTGAGTCACAGAAGATGTGGCACATACCGATGTAGGTCGGCGCAGTGTTCGGCGCCCCACCGGCAAGACCTTTGTCGACTGTGTAATACTTGCAATGCGCACCCATGCGCGCCTTCACCAGCGGCATGTGCTTGTCCTTGTAGTACGCATGGTCGAAACGCGCCCCCGGCTTGTTCGGATAAAATACGCTTACTTTTATCACGCTCTGGTTCCTCTCTATGGTTCGTGCCAGCGAAGATTCTACCAGACCGAAACGCGCTGCTCTGCGGAAGGCAGCAGAGATCGATGGGTCTTCCGTGATCAAGCGCATATCCCGCGCATCTCATGGCAGGAAGCGCCGGCCTTTCGGACATGGAAGTCGGCGCGCCGGCTTTAAACAGCAAAACGGATCGCTAATACATCTCCGGCACAAGCATGTCCGCCGGCACCGCTTGTCTGGAGTAATGCTCGTGATGTTCGCGTTCCGGCAGCACAACCAGCGGCTTCGGCGTGGCCGCGTAGGGAAATTGGTGCAAGAGATGATGTACGAAGTTTAGGCGCGCGCGCTTCTTGTCGACCGCGTGCACGACCCACCAGCGCGCCTCGGGAATGTGCGAGCGCTCGAGCATCACTTCCTTCGCCTTGGTGTAGTCCTCCCAGCGGCGGCGCGATTCGAGATCCATCGGGCTGAGCTTCCATTGCTTGAGCGGATCGTGAATACGGCCGAGGAACCGCAGATATTGTTCCTCGTCCGTTATCGAGAACCAATACTTCAGCAGTTTGATGCCTGAGCGAACGAGCATGCGTTCGAACTCCGGCACCGAGCGGAAAAACTCCTCATACTCGTCGGGCGTGCAGAACCCCATGACGCGCTCGACGCCCGCGCGGTTGTACCAACTGCGGTCGAACAGAACGATTTCGCCGGCTGCCGGCAGGTGCGTCACATAGCGTTGGAAGTACCATTGTGTGCGTTCCCGATCGTTGGGCGCCGGCAGCGCCACCACGCGACAGACTCGCGGATTGAGCTTTTGACTGATGCGCTTGATCGCGCCGCCCTTGCCGGCAGCATCGCGTCCCTCGAACAGAATCAGCACCTTCTGTCCGGTAGCGACCACCCAATCCTGCAGTTTCACGAGCTCGGCTTGGAGCCCGAAGAGCTGCTGGAAGTAGACACGCCGGTAGTCCTTGTCCGCGTCCGTTTCGGTGGCTGACGACACGCCCGGCAGCGGGTGACGGTCCTCGATCTCCATCTCCAATTCTTCATCATAGCCGTCCGCAAGATCGCGGCTGATGCGACGAAGCAGCTCATCGTGTTCGATCGGTGACCGCGTACTCATGTGGAAGTCCCCTCACCCGAAGATATTGGAAAATCGTCCCTTATAAATGTGTCAGTTGTACGACGTTCCGACAAAGAAGTATGGGACGGCTGGCGAGGCAGGCGAGCGAGGTCATGCACGATCGAACGGCCGGCCGTCGAGGTGCACGGGGCGAGCTCCGCGGGGTAGCGACCCGGGTTCTAACGGAGCTGCGCCGGACTGCGGCTTCCTCGATCCGCCCGTCGGTCTGCGTGGCATGCACCGAAACAGCGCATCCCGGTATGTAATCCTCGGGTGTTTGCCTGCCAGGCGAACATGCCCTGCTCTTGAGCTTCAGAGCGCGAACCCGCTTTCGCGGCCGGCACGTGGCGTATCCGCACGCCACGTTCGGCGATGCTACTCTTAGATGCCGGCGCGCCCCAATAGATAAGCGAGGTTCATGGGCAACATCACGGTTCTGTTAAGTGAGATTCGTGCAGGGAGCGCGACCGCACACTCCGAGCTCTTCTCCCAGGTTTATGGCGAGCTCACCCGTATTGCCCGCGTCCGGCTGAATGGAGCGGTACCCGCGACCCTCGATGCACCGAGCCTGGTGCATGAGGCCTATCTGGCTCTTGCGCAGCGAGATCTCCCGTCGTTGCGCGACCGAAATGCCTTTTTCGCGTATGCCGCAGCCATCATGCGCAACGTGGTCATCGATGAGTTTCGGCGCCTCAACGCGCACAAGCGTGGCGCAGGGGTCAGCCATCTGACGCTGTCGAATGCAGAGGCGAGCTTTGGCGCGGACGAGCTGGAGTTCGAGACGCTGGAGGCGGGCCTCCAGATGCTTCAGAAAATCGATCCCCGGGGCTATCGCGTCGTTGAAATGCGCTATTTCGCGGGCCTTACAATTGAAGAGATTGCCGACGTCCTTGACATATCGCCCATCACCGTCAAGCGTAGCTGGCGTACCGCGCGCATCTTCCTGATGAAAGAACTTCAAGGCGAATAGCCGTCGGCGCTTAGCCGAATTCGTGCGCGTCCGCAGTGTTCAAGGGTCGGTCCCAAATGGCGCGCCCTCTGGGCTTGGCGGTCAGCAATGGTAGCGTCACCGATAAGAGCAACAAGCTGCCGACGATCGGAAGCATGCCCGCGAACGAACCCGTGATGTCCTTCGCACGCGCCATGAGTAGCGGTCCCACGAGACCCGCGAACCCCCAGGCCGAAAGAATGAGACCGTAATTAAGACCCATGAACCGCGTCCCGAAGTATTCGGCACTGTACGCCGGCATTGTGCCGAAACCGCCGCCGCAGCAAAGCAAGATGACCCCAAAGGCTACCAGGGCCACATGAAGGTCGTGCACATCTGTCAGCCAAAACAACACGGCGGCCTGAATTACGAACATCGCGACAAATGTCTGCCGGCAGCCGATGCGATCAGACACGGCGCCCCAAAGGATTCTACCGGCCGCGTTGCACAAGCTGACGAGACCGAATAGTGGCGCGAGATCTCCCAATGGACGCTGAGTCAAATCGTGAAGAATGTAGACCGCATTCGAAATAATGGTGATTCCGGCAATTGCGTCGGCGAAGAGCTGCAGCCACAGCAGGTAGAACTGCGGCCTACGAATGACTTGAGAGGGACGGAGCCCCCGCTTCGAATCCTGCGCGGCGACGCACGGGCGCACTGCATGCGCATCCGGCGGATCACGAAATAGAGAGACAAAGATGAGGCCTACGACAAGATAGATGCATCCCGAGACAATGAATACGTGCATGATGGTCGCAACGTCCATCGGGCTCAGGACCGCCGCTGCGCGCGCTGTCGGAGCGTCGAATAGTTTGCCGTTGCCCGCCGCGGTGGTATTTGCCGCCAGATACGCACCGGCGTGCCTTGCCACCGCGTGAAAGCCTGCCAGGCGAGGGACGCATTGATTGTAGATGAACGCGCCCAAGCCGAAGCCCGCGGCGACCATCCCCCCGGCGACCCCTCGCCGGTCCGGAAACCATTTGGCAACCATGCACATCGGTGCGATGTAAGCCATGCCTGCACCCACGCCTCCGACAACACCATAGGTCAAGTACAGCCAAGGCGCTCCCCAGTGGATCGTGCCAAGGCCTGCCGCGAGATTGCCGACGCCCCACAGTGTTACTCCCGTTGCGGCCACGCGTCGGGGACCCACTCGGTCTTGCCAAAATCCACCCATGACCGCTCCGATTGCAGCGAGGCAGAAATTGGCGATCGCATAAGCCCAGGTCGTGGTCGTCACGTCCCAGTGGAAGGCCACCAGCAGGGGCTGGGTGAACATCGCCCAGGAATACAACGTGCCTGTGGTCATCATGACAACGGCTGCGGCAGTCACGATGAGCCATCGATTATGAAGGAGTGGAGGCCCATCGTTCGACAATGGCCCCGGCTTGCCCGGTAAATGCACGCGTTCTCCCATGAATGGACGGCTCCATGGGATAAACGCATTTTCGACCCGAAAGGGATCATACGGCGCCGGCGATATCGATTTGCAATCCTACGTTCCCCGGGTATCGTTAGATCATCATGAAGTTGGATCAAGCATCTTGGGAGCGGGTTTATCCTTGGCTGGAAAAGGCCCAAGATGTTCCTGTCGCCGATTTGCGAGAATGGATTGCCCGGATCGTGGCGGAGCAGCCGGATGTGGGAATACCTCTTCGCGACGTATTGACGCAAAGCGCGCTATCGGACGAGGACGGATTCGTGGCGCACCCGCTCGGCACCCAGGCCGATCGGCGATCCCGTGTCGGTCAGAAAGTGGGTGCGTACACGATCGATGCGCTGCTGGCCGAAGGCGGTATGGGCGAGGTATGGCTTGCGCACCGGAGCGATGGGCATTTCGAAGCCCGGTACGCAGTCAAGGTGCTGCACCTCGACACCCTCAGCACGAAAGCTCTCGATCGCTTCAAACGCGAAGGACGTGTACTGGCGCGGCTCACCCATCCCAACATCGCGCGGCTCATGGATGCGGGCGCTACCGAAGACGGACAACCATTCCTCGTCCTTGAGTATATCGACGGTGAGCATATCGATAAATTCTGCGAGACCCGCGCGCTCCCCACGCGGTCGCGCGTTCGTTTGTTCCTCGACGTTCTGGCCGCCGTTGCTCACGCACATACCAGTCTTATCATCCACCGGGACATCAAGCCTTCGAACGTGCTGGTGACCGCCGGCGGCAGCGTAAAGCTGCTGGACTTCGGCATCGCCAAGCTCGTCGGTTCGGATTTGAGCCCGGAGGAGCGGGGACAGCTTACCCGGATCGACGAAGTCGCTCTAACTCCCAACTATGCAGCGCCCGAGCAAATCTTGGGTGAACCGCTGTCCACTGCGACCGATGTGTATCAGCTTGGTGTCTTGCTGCATTTCTTATTGGTCGGTCGGCTGCCTCTGGGAAGGGCGAATTCAACTCGATCCGAACGCGTCATGGCGGCTCTCGCGGAGGCGCCCGTGCGTATGTCGGATGCGGTCGGTGGGAGTTTGCGCAAAGAGCTGCGCGGCGATCTTGACGCAATCATCGATAAATCGCTTCGCAAGCGCCCACAGGAACGCTACTCGACGGCGGCGGAGCTGGCCGCGGATCTTCAGCGATATCTCGGACACGAGCCGGTCGTTGCCCGGGCCGGCCTATTCGCGTACCGCGCGAAAAAATTTGTGCGGCGGTATCGCGGCGCCGTCGTTGGCGTCGCGGCGGTGTTGGCATCATTGATGGTCGCGACGGCCGTTTCCCTCATCCAGATGCACAAGATCCGACTTGAGCGCGACCGCGCAGATCAGATCACGGGATTCATGACGCGGATATTCAAGGTCGCCGATCCGAGCGAGGCGCGCGGCAGCACGGTGACGGCGCGCGAGATCCTGGACAAGTCCTCGCGGCAGATCGAATCGGATGCGGGACTGGACGCGACGGTGCGGTCGGATCTGCTGGAAGTCATGGCGGAGACTTACATCAATCTGGGTCTATATGCTCGGGCGCACGGCCTGGCGCAGATGGCGCTCGACAACCGCCGGCAAACTCTAGGCGCCGAGCATCCGAAGACTCTGAAGTCCTTGCAACAGATGGACAGGATCCTGTTCCAGGAAGGTCATGTCGCCGAAGCGGAGAACGCTTTCAGGGACACTCTGTCGCTCGAGCTTCGCGTTCTAGGTCCGCAAGATCTCCTCACCCTCCAGACCCAAGACGCGCTGGTGTACGCCCTCTCGAGCAAAGGCCAATATGCGGAGGCTGAGAAGCTCGCTCGACAAACGATTACAACCGAAACTCAGACGCTCGGTCCTCGTAATCTCCTCACACTGAACACCACGAGGCTCCTGGCAGGTGCGCTCCGCCGTCAGAATCGATTTTCCGAAGCGGAACCGTTATATCGGCAAACCGCGTCCCTGCAAGGCCAGGTCTTGGGTGCCGACGACCCGGATACGCTCAAGACCCGTTCCTCGCTCGCGACCATGCTGACGGAGCAAGGCCGGTATCCAGAGTCGGAGGTGATTTTTCGAGACGTGCTGGCCGCCCGGCGGCGGGTGCTGGGGGATGAGCACCCGGAGACCGCCGACACCTTGACCACGCTGGCGATCAACCTCGTTCACGTTCGCAGCCGGTTCCACGAGGCGGAGGAGTTGTATCGAACCGCGCTTGCGATTGAGCTTCGGCAGGTCGGTCCGGAGAGCCGCTTCACGACCCGCACTGAAGAGGGGCTGGGGAATCTCTTGGGCGAGGAACATCGCTATGCGGAAGCTGAGCCGTTGTTTCGGGAAGTTCTGCGCGTGCGGCTGAAGCTTCTCGGACCCGACTCGACTGATACGCTGTTGACCCAACGGAATTTGGGCTGTCTGCTGCTCGCGCAAGGTCACCTCGAGGAAGCAGAGCGACTTTTTAGAGCAACCCTCGAGCGAGATATGCGGGTTCTTGCTCCGAACGATCGCGACGTATTCGGTGTGAAATACATGCTGGCCGAAACCTTGCTGCAAGAGAATCGGCCTCAGGAGGCTGAGGTTATGGCACGTCAGGCATTCGAGGGACAGCTGCGGGAGTTGGGCCCACAGCATCAAGACACCCTTTATGGCCTCAATCGGCTGGGGCGCTCGCTCGCCGCGCTTGGGCGTTACGATGAGGCCAACACGATTTATATGAGTACGATCGACAAGATCTCGAAGCAGCCTAACTCCGATCCGTCAAAGGGCTGGTATTCCTTTGCAACCATGGCGGCTCAGTCAGGGCATGTGGACGACGCGTTTGAACATTTGGAGCGCGCGGCCGTGCTTGGCTACAGCGATGCCGACTCGATGCGTAACGATGATGATCTGGAAGCCTTGCACGCAGACGTACGTTTCGCGAGGCTCATCGAGCGCATGCAGAATGGCGCCCTCTCAAAATCCACCACGCCCTGATCTCTTCCGAGTGGCCTGCTTCAGCGGCGCATGAATGCGCCGCGCCCCTTCCTGTCAGGGCTTCACGAACCGATAGGCGAAGCGATCGGTCTCACCCTTGATAGAGGGATCGAACACCTTGATCGAGTGCGGATCGTCCTTGTTCGCGAGCATGGTGCTTTCCGCGTCCAGCACGAAGCCGGCGGCCTCCACCTCCTCGCGAACGGACGCAGGCTCAATGCGATGCAGCGACTGAGCGACGCTCGTGCCGGCCCCGACGGCGGCGGCGTGGTCTACGATGACGTAGGACCCACCGGGCTTCAGCCGCTCGTAGACAGCTCGATTGAAGTGAGCCGCTGTCGCACCCCCGGCCTGGATCAGCGCGGTGTGCAGATCGTGGTAAAACAGGTGCAGCCATAGGACATCCGCTGGTTGCGTGGCCCCCGGCATCGCGAGGAGGTCCGCTGAGACGGCTTCGACGTTCTCTCGGCCCGGCTCCTTCGCGAGCGTCCGCATGCGGTCGACCGAATCATTCTTGATGTGGGCGATTTCGGCCGGCACGAAGCTGTAGACCCGTCCTTCGGGTCCCACGACGTCGGAGAAGAGACGGGTCCAGTCGCCGTCGCCCGGGTAAACGTCGATGACGGTGAAGCCCGCATCGACCCGTGCGAACCGGATCAACTCGGATAATTTGGATTGGTCGTACATTGGGATCTCCGTTGCTGCAGGACATGAGACAAGCGCACGGCGTGCGGGGGAAAGGCGGGGCGCCCGCGGCTCATCCACCCAGAACCGATGGGCGCAGGCGGCTGGCGCTACGCCAGGCCGGACGCGTCCACCTGCGAGACCCGCGCCAGTGCTTGCGTGTCGATATACTCCCGGATGTTCGTCGCTTTGCCATCTCGAACAGTAATGTCGAAGACCCAACCGGCCCTGAACGGCTTATTCGTGGCCTTGATTGGCGCGATACGTGTCAGTTCCAGAGCCGCAAGTTTCTCGGCAGCTCGCGGGCGCCCGCGGCATCAGGGTCGGAGCGCGCGGCAGCAGTGCCGCCGACGCCACCGGCGTCATCGTCATCGTCGAACGCGGTGAGCGGTGGAACCGTGAGCGCCTCCCGGCCCTCGCCGTGCAGCAGGGTGTTCAAAGACGGGAGGTCCGACTTCGTCAGACTTGATAAGTCGGCGTCGATCTTGACGAACTGCGCGCGCAGCGCCTCGGTATTCTCGATCTGGTACGCCGACGGCGGCCCGTCCCAGGAAGTGATCGCGCCGTAAAGCTGATCGGTGTGCTCGCGCAACCGCTCCTCGCCCGTGATGGCGCCGCCTTCTTTGGTAGCGACAATCTGCTTACGCAGCGCATCGAGCTTGGCATCGAACTCGGCGAGCCGCGCGCGCGTCGGATCGCCGGGAGGACGATTCTTGGACGCTTCCTCAATTTCATCGCGCAGCGCCGCGATGCGTGCAAAGAGCGCCGACTCGTCGTTGAACAGCTCATAAACCTTCATCGCCGCATCGTATTGCGCCTTGCGATCCGCCACGGTCCACTTGACGCGAGAATCGAGGCCGACCGTGATCTTGGTCTCGTAAACCTCGCTCCCCTTCTGCATGCGGATGGTATAGACGCCGGGGGGCACGCGCGGTCCCTGGGTTCCGGCCTGCGCAAGCTGGGCGGCCGGCGGTACATGCGGTGCGCGCAGATGCATGGTCCAGACCACGCGATTCAGTCCGCGGCGGGTGTTCGCCTGCAGCTCATCGACCACACCCCCGCTCTCGTTCAATACTTCGATCTTGAGCTTGCCAAAGAGATGGCGTGTGCGTTGGTAATAAGTAATGACGGCGCCCCCAGCCGGATTGACGCCGACGAAGGCAGCGGCGCCATTCACCCAGCCGCCTTGCGCCTCGATGCGCTGTTGCACCGGACGCGCGGAGACGAAGGCTGCGTCCTTCGCCAAAAGCTCCGGCGTCAGATGACGGAGCGGCGTGATGTCGTCCACGATCCAGATGCCGCGGCCGTGGGTGGCGAGCACCAAGTCGTTGTCCCGTGCCTGCACGGCGAGATCGCGCACCGCAACGGCCGGGATGTGACCGCCCTTGAACTGCGCCCAGTGCGCGCCACGATCGACCGACACCCAAAGTCCGAACTCGGTACCGAGAAACAGCAGCTGGGGATCGACGACATCCTCCTTGACGACGTGTACGTAACCCCGTACGCCCTTCGCATCGGTGGGCATGACCAGCGGCTGCCAAGTTTTACCGAAGTCCGTGGTCGCGTAGACGTAAGGCGCCATGTCGCCGTAAGTATGCCGATCGAACGCCGCGTAGGCCGTGCCCTTGGCGAAACGGCTCGCCTGAACCCAGCTCACCCAGGCATTCTTCGGGATGCCCGGCACGTTGCCCACGACGTTCTCCCAGCCCTTGCCGCCATCGCGGGTGAGCTGCACGTTGCCGTCATCGGTTCCCACCCAGATGAGTCCGGCCTGGAGCGGCGATTCACTGATGGAGTAGATCGTGGTGTGCATCTCCGCGGCCGAGTTGTCGACGGTAATGCCGCCCGATTGTTCCTGCTTCTGCTTCTCGGGGTCGTTCGTGGTCAGGTCGGGGGAGATGCGGTCCCAGGTCTGGCCGTGATCCTTCGAGCGGAACAGGAACTGAGCGCCGATGTACACGGCCCCCGGCTCGTGCGGCGACAGTGCGATCGGCGTGTTCCAGTTGAACCTGAGCTTCGTGTAGCGCTCGAGATCGGCCGCACCGAGTCTTGGCTGGATGTCGCGATTCTCATGCGTATGCATGTTGACGCGGCCGATGGTGCCGCCCTGGGCCTCGGCGAACACATAGTTCGAATCCGAAGGGTCCGCGAACATCCAGAAGCCATCTCCCCCGTACATGTTCTCCCAGCGCGAGCTCGTGATGCCGCCGGGATAGGCCGAGTCGCCCACCCAGGAGCTGTTGTCTTGAAGGCCCCCGTAGATGTGATAAGGGTCGGCCTTGTCGAGGCTCACGTGGTAGTACTGCGAGATCGGCAGATTGTCCGTCTTCCACCACTTGTTCGCGCCGTCGAAGGAGATCCACAGGCCCCCATCGTCGCCGGCGAAAACATGCTTCGAATTGCTGGGATCGACAAACACATCATGGACATCGCCGTGCATGCCGAAGAAGCCGCCGACGGAAGTAAAGCTCTTGCCGCCGTCTTCGCTCAGGATCAAGGCGCCGTCGGTCTTATAGACTCGCGCGGGATCGCGTGGATCGACGGTGAGATTCGCGAAGTAGAACGGCCGCCACACCATCCAACTGCTCTTGTCGCCGCGCTCCCAGGTAGCGCCGCCATCGTGCGAAATGCACAGGGCCGAATCGGTCCCTTCGATGAAGGCATAGACCGTCTTCGCATCGCTCGGGGCAAAGCTAAGCGCGATGCGGCCGTAGGGTTTCGACGGCAGTCCTTTGTTGGCCGCCGGCGTGAGTTCCGTCCAGCTGCCGCCGCCGTCCGCGCTGCGAAACAGGCCGCTGCCCGACGGGGCATCAGGCCCATCGCCGCCCGAGCGAAATGTCCAGCCCTTGCGGCGAAAGTCCCAGAGGCTCGCGAGGATCACGTCGGGATTGTGCGGATCGAGGCTCACGCTGCCGCAGCCGGTCGAGAGATTGGGTCCTTTCAGAATGAGCTGCCACGTGGCGCCGGCGTCCGTGGTTCTATAGAGCCCGCGCTCGTCGGAGTCGCTCCAGAGTTTACCCGGCACGCAGGCATAGACCGTGCCCGCCTTACGCGGGTCGATGATGATCTTGGAGATGCGCTCCGAATTCGGCAGCCCGACGTGCGTCCAGGTCTCGCCGCCATCGGTGGACTTATAGATCCCGTCGCCGACCGAGACACTGTTACGGGTCCAGGACTCGCCGGTACCGACCCAGACGTTCATCGGATTCGAGGGGTCCACCGCAATCGCGCCGATCGACTGCACCGGCTGTTCATCGAACACGGGCTTGAACGTGGTCGCACCGTCGGTCGACTTCCACACCCCGCCGCTCGCCGCGCCGACGAATAACGTGATCTTGCCCGACGGATCGGCGTAGCCCGCGAGCGCCGAGATGCGCCCGCTCATGGCGGCAGATCCGATGTTGCGGGCGTCGAGCCCGGAGATCGTTCCTGCATCGAGCACGGGAGCGTGGTCTTGCGCGAAGGCCCTCATGTCGAGCGCCAAGAGAAGTACGCAGCTCGCGGCTGCCAGTTCAATTCGCATGGGTCTCCCTTACAGGTTCATTTGCCCGACGCAGCGCCATCGCGCACTGCCGGAAAGCGGAACAGCGCCTCGTCCGTCGCAGCGTTTGGCTCCGCCTTGTCATATTGAAGCTTCTGCCGATCGGCTGACCCCTTGGGGTAGGACGCCTGCGCGAACGGAAAATACGCGCCCTGCACCTTTTCATAGTCCCCGTAGTCAGTCACCGTCTCCTTCGGCACGCCGTGCTCGATGCGGCGGTTGATGGTACGGATCTCGAGAAAATACTCAGGATCGAGATACACGTAAGTGATGTCGCCGTTGTGCCGCGTCACGCGCAGCTTGAGCGCATCCGTCCCGTCGACATCCTCGGTACCGAGATAATCGAGGGTATAGCCTTTCGCCTTGTAATCCACCAGCACCCCGGTGAAGTCCGAGGCATCCTCGCTCATCGCCTTGGCATCGTCGGCGGAAAGCTTCTCGGCATCCTTGCGGCCCTGGAATGGGTTGATCTGCCACGCCTGGCTGCCGTCGTAGGCCTGCACCTGGGTCAAGCCCTGCAGCTCCGCCTCGTAGCGCACCGACTGCGGCCGTTTGATGAGCGCGACGTAGTCGAGCTTTAAGGTATCGCCATTGACGAGCAGCTTGCCGGAGAAGCGGAGCGAGTCGATGGCGTGGAGCTTCTCGATCCCTCCCTTCGCCTCGACATTCTTCTGGGCGAGCTCATCGGCCGTGTAGGCGAGAGCCGCCGGCGCTGCCAATACCATGAGTGCGGCTACGATCCGGCGCATAGCATCCTCCGCCTTCTTGCTCCGATGCACGGGCATGGGTGAAAAGTTCAGCGGCAAATTGTAGATCAAAAAGCCGCGCTTTGCGCCCTGCAAAAGAGCATTGCGACACGACATGGCTTTTGAGCGAGTTCTGTCGCAGACTCTCAACCGAGCGCGGCCGGGCTCTTCCCGGGCCGCCAAATCAAATCAACGAATTCTTATAGGGATGATCTGTGTTGGGTCCGCTCGAGACGAGAGTGCTTGATGTGCTTTGGGGAAACGGCCGCGCGGTGACCGTTCGGCACGTCCTGCCTGCGTTTCCAGAACTCGCCTATACCACATTGATGACGACTCTCGACCGGCTGTATCGCAAGGGCGTATTGCTCCGACGCCGGCGGGGTCGCGCATTCGTGTACGAGCCTCGCTGCTCGCGAGAACAAATGCTGAACGAGCTGGCATCGAACCAGTTTGCGGATCTGCTCGCTCCACCGGATGCTCGTTCGGCGATTCTTTCGACGCTGGTCCATTGTGTCGGCCGCAAGGATGCCGCCCTCCTCGACGAGCTCGATGCGCTGGTTCAGGCCGAACGCACGCGACTCAAGATGGCCGACGAATGAGCTTCGCGGAAACCCTGTGCCTGGTGCTCGCGGCGGTCTACACCCTGACGTGCGTCGCGCTCTCGATTGGGGTCGCCTTGAGCTGGCACGTGGG
>Ga0302314_10004638_pt1 | contig 25218 bp, 30 predicted proteins | sample III_Palsa_N2_3_FD_200533 | JGI IMG/M metagenome (GOLD analysis project Ga0302314, IMG submission 200533) | Peat permafrost microbial communities from Stordalen Mire near Abisko, Sweden - III_Palsa_N2_3 | ecosystem: Environmental > Terrestrial > Soil > Palsa > Peat permafrost | place: Sweden... | reverse complement strand
TGGGCCCTCCAGCAGCCGGATCTCGTCGGCCAGCGCGGGGGCCCCGAAGGACTGCAGGCGCAGCTCGTACTGGTCGCTCCAGAAGGAGGGCAACGGCGCGAACGGCCGGACCCGGGGCGGTTGTCCGGCCAGGGCGGAGGCCAGCGTGCGGGCGGCGTGACGGGCGGTGTCGGTGGGGATGCACCAGTGCTCCACGCGCCGGGCCACCTCGTCGTAGCGCGGGTTGGGGAAGCGGGCGACATCGCCGACCGCCACCACCCGCGGCAGGCCCTGGACCCGCAGCGCGGAGTCGCACAGGACCCCGTCCGACAGGTCCAGGCCGTTGCCGGTCAGCCACTCGGTGTTCGCCAGCGAGCCGACGGCCTCGACCAGGACGTCGGCGGGCAGGAGCGTGCCGTCGTCCAGTTCGACGCCGGTGACCCGCTCGCGGCCGTGCAGCCGGACCGGCCACCGGCCCAGGGCGAAACGCACTCCGCGCCGGGTGTGCTGCTCCAGCAGCGCGCGTGCCAGCAACTCGCCCAGCGGGCGCAGCATCGGCAGCGGCTGCGGTTCCACGAGGGTGACCTCGCAGCCCAGTCGGCGCGCGGTGGCGGCGACCTCGCAGCCGATGAAACCGGCCCCGACGATCACCACCCGGGCGCCGGGGACGAGTTCGGCGCGCAGGGCGGTCGCGTCGTCCAGGGTGCGGATGGTGTGGCGGCCGCTGCCGGGGCCCGCCGCCGGTCCCGGCAGGTCGAGCCTGCGGGCGCGCATCCCGGTGGCGACGACCAGACCGTCCCATCCGGCCCCGGTCCCGTCGGACAGGGCGGCCGTGCGGCCGGCCAGGTCGGCGTGCTCGACGCGGACGCCGAGCCGCCACTCGACCTCGGCGGTGGCGGCCTTACGGCGCAGCGCCACGGCGTCGAAGCTGACGCCGTCGGCCAGGGCCTCCTTGGAGAGCGGCGGCCGGTTGTAGGGGAGGTGGGGCTCGTCGCCGACGACGAGGATCGCGCCGCCCCAGCCCGCGGCGCGCAGCTGCTCGGCGGCGCGCAGGCCGCCCATGGAGGCCCCGGCGATCAGCACGCGCCCCGGCCGCTGCGCCGCCGGCCGCACCGCTGTTTGCCGCACAGCCGTTGGCCGCGCCGCCGGTGCCACGGTCTCAGCCGACCAGGGTGATGGCCTGGAGCGGGCAGGCGTCGGCGGCCTCCTCCACCGCCTCGCGCAGCGCCTCGTCGGGGTGCTCGACATAGCCGAGGTGGCCGTCGGCCTCGAGCCGGAAGACCTCGGGGGCGGCGAAGACACACTGCCCGTGGTCCTTGCAGGTGTTCATGTCGACGACGACCTTCATGGCGCGTCCGTCCTTTCAGTGGCTGTCAACTGCGGTGCGGTGGGCGGATTCCGCGGTACTGCCAGTCGCCGCCGAGGGCGGTGGAGAGGACCTCCTCGGAGGCGGTGGGCTGGGCGCCGACGTCGCGTCGGATCGGTGTGGGGCCGGCGACGATGTGGTTGCTGAGCCGTCCCAGTCCCTCGACCTCGACCTCGACCACGTCACCCGGCTGCACCGGGCGGGAGTTGGCGGGCGTGCCGGACAGCAGCACGTCGCCGGGGTCGAGGGTGATGGTGCGGGCGATGTCGGCGACGAGGTAGTGCATGTCCCACTCCATCTCGTCAGTGGAGCCGTCCTGCATCAGCTTGCCGTTGACGTAGGTGCGCAGGCACTTGCCGTGGAAGTCCCAGTCGGTCACCAGGCCGGGTCCGAGCGGGGCGAGCGTGTCGGAGCCCTTGACCCGCAGCATCGATCCGGCGTCGGTGTCGCGGAAGTCGTGCAGGCCGTAGTCGTTGGCGACGGTGTAGCCGGCGATGTGGTCGCCCGCCTCGGCAGGGGAGATGTTGCGGCAGGTCCGGCCGATGACGATGGCCACCTCCCCCTCGAAGTTGAGGTAGTGGCAGCCCTCGGGCCGGACGACCGCGCCCCGGTGGGCGTTGAGGGCGGAGGTCGGCTTGTGGAAGTAGGTCGGGGCGGGGGCGAGTGTGATCCGGAACTCCTCGACCCTGCTGCGGTGGTTGAGGTGCACGGCGACGATCTTTCCGGGCACGACCGGCGGCAGGTGGTGCGCGTCCTCGATCCGCACGCGGCGGCCGTCACCGGCGAGGAGCTCCCCGCCCTCGCGCCGGACCTCGACGACGGCGCCGTCCAGCAGGATGCGTCGGTACTCAGGCATCGGCGGGCTCCTGGTCATGGTGCGGGTCGACATGGTGGTGCGGGTCGTGGCCGGGGCCGCGGCGGGGTTCGGGAATGCCGGCTCGGGCCGCCGGGCGGCCGCTCCGCCAGCCGTCCTGCGGGCGGTCGAACCAGAGGTGGACCTGCCCGGTGCCGATGGAGTTCTCGTACTGGCCGAACTGGCGGGCGGGCGCGGCGCAGTGCTCCTCCCCCAGGGCGCCGGCCATCATCAGGTAGTGGGCGAAGCGGGCCTCGGGCCGGTGGCGGAGGAAGTCCGGCATGGTGCGCAGGACCTTGTCGTGGCGTCCCTGCCGCAGCCAGTCGACGCGCTGTTGGTCGGCGGCCCTGGCCTCGGGCGAGAAGAGGTGGGAGGGGTCGCTGGACTCGTGTTCGCGCAGCTGCCGCAGCGGCCAGAAGGTGTGGGAGAGCGCGCCGGAGGCGATCAGGAGCACGCGGCGGTCGCCTGCGGCGACGCCGTCGGCCAGGGCGCGGCCCAGCCGCAGGTGGTCCTCGCCGTCGCCGGTCTGGCAGACGCCGATGGAGACCCAGCGCTTGTCGGGCAGCCCCCGGCCGAGGAACGTCCACAGGTTGATCGTCGCGTAGTGGACCGGCAGGCAGGGGTCGTCGATCGGGGTGATCCAGGTGCCGTGCTCGTCGGCGAACGAGGCGATGGAGGCGGCGAGTTCGGGGTCCCCCGGGTAGTCGTAGGGGATCCGGCACATGCCGCGCGGCAGTTCCTCGGAGGTGAACAGTCCGGCCCGGCGCCGCTGGGCCGCGACCACGAACTCGACCGTGGTCGCCCAGTGCGAGTCGAGCACCACGACGGTGTCGTAGTCGAGCGTCTCGAAGACCTCACGGCGCAGCTGCCGCAGGCCGGTGACCAGGCTGATCTCCTTCCCGTCGTTCAGCGCCAGGCGGTCGGCCCGGGGCAGCACGATGGTGGGGACGTGCGCGAGCAGGCCCGCGCCGACGATGTCACCCATGGCCCTCGCCTCCCTTCGGCGCAGTCCATCCGTTCGGTGCGGTCACGGTGTTCTTGACGTCGCAGTAGAAGTCGAAGCTCCAGGTGCCGCCCTCGCGTCCGATACCGGACTGGCGCGAGCCGCCGAAGGGCGCCCTGAGGTCGCGGACGAAGAAGCAGTTGACCCATACCGTGCCGGCGACCAGCTGCGCGGTGACCCGGGCCGCGCGTGCGCGGTCGCCGGTGGCCAGGGTCGCGGCCAGTCCGAAGCGGGTGCCGTTGGCGAGGGCGACGGCCTGGTCCTCGGTCGCGAAGGTCTGCAGGGTCAGGACGGGCCCGAAGACCTCCTCCTGGAGGATCTCGGCGTCCGGGTCGAGACCGGTGAGCAGGGTCGGGCGGTAGTGGAGGCCGCCGAGGCCGGTGTCGGGCCCGCCGCCGAGGAGGACGTGTGCCCCGGCCGCGCGGGCGCGGGTGACGAAGCCGTCGATCCTCTCCAGCTGGCGGGCGTGGACGACGGGGCCCAGGTCGGTGTCCGGGTCGTTGGGGTCGCCCTGGCGCAGCGCCCCGGCCCTGGTCACCAGGCGGGCGGTGAACTCCTCGGCGACGGAGGCCTCCACCAGGAGGCGGGTGGCGGCGAGGCAGACCTGACCGGCGTTGTCGTACTGCTCGACGGCCAGGTCCACGGCGAGGTCGAGGTCCGCGTCGGCGAACACCAGCAGCGGGGACTTGCCGCCGAGTTCGAGGCTGACGGGGGTGAGGTTGGCGGCGGCGGCCGCGGCGATGCGGCGTGCGGTGGCGACCGAGCCGGTGAAGCTGATCCTGCGCACCCCGGGGTGGGCGACCAGGGCTGCGCCGGCCTCGGGGCCGTAGCCCTGGACGACGTTGAGGACACCGTCGGGCAGTCCGGCCTCGGCGGCGATGTCGGCGAGCAGCGAGGCGGTGAGCGGGGACCATTCGGCCGGTTTGAGGACGACGGTGTTGCCGGCCGCGAGCGCAGGGGCGGCCTTCCAGGTGGCGAGCATCAGCGGGGCGTTCCACGGGGTGATCAGCGCGCAGGGTCCGGCCGGGTCCCAGCCGACGTGGTTGGTGTGGTGGCCGCGGGTCTCGAAGTCGCGGTGGTCCAGGGTCAGCAGCCAGTCCGCGAAGAAGCGGAAGTTGTGCGCCACCCGGGGCATGACGCCGCGTCGGTGCGAGCGCAGCAGGGCGCCGTTGTCGCTGGTCTCGACGAGGGCGAGGTCCTCGGTGCGGCGCTCGACGCCGTCGGCGACGGCGTGCAGCAGGCGGGCGCGTTCGGCGGGCGACGTCGCGGCCCAGCCGGGGAAGGCCGCGCGGGCGGCCTCGACGGCCGCCCCGGCCTCCGCGGCTCCCCCGCGCGCGACCTGGGCCAGCAGCCGGCCGTCGATCGGCGAGTGGTCGGCGAAGGTCCCGGCGGACGCGATCCGTTGCCCGCCGATCCAGTGCCGGGTGTCGACGCTGACCCCGGCGACGGTGGATGCGGTGGCGGTGTGGAGGACGGGCATGACGCACCCCCTCTATCGTTTGATACCAAACAACATAGAGAAGGTCCTCCGCGCGGTCAAGCCCCGGCCACTGCGGCACGGCGGGCCATTGAAGCGCGTCGGCACTCCAACAGCCCGCCGCTCCCGCCCAGTCGGCACCGAGGGCCTGGCGCAGGGTGAGGGTGGCGAGGTCGATGGCGGACTGGGCGGCACGGGTCTCGCGCAGGGCGTCGAGCATGACGAAGTCGTGGATGATGCCCTGGTAGCGGACGGCCGCGACCGGCACACCGGCGGTGCGGAATCACGAGCATCAGCGCACCGGGCACCCCACTCTCAGGACAGGGGCGCCTCCGCGGCGAGGCCGACCAGGGACTGGTAGGCGGCATAACTCAGGAGGCTGGCGTCGTAGATGGCGGTCAGGCGGCTGATCTTGCCGGTCTCGTCGAGCTCGACGCAGGTGTGGCCGCGGCGCATCGGGGCGGCGCCCGGGGCAGCCGACCACTCGTAGCCACCACCCCGGCGGCCGCCCTCGGCGTGCACCAGGGTGGCGCCAGGGCCGTAGGGGAGCTGTCCGAGCGCCCGCGCGTAGTACCGCTCGGCCTGCAGCGTGCCACGGACGCGGGTGTGCGCGGCCGTGTCCTCGTGGACCACGTCGCAGGACATCAGGGCCACGGCCCCGGCGGCGTCGCCCGCCGCGAACGCGGCCTGGAGCGCCTGGGTCGCCTGGACAACGGCGGGGTCGGCATTCTGCTCGAAGTCGCTGAAGTCGCTGGGGTAGGTGCTGGCGATGGTGTTCTGGAGGAGGGAGCTGCGGCCGTCCCAGTAGTCGACCCAGCGCGTGATCTTGTGACTGTTGTCGAAGGTGACAGTGGAGAGGGCACGGAGCTCCTGGCCGAAGAACGCGGGGGTGTCCACGAACTCGATCGCGGCGCTTCGCGCGTCGCCGACGATGCGCAGCGTATAGGAGATCGCGCCGGTAGGCGCGCTCGCGAAGAACGGGGTGAAGAAGTTGTCCAGCGCCTGCCAGCCGGTCATGGTGACGCCCAGGCAGGCGTCGATGTAAACGGTGTTCGCCGAGGAGAAGTAGGACATGAACCCGGCGGCGTCGTGCTTGCTCTTGGCCGTGAGGATGCCGCGGAAGAGTGCGGCGATCTCGGGAGTGCAGTGCGACGTGTCCGTGACCCCGGACGGGTACGGCAATTGCCGCGTCCCGTTGGCCGCCTTGGTGGCCGCGCGCGCCGTTCCGGCCGCGAACACTCCGGTGGCACCGAGAGCCGCAGCCGTCCCGGCCATGGCCCCGGTGCGGAGCATCGTCCGCCTCGTGGTTCCTTGCCGATCCAGGTGATCCATCAGTAATGCCCTTTCCGCATTGGACAATTCAGGGATTGCGGATGCCACTGGCGCAGGCGCCCTCGGTCACTCCGCGGGCAGGGGCGCCACCAGGTCGAACTCATTGCCCTCCGGGTCGGCGAAGGTGGCCCAGCGGACCGCCGACTTCTCGGCATAAGCGACGGGTGTGGCACCGAGGTCGGTCAGCCGCTTGCTTTCGGCCTCGAACTCCTCGGCCCACAGGTCGAGGTGGATGCGGTTCTTGACCGACTTGGGCTCCGGGACCTTCCAGAAGGCGAGCTTCGGGCCGCTGGTCGGGTCGGTGGCGTCGATCGCGGCGCTCTCGGCGGTCGCACCCGGGTTGACCGGACGGTGGAGAACCTCCGACCAGAAAGCGGCGAGAGCGGCGGCGTCGGCGACGTCGATGCTGAGACCGATGACAGACATGGTCATGCTTTCTTCCTTTTCTACGTGATGCCGAAGTCCAGCACCCCTGCCAGCCGGCCGTGGCCGGCTGAGGTGTGACGACGAGCTAGCGGCGCTACCGCCGACGGTGTTCAGTGCGCGCATCGCCCTGCTCCCCCGTGCGGATCGCGGTCCGGGCCCGCACTCGGCAGCCATCGATTAAATCCTTAACTCACGCTAGCCCCGCATCACTTCACGATGCAAGTCATACGGGCCACCCGTTTACTTCAACCTTTAAGCTATCCTGGTGTCATGGACGTCCCGCAGGAACCCCGCTGGCTCGACGCCGAGGAGAGCCAGGCATGGCTCGCCCTGGCCCGCACGCTGATCAGACTGCCGTCAGCGCTCGATGAGCAGCTACGCCGCGACGCCGGGATCAGCCACTTCGAGTACCAGGTACTGGCCAACCTGTCCCAGGTGCCCGACCGCACCCTGCGGATGAGCGTGCTGGCGACGCAGACCGAGGGTTCGCTACCGCGCCTGTCCCAGGTGGTCGCCCGGCTGGAGCAGCGCGGCTGGGTGCGCCGCACCCCCGATCCGGCGGACGGCCGCTACACCCTGGCGATCCTTACCGACGAGGGCTGGACCAAGGCGGCCGAAGCCGCGCCCGGCCATGTCGAGGAGGTTCGCCGCCTGGTCTTCGACCCGCTGACCAAGACCCAGTCCCGACAACTGCGCGAGATCGGCCGTCGCATCATGCACGCCATCGACCCGGACGAACTCCCTCACTGACCGAGGTCAGGCCTCGCGGCGGCGACGTCCGCTGCGGCGCGGGGGCGGGGCGTTCTCGGCGGCCAGGAGCGCGCGCCGGTCCTCGCCGTCGCGCTCCATCGTGCCCACGATGCGCCGGAGCAGTCCGGCCAGGGTGTCGCACTCCTCGGGGCTCAGCGCGCCGGTCACGAACGCCTCCTCCTCGTTGAACTGCGGGAAGAGTTCGCCCATGAGGGCCTCGCCGGCCGGAGTCAGGCGCAGCAGCACCAGGCGTCCGTCCGTCGGATGGCCGACGCGCTCCAGCAGGCCGCGGCCCTCCAGGGTGCGGGCCACGCCGGTGAGCGTGCCCTTGGAGATGCCGGCCTCCTCGGCGACGTAGCGGGTCTCCATCTCGCCCCAGATCCAGACCACCCAGAGCACCACGAACGAGGTCCAGGTCAGCTCGGCGCCCCGGAGCACGGAGTTCTCCAGGTGCTGCCGCACCGAGGCGGCGGCCCGGTAGATGTTGGAGACCGCGGCCATCGCCTCACGGCGCAGCCGCACCTCGCCCAGGCGGTCCTGGACGGCCTTCTCGGTCTCGTCGATCGTGTGGTAGCCACTCACCGGGGAAGCATCCCTCTCTGCTCGCGGCGCCGAAGGTCACCGCGCGTCTGGATCGAAGACTAGGAGCGCGGGTCGGCAACGGGCAAGCGGAGTCAGCCGTCGGCGCCCTGGGGACGTGCCGCGAGGACGCGGGTGAGCAGGTCGGTGATGGTGGACCGCTCCCCGGGGTCGAGGGTGGCGAACCACTGCTGCTCGCGGAGGGACTGTTCGGCGAACGCCTCCCGGACGGCGGCCACACCCGCGGGGGTGAGGGCGGCGGCGACCGCGCGCCGGTCGTCGGGGAGGGGGCGGCGTTCGACCAGGCCGTCGCGTTCGAGGGTGTTGAGGGCGTTGGTGACCGCGGCGCGGGACATCACCGAGATCTCCGCGAGCCTGGCGGGCTGGGTGGGGCCCAGCAGCCAGAGCTTGAACATCAGCCGGAAGCCGGGGAGCGTCCAGCCGCGCGGGCGGTGGATGGTGCTCTCCAGGTCGGCGACGACCAGGTAGGACAGGTGCAGCAGGTGGTAGGCGAGCGAGAAGGCCTCCGGGTCGGCCGGCGGCGGCATGGCCGCCAGGCGGTCGCGGGCGTAGGCGGCGTATCTGAGATCGGGTCGGTCCACGGTCAGAGTCTTGCGCATCGCGGCCCGTTGCTGAGATTGTTACGGCCGTAACAATCTCAGCGGGAGGGTACTGTGCGGATCACCATCGCAGGAGGCGGAATCGGCGGGCTCGCCACCGCGCTCAGCCTGCACGCGGCCGGTTTCGACGAGGTCGTCGTCCACGAGGCGGCCCAGGAGATCCGCCCGCTCGGCGTGGGCATCAACCTCCTTCCCCACGCCGTCAGGGAGTTGACCGAGCTCGGCCTGGCCGGGCGGCTGGCCGCGATCGCCGTGCCCACCGCCGAGCTGGCCTACTACAACCGCCACGGGCAGGCGATCTGGTCCGAACCACGCGGGCTCGGTGCCGGGTACCGCTGGCCGCAGTACTCGGTTCACCGGGGCCGACTGCAGCTGCTGCTCCTGGACGCCGTCCGCGAGCGCCTCGGCGCGCACGCCGTCCGGACCGGAAGCCGCGTCAGCGGGCTGCGCCACGACGGCGACCTGCTCATCGGCGCGGACGGGATCCACTCGGCCGTACGGGCCGCGCTCTTCCCCGGCGAGGGGGCGCCGCCGTGGAACGGGCTGGTGCTGTGGCGCGGCACGACCTACGGCACGCCGTTCCTGACCGGCCGCTCCATGATCATGGCCGGGGACGGCACGCAGAAGTTCGTCGCCTACCCGATCGGGGACGGGCGCCTGATCAACTGGATCGCCGAGCGGCCGCTGGACGGCGAACCGCCCGAGCGCGGCAACTGGAACCGCCCCGCCGACCTGGCCACCGTCGTGGAGCACTTCGCCGACTGGACGTTCGACTGGCTGGACGTGCCCGCGCTCATCACCGGAGCAGAAGCCGCCTTCGAGTACCCGATGGTGGACCGCGAGCCCCTGCCGCACTGGGGCACCGAGGGCGTCGTGCTGCTGGGTGACGCCGCCCACGCCATGTACCCCGTGGGCTCCAACGGGGCGTCCCAGGCGATCATCGACGCCCGGGTGCTCGCGCACTCGCTCGCCACGACCGGCTCACCCGCCGCCTACGAGGAGATCCGCCGACCCGCCACCACCGCGCTCCAGCTCGCCAACCGGCGCCAGGGGCCCGAGCTGGTCATGAGGCTCGCGCACGAGCGGGCACCCGGTGGCTTCGACGACATCGAACAGGTCGTCCCGCTGGCGGAGCGCACGGAGATCGCCGCCGACTACAAGCGGACCGCCGGCTTCGACCCGGCCCTGCTCAACGAGCGCGCATCGTGGAGCGTGCGGTGAACCTGGAGCACCTCGCCGCCTTCGAGGTCAGACTGGACCCGGTCCTCGACCTCGGCGACTCGCCCTGGGGCCGGCGCCGGGTGATCAACATCGTCGGCGGGAGCTTCGAAGGGCCGCGCCTGTCCGGGGTGGTGCTCCCCGGCGGCGCGGACTGGCAGGTGGTGCACCCCGACGGCACGGCGAGCATCGACACCCGCTCCACGCTGCGCACGCATGACGGCGCGCTGCTGGGCCTGTCCACCAGCGGCGTGCGCCACGGCCCGCCCGAGGTCCTGCGGAGGCTCGCCGCAGGGGCCGCGGTCGACCCCGCGGAGTACTACTTCCGGCTGTTCTGCCGCTTCGAGACCGGCGACGAGCGCTACCAGTGGCTCAACCGCACCCTGGCCGTGGCCTCGGCCGCGCGCATCGCCGGAGCCGTGCAGTACGACGCCTACACCCTCGGCTAGCCCAGTTGGGTGGCGCCGGACTCCAGCAGCCGTCCGCCGTCCCAGACCACGCCGACCTGGCGGTAGTACGCACCGATCATCTCCTCGACGCGCAGCGAGGCGAGCTCCTCGGTCGGCGCCTCGAAGAGCTCCAGCTCCGCACTGCCGCGCCAGGCCCGACCGGCCTGGAAGGCGGCCGCGCCGGTCTCGATCAGCTCGTCCAGGGCGAGCGTGCCGGGCCGGTCGATCGAGGGCAGTGCGCGGTGGTGCGCCATCGGGTGGCCGTTGACGAAGCCGTTGCCGTCCGACTCCTCCTCCAGGGTGAGCACCGCCTGGGCGAGCCGGCGGTCGGCGGCGGCCAGGGTCGCACCGAAGCGCGCACCGGCCTCGATCCGGGGCGCGGGCCCGTAGGGGTGGGGACGGGTCTGGTGGATCGAGCCGAGCTTCTTGGGGTAGCCCTGGTGCAGGCCGCGGGCGATGGCGAAGTCCTTGTCCACCCAGATGTAGACGCAGCGCGAGTAGGTCCGCCCCCGGTAGCCGCAGCGCACCACCGCGAAGCACTCCTTGTACTGGGAGCGCACCGGGTCGAGCAGTTCCTCGCGCGAATCCCCGCAGGACTGCCAGTCGGCCCAGATCAGCGCGACCGCGCCGGGGTCCTCGGCGGCGGGGGTGAGCGGCGCGGGGAGCAGTTCGGCGACCCTGGCCGGGTCGGTGCGGTACTCCACGGTCAGCAGGTCGCCCGAGTAGTGCCACGGCGGTGCGGGGACGAGCGAGGACCGGCCGGTGGCGGTCCTGGGGTGAAAGAAGCCCCGGACGGGTGTCACGGCGCCCCTCCTTCCCTGGCCGGAGAGACATCGCATATCATTTGGATCCATACGATATAGCCGGACCCGCCCCGCGTCCACCGGGAGGACCCCATGACCACGCCCCACCCCGAGCCGTTACCGCTGGACCAGGTGGACCTCGCGGACAACGACAACTTCCTCGACGGCACCACGCCCTGGCGCATGTTCCACACCCTGCGCCACCAGGACCCCGTCCACTGGCAGCCCGAACCCGCGCCCAACCACGGCTTCTGGGCGGTGACCCGCCATGCCGACATCGTCGCCGTCGACCGCGACCCGGCCACCTTCACCTCCTCCCGCTTCGTCAACCTGGAGGAGCTGGACGACTCCCAGATCGCCGTCCGGGCCTCGATGCTGGAGACCGACGGACTGCGCCACCGCGCCCTGCGCTCGGTGCTGCAGAAGCAGTTCACCCCGCGCGCCGTCGCCGAGTACGGCGTCTTCCTGCGCGGCCTGACCGCCACCACCCTCGACGGTGCGCTCGCCGGGGGCGCCTTCGACTTCGTCTCGGAGGTCTCCGCCGACTTCCCGATCAACGTGCTGGCGCGGATGCTCGACGTCCCCCGGCAGGACACCCGGCAGCTGATCGACTGGGGCAACCGCATCATCGGCAACACCGACCCCGACTACGCCGACGTCCTGCTGCACAGCGCGGGGAGCGAGCAGTACAAGGACCTGCCCTTCCGCAGCCCCGCCTCGCTGGAGGTCTTCGAGTACGGCCGCCGACTGGCCGCCCTGCGCCGCGGCGGCGACGGCCGGGACCTGGTCAGCAAGCTGGTCAACCAGACCCCGGCCGACGGCGTTCCGCTCTCCGCGACCGACTTCGACAACTACTTCCTGCTGCTGGTCGTGGCCGGCAACGAGACCACCCGGCACACCATCAGCCACTCCGTGCTCGCCCTGATCCAGCACCCGGAGCAGCTGGCGACGCTGCGGGCGGACCCGTCCCTGATCCCCAACGCCGTGGAGGAGTTCCTGCGCTGGGCCTCACCGGTCTACCACTTCCGCCGCACCGCCACCCGCGACACCGAACTCGGCGGCAAGCACATCGCCCGGGGCGACAAGGTCGTGCTGTGGTTCGCCTCCGGCAACCGCGACGAGGAGGTCTTCGGCAACCCCTACGACTTCGACGTCACCCGCCGGGACAACGACCACGTCACCTTCGGCAAGGGCAGCCCGCACTTCTGCCTGGGCAACTCCCTGGCCCGGCTGGAGATCCAGATCATGTTCGAGGAGCTGATCCCCCGCATCTCCGCGATCCGCCTGGCCGGGGACGTCCCCCGGGTGCGCTCCAACTTCGTCAACGGCATCAAGAGCCTCCCGGTCGAGGTCACCCCGGCCTGACCGACGGTCAGCCGGTCAGCCGGTGAGCCGGTCGGTCAGGCCCGCGGCCGCGAACGCGGCCTTGATCTCGGCGTGGCCCTCGGTGAAGTGCCCCCAGCTGTCGGCATGCGCGGCCACGACGCGGCGGGCCCCGAGCAGACCCGCGGCGCGGGCCGCCATCGTCGCGTCCAGGGTCAGCAGCGCGCCGTCGAGCACCAGGGTGCGGGCCGCTCCGGCGAACAGCACGGCGGTGTCGACCGGCCCGAACCGCTGCGCGATCTCCTCGACCAGCTCCAAGGAGGCGTTGTCCCCGCTGACGTAGACGCTGGGCAGGTCCGCCGCGGTCAGGACGAAGCCGATGACGTCGCCGGTGAAGGGCTCGCAGCCCTGCGGACCGTGCTGGGCGGGGACCGCGGTCACGGTCAGGACGCCGCCGTCGGGCCGGGCCAGCTCGGTCTGCTCCCAGGGCTCCAGGCCCCGCGCGTTGCCGCCCAGGCGCTGCGCTCCGCTCCTGGTGGTGAACACCGACGGCACCGTCGCCAGCATGGCGCGGCCCGCACGGTCGAGGTTGTCGGGGTGCTCGTCGTGCGAGAGCAGGACGGCGTCCAGCGCGCCGAGTTCGGCCGCCTGGATCCCCGACGACGCGGTCTTGGTCAGGAACCGGCCGGGGCCCACCTCGTAGTCGCCGGGCTCGTCGAAGGTGGGGTCCGTCAGCAGGCGCAGGCCGCCGATCTCGATCAGGGCGGTCGGTCCGCCGAGGACCTGTATCCGGGCGGCGGTGTGGTCGGTGGTGCTGGGTGCCATGACTCATCCTCACGTGAAAATTTATCATTCGACGTGAGTCAACGTAGCAGGACCTCACGGAAGATCCAAGCGAGTACCATGAGGAAATGGCGTCCACCAGCACCGCCCCCACCCGGTCTCCCCTGCCTCCGGCCCCGGGAGCCGACCGGCATCCGGCCCTCGCCCTGGCCAACACCCTGCAGACCACCCCGGGCGGCACCGCCGACCTGATCGCCGACCGCGACCTGGCGACGGACTGGCTGCTGACGTTCCGGCTGATCCCCGAGGCAACACCGCTCGGCGACCCGTGCACCGCACGCCTGCACACCCTGCGGCAGGACCTGCGGGCCCTGTTCACCGCCGTCACCCAGGGCACCCCGCCGCCCCGGCGGGCACTGACCGCCGTCAACCACGCGCTCACCGCCGCCCCGACCGCCGAACTCCTGGCCTGGGACCCGGAACGGGGCCTGCACCGCACCACCGGCCACCCCCTCGACCGGCTCACCGACCACGCCCTGGCCCTGGTCGCCGCCGACGCCGCCGCCCTGCTCACCGGCCCGGACGCCGACAAGCTCTCCGCCTGCGGGGCGGGCCACTGCAGCCGCTTCCTGCTGCGCACCCACGCCTCCCGGCAGTGGTGTTCCGTCCGCTGCGGCGACCGCGTCCGCGCGGCCCGCGCCTACTCCCGCCGCGCCGGCTCCTGATCCGGGAAGCGCAGACCTCCCCACCAGGCCAGCAGCCCCTCCAGCGGATGCCCGTCGGATCTCGCCGACTCGCCGTCCGCCGCCGGACGCGCCCACTCCCGGGCCTGCGCGACCAGCTGACGGAACGCCAACTCATTTCCTTGATCACTTGGTGTCATGCGCCCCTCATCCCCCGCACGCACCGACATAGCGTCACAGCCGTGTCACGGCCCCCGGCCCCGCCCGTAGCACCCGAACGGCCGAAATAACCCCGTAAGCAATACTTCGCCCCTCGACATACGGTAGGTCCAGGGACCCATGCGCCATCGCGCGCCCGGACGGGAAAAGGGGACAGCCGGATGGGCGGCGAGGACACCGGCGACGGGCGGACGCTGCGCCCGGACGAGGTGCTGCGGGCCATCGGCATCGGCGTGTGGCGCTGGAGCAGCACGGACGGCGTCGCCGAACTGGACGCCATCTGCACCCAGCTGCTCGGCCTCGATCCGCAGCGCACCCGGGTCACCCCGGCGGACGTGCGCTCCCTGCTCCACGCCGAGGACTTCGTCCGGCTGCGCTCGGTCGCCCTGCTCGCCGTCTCCGAGCGGCGCCCCTTCGACGCCCAGATCCGGGTGCTCACCCAGGACGGGCGGCTGCAGCGGCAGCTGCGGCTGCAACTGGCCCCCGGCGTCCCCGCCAGCACCTGGTCGATCCAGGGCACCGCGATGGAGTGGGACTCCGCCGGCTCCCCCCGCACCGCCGAGCAGCAGCAGATCGACGCCCTCAACCGCGCCCCCGGAACGGTCAGGGCCCCGCACTCGGTCCCGCTCACCCCCGCGTCCCTGCGCCGCTCGCGCGAGGCGTTCCTGCTGGACGCCGGGCGGGCCCTGGCCGAGGCCGGGACCACCAGCGACGTGCTGCGCGTGGTCGCCTCGCTGGCCATGCCCGGCTTCACCCCCGAAGGGCTGGCCGTCTTCGGCGTGGAGGGCGACCGGCTGACCGTCGTCGGCCACCACGGGCAGCGCGACGGCGACGCCCAGCCCTTCGAGATGCCGCTGGACACCGACTACCCCGCCGCCGAGGTGGTGCGCACCGGCCGCGCGATCTACCTCTCCTCCGCCGAGGAGTACCAGGCCCGCTTCCCGGCGACCTGGCCGCTCGCCGCCGGATTCGACCGCCACTCCTGGGCCTTCCTGCCCCTGGTGACCGCCGGGCGCACGGTCGGGGCCTGGCTCGCGGCCTTCGCCACGCCGGTGCCGTTCGGCCCGGAGGAACGCTCCGTGCTGTCCACCGTGGCCCGGATGCTGGCCCACGCCCTGGAGCGCGCCCACACCAACGAGTCCGAGCGGGCGCTGTCGCGCGGACTGCGCCGCAGCATGGGCGGCCGGGCCCCCGCCCTGTCCGGGATGACGGTGGCCACCCGGTACGTGCCCACCGGCGGCGGACTGCAGGTCGGCGGCGACTGGTACGACGTGATCGAGCTCCCCGAGGGACGACTCGCGGTGGTGATCGGCGACGTCCAGGGCCACGATGTGCACGCCGCGAGCCTGATGGCGCAGCTGCGCACGGCCGTGCACGCCTACGCGGTCGAGGGCCACCACCCGGACGCGGTCCTCGCCCGCGCCTCCCGCTTCCTGGTCGGCCTGGACGAGGACCGCTTCGCGACCTGCATCTACATCGAGGCCGATCCCGCCCGCGGCACCCTGGACATCGCCCGCGCGGGCCACCCGCACCCGGTGCTGCGCATGCCCGACGGCACCTGCCTGCTGCGGCACGTCGACGGCGGGCTGCCGCTGGGCCTGATGCCGGACGAGGACGACTACCCGGTAACCCGGATGGAGCTGCAGGTCGGGGAGGTGATGATGCTCTGCACCGACGGCCTGATCGAGACCGGCGGCCACGACTACTACAGCGGCTGGATCCGGGTGCGGGACGTGCTGGCCCCCGGCCCGGCCGACGACCTGGAGGCCCTGGCCGACCGCATGATCGAGGCGGTGCACGGGCCCGCCTCGCACCGCGCCCCGGGCCACCTGTCGGACCGCAGGGAGGACGACATCGCCCTGCTGATGCTGCGCCGCGACCCCCTGGGCAGCGAGCCGGGGCCGCCCGGACGGCGGCTGGTGCTCACCGTGGCCCAGGACCAGCCGGAGCGGATCGCGGCGGCCCGCGCGGAGCTGCGCGGCATCCTGTACGACTGGGCCGTGGAGGACCATGTGGACGCGGCCGTGCTGCTGGTCTCCGAGTTGCTGGCCAATGTGCTGGTCCACACCGAGAGCGATGCGGCGCTGGTCGCGGACGTGTCCGGGCCGAGCGGGGCACGGCGGCTGCGGATCGAGGTGTCCGACGGCAGCGACGAGCTCCCGCACCGCCGCTCCCCCGGCGAGATGGCGTCCTCCGGCCGCGGCGTGGTCCTGCTGGCGCTGCTGGCCCACCGCTGGGCCGTCGAGCCGCGCGGCGAGGGCAAGTGCATCTGGTTCGAACTGGACGAGGCCGGCACCGGCCCCGCCCCTCAGTTCTGACGCGTCCCGGCCCGACACCGCGCGGCCGGCCCGGGCATCAGCTCCCGGCCCCGCCCATGAACGGACGGACCTCGATGGGCAGAGTGGTCGCCCGCGCGGCCTTGCGGCCCCAGTCCAGCGCCGCGTCAAGATCCGGGGCGTTGATGATGCACAGCCCGCCCAGGTACTCCTTGCCCTCGGTGTAGGGCCCGTCCGTGGTGAGCACCTCGGTGCCCTTGGCGCGCAGCACGGTGGCCGTGCTCGGGGCATCCAGCCCACCCGCGAACACCCAGGCCCCGGCCTCCTCGAGTTCCCGGTGGAACACCTCCAGGTCGCGCATGATCTCCGCCAGCACCTCGGGCGCGGGCGGGTCTCCGTCGGGCTGCATCACGCTCAGCAGGTACTGCTGCATGGCGTCCTCCTCGGCGTACCGGCCGGCACCGCGCCGGCTCCTCACCTTCTATACGAACGGCCCGCGCCTGTTTCGACACCGACACGCAGCACATCACAGATGCTTCGCTCACCTCTTAACCCTGGGTCGACAGCTGACAACGCAGCGCACTTGACGCGAGCATGCCCACAGACAAGCATGGGGGCGAGCCACACACCCTCCAGATCCACACCGACCTCGGGAGAGCCCATGGCAGACTCCGCTCTCGTCCAGATATCGATCCGCGGCGCCGACGCGGCCATCATCAACAACCAGGTCTACGCGGCACTGATCCAGCCGCCGAACGCCACCACCTGGATCGCCACCCCGATCGGAGACGGGACCATCCGGTTCACCGACCAGGCAAGCGGGCTGATCCTGGGCACACCCGACACCGATCCCGGCACCCAGGCCTACGTGACCACGCCCGGCTCGGGTGCGGCCATCACCTCGTGGACCGTCAGGCAGTACAGCGACGACATCGAGGACGACCCCGTCGCGATCACCGACCCCACCCAACTGACCAGCGGCTACTACTCGCTTCAGGCCCCCGGCACCGGCGAGTACCTCTACCGCAACCAGATCGAGGACTACAGCCTGATCCCCAAGCGCATCGCCCTGCAGCCCCCCGGCCTCGACCAGGGACCGCTGATCATCCAGGTGGTCGGCTGACACCCCGGCCTCCGCGGGGGCGGGGTGGGCCCGGCCCCTCCCCCGCCCCCACTGCTCGGGCTGCCACCGCCCGCACCTCGCGGACCTGATCGGCGGTCAGTCCGCGTCCGCCTCTGCGCTCCACGTGGAGCGCAGTTGCGCGTCGATGTCGTCGGCCTGGTGAAGACCCGCCTGGAAGGCCGGTTCCCAGGCCGCCAAGTCGCCCGCGTCCGAGCCGAAAGCGCGCACCGAGGCCGGATCGGGGCCGATGGTCACCACGGCGTCCGCCCCCATGGCCGCCAGCTGCCGGTCGAGTGCCTCGCGGGGAAACAGGTGGGCCGTCGGCTCGACCACGACCAGCGTGCGGGCTCCGGCAGCGAGATCGGCGTTGGGGCCCGATCGCAGCGCACCGTCCATGTACCGCCGACCGTCGATGGCAACGGGCGGCGCGGCCCCCGGGAAGGCGCTGCTCGCCGCCACCGCGTGCACCAACGGCACGCCGCTGTCGCGGTCCCACACCGCGGGCTCGCCGGTGGTCGCGTCCACTGCGGTGATCAGCAGCCGCCGCTCCGGCCATGCATCCGCACCGATCAAGGCCGCGCGCCCCGCGATCAGCGCCTCATCGGCTTCGGGGTCGATGCCGTCGAGCGCGAGCCGACCGACGCGACGCCTGGCCTCACCGGGTTCCAGGCTGCGGTCACCGAGCACGGCGAACACCTTGCCCATCCGCGCCGGGTCCGCCTCGATTCGGTGAGCGGGCTCGCGATGCGATGTCGCGAGCCGCCCGGGGTCCTGCCCAGTGGCGAGCAGCGCGCCCACGATCGCGCCGGCCGACGTGCCGACGATCAGGTCGGCCTCGGCCAGATCCACGCCATGGCGGCGCAACCCGTGGGCCAGCCCGGCCAGCCAGGCCGTGCCGACGTGACTCCCGGGGCCCAGGACGAGAGCCCGGTCGACGGTGTGCATGGCGATCTCCCCTCGTTATTGAAACAGTCGTACCATATACTCGCCATCGCCGTTCCGGTTCCGAGGTGCCCAGAGGAGATCCACCGTGGGGCGACCCGCAGATCCCACCCGGCGCGAGCGCACACTGGTGCGGGCAACCGACTACGTGCTGGCGCACGGCCTGGCCGGGCTGAGCCTGCGACCACTGGCCGCGGCACTCGACACCAGCCCACGGATGCTGCTCTACGACTTCGGCAGCAAACAGGAGTTGGTCGCGGCGGTCCTCGCCGAGGCCCGTCGCCGAGGTGCGGTGCGCCTGGCCGATCACCGCCCGGCGGAGACGGACTCCGTGCAGGAGCGACTGCGTGGCATCTGGGCGTGGATGAGTGCGGACGAACGCGCGCCGTTCGTCCGGCTGTTCTTCGAGGTGCACGCCGACGGCCTGGTCCACCCCGAGAACTACCCCGACCAGGGGCAGGCGATCACGGACTGGTTCGACACCCTCGGTGCCACCTTCCACGACGTCTCCACCGGTCCCGACGACACCGTCACGCCCACGTTGGTCATGGCCGTTGTCCGGGGCCTGCTGTTCGATCTCACAACCACCGGCGACCGCCACCGCACCGATCGCGCGCTGGACCGCTTCGCCGAACTCCTCACGCAGTGAACGCGAGCGGTGGCGCCGCCCATGTACCTTGACGGGTACGTACCCATGTGGGTACGTTACCCGCCATGGATGCTGTGCTGCACGCGCTGTCCGACGAGAGTCGACGGACGGTGCTGGAAGTGTTGCGGGACCACCCCGCCACCGTGAACGAGCTTGCCGCGGTGCTGCCGATCGCCCGGCCCGGCGTCTCCCGGCACCTGCGGGTGCTGCGGGAGGCGGGCCTGGTGGACGTACGCCAGGAAGCGCAGTGGCGGGTGTACAGCCTGCGCCTGGAGCCGTTCGCCGAACTCGACCGGTGGCTCGGCCGCTATCGCGCCCTGTGGGAGCAGCGCATGGGTGCCCTGCACGAAGAAATCGCACGTGGAAAGCAAGAACGAGAGGCCGACCAATGACCAGCAGCACCGGACGTGACACCCGCATCATCGGCAGCCTCCGCCGTCTCGACGACGGCACGGGCGCGATCACGATGGAGGACTTCTACGACACCGACATCCACGACCTGTGGTCCGCGGTGACCGATCCCGACCGCCTCGCACGCTGGCTCGCCACCGTCGAAGGGGAGCTGCGCCTGGGCGGCAGCCTGTACGCCCGCTTCACCAGCACCTTCGAGGCGCCGGGACGAATCGACGTCTGCGACGCCCCCCGGCAGCTGCGGGTCACCTTCGACCCGGGCACACCCGATGAGACCGTCATGGAAGCGAACCTCACCCCGGTCGGCAACCGCACCCGGCTGATCATCGAGGACCGCGGTCTGCCGCTCGAGGCCCTCCCCAGCCACGGCGCCGGATGGCAGGCGCACATCGAGGACCTGGCCGCGCATCTCACCGGCCGCGAACCTGGCGCATGGCACGAGCGGTGGACGGAACTCACCCCCGCCTACAAGGCCATCGCCGAAGACCTGGCGTGAGTCGGTGACCTGCCCGTCCGCGCGCTCCACCGGTTCAGCGGAAGCTGTCGTACCCCAGGATGTGGATCCGCTTCGACGGGTCGAGGACGAAGGGGACGACCTTGCCGGTGTCCTTGAAGCCGAAGCGCCGGTAGAACGCGCGGGCGCGGGCGTTGTCCTCGTGGACGCCCAGGGTGAGCCAGGAGGCGTCGGTGTTGTCGCGCGCCCACTCGATCCCGGCCTCCATCAGCCGGGCCGCCAGCCCGGCCTGCCTGCCGCGGTGCGCCGGGGCCACGTAGACGCCGTGGATGTGCGCCGTACCGGGCACCACATCCAGCGGGCCCGATCCGGCCATCCCGACCCACTGGCCGCCCTCGGTGATCGCGACGAAGGTCGCCCACGTCGGCGAGGTGGCGCCCTCGTCGGCTCGCACCTGCCACCACTCGTCGTCCAGTGCGGCTGCCTCGGCGTAGGTGGTACCGAAGGCCAGCGGCGCGTCGAGCAGCGCCTCCAGGCGTATCGCCCGAAGCTCGCGCCATTCCGAGGCCCTGACTCTCCGTACACCGTAGGTCATGCGACAAATCCTTTGATCAGTCCGATGCAGCACCGGTTGTGCGGGCGGCGGCTGCTCCTCCCGTGCAGGTCAGCCTAGAGGTCCCCGGACACCCCCTCCCCCGCCCGGACGTCTTAACTGTTTGCCTGGGGACTTCGGGGAAAGTTAGCTTCCCTTCCATGAGACCCGTCACCGAAGCCGACATCCGCGCCTCGTTCGTCAACTGCACCAAGGGCGAGGCGAAGCGTCTGGCCGTGCCCAGGGACCTTGCCCTGCGGCCCTGGGAGGACCTGGACTTCCTCGGTTGGCGCGACCCCTCCGCACCGGAGCGCACCTACCTGGTCGCCGAGTCCGGCGACGGACTGGTGGGTGTGGCGCTGCGGCGCGCCGCGCCGCATGCGCGGCTGGTACGGCGCAGCATGTGCTCGCTGTGCCTGACCGTCCACTCGGGCGACGGCGTCTCGCTGATGACCGCGCGCCGAGCCGGGCGGAGCGGGCAGCAGGGCAACTCGGTGGGCGCCTACCTCTGCACCGACCTGGCCTGCTCCCTCTACCTGCGCGGGAGGAAGTCGGCCGGGCCCGGCGCGATGCACGAGACGCTCACGCTGGAGGAGAGGGTCGCGCGTGCCACGGCCAACCTGGCCGGGTTCCTGGACAAGGTGGTCGCCTGACTCTGGCCCTAGCATGCTCGGATGAGTGATGCTCCGCGTCCGCCCACCATCTACGACGTCGCCCGGCTGGCGGGCGTGGCGCCGTCCACGGTGTCGCGGGCGTTCTCGCGTCCGGGGCGGGTCGGCGCGGAGTCGGCTGCCCGCGTCCACGCCGCCGCGGCCGAGCTGGGCTACCGGGTGAACCCGTTGGCCCGCTCGACGCAGAGCGGCCGGACCGGGACCGTCGGGCTGATCGTGTCCGATGTGACCAATCCCGTGCACTTCGGCGTCATCCGCGGGGTCGAGGAGGCGGCCGCCGACGCCGGGTACACCCTGCTGCTGGCCGATGCCCAGGAGTCCGAGCAGATCGAACGCACCGCCCTGGAGCGGCTGCTGCCGGGCGTCGAGGGAGTGGTGCTGGCGAGTTCCCGGAGCTCCGACCGGGCCGTCCGCACCGTGGCCAAGCAGCGCCCGGTGGTGGTGCTCAACCGGATCGTGCCCGGTGTGCGGTGCGTGACGGCCGACACCGAGGCGGGTGTCGGCAGCGCCCTGGCCCACCTGCGGGACCTCGGCCACCGCGCCGTCACCTACCTGGCCGGCCCACCCGCCTCGTGGGCGGACGGCAGGCGCTGGCGGGCCCTGATGGACCTCGGCCCCCGGTTCGGGCTGAAGGTCGGCCGGATCGGATCGTCGGTCCCCACCGTCAGCGGCGGCCTGGCCGCCGCAGAGGAGGTCCGGCGCCAGGACCCGACCGCCGTCCTGGCCTACAACGACCTGCTCGCCATCGGGCTGATGCGCGGCCTGGGCGAGGCCGGGTGTCGGGTCCCGGAGCAGATCAGCGTGATCGGCTTCGACAACATCTTCGGCGCGGACTTCTGCACGCCGCCGCTGACCACCGTCGCCGCCCCGCTGCGCGCATTCGGAAGCGAGGCCTTCCTGGAACTGCACCGGTTGATCCGCCGGGAGTCCCTGCGCCCGGATCCGGTGCTGACGCTGCCGACCCAGCTGATCGTCCGCGCATCGACCGCGCCACGACGGCAACACACGGCAACCGGTGGCCGTCCGCGCGGCCCGGAGGCCTAGGGTCGGCACCATCCGCGCGAGGAGGACGACGTGAGCCCAGCCATGACAGCCGCCCTGACCGGGCCCGAGGCGCAGGCCGCGGCGCGGGTGACCGCGCTGCTGCACGGGACGGGGCCACTCGGCGTGGCCTTCTCCGGCGGCGTGGACTCCTCCGTGCTGCTCGCCCTTGCCGTCCGTGCCCTGGGACCGGACCGGGTCGTGGCGGTCCTGGGGGTCTCCCCCAGCCTGGCCGCCGACGAGCGCGAGGGCGCGCACCGGGTCGCCGCCTTCATCGGCGCCCGCCTGGTGGAGGTCACCACCGACGAGGGCGAGCTGCCCGCCTACCGGGCCAACGGCCCCGACCGGTGCTTCCACTGCAAGAACGAGCTGTTCACCCGGATCTCGGACGAGATCGTCGAGGAACACGGACTGGCCGCCGTCGCCTACGGCGAGAACGCCGACGACGTGCGCCGCCGCGACCGCCCCGGCGGGCGGGCGGCCGCACTGCACCGGGTGCTGCGCCCGCTGGCCGACGCGGGCGTGGACAAGGCCGCGGTGCGGGCCATCGCCCGCGCCCTGGGCCTGCCGTGCGCGGACAAGCCCGCCGCACCCTGCGTGGCGTCGCGCATCCCGCACTTCCAGGAGGTGACACCGGAGAAACTGGCGCAGATCGAGCAGGCCGAACACGCCCTGCGCGGACTGGGCTTCAGCGACTGCCGGGTGCGCCACCACGGCGAGGTCGCCCGGGTGGAGCTGCCCGTCGAGGACATCGCCCGCGCGGCCGGTGAGCTGCGCGAACCGGTGCTGCGGGCGGTGCGCGCGGCCGGGTTCCGGATGGTCGCACTGGACCTCGCCGGCATCCAGTCCGGTGCCTTCACCCTGCCCCTGGTGGCGGTGGACTCCCATGGCTGACGACTGGACGCCACCGGCGGCGCTGCAGGACTTCGCCCGGCTCGACCACGACCGCGCCGCACGGCGCGGCTACCCGGAGGCGGTGTACTGCGAGGGCAAGTCCCCGCAGCAGGTGCGCGGCATCGCGGCGGCGGTGCGCGAGCGCGGCGCGAGCGCCCTGTTCACGCGCGCCTCGGACGCGCACGCGGCCGCCGTGCTGGCCGAACTCCCCGACGCCCGGCACGAACCGGACGCCCGGCTGCTGGCATGGCCTCCCCAGCCTCCGCAGCCCTCGGGAGGACTGGTCCTGGTGGTGGCGGCCGGCACCTCCGACCTGCCGGTGGCCCGCGAGGCGGAGCTGACCGCCACCTACCTGGGCCGCTCCTGCCGACTGCTGGTCGATGTGGGAGTGGCCGGCCTGCACCGCATCCTGGAGCAGCTGGAGCTGCTGCGCAGCGCGCGGGCCATCGTCGTGGCGGCCGGGATGGACGGCGCGCTGCCCGGCGTGGTCGCCGGGCTGGTCGCCGCCCCGGTGGTCGCGGTGCCCACCTCGGTGGGCTACGGCGCGGCGCTGGGCGGGATCGCCCCGCTGCTGACGATGCTCAACTCCTGCGCGCCGGGCGTGGCCGTCGTCAACATCGACAACGGCTACGGCGCCGGCCACCTGGCCGCCCAGATCGCCGCCCCGGTCTGACATCATCATCGGATGATCAGCTACACCACCGACCTGTCGGGTCTCACCGAGGACCAGCTCGACGGCTTCTTCGTCGGCTGGCCGTCACCCCCGACGCCCGCCCAGCACCTGGCCGTCCTGCGGGGAAGCCACAAGTCCGTCGTCGCGCGCGAGGGCGACGACGGCCGGGTCGTGGGCTTCGTCAACATGATCAGCGACGGAGTGCTCACCGCCTTCATCCCCTGGCTGGAGGTGCTGCCCGACTACCACGGCCAGGGCATCGGCACCGAGTTGATGCGGCAGGTGCTCGCCGGCACCGAGCACCTCTACTCCATCGACCTGGTCTGCGACGAGCCGCTGCGCCCCTACTACGAGCGCCTGGGCATGCGCCCCGTCCCCGGGATGGCCCTCCGCCACTGGGACGCCCTCAAGCCGCGATCCTGACCGACCATGGGACGTGTGCGCCCGTCACCGTCCCGGAGGCACGGGAGGGTCCCCGGCTTCGGGCTCGGGCCCATCCGTGTCACGGGGCGGTTCCTCGAAACCCGGCAGCGACCAAGGATCCTGCAGGTCACGGTATTTCAGCGTTCTGGGGACCTTCCTCCGTCGCCGGTCCGGATCGTCGGCACCCACCGCTGTGCGCGTCATCGCTCCTCCCGTGATCGTCACCCGCCGGACACGACCCGCCGCCCGGCAATCCTACGCACGCGGCTGTCGGTCCGGGGCTTTACGATCGCGACATGAAGACCGAGGGAAAGTTCAGCGTCACCGGTTTCGTCCCGACGGAGCTGGTCCCTGACCCGCCGGTGGCGACAGGGCTCGGCGTCGGTGTCGCGCACATCCGGAAGACGTTCGAGGGCGGCGTCGTCGGTCACTCCTCGACGTTGTTCACGTCGGCGTTCGACCAGGCGACCGGCGTGGGGACGTATGTGGCGATGGAGTCGTTCGAGGGTTCTCTGGACGGCCGTCAGGGCGCGTTCAACTTCGCGCACTCCGCGACGACGCACGGCACGGACCGTAGCGCCGAGTACTTCGTCATCGTGCCGACCAGCGGGACCGGCGAGCTGGCCGGGATCTCGGGCGGCGGCGGGCTGTCGATCGACGAGGACGGGACGCACCGCATCTGGTTCGAGTACGAGCTCGACTGACCCTGCGTCGGGGTCCGGCCGGGCGTCCGGGGTCGGGGGCGCGATACCGTCGCGGCATGGCTGACACCCGGTTGACGACGCCCTCCTTCCTCGTCCTCGGCATCATCGACAAGCTGGGCGAGGCCAGCCCCTACGACGTCAAGGTCGAGGCCGCGCGGACGGTGGCGCCGTTCTGGTCGATGCCGCACGCGCAGGTGTACGCGCAGTGCGACCGGCTGGCGGAGGCCGGGCTGCTGTCCGAGGTGCGCCAGGAGGGCGGGCGCAACCGGCGCCTGATGCGGCTGACCGCGGCCGGGAGAGCGGCGCTGGAGGCCTGGCTCGCGGACCCGGCCTTCGTGCCGGTGGAGGCGCGCGAACGCGGCATCCTCAAGCTGTGGTTCGGCGCCCGCCCCGAGGTGCTGGCGCCGAACCAGCTCGACGAGCACCGGCGCGGACTGGCCGACTATGAGCAACTCGCGGAAAGCGTCGGGGAGTTGCTGACCCGGGGGCAGCGCGAGGCGCT